>Ga0247736_10000004_pt1 | contig 387834 bp, 327 predicted proteins | sample UWRJL193509B2_FD_180935 | JGI IMG/M metagenome (GOLD analysis project Ga0247736, IMG submission 180935) | Plant litter microbial communities from Arlington Agricultural Research Station in Wisconsin, United States - UWRJ-L193-509B-2 | ecosystem: Environmental > Terrestrial > Plant litter >...
CAAGCGACCTACATCGCACCGCTCAACCACGTACCCTTGCTATGTTCCCATCCTGGGGGAGTCTGCAGGAGCTGGTCGTGTAGGACTTGCCGGTGCAAATATACAATCTTTTTATATTTTTGCAAGAGCTTTGTTGCTATAAAAATATCGTCGTATATTGGCTTATTCAAATTTTTAACTATGAAAAAATATAACTTCCTAGCTTTCATTTTATTAGGAATCACAATAATTGGTTGTGGAGATACAAAAAAAGGTGAAAATTCTTTATTTAATATCGACGATTCGGCTTTTCCTGCTCATTTTACGTCAAAAGAAGCAGTTTCTATCGGAATTTTAAACCCAAATTCGAAAGAAATTGACAGTGTTGCTTACTTTGTCAACGATAAAAAAGTCGTAAGTAAGAAAGGAAATGAAAAATTTAAATTTGAATTAAAAGATCAAAAATTAGGGTATCAATATTTAAAAGCGACTGTTTATTTTGGTGGAGATTCTTCTGATGCGACCAAAAGAATTGAATTGGTCTCTAATGTTGAACCAAAATTATTAAAATATAAAATAGTTAATACTTTTCCGCACGACACAAAAGCTTTTACTGAAGGTTTAGAATTTCACGACGGTATTTTGTTTGAAAGTACGGGGCAAAAAGGTGATTCTTACTTTAGATCTGTTGATTATAAAACCGGAAAAGTTATCAAACAAGTTGATCTTCCAAAAGAATATTTTGGTGAAGGTATTACTTTCCTAAACGGAAAATTATATCAGTTGTCATGGCAGGAAAAAACAGGTTTTATTTATGATGCACAAACCTTAAAACTGGAAAAGAAATTTACATACGACAAAGAAATTGAAGGCTGGGGAATGACAAATGATGGAAAATACATTTATCGTTCAGACGGAACTGAAAAAATCTGGAAAATGGATCCTGAAACCCAAAAAATGATTGATTATATCAATGTTTATTCAGGTAATTCAAAAATTAAAGTGCTTAACGAATTGGAATACATTAACGGAAAAATCTATGCTAATGTCTGGCAGAAAGATGCAATTGCAGTGGTAAACCCAATATCCGGAGCTGTTGAAGGAATTCTGGACATGTCTGGTTTACGCAAATTCATCAAACATCCTGAAGCTGAAGTTTTAAACGGAATCGCCTATAATCCTGCAACAAAAACTATTTTTGTGACCGGAAAATACTGGGAAAGTATCTTTGAAATAACAGTTTCTGAAAAATAAATTTCAAATTCTAATAACATGAATTTCACAAATTGTCACTAATCTATTCGTGGTAATTTGTGAAATTTGTGTTTTATTACATGACTAACAAATAATTAATTTCATACTAATGATTACTTTAATCACCAACATAAAAGAATTGCTTCAGGTTCGGGAAACTTCTGTTTCTAAAGTTTCGGGTGCTGAAATGGCGGTTCTTCCCACTATAAAAAATGCTTTTTTAATTTTAAAAGATGATTTGATTCATGATTTTGGTTCGATGGAAAATCTTCCTGAAATCAAAGCAGATAAAATCATTGATGCAACAGGAAAAATCGTTTTGCCTTCCTGGTGCGACAGTCATACGCATATCGTGTATGCAGGAAATCGCGAACAGGAATTTGTAGACCGAATCAATGGATTTTCTTATGAAGAAATTGCCAATCGTGGCGGCGGAATTCTAAATTCGGCTAAAAAATTAAACGAAACTTCGGAAGAAGAAATTTACGAGCAGTCAAAAATTCGATTGAAAGAAGTCATGCATTTAGGAACGGGAGCCGTCGAAATAAAATCCGGTTACGGACTCACAATTGACGGCGAATTAAAAATGCTCCGCGTGATAAAAAAACTGGCAGAAAATTATCCAATTTCTATTAAAGCTACTTTTCTGGGCGCGCACGCATTTCCGTTACATTATAAAGAAAATAAAGCGGGTTATATCGACGAAATTATAACCAAAATGCTGCCGGAAATCGCTAAAAATAAACTCGCAGATTATATCGATGTGTTTTGTGAAACCGGATATTTTTCTGTCGAAGAAACCGAGCAAATTATGGAAGCGGGAATTCAATTCGGCTTAAAGCCAAAAATTCACGTGAATCAGTTTAATTCTATTGGCGGAATTCAGGCCGGAATCAAATTTAACGCCCTTTCTGTCGATCATCTCGAAATTATGAATATAGAAGATATTGAAGCTTTAAAAGATACAGAAACAATGCCTGTCGCTTTGCCTTCCTGTTCTTATTTTTTAAGTATTCCGTACACTCCGGCGCGCGAAATGATAAAAGCAGGTTTACCTATTGCTTTAGCGACTGATTTTAACCCCGGCTCTACTCCATCCGGAAATATGAATTTTGTAGTGGCAACGGCTTGTATCAAAATGAAAATGACTCCCGAAGAAGCCATCAATGCTGCAACCATAAATGGCGCCTACGCAATGGGAATTTCTGAAACCCACGGAAGTATTACAAAAGGAAAAAAAGCCAATTTGATCCTCACAAAACCTATTTCTTCTTATTATCAGATTCCGTATGCTTTTGGCAGTAATTTAATTGAAAGCGTCTTTATAGCAGGTGAAGTTTTATAAAACAAACTAAACATCACTTTAATAATTTCCATAAAAAAAGGTCTGTGAATTTTTCCACAGACCTTTTTCTTTTACCTTAAGTAATTATTATCTTAAAGAAAAACTAGTTTTAGAAACTAACTCGTCATTATCAAATACATTGATAAAATAAGTTCCTTTAGCGAAATCTTTACCTGGCAAGTCTTCAGAAACTTGTACAGTTTTGTTTTCGTATTGGATTGTTTTCTTAAAGCTGTAAGTTAAAGTATTATCTCCAAAACTTTCTGTTTTCTTATCACCTAAAACATTGTTTTTAGCGTCAATAACTTGAATATAATACGTTTTATCTCCAGATTTTGCAATTTGATTTTCAGCAATTGTAAAACTTACTTTCAATACGTCTGCACGGCTTGCTTTATCAGTTTCAATTTGCTTTCCTGAGCTTTTCAATTTGTAAGCAGCAGTTTTTGTATTTAAAATTGATAATTTAGAACCTTTTTCAACTGTTTTAGCCAATTCTTCGTTTTGACCAACTAAAACTTCATTGAATTTTTTAGACTCTCCTAAAACTACAATAGTACTATCTCTCTGAACTGTTAAAACACCATTTTGTTTTTTCAATTCATCGTTTTCAGCAACTAAAGTTTTCATTTTAGCCTGCATCCCTTGCACCTGATTTCTGTATTTAGATACATCTCCTTTAGATTTATTTAAATCATCCATCAAAGCTACTACTTTGTCTCTTTCCTGAATTAATTCATCAGACATAGAAGTGTTTTCTGCAATTGCAGCATCGTAAGTTGCTTTTAATTCTTGCAAATCTTTCATAACAGATTCTTTCTCTGTTAAGGTTGTTGTAAGTTCAGTTTTAACTACGTCAGTATCAGACGACAATTTAAAAATATACACTAAACTTCCAATTAGTAGGACTGCTAAAACAGCGATTACCGCCTTTAGACTTGAGTTGTTGTTCTTTGGGTTTTCCATATTTAAATAATTTTCTTAAAAACAAATTTAATAATTAATATATCGTTATAACGTAAGTTACTACAATTATATTATTTTTGAACAATAATTTTTTTTATGGAAAAACTAATCCCGTTTACTATTAACGACTTAGCTAAAGTAACTAATCACCGAAGTGGTGAAATTAAGTTTGGAGAAAAGATGATTATCATTCCCAATGGAGTTGATAAGGTCGATTTTTTAAAAGAAAGCGAAGCTAAATATGTGCTTCTGGGAATTCCTGAAGATATTGGCGTGCGTGCTAATTACGGAAGACCCGGAACGGCATCTGCGTGGGATAGTGCTATAAAAAGCATCGCAAACATTCAGCACAACCGTTTTGCTAAAGGCAGTCAGATCATTGTTTTAGGCCAGATTAATGTTGCAGAAGAAATGCGTGATGTCGAAAATCTGGATTTTAACGACATTGATGACCGTTCAAAATTAAGTCAGCTTGTTGAAAAAGTAGATAAAGAAGTTTCTCATATTATTTTTACTATCATTAAAGCCGGAAAGACTCCGATTATCATTGGCGGCGGCCATAACAATGCGTACGGTAATATAAAAGGTTCGGCTTTAGCCAAAGGAAAACCCATCAATGCCATTAATTTTGATGCACATTCTGATTTTAGAATTCTGGAAGGCCGTCACAGCGGAAATGGTTTTTCGTATGCATACGAAGAAGGTTTCCTTAAAAAATATTTCATTTTTGGATTGCACGAAAATTATACTTCAAAAAGCGTTCTGGATATTATCAAAAAATTAGAAGATCGTGTACGATATAATACATACGACAGCGTCAATATTCGCAAAGAGAAAGATTTTAACAGAGAAATGGCTCTGGCTTTAGAATTTATAAAAACAGATTCTTTTGGTATCGAAATTGACTTGGATGCCATCCCGAACATCGCCAGCAGCGCCATGACAATTAGCGGATTTTCAATAGAAGAATTACGTCAGTTTGTTTCGTTTTTTGGAGAGCACAGAAATGCTGCCTATTTGCATATTTGCGAAGGCGCACCTGATTTAGACCAATCGCCAAACAATCATTTAATTGGAAAACTAATAGGCTATTTAATTACGGATTTTATAAAAGCAAACAACGAAAAAATTTAAGTTACTTTCTTTACCAACAGCTGAAAATTAACACTTTTGCCAAATAAACCCCAATTCAAATAAACGATTGGCTGAATAAACCTATCTTTGCACAGAATTTTAGTACTTAAAACTAAAATTCTTAATACCTAAGATATGTTATTCGAAGATTTATCACTTTCAAAAAGTATACAAAAAGCCGTATTTGAAGAAGGCTATTTAAACCCTACACCTATTCAGGAACAATCTATTCCGATCGTTTTGGCCGGAAGAGACCTTATTGGCTGTGCACAAACAGGAACAGGAAAAACAGCAGCATTTGCTATTCCAATCATACATCAGTTACACCGAATTGTTGGTTCATCAAAAAAAGCAAAAGTAATTCGTGCTCTTATAGTTACGCCAACGCGTGAATTAGCAGTTCAGATTGGGCAAAGTTTTGATACTTATGCCAAATATACCAACTTAACTCAATTGACCATTTTTGGCGGTGTTTCTCAAAATCCACAAGTTGATGCGTTGAAAAAAGGCGTTGATATTTTAGTGGCAACACCGGGAAGATTACTGGATTTACAAAAACAGGGTTTCCTTGATTTGGATCATTTACATACTTTAGTTTTGGATGAAGCGGATCAAATGCTGGATATGGGTTTTATAAATGATGTAAAAAAGATTGTAAAGCTTACGCCAAAAAACCGTCAGACTTTATTATTCTCTGCAACAATGCCTATTGCAATTCGTGAATTGGCAGAAATGTTTTTACAAGATCCTGCAAAAGTGGAAGTTTCACCGGTTTCATCAACTGCAGAAAATGTAGAACAACGTGTTTATTTTGTTGAAAAAACAGAGAAAAGAAATTTACTTTATCACTTAATAAAAAACGAAGATTTATCCAATGTATTGGTGTTTTCGAGAACCAAACACGGCGCTGATAATGTTGTAAAAGCACTTAGAAAAAATAATATCGCAGCGGAAGCCATTCACGGTGATAAATCACAAAATGCAAGACAACGCGTTTTGGATGCTTTTAAAAATAAAGAAGTTGGTGTTCTTGTTGCTACAGATATTGCTGCAAGAGGAATTGATATTGACCAATTGCCTTTTGTAATTAACTTTGATTTACCAAATATCCCTGAAACTTACGTACACCGAATTGGTAGAACCGGACGTGCAGGAAATGGCGGAATTGCAATTTCGTTTTGTAGTAAAGATGAACATCCTTACTGGAAAGACATTCAGAAATTGATTAAAGTAGATGTAAAAACCATCACAGATCATCCGTATCAATGGCATGCAGGAAGTCCGGAAGCAGCAGCGACTGAAAAACCTAAAAACTCAAACCGAAGCGGAGGCGCTCACAAATCGAGAAAATCAAACGCTTCTAAGCAAAACAAAAAACGCTGGTATTAAACACTAATTTCACGAATTTGCACCAATTAATAATGGAATGGTTTGTGAAATTAATTTCAAAACTAAAAATTAGTGAAATTTGTGTTTAGAATATATTTACATCAAAAACGTTGGGCTAACACCCAACGTTTTTTGTTTCGTATATTAAATAATTCATGATTTTAAACAGTTTTACGGGCTCAAAAGGTTTTATGATAATATCATTCATTCCGGAAGAAAGCGCTTCATCTGTAATTTCATCTTTATCAAAAGCGGTTAAGGCTACAATAGGTGTTTTAATACCCAATTGACGAATTCTTTTTGTCGTTTCAAATCCATTCATCAAAGGCATATTAATATCCATCAAAATCAAGTCAAAATCTTCGTTTTCGAGTATTTGCAAAGCGCCAAACCCATCATCAACTACCTGGCAGATATAATTGTTTTTTTCAATAATTTTTCTGGTTACCAACTGATTGATTAGATTATCCTCGACAACTAAAATTTTATAGATTTCATCTGAAGTCAGGTCAACATGAATTTCATCTATAATGGTTTTTGTCTTGGCCGGATCACATTCAAAAGGAATTGTAAATAAAAAAGAAGTTCCCTCGCCTATATTACTTTTTAAAAGTATCGTGGTTCCAAAAAGCCCTAACAATCTTTTTACAATACTCAAACCAAGCCCTGTTCCCTGATAGTCTTCATCTTTTCTTCCTACCTGAACAAATTTTTCAAAAACTTTGCCCTGATCCACAATAGCGATTCCTACCCCGTTATCTTTGATATTGAATTCTAAATAATGATATTTTCCTTCTGATTTCTGAAGATTAACAATAATCTCCACTTCGCCATCTTTCGTGAATTTCAAAGCATTACTAACCAAATTAATCAGAATCTGAGCCAATCGTAATTTATCCCCAATTAAATATTCCGGAATATCAGGATCAATATGAACAGATATTATATTGTTATTTTTCTGTGATAAAAAAGAAAGTGAGTTCTTGATCATCGCAATTTCATCTGAAATATTAAAAGTCAGATTTTCTAATACCACTTTATTCTCTTCTATTTTATTAATTTGAAGAATATCGTTGACAAGGGATAATAAATATCGTGCAGAAAATTTTAGCGAACTCAGGTGTTGGCTATTGGATAATTCTTTATGTTCTTCGAGGAGCATATTGGTTATTCCCACAACACCATACAACGGGGTGCGTAATTCATGACTGATAGTAGAAATAAATTGTGTTTTAAGCAGCGAAGCTTCTTCGGCAATTTCTTTTGCCTGTAAAAGCTCTATGTTTGCTTTCTTCTTTAAGCGGATATTTTTAATTAAAGTAATAATCAGAAGCAGCAAAATCAAAGAAATGACGATAAACAAAACAACAATTATTCTTGATTTTTTAAGACTGTGATATTGTTCTATCTTTTCATTTTCTATTTTATCAATCTGTCTTTTATACTCATCTAATTCCCGATTAAATCCTGCTGTAGAAGCTCTTCTAAGTTTTTCTTTATCCGTTACATCGTCCCGGATTTTATTATAAGAGACTAAGTTTTTATACGCTTCATCAAATTTACCAATCTTACTTAAAAATTTAGAATACTCTAAATAGGCATATAATAAATCTGCTTTTTCCCCTTCAGGTTCGTTATAAGTAATAGCTTTTAAAAAATATTGATTTGCTTTATCATTATCATTTTCATGAGACCAGTACATTCCGTTTAAAAAATTCAGGGCAATGTCATTTTGCCCGCCTTTTAAATCATTTTTATGCTCGTTAATGTAGTTCAGATAAGGCAATCCTTCTTTATAGTCTCCAATATTAAAATACGACCAGACTATATTAAGGTTTGTTATAGCGACTTCTTTTAAATATTTTTCCTGCTTTCCAAATTTTAATGATTCTTTGTAATACGTAATTCCGTCGTTATACATTTTTTTTTCAAAAAAATATAAGTTCCCTAAATTACTCGTTATCATCATTCTTAGACTGACAATATTCGATTGTTCTGCGTAGAATAAGGCTTTTTTATAAAAAAATACAGCCTTATCAACTTCACCCAAATCATGAAAATTAATCGCTATTATATTGTAGTTTCTGGCAATCAGAGTATCATTTTTTAGATCAAATGCATATTGCAGCGCAATTCCCGATTTTTCTAAGGATTTTTCGTAATTGGTCTCATCTAAATAATCACAGGCTTGTTTTGTTATCTCTTTAACTTTTACAATTGATATAGTATTGGTCTGAGCCTGCGACTCCGGACAAAATATAGTGACAATAACAAAAATTAAAAAACAAAATCTATAGGGCATAATTTTGAATATGTTTAGTCAAATATACATTTTTATAATACAAAATAATATGTAAGCTTATAAAATGTAGGAATTCGACATCAATTTGTAATCTGCTGTCGTTTATATTATAAAAGACACCTTTATTTTTTTAACAAAATAATTAAAAATTTATCAAATTGAATGAAAAATAAATTTAACTTTAACAAAATTAACAAACATAAGCCCCAAGTGTTTTAATAAGATTGGAGCATTAAAATCAAAAAATTATGTTAGAAAACTTTTTAAAATTTGAAGAAGCAGAAAAATTGACTAAAGTGCAACAAAGAACCATCAACGGTGGCGAAACTCCTGAGGAGGAAGCTATTAGAAAAGGAAAAGTAGCAGCTGCAGCAGGAGAATAATTTAATTGAAAGTATTCAGCTATAGCTTAAATCAAAAAAGCCGTAACAAACTAAATCTGTTACGGCTTTTTATTTGAGTAGAAGTAAATTAATTTTCTTCTATAGTATTTAAATCTTCATTTTTATCACTTTCCCATTGCCCTACAACTGAAGTTGCCAAAGCATTTCCTAAAACATTCGTGGCACTTCTAAACATATCGCAAAAGTGGTCAATAGGCAAAATTAATGCGATACCTTCAATTGGAATATCAAACATGCCACAAGTCGCCGCTACAACTACTAAACTCGCTCTTGGTACACCTGCAATTCCTTTACTGGTTAACATCAAAACCAAAAGCATAACCATTTGAGTTCCCAAATCGAGATGTACGCCATAAAATTGTGCAATAAAAATACTGGCAAAAGTCATGTACATCATACTTCCATCAAGGTTAAACGAATAACCAAGCGGCAGCATAAAGGATACAATTTTATCTTTTACACCAAAACTTTCCAGTTCTTCTGTTAATTTAGGAAAAACAGCTTCACTGCTTGTTGTTCCGAAAGCAATCGCCAACGGTCCAATAATTCGTTTTAATAATTCTGTCATTCTTCCTTTTAAGAAAATAAATCCAACAGCAATTAAAACCACCCATAATGTACCTATCCCAATTAAAAATGAACCGAAAAACTTAAAATAAGTAATCACTAATTCTTCGGCATCTCTTATGGCAAATACACCTGCAATGGCTCCAAAAACACCAATTGGAGCAAAATTCATTACATAGTTTACCATTTTTAAAACAATATGCGAAACTTTGTCCAAAGCATTTATCACCGGTTTTACAGTGCTTCCTAAAGATGCAGCGGCTAATCCAAAAAAGATAGAAAATATTACAATCTGTAAAATTTCATTAGTAGCTAATGCTTCAAAAATACTTTTAGGAACAATATGTTCTACGAAATTCTCAAAAGATAATGTTTTGGTTTTACCTGTAACTTCTGAGGCTGCAGCCATATCAACATGTTCTAATTTTATACCAACACCAGGCTCTAATATGTTTACATAAAATAAACCGATTAACAAGGATATGAATGAAGCTGTAAAAAACCAACCCAATGCTTTTCCTCCAACTCTTCCAACAGTTTTTATATCTCCAAGTTTAGCTATTCCTACTACCAAAGTAGTGAATACTAAAGGCGAAATAATCATTTGTACCAATCGGATAAAAATGGTCGCCAGCATTTTTATTTTGGTGCTGAACGACTGAGCTGCTTCCGGAGAAATAGAATTATGCAAAATGATACCTAAAATGGCACCAAGAATCATTGCAATTATAATTTGCCCTGTTAATCCTGAAAGAAATGATTTTTTTTTGGTTTCTGTAACTTGCATTAATTTGTTTTTAAGATTAAAATAGTAAAACCCTCACTGTCTTACTTTTTAGTATGTTTTGTTGATTAAATAAAAATCAGCCAAAACAATTGCCGCCATTGCCTCAACAATAGGCACTGCACGAGGTACTACACATGGATCATGACGGCCTTTACCGGTCATTGGCGTAATATTTCCTTTATTATCAAGTGAATCCTGAGTTTGCATAATAGTCGCAACAGGCTTAAACGCAACTCTGAAATAAATATCCATTCCGTTACTGATCCCGCCTTGAATTCCTCCTGAGAGATTTGTTTTTGTAGTTCCGTCCGGATTGTATAAATCGTTGTGTTCACTTCCTTTCATTTCTGATCCTGAAAACCCGCTTCCGTATTCAAAACCTTTTACAGCATTTATCGAAAGCATTGCTTTTCCAAGTTCTGCATGTAATTTATCAAAAACAGGTTCGCCCAAGCCAACCGGAACATTTTGAATTACACAAGAAACAACACCGCCAACAGTATCTCCCTGCTTGCGGATATCACGAATATATTCTTCCATAATCGCTGCTGATTTTTCATCAGGACAACGAACGGGATTGCTTTCTATTTTAGAAAAATCCAATTCCTGATAAGGAGTATCCAAATGAATTGGTCCAACTGAAGAAACGTAAGCATTAATTTTAATTTCCGGTAACATTTGCTTAGCAATGGCGCCCGCTACTACTCTGCTCGCTGTTTCACGCGCTGAACTTCTTCCGCCACCTCGATAATCACGAAAACCATACTTTTGATCGTATACGTAATCAGCGTGGCTTGGTCTGTAGTTGTCTTTTATATGAGAGTAATCGTCTGATTTTTGATTGGTATTTGGAATAATAAAACCAATAGGCGTTCCGGTAGTTTTACCTTCAAAAATTCCGGATAAAAACTGAACTGCATCCGGTTCTTTTCTTTGGGTTACGATTGCGGATTGTCCCGGTTTTCTGCGTGACATTTCTACTTCAATCGCTTCTAAATCAAGTTCTATTCCTGACGGACAACCGTCTATAATTCCACCTAAAGCTTCGCCATGAGATTCACCAAATGTAGTAACTTTATATAGAGTGCCGTAGCTATTTCCTGCCATTGTAATTTGTTTTGAGCAAATGTAAGTTTTATGAATTAAATTAAAAAATTTAAAATTGGTATTATTAAATAAAGGTTAAGTTGTTTAAAAAATCACAATTTATTAAAATTGTCGCCAAATTGGTAACCTTTTGATAAAACAAAACTGACGATAGTTTCTTTTATTTGCTAAACTTCAAAATAAGAAAAATTGAAAAAACGAAATGTCGAATTGGTCGTACTTTCAGATGTTCATTTGGGAACTTACGGTAGTCACGCCAAAGAACTAAACAACTATCTGTCAAGCATAAAGCCAAAAACATTAGTCTTAAACGGCGATATTATCGATGCCTGGCAATTTAGAAAATCCTACTTTCCCAAAGCACATTTAAGGGTGATTCAAAAAGTAATCGGAATGGCTTCTAAAGGCACAAAAGTCTATTATATTACTGGAAATCACGACGAAATTCTTAGAAAATTTACCGACATGAATATGGGGAATTTTTCTTTGGTCGATAAATTAGTTTTAGAATTAGACGGCAAAAAAGCATGGATTTTTCACGGAGATGTTTTTGATGCTTCTGTACAACATTCAAAATGGATTGCAAAATTGGGTGGTTTAGGTTATGATTATTTAATTTTAATCAACCGTTTCATCAATTGGATATTATCCAAATTAGGGCGTGAACCTTATTCTTTTTCGAAAAAAATAAAAGCAAGCGTAAAAAAAGCAGTTAAATTTATTTCTGACTTTGAAACTACGGCAACTGATTTAGCAATAGAAAAAAACTACGATTATGTAATTTGCGGTCATATTCACGAACCCAAAATAATTACCAAGGAAAACAAACACGGATCTACCTTATATTTAAATTCAGGAGATTGGATTGAAAATCTAACCGCTTTAGAATACCACAAAAAGCGCTGGAAATTATTTTCTTATTCTCAAACTAATTTTACTGAAGAAGAAAATCTTTTTGAAATGGAAGACATATTAAGCAACCATTTAATTACTTCAATTCTCAAGCAAAAATAAAGCATTAATATCAAGCGACTTACATCATAAAAAAGAAAATTGATTTTTGATCCTTCTTACGAATCAGTCAAAGTGTAAATTATATAACAATTTTAAATAATATTATACGTTTTGACTTTTAGAGTAATTGTAAGTTTGAAAAAAATTAATACCCATTATGAAAAAAATCGTTTTATCTGCCATTATGCTATTAGGTTTAGCATTTACAGCTCAATCACAAGAAATTTCGAAAAATGCTTTAGGATTACGTTTAGGAGACAATAACGGATTTGGAGGCGAAGTATCATATCAATTAGGATTAAATCAAAAAAACAGACTTGAATTTGATTTAGGCTTTAGAAACAGCAGCGATGTAGATGCTATTAAAGCTGTTGCTCTTTACCAATGGGTATGGAACATCGATGGTGGCTTTAACTGGTACGCAGGTGTTGGTGGTGGTATAGCCGCTTGGGATCATGATTATCGCTTCAACGATGCAAGATATTCAGACAGCGGAACTTATGTTTTTGCAGCTGGAGATATCGGTATCGAATATAGATTTTCTGAAGCACCAATTACATTATCATTAGATGCAAGACCTGAAATTGGTTCTGGGTATTATGATGATGATAACTTTGGCTTCGACGTAGGACTTGGAGTAAAATTCAGATTCTAAAATAAATTAAAAAATAATTGTAAGAAGAAACCTGTCGCGTAAACGACAGGTTTTTTTTTATTTCCAGACTTAAAAATGTCAAATGTGAGTGTCAGGCTGAGCGGAGTCGAAGCCCTTAACTCGCCTAAAATAAATCACTTAATAATAATCTCCTTTTTAGAGTGAACTTTCACCACTGTATAAGGATAACTAATTACCTGCATTACCATTGCATCGGCAGCAGGACCATTTTCCTTTACAGTAATAATGATATTCTTATCGGTTTCTTCCACTTTTTCAACACCAATAGAATAGCCGCTTGTGTTTTTTTCTCCCATATTCAGGATAACATAATTCGAATTTGCTATATCAGCCTGTTTCATTTTACTTGCCAAAAGAGGATCATTTTCAAGCATTTTGATTTCGTTAGGTTCCGTCAAAATCTCAAAAAACTTGATGTTTCCACCGCCGTCTGATTGTTCTGTCAAAACCTCATAAAGGGCTTTTGAATCTGATGTTTTTTTTGCTCCACAAGAAATTAAAACAAAAACTGTTAAAACCGAAATTACTTTTTTCATCCGCGTATATTTTTAATTAATGCTTCTCATATTTATAATCGTCTATCGCTCTTTGATATAACGCTTCATACTTAGGTAATATGTTTTGGATATCAAACTTTTTAGCGACTTCTAAAGCATTTTCTTTGAACTGTTTTAAAACATCATCATCTTTAAGAATCTTAATTGCATTTGCGGCCATTTCATCCACATTTCCAACGTTGCTCAGATAACCGGAGATTCCGTCAAAATTCACTTCCGGCAAACCTCCTGAATTACTCGAAATTACCGGAACTCCGCATGCCATAGCTTCAAGAGCTGCCAAACCAAAGCTTTCTGTTTCTGATGGAAGTAAAAACAAATCCGTTAAAAGTAAAATTTTATCGATTTCATTACTGTTTCCAAAGAAAATCACCTTATCATGAATTCCTAATTCCATACATAAAGCTTCCGCTCTTTCTTTCTCGGGACCATCCCCAACCATCATCAGTTTAGCCGGCATTTCTTTCTGGATATTGTAGAAAATTTTGATAATATCCGGAATACGTTTTACCTTTCTAAAGTTACTGATATGTGTAATAATGCGCTCATTTTCCTTCGCCATAACAGAACGGTGACAAGGCGCCAGAGGATCTTTTTTAACTTTATCCAGTTCAATAAAATTCGGAATTACTTTTATTTTATTCTTGATCTTGAATAATTTCAACGTATCATCTTTCAAACTTTGCGAAACCGAAGTCACATAATCTGATTTATTGATACTAAAAGTCACCGCAGGTTTATAAAAAGGGTGATTTCCAACCAAAGTAATATCAGTTCCGTGAAGCGTCGTAATCATCGGAAGATTAATTCCTTCGTTTTTCAGCATTTGCTTCGCCATATAACCCGCATAAGCATGCGGAATTGCATAGTGCACGTGCAGTAATTCAATCTTATATAATTTCACCATATCAACCAGTTTGCTCGATAAAGCCAACTCATAAGGCTGATAATGAAAAAGAGGATATTCAGGAACGTTTACTTCGTGATAATGAACATTTGGATTCAAAAGTGCCAACCTAACCGGTTGACTATAAGTAATAAAGTGGATTTCGTGTCCGCGTCTGGCAAGTTCAAGGCCTAATTCTGTGGCTACAACCCCACTACCGCCAAATGTCGGATAACAAACTATTGCTATTTTCATGTATTAAATTTAATAACTACGAAAGTACTCAAAAATAGCGTTTAATTGAAGATTTAGATTGTTAGATTTTTGTGAAGATTAGATGTATCAGAGTATTAGATTGTTACACATTAGACTATTATTTCAACATCACTAATAATATGTTAAGTAAATATCATCGCGTGTTATCCTGAGCGGAGTCGAAGCTTCGGGAGAAGGACTTATCTTTTTATTAGAAGCACAAGATTCATTTTCAAAAGAACCACTTGTCCCGCTGTCCGCTATATCTTTTTCGCCGAACCCCGGCAAAAAAGGATACCACTTCCATCGGGGCTAGATTAGAGGTTTTTGTTTTTACAAGACTTAACGTTCTAAACCCGACAGGTTTTAAAAACCTGTCGGGTTTCTCGGGATTTACCTTTCAAAGTTTTAAACTTTGACAAAGGTGTCTTTGCCAGAAACGGAGCAAACACAATAAATAGTTCTATAGATTATGTGTAGTCCCTACGGGACAAATTTGTGGTGTATCTTGTTTTTTTCTACAACATATAACTTTTAACGGAGCAGAGTTTGCAGAAAATTAAAATGTTTAAAAAAAGTGTGCATCAATTCATTTCTATCAAATTTAATTTCTACCAAATTTAATTTCTATCAAAGTATACCTCGTGCAGGTTAAATGTCACAATAAATTGTTCTATAGATTATGTGTAGTCCCTACGGGACAAATTTGCGGTGTATCTTATTTTTTTTTCTACCAACATACAACTCCTAACGGAGTAGAGTTTGCAGAAAATTAAATGTTTAAAAAAAGTGTGCATCAATTCATTTCTATCAAATTTAATTTCTACCAAATTTAATTTCCATCAAGGTATACCTCGTAGAGGTTAAATGTCGGTAGAAAAATATATACGCCCAATGATAATTGTCCCGTAGGGACTACACACAATCCGAACTATATATAATGCTTAATGTAGCAAGTGAGATTGCTACGTTCCTCGCCACGACAAATACGCCGAAAAAGTCAACCCGACAGGTTTTAAAAACATGTCGGGTTTCTCGTGATTTACCTTTGTCAAAGTTTTAACTTTGACAAAGGTCTTTTCCACACATTTTCGACAATCTTGTCATTTCGACGCAGGAGAAATCACACTAGAAACTCCGCACAATATATCGCCAATCTTTGTAGAGTTACGCGTGTGATTTCTCCTGCGTCGAAATGACAAACTAAAAAACCTGAAACTTGAAACTTTGAAACAAACCAAAACTTTCAACCCACAAAAAAAAGGCACAAAATCTAAATTTCATGCCTTTTAAATATGTTATAAATCACTCTTAGAAAAATCGACTATGCCAGCTATCGGCAGCAGGAACTTCCCAGGATTCATTAAATTCTTCGATATTATTTACGAGGTTATTAAAAACAATTGTGTTTTCAGAAACCGACTTATCTTTAACCATTTTCTTGAAATCAAGTAAAGGTTTGTGTGCGATATGTTCCCCATTTTTAAAAGTAACATTCATTTTATCCAATAAATCAACACTGTATTTTTTCTCTAAACTCTGGATAAATTCAACCGAACTATCAATAGAGCAACCCGTCGCAGCCTGCACTTCCTGATTTACAGCCAAAATAATAAATCGATTGTATTTTAAAAGATACGAAGCTTCTAAACTCGTTCCGTGTGCAGCCCATTCTTCAACAAACGCTTTCAGATCGGTTTCTATTTCAGAAAATTCTTCCTCAGAAAATTTTCTGTTTGATTGGTAAATCCAGACTCTGGATTCACCAGGTAAATCTTCAAAAGGTATATACATTTTTAATTTTAGATTTTAGATTATTGGATTTTAGATTTGAAAAGTTTGAGGTTAAAAACCTTTGTACCTTTGAACCTTTGCCACTTTGAACCTTACTTAAAGATCCTGCGCATTAGCAATTAATTCTGCTATATCCATTACTTTCACTTGTCCTTCTTTTTCTTTATTTTTAATACCATCCGTTAACATGGTATTACAGAATGGACATCCGGCAGCAATAATATCTGGCTGTACTTCTAAGGCATCTTCGGTACGCAAAACGTTTACTTCTTTGTTTCCCGGTTCGGCATCTTTAAACATTTGTGCTCCACCTGCTCCACAGCATAATCCGTTTGCTTTTGAGCGTTTCATTTCGACTAATTCAACATCAAGTTTCTGAATTAAATCTCTCGGCGCTTCATAAACTTTATTGGCTCTTCCTAAATAACAAGGATCGTGAAACGTAATTTTTTTTCCTTTAAACTGTCCGCCTTCAACAGTTAATCTTCCGTCATCAATCAATGATTTCAAAAACTCTGTATGATGAATCACATCGTATTGACCTCCTAATTCAGGATATTCATTTTTTAAAGTATTAAAACAATGCGGACAAGCGGTTACGATTTTTTTTGCCTCATATGCATTCAAAACCTCGATATTCATCATGGCCTGCATTTGAAACAAAAATTCGTTTCCGGCACGTTTTGCAGGATCTCCGGTACAGCTTTCTTCAGTACCAAGAACAGCAAATGAAACATTTGTACGATTTAAAATACGCACAAATGCTTTTGTAATTTTCTTTGCTCTATCATCAAAACTTCCCGCACAACCAACCCAAAATAAAACTTCTGGTTGTTTTCCTTCGGCAAGCATTTCTGCCATTGTTGGTACTACTAAACTTTCTGACATCTTCTTTTTTTGTTAAATCGGTTAATCGGTGATTTAGTTAATCAGAATAAAAAATATTTATTTGACAACCTTACAAGAAACCTATATTTTTTAAAAAATCGGTTAAACAGTTAAACAAATAACCAATTAAACTATTTTAATTCTAATTTTCGTTCTTCCAGTTCAATCTGTCTTGTTGATTGTATTGCCAAGGTGCTCCATTATTTTCAATGTTCGTCATCATGGCATTCAGTGACATTGGAGCGGCACTTTGTTCCATCACTAAATAACGGCGCATATCCATAATAATAGACAATGGACTAATATTTACCGGACATTCTTCTACACAGGCATTACATGAAGTACAAGCCCATAATTCTTCCGGAGTTATGTAATCGTTCAGTAATGTTTTATTATCCGGAACAAAAACACCTTTATTGGCATCTATATTTTTCCCTACTTCCTGCAAACGATCTCTTGTATCCATCATAATTTTACGAGGAGACAATTTTTTACCGGTTTGATTTGCCGGACAAGCCGATGTACAACGACCACATTCTGTACAAGTGTAAGCATTTAATAACTGCACCCAGTTTAAATCCTGAACATCACTAGCACCAAATTTGCCTGGCGCTGCATTTTCATCAACAGGAGCTGCAGCAAATGGATCAGCATTTGGATCCATCATCAATTTTACTTCTTTGGTAACTGATTCTAAATTATCAAATTTACCTTTAGGATTTAAATCTGCAAAATAAGTATTTGGAAAGGCTAAAAGAATATGTAAATGTTTTGAAAAGTATAAATAGTTCATAAAAACCAAAATACCTGCGATATGCAGCCACCAAAAAACTTCAAATAATAATCCAACCAGTTCGTTTGATACTCCATTAAAAATTGGCGCAATAAACTGACTTATCGGATAACTTCCTGCTTTATGAAAATGAGAAAATCCTCCCGGAACATTTTGTAAATGCAAATCAGAAGCATTCATTAATAAAAACAAAATCATCAAAACAGTCTCGAAGTACAAAATGTAATTAGCATCACTTCTTGGAAATCCGTTTAAATCCGGATTTATAAAACGTTTTAACCTGATTATATTTCTTCTGATCCAGAATACAATAACTGCAACCAGAACCAAAAATGCCAATATTTCAAATGAAGCAATTAAAACATCGTAAACAACTCCTAAATAAGGAGTAAATATTCTGTGAGTACCAAATAAACCATCAATGATGATTTCCAGCAACTCGATATTAATAATAATAAATCCTGCGTAAACAACAATATGTAATACGCCCGCCACGGGACGTTTCACCATTTTAGATTGTCCAAGAGCAATCAAAGCCATGTTTCCCCAACGCGCCTTTGGATTGTCTTTTCGATCTACATCAACTCCTAAATAAATGTTTCGGATAATTTTTTTTACACTCGTCGCAAAAAAACCAAAACCGGCTATCAGAAGTATAGCGAATAAAATATTGTCTAAATAACTCATTCTATAGTATTAATTATTTTTTATCAGTCGTTTTTGCATCTTCTACAGGTGCAACGTATGGTTTGTTTTTCTTCCCAAAAAGCGAAACGTTTACATAACGTGTTGGATAAAGACGAACATCCTGCAATAATAGCTCCAGCTCTTTTGAAGTTTTAGACAGGTTATTATACAATGCATCATCATTTAGCAATTTACCTGCAGTACCTTTTCCTGAGTTCAGATTACTCATAATACCGTCAACTTTTGCCAAAGTCTGGTTTAGATTTCTAACTGTCTTACCTAAATCGGCTTTGTTTAAGGAATCAGATATTTTATTGAAGTTGCTTGACATTTTATTAAAATTAGTCACAACTCCGTTAATCTGACCTTTGTTTGTATCTAAAATAGAATTCAAAGTTCCTGAAGCTCTGTGGAATTGTTCCATTGTCTGACTTAATTCTGCCAGTGATTTTTTCAGATCTTCCTGTCCTTTTTTATCCAAAACATTATTTAATCCTGCAACCAACGTATTAATATTGGCAAGCATCAGATTTAATTTTTCCTGAATTGGCTCGATTTTACCTCCCAAAGACTCTGTTAATCCAAGTTCAACAGTCGCCTCTAAAGTTTGTCCATCAACCGCAGGATCTTTATCTGCAAGATTCGGAATAATTTTGATTTGTTTTCCTCCAATTAAACTTGGAGAATATAATGCAGCTTTACTGGTTTTAGAAATTGGAAAATCAGTTTTTAACTGAAGTTCTACTAATAATCTACCTGTAGTTTCGTTGATTGTAATTTTACTTACTTTACCAATTCCTAGTCCGTTTAAAGTTACCGGAGCTGATTGTGCTAGATCTTCGACATTACCATATTCAACGTACAATGTTTGGTAATTTGCAAAAAGGTCTTTTCCTTTTAAAAAACTATATCCCCAAATAAATAATAAAATTGATGCGATAACTAATATGGCCGTTTTAATTTCTCTTGTTATTTTCAAAATTCTTAGTGTTTAATACAAAATTAATATAAATATTCGAACTTGTTGCTATTATTTAATTGCGTCCTGAATATTGATTTTTTCTCCGTCTTTGTAAGCAATTAAAAAAGCCGCGCCATATCCTTTACCTTTAGCCTCTTGCAGGTATTTTTTTGCAATTTCGTAATCTGAGGTTTCCTGATAAAAATACTTATATATATTGTTTTCAAATAACATCGTTACATTTTTAAGCCCTTTAAAGTTTTTAGGTTCTAATGGTGTCTTTTTTATGCTTGCAATAAGCTGTACCTTAAAAAAAGTACCTTTTGGAGCATTTTTTACTACTGTAGGTGTTTCAGTAACTTTAGGTTTTGCTGTCGAAGTATCTTTGGCAGGTCTTGTGTCTGCTTCCGGAACGCCAGAGCCAAAATATTCTCTTTTATAACTTATAATAGCTTCGGCAATAGCTTTGGCAATATCGTTTTGTCCTTCTTCAGAATTCAGGATATTACCTTCCGTTGGGTTTGAAACAAAGCCTGTTTCTACCAGAACTCTTGGCATATACGCTTTGTGCAATACCATAAACGGTGCCTGCTTTACTCCTCCCTGACGTAATTTTTTCCCTAATTTATCAAAATTATCTTCAATTTTACTGGCTAACGAAATACTGTTATCCATATATTCTTCCTGCATTAAGGTCATTCCAATCATTGATTCAGGCGAATTTGGATCGTAACCTTCGTATTTACGTTTATAATCTTTTTCTAAGGTAATAACCGAGTTCTCTTTTTTCGCAGCTTCAAGATTCGATGCTACTTTACTCAAACCCATCACATAAGTTTCAGTTCCGTCAGCAGCCGTATTTTTATTTGCATTACAGTGAATGGAAACAAAAATATTTGAATTTGCCCGGTTTGCAATGTTTGCTCTTTCGACAAGATCAATAAAAACATCTGTTTTACGGGTATAAATGACATCAATATTGGGACTGGCTTCTAATAACTTTCCAACTTTTAACACAATAGCCAGCGCAATATTCTTTTCTATCCTTCCACTGTAAACGGCACCAAAATCATGATCACCGTGTCCTGCATCAAGAGTTACTTTAAATACATTTGATTGACCGTAAGCACAAAAAGTCGTTATCGTTAGAAAAAAACTAAAGATTAGTCTAGTTTTGTTAAATATGTTCATAAATCTAAAAGTTAATTTTAATAAAATGCAACTGCTATAATTTTTACAATTGATTATTTTTGACAAAAAATTATATGTAAGTTTGACATGTCAAAAAACAAGCCATACTTTTACAAAAATAGCATTTAAACCTTTGCATACAAACTTATTTAATATCGTTTTATTATCATTTTTCCTAACACTAGGTTGTGGTAAATTATATTCGCAAGAGATAAAATCCAAAAAAGCTCCTTTATCAACTGAAAAACAAACAGATAAACCTGAAATTGTTGTTGCAGATACGATAAAGCTTGACACTGTTAGACCTACAAAGACTTTTCTGGATGGAAAAGTAAAATACAGAGCAAAGGATTACGCAAAAATCGATCAGAAGAAGAAAAGAATCACACTTTATAATGAAGGTGAGCTCTATTATAAAGATGTTGAATTAAAATCCGGTATCATTGTCCTTGATTATGAGAAAGATGAAGTTTATGCCGGTAGAATAAAAGATTCTGCAGGTGTACTTACACAATACCCAAATTTCAAACAAGGCGCAAGTGAAGTCCAGCCGGATTCGATACGTTTTAACTTTAAAACAAAAAAAGCTTTAATTTATAATTCCAGGACAGAACAGGGCGAATTTAAAGTTAAAGCTGCGATTACTAAAAAAGAAAACGATTCTGTTTACTTTTTGAAAGGGGCAAGATTTACTACTTCAAAAGATATCGACAATCCTGAATATTATTTCCAGACTAATAAAGTAAAGTTTATTCCGGGGAAAAAAGTAATTACCGGTTTAACGAATATGGTTATTGCAGATGTTCCTACTCCATTGGCTTTGCCGTTTGCTTATTTTCCAATGAGCGAAGAAAAAAGTGTTTCAGGAATTATCATACCAAGTTATAACGACTCGAATACCCGTGGATTTTCTCTTCAAAACATGGGGTATTATTTTGCTTTAAGCGATAATTACGACTTAACGGTACTGGGAGATTATTACACCAATGGAAGTTATGCGATGCGGTTTGAATCGGCATATGCAACACGGTATAAATACAGGGGAAATATTAATGTTCGTTTTGAAAACCTGATAAGCAGCGAAAGAGGTTATCCTGATTATTCAAAACAAAACATTTATAACATTCAGTGGTCACATTCCAAGGACACAAAATCGAATCCAAATTCTACTTTCTCAGCTTCTGTAAACATGGGTAGTAGTAAATATTTCAAGCAATCGATCAATCAGGCTAACGTTGGATCAAACTTAAATAATACATTAAGTTCATCTATATCTTATAATAAAACGTTTAATACGATTCCGCAAGCGAGAATATCGTTAACTGCAACGCACTCTCAAAACACTCAAACCGAAGTCATAAACATGACTTTGCCAACTTTACAGGCGAGTATTGATCGTGTTTATCCTTTTGTGGGTAAAGATGGTGTTAAGAAAGGATTTATAAAAAACATCAACTTACAATATAACTTAAGTGGTAAAAACAACATTGTAACTACAGATTCATTGTTTTTTAAACCACAAATGTTTAGAGATGCCCAAATTGGAATGCAGCACTCTATTCCTTTGAGTACCAACTTTAAGATCTTTAAATATTTTAGTGCCGGAGCTTCTACAAACTATCAGGAAACATGGGTTACTAAAACAGTAGACAAAGAATACGATAAAAATTTAAGCAGTGTGCAAACGACAACCGTAAATGGTTTTGATGCTTTTAGAACTTACAATTTCAGCTCCAATTTAGGTACTACTATTTATGGTACTTTTAATTTTGGTGATGATAAAAAAATCCAGTCGATTCGTCATGTCATGCGACCAACGGTTACGTACTCTTACACGCCGAGTTTTGAAAAATATTACGATACCTATGCCGTAGATGCTTCGGGCAAAATTACGACAGAATATACCCGATTTGAAGGTGGTGTGTATGGTGCTCCGGGTAAAGAAAATTCCAATATCGTTGCTTTTGCTTTAAGCAATACTTTTGAAGCCAAAGTAAGAGACAGCGACAGCACAAAAACAGAGCCTAAAAAAATCATGTTACTGAACAATTTAAATTTCAGTACAAGTTATAATTTTAATGCTAACGGAAAAGAAATTCTAGCGTGGCAGCCTGTACTTGTAAGCGGTGGAACTCAGTTTTTTGACAATAAAATGAATGTCAATTTTGGTGCAACTTTAGATCCATATGCGATTGACAATTCAGGGACCAGAATGAACACTTATAATATTGACAATGGTGGAAGTTTGTTTAGAATGACAAGTGCAAACTTAACCTTAAACTATTCCTTTTCAAATAAAGGAGGAAAAGAAGAAAACAAACAAAGTGAACGGAACGGAGGACGTAAAGATGATTTATTTGGTACCAATACCGATTTGAATGATAGCCGAAACAGTCAGTTTGCCAATGAAAAAGATGATGGTGAAGATGTAATTACAGAGTTTTTTAGTTCTAAATTACCCTGGGATATGACCTTGGCCTATTCCCTTACCTACTCAAATGTAAACAGGGAAAACAAAATAAGCAATAATTCAATTATGATCTCGGCCAATATGGATATCACTCCAAAATGGAAGGGCGGAGTTTCTACCGGTTATGATTTTGTACAAAAGGGAGTTACGTTTACTCAATTCCGTTTTGAAAGAGATTTATTAAGCTGGAGAATGGCTTTTAACTGGACTCCTCTTGGGGTAAATTCTAACTGGAATTTCTTTATCGGAATTAAATCGGGTGTTCTTAGTGATATTAAATGGAACAAACGAAGTACTTCTAATCGATAATAAAATCGTATTTTAGATTAATAATTTTCTCAACCATTAATTCTTAGTGGCTGAACAATCTATTTTGGCATTTAATAATCAATTACTATGAAAAAAATAATTTTTACAGAAAAAGCTCCGGCTCCAATTGGACCTTATAATCAGGCTGTATTATCAGGAAACACACTTTATGCTTCTGGTCAGATTGCCATTAATCCTGCTTCGGGCGAAATCATTACAGAAAATATCAATGACGAAACGCATCAGGTAATGCAAAATATTGCTGCTATTCTGGAAGCTGCAGATATGACTTTTGAGAATGTTGTAAAGGCAACAATTTTCATCATGGACATGAATAATTTTGGCGCTATCAATACAATCTACGGATCTTATTTTGACGAAAAAACGGCTCCGGCACGTGAGACAGTTCAGGTAGCATGTTTACCAAAAAATGTAAATGTAGAAATTTCTATAATCGCTGTACAATAGCATTTAAAAATAATTGTGCCGTTGCTTCATTTGTGGCCAGCGGCACATTATGAACATCACATATCCTAACCAGCATTTTAATGTCAACTTCGTGAGCATTAGTCACCAGCGGATCAGTAAACATAAATACTACATTGATTTTGCCTTCTGCTACTTTAGAAGCAATCTGAGCATCACCACCCATACAACAAGGAAGCATCTTTTTAACCTTAAATCCTGATTTTTCAGCATTTCTTCCTAATATCCTGTTGCAATAAGTTTTATTTTATCATGTTGAAGCGTGATTCCGTTTTTAATTAAAAACTGAATCATATCTGCTTTTTTATTATCGTGAGCGATTATTGCCATTAAAGTATTCTTCTTCATGATTTAACACTAAATATAGTATCAAATTTACGTTAAAAAAGAAAACAAACACATTCTAACATGATGAATATCAAATATTTAAAAATAAAACAATAAATAATACACTAAATTATTTTTTTGATAATTTAAAGCAATAAAAAAACCGTTTCAGTAAATGAAGCGGTTTTAATTATGTTGTAATAAGAAATTTTTTCAGAATTGCTGAGCGACAGCATTTAGCAATAATTGAGCAGAAGCTTCATTTGTTGCCAAAGGTACATTATGTACATCGCAAACACGAATAAGCATATTAATATCGACTTCATGAGCATGGCTTGCGAGAGGATCTTTAAAAAAGAAAACCATCTGCGTTTTACCTTCGGCAACACGTGCAGCAATCTGCGCATCACCTCCCATTGGTCCTGAAAGCTTTCTTTTTACCTTAAAGCCAGCATTTATAGCTTTACTTCCGGTAGTTCCTGTTGCAATCAGTTTAATATTTTCCTGAAGAAGAAGTATTTTGTTTTTATTTAAAAACTGAACCATATCTGCCTTCTTTCCATCGTGAGCAATAATAGCAATTTCCATAAATAATCAATTATTGATTAGCAACGTGGTATGCAATTAATCCGTCAATAGGTCGTCTTAAAACATTTCCTAATTGAAGTTCATATTTATCAAATGTTTCCTGTAATTCATCTTTTAGATAAAAAGCAATTGAACCTACGAAATGTACAGGAACTTCTTTGCAATTATCAAATTGTTTGATGTAATTTTTTACGAAAGATTTCATCCCTTTGAAAATGATTTTTCTGCAAAATTCTGAATCTTTATGTTTGATTAGGAACTTGGCAAAAGTCGCCAGATATGCATTTGGATTTGGTTCTTTGTATAATTTATTTTTGATATAATCAGCATCTAAATTATATTCTTTTTCAAACTCAACTGCCAGTTCTTTAGGCATTTTATTGAAATAATATTTTCTGATTAATTCTTTTCCAAAAACATTTCCACTGCAATCATCCATGGCAATATACCCTAATGATTGTACTTTTTGATGCAATACTTTTCCATCAAAATAACTACAATTAGAACCCGTTCCTAAAATACTAACAATTGCTTCTTCTCCTTTTGGAGTTGTAGCATAAACTGCTGCATACGTATCTTCGTGAACTTCAACAATAGCGTTATTGAAATATTCCTGGAATATTTGCGAAAGTGCTGTTTGCATTCTTTCAGTTCCACAACCTGCACCGTAGAAGAATAAGTGTGTGGCATTTTTTTTATTTTGCAGAATATCAAAACGATCATTTAATCTTGAAACAATTTCAGGGCCGTCAAGAATTTCAGGGTTTAATCCCAAAGTTTGTGTCGTGAATAATACTTTTCCATTATCATCAATTGCAATCCAGTCTGCTTTTGTAGATCCACTATCAACTATTAATTTCATTTTTTTTTAGTTTTTTGGATTAGTTTTTCCTCATCAATTTAAAAGTGTATTTTTTACATTAATTAAAGACAAAACAAAATAAGAAAATCCCGTTACCATGAGATAACGGGATTTGCCAAATTTATACAAATTATTTTAAACCTGCGATATGCACAGATAAATCGATCAATTTAGAAGAGTATCCGTACTCATTATCGTACCAAGATACTAATTTAAAGAAAGTTGAGTTCAAACCAATTCCTGCAGTAGCATCAATGATTGAAGTTCTTTTGTCAGAAATAAAATCCTGAGAAACAACTGCATCTTCAGTATATCCTAAGATACCTTTCATCTCATTTTCAGAAGCTTTTTTCAAAACAGCCATAATTTCCTCATAAGAAGTTTCTTTAGCTACTTTTACAGTTAAATCTACTGTAGAAACGTCAGCAGTAGGAACACGGAAAGCCATACCAGTTAATTTTCCATTCAATTCCGGAATTACTTTTCCAACTGCTTTTGCAGCACCTGTTGAAGAAGGAATGATATTGATTGATGCAGCACGTCCACCTCTCCAGTCTTTTCTTGAAGGTCCGTCAGCTGTCATTTGAGTTGAAGTTGTAGCGTGTACAGTTGTCATTAAAGCTTCTACAATTCCAAAGTTATCATGAATAACTTTAGCTAAAGGAGCTAAACAGTTTGTTGTACAAGATGCGTTAGAAACTACTATATCAGAAGCTTTTGCAGTTTCGTGATTTACTCCCATTACAAACATTGGAGCATCTGCAGAAGGAGCAGAAATAATTACTTTTTTAGCACCACCTTTAATGTGCTCATTTGCAGTTTCGATAGTTGTGAAGATACCAGTACATTCTGCAACTACATCAACATCAACTTCGTTCCATTTTAAGTCAGCTGGATTTCTTTCTGCAGTGATACGGATATTTCTTCCGTTTACAAAAAGTTTTCCTTCTTTTACTTCTACAGTTCCGTCAAAACGACCGTGAACTGAATCATATTTTAATAAGTAAGCTAAGTGATCTACATCTAATAAATCGTTGATTGCTACTACTTCTACATTATCTCTGTTGAAAGACTCTCTAAAAACGATTCTTCCGATACGTCCAAATCCGTTTATTCCTAATTTTACTTTTGACATTTTACTTAATTTTTGCTTTTGTTTTTATTACACTAATTTAAAGTCTAATTTCCTCACAATAAACTTCATTCCTTTTTAAACTTTTATTTTTATGTTGACATGATGTCAGACACTCTCAATAATTCTCTATCAATTTCAGATTTCCCTTTAATTGCTTGTTCTAATGGTGTTAACGCAACTTTATCTGCCTGAAGACCTACCATATAATTAGATTTACCTTCAATTAAAGATTCTACTGCTTTTACTCCTAAACGGCTTGCTAAAACACGATCAAAACAAGATGGAGAACCACCACGCTGCATGTGTCCTAAAACAGAAACTCTTACGTCGTACTCAGGTAAATTAGCTTCAACATAATCTTTTAATTCGAATACGTTTTTACCAATTTTATCTCCCTCAGCAATAACCACTATACTTGATGATTTTCCTGAAGCTTTACTTTTTTGAAGAGAGTCTAGCAATCTGTCTAAACCTAAATCTTCTTCAGGAATAAGGATTTCTTCGGCACCGGCTCCAATACCAGCGTTTAGAGCGATATGCCCTGCATCTCTACCCATAACCTCTACAAAAAATAAACGGTTATGTGAACTTGCAGTATCTCTGATTTTATCGATACAATCTACAACTGTGTTCAAGGCTGTATCATATCCTAAAGTATGACTTGTACCAAAAATATCATTATCAATTGTACCAGGAATTCCCATTACTGGGAAATCAAATTCTGAATTAAAAATCAAACCTCCGGTAAAACTTCCGTCTCCGCCAATTACAACAAGAGCATCAACTCCTGCTTTTAAAAGGTTTTCGTGGGCCTTTTTTCTACCTTCCGGGGTTCTAAACTCAGTAGAACGAGCTGATTTCAGGATCGTTCCTCCTTTGTTTACAATATTATTTACACTTCGAGGGCCCATTTCTTTGAAATCTCCTTCGATCATTCCTTGATACCCTCTATAAATTCCTATGCATTCTATATTATGATAAGCACATGTTCGAACAACTGATCGTATTGCGGCATTCATTCCTGGTGAGTCTCCTCCTGAAGTTAGAACACCAACTTTTTTTATTGTTTTTGGCATTATTTAAGTATTAAAGTGTAAAATTAGCAAACATTCACCACTTTACAGGTGGTAATTGTCATAAATTAATAAAATATGTTAAATTCAAACGTTTTCGTTAATAAGTTTTTTGATATGAAAAAATTCATATAAAATAATAAAAGGCGTATTTTTTAATTAAATCTTTAAAATTAACAATACTTTAATGAAGTGTTATAAAAATCAGAACGAAGCAATTTTAATAAAAATTACAATCTCTAAATTTAGCACAAAAAAACCATTCCTAAGAATGGTTTTTAATAAACTTAACAGTTTTATAAGGTATTCAACTTAATAATCATTGTCATCAGGAATATAACCTTGATTATTTGTTGGCTGTGGCTTAGGCTTTTCTTCCTCCTTTTTATCGGATTTCTTTTTATTCTTATCCGTGCTTTTTGAACTGGAGAAGTTCATATAATCAGGGTTTACATAAGAATCCGGCAAATCATCAGGCGAAGTTTTTAAAGCTCTTTCTAATTTATGGCTTTTGAATATTTTATTGACCAATTCACTAAAAGTATCAAAATCGACTTCATACGAAATACCAACTCCCTGTGTATAACCAATTCCCTGACCTACATAATTGATGTCATTTTCTTTATTGAACAAACGAAGATTCATTGAACCGTCTTCATTTACACGATACAGAATTTCAATATCTCCAACAATTGCCGATTCGTTGACACCTCCAACCGGCACTCCTAATTTTCCGTTTATGGATATTTTTTCATTAATCTGAGACGATATATTGGCCACAAACTGACCATCGGCTTCCTGACCAATTCGTTTGTCTGCAGAGATGAAATTCAAATCGATATTGAATTTATCATTATCAGATTTAATAATTCCGCCCAATAAACTGGCAGCCGTTTCGGCAAATGTGCCTGATAAATCACTTTGATTAAATCCATCCGGACTCATAAACGAACCTGTTGACAATAAGTATAATGCCTGTGTCTGACGCACATCTTTATCGTCTAACTTATATTGTATCTCTGATTTTAAAACATTACTTACCGACGGAAACTGAATATCAAAATTTGGTTCAGGACTAGTTAAATCTCCTCGCAAACCAATCACCACTTCTACAGGCACTTTTTTATTAAAAGAAGAATTCTCTAATAATACGGCAGGATTTGCAGATGTTCTGTAAACTGCTTCCAGATTCAACTGGGCTTTCATCGGGTTTCCTTCCCAAATAATAGATCCTCCTTTTTTAACGGCGAATTTTTTATCGATCAAACCTCCGTATTTAAAGTTATACGTTCCTTCGTATGCCTGGAAATCTCCCCACATATTAAATTTACCCAATGTATTGATCTTAAATAATAACGAACCATATCCTTTTCCTTTCATCCCATGACCGGAATTTCGATCCAGAATTACTTCAACTTCGGCATCTGGCGTAATATCAAAATCAAATTCAAGCTCAAGTCCATTGTAGTTTCGGGTTTTTTCTACAATACCATTTGCCTGATTATATTTCTCTTTTGGCGTCACAAAATGTATCCAACTGCTCTCTCCTACACTTTGCACATTATTAATAGGAATCTTGACTTCGGTTCCTTTTTCAGATTTAGCATCTACCTTAATAAATAAACTTTCTGTTGGACCTTTTATACTTGCTGTACCGTTAATAAATGCGGTTCCAAAATAAGCCGCATCATCACTGTCTTTTGTATCTAGCGCTAATAATCTTTTTGACGTTATAGTTAAATCCAGTTTCCAGTCGCCAAAATTATGATGCTCAATACTTCCGTTCAACAATCCTTTTGTATTGTATTTGGTATCGGTTAACTGATTATTTCTAAACAAAAACTTCTCATCGGTTAAATCAATAACGGTTCTGTCGCTTAATTCATAATCTGTATTAAGGTACGGAATTGTCATTCCGGCCTTTTCTACATACAATCTACCGTTGATTTCCGGCTTTTTAAGATTACCCACTACGGCGGCATTTCCGGACACACTTCCCCTTACATTCGACAAAACATCACCGCCGACAGTTCCTAAAGTGGCCAGATTAAAGCCTTCCAGTTTTAGTTTTAAGTCCAGAATAGTTTCTTTATTTTCAATAGCAAAATTTCCACTCGCACTAAATGATTCTGAAAAACCATTTTGTATCGACGAATTTATCGTAAACTTTCGCAGACTTTCATCACCTGAAATATCAAAATTTAGTGTTCCTAATTCTGTTTTATTTAAGTTAAGGTGATCAATGACAATAGAAGCCGTGGGCTGATAAACATCTTTATTTTGCTTGAAATTAACCCTGCCGTTTAAATTACCATTAAATACAAATTTTGAAGTTAACGGCGTGATCTTATTAATATCAACATCTTCAAAATTCAGCACTATATCTTTATAATCTTTGCCTTTTATTACTCCGTTCAAATCAATTTTCTGATCTTCGTGTGATAAAACAATATTATCTATATTGAAGTTCTTAAAGTTTTTATCAAAGACAATCTGATTATCTTCTCCGTCATCTTCATTTAAATACCATAAATAATCCTTGAATTTCATCTCCGATTTTTTGATACCTACAATGTTATTTTTGTTTTTATCAATAGTATGATACAAGTTCATATTGAAATAATCATTGCCTTTTTCACCGCCTTTAAATTCGGAACGAACAAATAAAGTATCTTTTGAAGTTACATTGATTAAACTAAAATCACGGATTTTATAGTACGGCGTTTTTATACTATCTAACTCCACAAAAGCATTATAAAGCGGGTTTTTATTATCAATATTAATTCGGATATTATCAAAAGTATTTTTTGCAGCCGTAATTTTTTGCGATCTGAACCTGAACTTGAATTCGTTTAAATCGGCATCAATTTTTCCGCGTACAACAGTCGAAGAATCTACATTAATTTCCGGATACAGCATTTCGACAACCTTATCATAAACATGAAAATTGAAACGTAAAAATTGTCCTTTTTTAACTTTATAAGGTTTGTAATTCGTGTAAAGACTTCCTACCGAATTCATTACCAGTTTGTCTAACTGAGCAAACTGAAACTTACCCACAATTTTACCATTAACAATATCTGTCGAATTGATGGTTATGGTACGCAATCTGTCAGCGTCAAAACTTGAACTTACACTTAATTCATCAAAAGCATAAGTCGATTTAGGATTTTGGTAAATTGCATCTTTAATATAGATATTTCCCTGTAAATTTTCAATCGAATTACCGGTAAGTTCTACAACAGCATCTCCCTGAAAATGAGAGATAGAATCGTTTACAAATTTCAGTTTTCGCAAATTGGCATTTTCAACATTGATATGGAAATCATATCTGCTTTCGCGTTTGCTTAAATCAACCAAGCCATCAAAAGTTAAAGCTAAATTAGGGTCATTTATAGAAATTTGACCTTTATAATATGGTAATTTAAAATTACCATTAACTACAATATTATTATAGGTATATTTATTGTAATCCAGTTTTGCAATATCACCTTTTATAATAGTGTTTAAGTATTTCTCTGTAAAACCAACACCCTCAACATCTAAGTCTAAGGTTGTTTTTCCTAAATCCTTTCGCTGCAATAAAGCACCAACATCAAAATTATCCAAAACAATATTTCCTGAATAAGAGGCTTTATCAATAAAATCCATGTTATTCAGATGTATATTGGCCTTAACGTTTCCTAAATCGGTGGCAATTTTAAAATCACTTTCTAATTCTGTTGTAGAAACTTTTGCTTTTCCAACAATATTAAATTTACCAATTCGCTTTAGTTCTTTCGGAAGTTTTTTACCCAAAACAATAGGAAGTAAAACCACTAAATTATCATAGCTGGAAGTTAATCTGTCAAACTTTCCCTCCATGGCAAACTTTTGTTCTTTTGTACCCAAAAGGTTTCTGAAATTAATGTTTCCAATAATTCGTGAGCCATTTGTATCAGAAAGTCTAAGTTTTTTTAAATTCAGATTATTAAGCGTTCCTTTTATCTTGGTTTTAAGTTTAAAATGTTGGTTTTTACCCAATCCGTCATAAAAATAACGAATATCATTTGTGGCAAGTGAAGCAGAATCCACCGCAACATCAAACTTAACTTTATCTGTAAAAGCTAAGAAATCTCCCGCCTGATAGTTTAAAATTGCCTTACCATAAATCGATGATCTTTTGGTTTTTATTGCTAAATTTTCAAGCTTAATTTGCTTTCTGGTATAACTAAATTTTGCTGCCAGATTTGAAACGTACAAACCGCGATGGTCCATAAACGAAAATCGGTGAATAGTAGTATTTACGTTGGGTCCTTCTAATTTAAACTCACTGATATAGGCATTCAGCTTTTTAAAATCCAGGAAATTTGGCGTTTTTTTATTTTCGTCAACCACAGAAAAAGTACCTTTTGAGATATAGGCATTCTTGGCTGTCAGTAAAAAATGTTTGTTGGTTTTCGAAGGTTTATCAGAATCAAAAAGGCGAATAAATTTATTGATGTTATTTTCGTTTTCGCCTTTGTAGGTTTTCAGATTAAAAACCAAACCTGTTAAACGAAGGTCGCCAAAAATCAAATCACCATCAAGAAGTCTTTTGACACTTAAAATATCAGTACTGATAATATCTGAATAGATTAAAGTTTTTTTATGATGATCGCGAATCAGAACCGTTTTTAATTTAACACCGCCAAAAATATTAATGGCAACTTTGTCAACAGTAATGTCAGTTTTGAAATCTTCGTTTAGGGAATCTGTGATATATCGTGCAATTTTTGTCTGCACAATAGGCAAAGAGAGCGTTATAGCCAATGCCAACAAAAGTAAAATTAACCCAATTAGGGTTCGTGATATTATTTTCTTTACTTTTTTGATAGCTCTTTAATTTTAGTTTTCTTTTAAATTTACTTTGAACAGACAAAGAACGACTGTTTTTGATAAAAATTCTTTAATTTTGGCGTCTACTTCAATCAAAGAAATTTAAAAATTTGATTTGTCAAATATAATTCAAAATTCGTGCCTTTATATGCAAAATTCAGAGGTTTTTATTCTTGCCATCGAAAGTTCTTGCGATGATACTGCAGCTGCAGTTTTACATAACGACAAAGTACTCTCAAATGTTGTGGCCAACCAGCTAATTCACAATCAATATGGGGGCGTTGTTCCTGAATTGGCTTCGAGAGCACATCAGCAAAATATTGTTCCTGTGATTGATGCGGCGCTTCGTAAAGCAAATGTACAAAAAGAACAATTAACTGCAATTGCCTTTACACAAGGTCCTGGATTAATGGGATCATTATTAGTGGGAAGTTCGTTTAGCAAATCGCTTTCATTAGCATTAAAAATTCCGCTAATTGCTGTAAATCACATGCATGCACATATTTTAGCGCATTTTATAGACGAAGAAGGCTTTGATAAACCTGAGTTTCCATTTTTGGCCCTAACGATTAGCGGCGGACATACACAAATTGTAAAAGTTAATGGTTTTTTTGATATGGAAATCATTGGCGAAACCACTGATGACGCGGTTGGAGAAGCTTTTGACAAGAGCGCAAAAATCCTGGGACTTCCCTATCCTGGCGGACCTTTGATTGATAAATATGCCAAAGAAGGAAATCCAAAAGCATTTGCGTTTACAAAACCAAAAGTTCCGGGATTAGATTTTAGTTTCTCCGGATTAAAAACCGCTATTTTATACTTTATTCAGAAGGAAAAATTAAAAAACCCAAATTTCATCGAAGAAAACCTGAATGATATTTGTGCTTCTATTCAATATACGATTATCGAAATTTTGATGGATAAATTGAAATTAGCGGTAAAAGAAACCGGAATTACGCAAATTGCTATTGGCGGCGGAGTTTCGGCAAATTCAGGAATCAGAACCCGTTTGAAGGAAAGCGAAGGCAAATATGGCTGGAAAACTTTTGTTCCAAAATTTGAATACACCACAGATAATGCAGCAATGATTGGAATTGTGGGCTATCAAAAATATTTATCAAATCGTTTTGAAACTTCTGCGGTTGTTTCAAAAGCACGAATTCAATTTTAATTATGCAATTATTTTACAATCCTGATATAGACGAATCAACAGAAACTTTTTCTTTTGATAAAGAAGAAAGCCGTCATATTATCAAAGTTTTACGAAAAAAAGACTCTGATATTCTACACGTTACAAACGGTTTAGGTTTATTGTTTGAAACCGAAATCACTTTGGCTTCTGATAATAAATGCATTGTTGAAGTACTTTCGATAAAAAAAACTCCGGAACCAAAATTTCGTTTGCACCTTGCTGTTGCGCCAACCAAAATGAATGATCGTTTTGAATGGTTTTTAGAAAAAGCCACTGAAATTGGTATTCAGGAAATTACGCCAATAATTTGCGACCGCTCTGAACGAAAAGTGATCAATTTAGAACGTTTTGAAAAAATTATTCTTTCAGCCATGAAACAATCAAACGAAACGTATCTTCCCAAATTAAACGACGCGATTTCATTTAAGGAATTCATCAAACAAAAAAACGAAGGCCTGCAATTGATTGCACATTGTGAAGAAACCAATAAAAAATCATTGAAAGAGGTTTTAAAATCAAACGAAAATGTAACCGTATTAATTGGCCCTGAAGGTGATTTTTCTGAAAAAGAAATTGCATTGGCTTTAGAAAATAATTTTCAGCCGGTAATGCTAGGAAATACTCGTTTGCGCACTGAGACTGCTGCTATTGTGGCTTGTCATAGTGTTGTGTTTTTTAATGAAAGTTCTAATTAGAGACGTTTAGCGTCTCGCCTTGTCATCTCGACAAAGTAGAGATCAAACGCGGAACTCGACAAAGATTGACGACATACTATTCGGAGTTTCTAGTGTGATATCTCCTTCGTCGAGATGACAAAAACTAGTTCTTCAAAAAATATAAATACATGAAAAAAATATTTTACTTATTATTTCTCGTTTCCCTTTCCTCCTTTTCACAGGAAATTGCTTTGCTAAAATACAGCGGCGGAGGTGATTGGTACGCGAATCCTACATCATTACCAAATTTGATTCAGTTTTGTAATTCGAATATCAATACGAGAATAAAACCAAAACCATCAACAGTGGAACCCGGAAATCCTGATTTGCTTTCGTATCCTTTCGTACACATGACAGGACACGGAAACGTAGTTTTTAGCGATGCTGATGTGGCGAATTTGAGAAATTATTTAACCGGTGGAGGTTTTTTGCATATTGATGACAATTACGGAATGGATCAATATATTCGAAAAGAAATCAAAAAAATATTCCCAAACAATAATTTAATTGAAATTCCGGCCAATCATCCTATTTTTCAAAAGCCGTTTCCTTTCCCAAATGGCTTGCCTAAAATTCACGAACACGATGGTACCCGCGCTCAGGCTTTTGGGATTTTTATCGAAAATAAACTGGTTTTATTATATACTTACGAATGTGATTTGGGCGATGGCTGGGAAGATGCCGAAGTACACAACGACCCGCTTGGTGCGAGAGACAAAGCGTTAAAAATGGGCGCTAACATCATCAATTATATTTTCACTAATTAAATGTAAAAAATTAAAAATTGAGAATTAAAAATTAAAAATCTTTTAAACCGTAACTTTTCCATTGTGTTCACGAGCGGGACGCTCGCGTTAGCTTCGAATTGTCGTTTCAAGATTTTTAATTATTAATTTTTAATTCTTTTAAACCTATATATTCCAATGTGTTAAAAAAGGCTTTTACGAATTATACACAACAATTAATTAAACTTTAAGAAGTGCAGCTTACTCACGAAGAAAATCAATTTGAGCGAAAAACGTTTCCGATAACGTTGGTTTGCGATCACATTTATTTCCAGCAAAATATTGGTTCTCTTTTTAGAATTGCAGAAGCTTTTGGCGTTGAAAACATTATCTTTTTAGGAAAAGATATTCCGCTCACGCCCAGAAAAATCAATAAAACTTCCAGAAGCACACATCTTCACGTGCCTCATACTATAATCGAACAAACAACTGAACTTGTCGATTATTTAACTTCAAATAACTTCGAAATTATTGCTTTGGAAATTGCCAGCAATAGTAAACAGCTAAAAGAAGTAATTATTCCTGACAATCAAAAAATTGCACTTTTACTAGGAAGTGAAATTGACGGAATTAGCGACGAACTTTTAAAAATTTCCAACCAAATTGTTCACATAAATATGTTTGGAAAAAACAGTTCGATGAATGTTGTACAAGCTGCAAGTATTGCTTTGTACGAAATTACTTCTTAATAATATTTGTTAAATTTTTGTAAGAACTAGACTATGCAAGGGATTGTAAAATTCTCACAAATAATTATTTGTAAATATTTTGCTACGTAAAAGTTTTGTTATAAAATTGCGACATTGTTTAACTAATCAACAATATTATAACAAAAACCCCTATTATTATGAAAAAAGTTCTTTTATCCGCAGTTACAGCTTTGTTGCTGTTTTCATGTCAAAATGACCAGACAGAATCAGCAGATTCAGCAAGTGTAAGTGCAATTGCCCAAAGAGGATGTGCCACTCAGGAAGTTTTAGAAGCACAATTGAAAGCTGATCCTACATTAGCTATCAGAATGAATGAAATTGAAGCTTTTACAAACAAAGCTTTGCTTACAGGTAAACTTGTAAATGGTAAAGTTCAGATTCCGGTTGTCGTAAATGTTTTATACAGGACTACTGCTGAAAACATTTCGAATGCACAAATTCAAACACAAATCGACGTATTAAACAAGGATTTTAATGCCTTAAACTCTGATTACGGTAGTGTTCCTGCACTATTCGCTGGTGTAAAAGCAAATGTAGGTATCTCATTTGTTTTAGATCAGGTAATTAGAAAATCGACTACAAAAACATCTTGGGGAACTAATGATGCTATGAAAAAAGTCGCTCAGGGAGGTCTTGCACCAACTTCTCCTACAACAAAACTTAACTTATGGGCTTGCACAATTGGCGGCGGAATTTTAGGTTATGCGCAATTTCCTGGTGGAGCTTCTTCTACTGACGGAGTTGTAATTGATTCTAAATATTTTGGTCTTTCAGGTTCTGCAAATGCTCCTTACAATTTAGGAAGAACTGGTACTCACGAAGTGGGTCACTGGATGAATTTACGTCACATTTGGGGAGATGCAACTTGCGGAAGCGATTTAGTATCTGATACTCCAACTCACAACACTGCAAATTATGGTGTACCAGCTTACCCACATTACAGCACCTGTTCTGGAACTCCTGTAGAAATGACAATGAACTACATGGATTATACTGATGACAATGCAATGTATATGTTCTCTAACGGACAAAAAAGCAGAATGGCTGCGATTTTTGTAAGCGGAGGACCAAGAGCTGCATTTGGTATCTAAAAGATATTCAATTTGATACATTAAAAGCGAGATATACACTATCTCGCTTTTTTTGTTTTACACACTAAATCTAAAAGCTTTTACCTATATTTATATTCTAAAACTGAATCATGATCACATCAAGAATAATATCTAACGGAATATTAAGAGCTTTAACAACTATCCTGGTTGTGGGTATAATTTTATATTTTCTATACGAAATACAAACTGTAATTGTCTATTTATGTATTTCTTTAATATTGTGTCTGATTGCAAATCCGTTAGTGCAGTTTTTAAAAAATAAATTGAAATTTGGTAATTCCCTGGCCGCAGCGATCACTATTATTGTTTTCATTTTATTGATGGTCGGATTTATATTTTTATTTGTGCCTTTGATTATTTCGCAGGCCAATAATTTATCCTTATTAGATACAAATCAGCTTCAGTCACAATTTATGGAAACAGAACGAAGCATCGAAGCGTATTTTAATATTCCGCATGTGGATTTAAATAAAGTTTTAAAAGATTCTAAAATAACTTCAATGTTTAGTTTTACGTATTTTACGGGTTTTATCAACTCAATTTTAGGTTTTGTTGCCGATATGGGAATGGGACTGGTTTCGGTATTTTTCATCACTTTTTTCTTTATTAAAGATCAGGATAGTTTTAAAGCTACTACCCGAAAAATTTTGCCTGATAATAATGAAGATAAAATCATTAACTCTGTTACTAAAATCAATCACTTTTTAACCCGTTATTTTATTGGGTTATTACTTCAGTTAACGGTTGTTTTTATTTTGTATCTGATTGTTTTGATGATTTTTGGAAACCAAAATGCTTTTGTAATTGCTTTTTTATGCGCGATTCTGAATATCATTCCGTACATCGGACCGATTATTGGAACTATTTTAGCGGGAATTTTAACAATGATAAGTATGATTGGAAGCGATTTTCAAACAGAAATTTTGCCAAGAACCATTTATGTAATCATTGGATTTTTAGTGGTTCAGGCGATTGATAATAATATTAGTCAGCCGATAATTTCATCAAAAAGTGTAAATTCGCACCCGTTAGAAATATTCCTGATTACTTTAATTAGCGGAATTACTTTTGGAATCGTGGGAATGATTATTGCAATTCCGGTTTTTACAATGGTAAAAGTAATCCTGAAAGAATTTTTTCCTGAAAACAAAATTGTCTCCGTATTAACCGAAAGAATTTAGCATTGAACACTTCTATTTTAAACCAAAATATTCAGGACTTTATAACTAAAAATAGCGGTGTTTCGATTACAAAATTAGCGCTTCAGAAAAACCCTTTTCCAGAAGTGGAATGGATTTCGATTTTAAATCAAATTGAAGCCAAATCAAAAGCAAAAGACAAATTACCAACCTGGTTTTCAACAGAAAATATAATTTATCCGAGTAAAATTTCGGTAGAACAAACCTCATCTGAAAAAACAGCTGCTTACAAAGCTTCTTTGATTTCAGGAAAAACGCTGATCGATCTTACGGGCGGTTTTGGTGTGGATGATTATTACTTTTCTAAACATTTTGATGCCGTTACACATTGTGAAATCAACAAAGAATTATCAGAAATTGTAAAACATAATTTCGAACAGTTAAAAGTAAACAATTGTACTTTTCATGCCGGTGATTCTGAAAATATTTTAAAAGAATCAAATCAAAAATGGGACTGGATTTACATTGATCCTTCGCGAAGAAATGATGCAAAAGGCAAAGTTTTTATGCTCAAAGACTGTTTGCCAAATGTTCCGGAATCATTAGATTTTTATTTCGAAAAAAGTGATTCAATTTTAATAAAAACAGCACCTTTACTGGATATTTCAGCAGGATTATCTGAATTGAAATTCGTAAAAAACGTTCATATTATTGCTTTAGAAAATGAAGTAAAAGAATTGCTTTTTGAAATTCACAATCTGTATTCTGGTGAAATAACCATAAAAACGGCCAATATTTTAAAAGAGAAAACCGAAACTTTCGACTTTATTTTAGGCGAATCTGAATATCCTTTTTACCACTTACCGCAGAAGTTTCTGTACGAACCCAATTCGGCTATTATGAAATCAGGCGGATTTGATGAAATTAGTACTTCATTTCAAATCAACAAACTTCACAAACATTCTCATCTATATACTTCTGATGAATTAATTGATTTTCCGGGAAGGACTTTTGAAATCGAAAAAGCCATTTCATACGGCAAAAACGATATGAAAACAGAACTGCTCAATCAGCAGGCAAATGTTACTACGCGAAATTTTCCGGAGACGGTAGAAAACATTCGAAAAAAATGGAAAATAAAAAATGGCGGAAATTTATATTGTTTTTTTACAACAGATAAAAATGATAACAAAATAGTTTTAATTTGCAGAAAAATAATTTAAAAATGAAACAACTAATTACATTAACATTTTTTCTATTAACCTTTACTGCTTTTGCCCAAAAACCTTGCGAATACAGCACCAACGTATCTGACTCAATTGGTACTTATAAAGTAACAAATGAATATCTGATTAGCGAAAAAAACTTTGGCGGAACTTCCAATTATGTGTTCTTTTCATTGGCACAAACAGACGGATTGCCAACCTTAAACCTGCAATTGATTCAAAAAAGCAAAGACTTTGTAAAAGCGAATTGTTTTGACAAAAACTCAAAAGTATTTTTACAATTGCAAAATGGTAAAATCGTGACTTTAATCCATATTAATCAGGAAAACTGCGGCACTCTTATTCGTGAAAAAGAATTCAATAACAGAGTCACTACCGGAATTTTTGTGTTTATGAAAGATAATTTTGAAGAACTGAAAAAATCTCCTGTATCGCTTATGCGAATTAAGTATTTGACTGATATTGAAGATTATATTGTAAGAAGTGAATTAACATCTGAAATGAACCAAAAAGTATATCACCCGGATACTTATTTTATGGAAAATATCAGATGCGTTGAATAATTATTCGCAATTCCATTTTTGATTGGCCACTTTATCTTTTAAACCTGTTTTTAAATTATAATGCCACCATTCTGAATCAAAGGAATTGAAACCATTTTTTATCATTACACTTTTAAGATACTGACGGTTTGCTTTTACCCGAACCGGCAATTTTTTATAATTATGTCCAGCCTGGATTCCGAAGAAATCGAAAGGAGTTCCCATTTCAAGTTCGATTCCATCAGCATTCACCAACGAAATATCAACGGCTCCTCCTCTATTGTGGATGGAGCCTTTTTTTGGATCCGCCACATACTCGGGATTCGATACAATCTCCCACATTTTTTTCTGAATAGATAAAGGTCTGTAACAATCGTATAGTTTTATTTTTAATCCATCTCTCATAAATTCTTTATTGGCCGCAATTAAGGCGTGAACTGTTTTTAAACGCAAAAAACATTCGGCACAATCGTAGACTTTGGCTTTCAGGAAATTATCTTCTGTAGAATATTTCATATCATAGATAAAATCTTTGCTGTAATCTTTTAAATTTACGAATGTTGTATCTGCAATTTGTTGCTCGACAGGACTTGAATACGCTTCATTTTGCGCATTTGCTGCTGCTGTCAAAAGAATAAATAATACTAGAAACAAAGATTTTACAGAATGTAACATTATGTTATAATTAAAGTCTTTCATAAAAGTAAATATAGCGATAAAATTAAAATCGTTCAACTTAAAACTCACTAATTATGAATAAGAAACTATTGTTGTTTTGTTTGATTTTATTTTTGACTATTGCTTCGATTGCTGCTCAACAAACAAATGCTACAAAAGCAGCAAGTGGCGAAAGTGCTTATATTATTCAGGATAGTGTTTTAATAAAAACGCGTGATGGCGCATTATTATCTGCAATAATCGTCTGCAAAAAAGACGATGAAACACCAAAACCTGTCATTCTTCAATACACTATTTATGTTCGTGATAAAGGCCGTGATTTAAAAACATTAAAAGAAGCTGCAGATCATGGATATGTTGGCGTAATTGTATATTCAAGAGGAAAGCGTTTTAGTCCTGATGAAATAAATCCGTATGAAAATGAAAGTAATGATGTTTATGACGCGATCGATTGGATTAGCAAACAAAAATGGTGCAACGGAAGCATCGGTATGTTTGGCGGAAGTTACAACGGATTTACGCAATGGGCTGCTTGTAAAACACCTCATCCCGCGCTAAAAACCATTGTTCCGTATGTCGCCAACAGACCCGGAATGGGTTTGCCAATGGAGAATAATATTTTTATAAATCCCAATTATGAATGGGCTTTTTATGTTGGAAATAATAAATATCTGGATACAGTTGCCGGAAATAATAGAAAACGCTTTCGCGAAATGCAGTTTAAATGGTGGGAAACCGGCACGGCATACAAAAAAATGGACAGCATTGACGGCGCGCCAAACAGATGGTTTCAAAAATGGATTAATCATCCTTCTTTTGACGCTTATTGGCAAAAAATGGCGCCTTATAAAACTGATTTCTCTAAAATTAAAATTCCCGTTTTAGCGTTTGATGGTTACTATAATGATTCGCAAAACTCAAGTTTGTATTATTTAAGAGAACTTCAAAAATACAGCCCACAAACACCGGGTTATCTTATTATAGGTCCATATAGTCATTTTGGAACTCAAATAGGCGGTGAAACCATCTTAAATGAATATAAAGTTGACAATACTGCATTAATTGATATTAAAAAAATCACTTATCAATGGTTTGATTATATCCTGAAAAACGGCAAAAAACCGGAAATTTTAAAAGACAAAATTAACTATGAAGTTATGGGTGCCAATGAATGGAAAAGCGCACCATCAATCGATAAAATGCATAATGATTTTTTAACTTTTTATCTAACCAAAAACAAATCAGGCAGCTTTTATGCTGCAAATTCTAAAAAGCCTTCTAAAAAAGAATATTTACTACAAAAAATCGATTATGCTAACCGCGAAATCAGTACAAACGATTATTATCCTGATCCAATAATTCGAAAAGAAATTGATACCACAAGCGGATTTCGTTTTATAAGCGAACCTTTAAAAGAACCGCTAATTGTAAATGGATCCTTTTTGGGAGAATTAAAAATAAGAATCAATAAAAAAGATGTTGATCTTGGTGTTACTATTTATGAAGTAATGCCAAATGGTGAATATTTTCATTTATCCTATTACATTGGCCGTGCGAGTTATGCAAAAGATATTGAAAAGAGAAATCTGCTAAAACCGAATAAAATTGAAACCATTTCATTTTTGAATACGCATTTGGTAAGCAAACAATTGAGCAAAGGAAGCCGAATTCTAATCGTTGTCAATGTCAATAAAAATGCTTTTTCGCAGTTAAATTACGGAACCGGTAAAGAAGTTAGTGAGGAAACGATTAAAGATGCTGTTGTGCCTTTGGAAATAAAATGGTATACAGATAGTTTTATTAAAATTCCTGTTTTGAAATAACAAACAAATCTTTTTTCTAAATAAAAAACCCTGCCGAATCTTCATAAACGACAGGGTAAAAAATAAAAAAAAATAAACTTATTGTTTAATGAATGACTTATTTACAACAGTCTTTCCTGCTTGAATGCGTAATAAATAAACACCTTTAATCAATTTACCGGAGTTGTACGGAATTTCAATTCTGCCTGTATCATACGTTTGATTCGTAATCACATCAACTTTACGTCCGTTGATGTCAAACAAGGTAATATTGACTTTTTGCTGTTCGACTTGTAAAAATGAAATCGTTAGGCTTCCAGCTGTTGGATTTGGAAAGATGCTCAAACCAACTTCCGCTTCAGATTCTAAAATAGTTTTATCCGTATTTAGACCTAATGTAGCTGTTGTACAACTTGGCGTCACACTAAAAGCCATTGTAGCCGCTGAAAAATTGGTAAAAGCAGTATTTATATCCACATTCGAAACATCGCTGGCACCTTTACCATCACATTCTGTTCTTCCGTTTCTCCAGTATGGAAACTGTAAATAAACACCTGTTGTAGAACAACTTCCTATTTCTGCATCGCCGCCCACAACCACAGCGCCGCCAAAGTTTCCGGCAAACAACATTGCATTTCCTTTAATGTTCGCTGTATTTGTAACAGAACCACCTTCCATCCAGGCATTTCCTTCGACTATTGCATTGCTTGATAATGTCGCATTGTACACGCAGGCATTATCTCTCACGATAGCGTTTCCACTAATATTTCCGCCCTCGACCATTGCATATCCGTCAATACGCGCGTTTCCTGAAATGGTTCCACTTCTTACAATGGCATAAGGCCCAACATAAACCGAAGCAGCAACATTGGCACTGTTCGAAATCCATCCGCCACCGTTTGTATGAATACGCCCGTTGGTTTTAAGAAATTTTCTAAAATCGGCTGCCGGCTGAAACCCTTCCGGATTAGCATTGGCAATTTTTAATTCATACGGATATCTTCTTTGTTTTGGATAACCTTCGTCCATATTGTAGTTCACATGAACTTTAGGCGCTGAAAATACAACCAGAAAAATATTGGCTTCTGTAGCGGTGTCTAATGAAAACGATGCTTCACCATCTGTTTTATACATCGGACTGTAGCGCGAAATAGTTCCATCTGCTTTTGTCGTCACAAAACCATATCGCCATCCTGCCTGATTTGGATTTACTTCTGTATGTCCTTTAAATTTAATCGAAACCTGTTTTTGAGTCCCGGAACAAGTTGGATACAACGGAATTATATTCATTCCATAATCCTGTGGCGCCCAGTCATTATTGGTATAATATTGATCTGTCGTTCCGGCCACTTTGGTTAAAAGCGTATATTGTCTGCTTGTATAACGCGGCATTCTGCTTTTAATAAGCGCATACGTTTCTCTTATTTTTTTACCAAAATTACTGGTATTGTTTATTTGAGAAGTCCATTGAATTGGGTAATCAAAAGCAGGCTGTCTTTGAGCGTAACCCCAAAGATAATCGTCGAGTTGGTCCTGGGTAAAACCTTTTAATCTTTTTATGGTTTCAAGCGGATGTTCCTGATTTTTTGATTCGGCCCACATTCTTCTGGTAAAATCAAAACCTTCTTTTTCCTGAACATAATACATCAAATGGAAATTGGTATAATGATGACGATTAGACGACCACATAAAATTTCGTGTTTGTATCCATCTGGTTAAAGTTCCATCAATTTCTGCCCATTGCGGATAAGCCTGAGCACGCATAAAGTTAGCATGTCCTTCAAAAAACGGACTCGCCCAGTCGTAACCTGCGAACGCAGTTCCGTTGCCTGGATTTTCCTGAATGCGCATCATCATTTGCAGCGTATGTGCAAACTCATGCGATAATGCTCCTCCGTCTCTCGTTGCTTCAGGATGCACAAACATAGCACCAATAGTATTACTAAAAGAGCTGGCCTGTGCAAATGCCAATAATCGTTCGTCAGTAGAATTCCAGGTATTCATCATCATGATAATGATTTTATACTTGCCCAGATTGGTTGTGGGAGCGTTGCTCACAAATTTTAAATCGGTAACATAACGTTTAAAGCTGGTTTCTAATGTATCAGCTACAGATTTAGGCGTAAATCGCAATGAAGCATCTGTATAAGCTGCGGGATTTGTACCTACTTTATCGCCCCAGTATAGCACGAAGTTCGTAGATTCATACTTTCTCGAGTTGGATACATTATTATAAAACTCATTGTTGGGGTTACTCCATTCTGTAGGCGTAAAGAGCGTTTTTTGTCCCATTGCAAAGTAACTGCAAAGAAAAAGTGCCACTTGTAATAAAAGTGTTTTCATAGGTATGTAAGTGATTTGAGGGTTTCATCTTAATTTTAATCAAAATCTATTGCTAACTTAAATTAACTAATGCCCTTACAACTTCACTTTCATCTATAGCTTTTACAACTTTGTCTGAACAATCTAAATTCCAACTGCATTTACCTCTTCACTTTTATCTGGATCATATTAACTCATCCGGATTTGATTCTAACTTCGACATTAAAACCATTAAAATTGATAAGTGTACAAACAACTTTTATTTCTAATTTACTGCGAATATATGTATTAATATTTTATAAAAGCAAATAAAAAATCGATTAAATGTTTAATTTATCCGATGAAATACATTTGCTAAAATTTTAGATATTAGGAAAATTAAGAATATTAGACAAAAAAAACCTTTGCATTACTCCTGTAATACAAGGTTTTGTCAGTATTATTACTTGTCCTATAAATTCAGAATTTTTATTAAAACTACGATTTTAAAAAATCCCCATATTATCAGGTTTGATTGTAAATCCCAAACGTATCATACTTTTATGTTCCTGATAATCAATTAAACTTTCTGTGTAACCCACAAACCATTGGAGCGTGAGGTAATAGCTCTCATTTTTATAAGGTCTCCAGTTTACCTGTGTTTGCAAGGATCCGTAATTGATAAGACCACTACCTTTTCTAAAAAGAACATCGGCACTCCATCTTCCGGGTTGTATCTGATACGTTGCGCTTGCTTCACCATAACCTACATATTTTGTAAGTCCGGGGTTATCTTCCTTATCAACAAGCGGAATCCATCCTCTAAGTCCAACCATCCATCTGGGAGAAATTTGTGACTTTAGTGAAAATGCCAGCATGTTCCAGGTTCTCGAATAAATAGAATCTCTGCCGTTTGATTCGTGTTCCAATGAAATTGTTCCGTAAGTTAGCCTGCCTCCCTTTAAATAAAATGGACGCACAATGGCAACACCGGGATTAAAATTAATTTCTGAAAATGGTTTTGAGTTGGCATAAATATCCCAAAAAGCTTTTTGAGTATACATTAAATAAGGAAAAAAACCACCCCACAAAGGCTTGGATCTCAATCTCAATTTAAAACTTACCTGATATTTTACATCCGCATTGTCGCGGGTAATATCCTCATTTATTGGTACTCCGGTTAAAAAATAGTTATCTCTGTGAACAGAAAAACTATGTTCTTTTAAAAGCGAATCTGCTGCGCGAAAATTTTTTTTCTCTTCTACAATTTGTGAATTTACCTGAATTGAAAACAAAATAAAAAAAATAAAGAGGTATCTGGAATGCATTTATATCGATTAAATTGGAATTATGTTTAACGTGTATAAATGTCAGATTTTTTAAAGTATAAAACTGGCTCAATAAAAATAAGAGTTAACGCAATAAAATCTTTCGCCGCAAGAGGTCGATTTTGAAATTAGAAAAACGTTCAAATAACATATCAGGTCTCTTATTTGATGTAAATAAGCTTTCAATTGTTTCTGTTTTAAGATGAATCTTTTAATTTAAGTTTTCCCTTTGAGATACACCATTTTCTTTGTCTGTGTTATTCTTTCGTAACATCCACCCATTTTTCAGATCCTGAAAGCTCTTCCAATTCTGTATTGGTAAGCTTAATTGCCGAGTTTACACTTCCGCAGGCCGGATAGATATATTCAAATTTTTTAAGTGATTCGTCCAGAAAAACCCTAACTTTTTTATTGATACCAAAAGGGCATACACCGCCGACAGGATGCCCCACCAAAGATTCAACATCCTCAAAAGTCAGCATTTTGGCTTTTAAACCAAATTCATCCTTAAATTTTTTACTGTCTATCTTTTGATACCCCGATATTACAATCAAAATTACGCCTCCATCTTTATCGTATAATGAAATGGACTTAGCTATTTCGCCACCGGTAACTCCCAGAGCTTCTGCCGCTAATTCTACTGTTGCACTTGAAGTAGTAAGAATTACAATTTCTGAATCCTTGTCCCATTTTTTTAAATGCTCGCGCGCCTGCTCCAATCCCATTTTTATATTTTTTACAGTTAATTTTCCGCTGCTTTCTACCAAAATTATAGGTGTACGAAAGAAAACTAAGTTATAAAAAAAAGCGTGTTTCAGCAAAGACAAAAATTGTAATTACACCAATTAGCGATTGTGATTCTAAAAAATAATCTAAAATGAAGCAATCTTCGTATATATAGTTAAAGCAATTATATATGAAAACATCATCTATATTTTTCACAAAAATTCTTCAGATACTTGCCAGCAAATACAGCACAAGCTTTACTCTGGAAGAGCTTACAAAACTTGTATATTCATTTCCAAATGGTTCGCAATTTACTATGGATATTGCTACTGAAAGAGAAAACCAAGCAAAACTGCTAGAAATCTTAGTGTTAATGAATTACGAGGGCTACATTTTTCTTAATTCAGATACCGATGAAAGTTTAATAACTATAAAAGGTCTAATTATAATAAATAATAAGGTTTTTTGGAATTAACTTTTTTCAAGGGGTTTGGTATTATAAATGGATCAAATCCAGCAGGAAAGGAAATTTTTAATTGAATGATTGTCTAAACTCCAAAGGCGATTTTTTAGTTTTTGTCTTAAACAACTTGCTGAATGATTGTAAATGTTCAAAGCCTAATTCATATGCGATTTCGCTCACAGATAAATTTGTCGTGGAAAGTCTTTCTTTTGCTTTTTCAATCAACTTATCGTGTATGTGTTGTTGTGTACTTTGCCCTGTCAATGTTTTGAGCAAACTACGTAAATAAGTTGGCGAAACATTTAAATTATCTGAAATGTATCGAACTGTTGGCAAACCTTTTGTTGCTAAATCATCGTTGTTAAAGTATTCCGAAAGTAGTTTTTCTAATCGGTTAAGAATCTGATGATTCGTGATTTTTCGGGTAATGAATTGTCTTTGATAGAAGCGTTCAGCATAGTTAAGCAATGTTTCAAGATGCGAAATAATAATATCTTGACTGAATTTATCAAGGTTTGCGTGATACTCATTTTTGATGTTTTCGACAATCCCGTTGACGAGTGTTTCTTCTTTGTCAGAAAGAAACAAGGCTTCGTTTACAGAATACTCAAAATATTCATATTTCTGTATTTTGTTTGCTAATGAAGTTCCCCATAAAAAATCGGGGTCTATGAACAACATCCAGCCTTCAAGATTTGAAGGCATTCCATTTTCTTCTCCACGCAAAATCTGCCCGGGTGATAAAAAAGCCATTAAGCCTTCATCAAAATCGTATTTTTGTTGTCCATAGTGAAGCTTATCACAACCTCTTTTCAACGATATTACATACAAGTCAAACAATACGCTGCTTATCTCATAATCGTTTTTCAAACCTGATAAATTAACTATACCAATGAGTGGATGCTGAGGCTTCGGAAGCCCCATTAAACGATGAATTTCCGTTATGGATTTTATTCTGTATAGTTTTGAGTTTGCCATTCTTCAAAGTTAGTTTAATTTTTAAACGGATATTTAAGCCATATCATAATCAAAGGCAATGCTAAAAACGGAATTTCCATTAATACTATTTTGTAATTGCCTGCTCGTAATGCTAACGACATGATCAAAACAATTGCTATTGCGTTTAGCAAATTGCCTAAGAAAAATGTTTTTGGTATCAATAATAAAATTCCAATCACTATAGTCAATGCTCCCAAAATAGGAATGAATGATTCACTAATTCCCAGTTCATTCATTAATTTTAATGATTCGGGATTTTTCTTATAATTAAACGTATCCCAACCATGTTTGAAACTTAGGAATACCGAAACTACCAAAAGCAATAATGAAATTATGTTTTTTATCATTTTATTAATTTTTAATTATTATTTTATTCTTACTGAAGTTCTTCTAAAAACAACCCACTATAATTTAGTTGTATGTTCCCGATAATTTATCTTCTAAAAGAACGAATATTTTATACATTTTTTTATGATCTTTCAACTCGGCATTTCCATAAAATCCTCCATTGCTATTTAAGAATATAATTCTGCAGGATGTAACCACCAATAATGCCAAGAGGAATACCAATTATCCCGTTCACTAATGCCATTTTTGCTTTTTTTGGAAATTGATTTCGATATTTAAAATACAAATAAAATCCAATAGGAGGAATAATATTGGAAAGAATTACAAATCCAAAAGGTAATCCCTCTTTTTTACTGACACCTGTTTTTACACCATATTTTAGTTCTTTAAATTTATTAAATTCTTTGTGCCCCATGTTCAATAAAACATTCGGTATAATTCTACTCATCCATTTTATAACACCAACTATTGTAGGTTTAAGTTCTGGTTTATTTTTTAAAAGGTCTTTTATTACAGCGGTTACCAATTTATCAACATCCATCATCATTTTGGGGTCTGTTGGAAGAATCCAGTCATTTTGAAGATTTGTATTAGTACCCGATGGGATTAGTTCAAAAACCTTTATTCTTGTATCTTGAAGCTGTAGTCGCAATGCTTGTGTATAAGCACGAACTCCGGATTTTGTAGCACTATAAATTGGGGCTACGGAATAAGGCAAAAATGCGATAGCAGAGCTTACATTAATGATGGCAGCAGATTTCCTGGTAACTAAATGAGGTAAAAACTGATGTACCATTTGAATTGTACCTGTGAGGTTCACGGCAACTTCTCTATTGATGTTTTCCAAATCTAAAGATTTGTCCTGCAAATCAATCAACCGCATTTGTCCTGCATTATTGATGATAATATTCAAATCCGGAAACTGACTGGTAACATCTTTATATAATTGCTCAATGTCTTTTGTATTGCTTACATCGCTTTGGAAAGTATGGACTTTTGGAAACTTGTTTTTTGTTTCGTTTAAAGCATCCTGCTTACGGCCTGTAACGATAATGTTTGCTCCTTGTACGGTAAGTTGTTTTACAAGCTCTAAACCGATTCCGCTTGTTCCTCCTGTGATAAGTATGGTACTGTTTTTTAATTCCATTTTCTAATTCTTTTGTTGATACAAAGTTGCACCGACTTAAAAAAACGGATTTAGCCAAAACGCCTTTTGCCTTAGTCAAAAGTGATTTATCAACGAAAACAGTCAAATTATTTGGGGTTGTGGTGGGGCTTGGTTAAAATTTTCTTGTGTGATCGGCTTTTTTTATCGTCTGATTATAAAAACCAACTTAATACAAACAAGAACGCAGAAGGATTTGAATCTTGAACAGTCACTATTAAATCTAAAAAAGTATCTAATAATTTCTTTTACAAAAGAAAACTAAATCATTTATTTGATTTTACAAAAAGCTATTTTCAAATTTCTTTATTTCATTTAAAAGATATCGCTCGTATTGATTTTTCATAAATTCTCTGAAAATTCCAATATCCTCTTTTTCTCTAGTATCAATCAAAGCCTGAATATATTCCTGCTTATCCTCGCTGTTTACAATTGCCAAAGGAAGATTATAAAAAGCCTGAATATAGTTCATAAGTAAACGTGAAGTTCTTCCATTTCCATAATAAAACGGATGGATACTTACAAGATTAAAATGAGCATCAAAAGATAGATTTAATTTTTCATCAATGGATAACTCATTGCTCATTTGCGTATCGATAAAGACAGCCAATTCTTTTGTCAATCTTTCAACCTTATCATAATTTGGAAAATAAGAACTGCCAGCAGTAACGTTTCCTTTTCTAAACATTCCCTTGCTTGCGTCAATTTCTCCAAGAATTGTATTGTATACTCCGCCTGTACTTTTCATTACATAAGAATTAATTTCTTTAATTAATTCAACGGTAATAAGTGTTTTATTTCTTGCCTTATCGATAATAAAATGCAATGCTTTAAAATGATCTGTGACCATCAAAGTATCATTAACAGGTTTTCCTTTCGGAGTTAAACCGTCATCAAGCAAAATTTGAGTCTCTAATTCGGTTAAAGTTGATCCTTCTATTTTTGTGGAGTGGTGACTTATCGAAATTAAATTGAATTTCTCATAATGCAATACATCGCTAATTCCTAGACTATTATATTTTAAAATTAGAGATTCCATTTATATGATTTAGAAAAGTTTAGCATAAAAATACGATTCTAAAATCAATTAAAAAAAATGTTGCCATAAAATCTTAACAACAAGTACAAATTGACTATAGAGTGCATATAAAAACAAAAAAGCCACTCGATTTGAGTGGCTTTTCGTGAACGCAGAAGGATTCGAACCTTCGACCGCCTGCTTAGAAGGCAGGTGCTCTATCCAGCTGAGCTATGCGTCCATTTCTTTTTAAACTTATGGAAAAGTTTTTGTCGGGGTGGCAGGATTCGAACCTGCGGCCTCCTGCTCCCAAAGCAGGCGCGATAACCGGGCTACGCTACACCCCGAAGATTTTATCTGTGCTATTCCCTATCTTCAGTCAGGACACAATATTCAGCTTACTTCAAAACCCGAAGGCAAAAATTAAGCGGAGAGACAGGGACTCGAACCCTGGCGACGGTTACCCGTCGACAGATTAGCAATCTGCTCCATTACCGCTCTGGCACCTCTCCAAGCTCAAGGAACGTGTCCTGTTTTGCGGTTGCAAATGTAAGACAACATTCCATATCTCACAACTATTTCTGCGCTTTTTTTAATCTTTTTTCAATCTTTTTTTTAAACATGTTCACAATCAAACAAATAGAATTAACAAAAAATTCATATAAATTTAAAATTCAATCGAATTGATACAAAATTTGAATTTATTTAAATAAACAGTAAATTTGCTTGATTAACTAATATTAACAGAAAATGAACAAAAGAGTTGTTATCGTTTCTGCCGTTAGAACACCTATCGGAAGTTTCATGGGAGGTTTATCTACCGTACCCGCACCAAAATTAGGTGCTGCCGCTATTAAAGGCGCACTTCAAAAAATTAACCTTGACCCAAAATTAGTTGATGAAGTTTTCATGGGCAATGTAGTACAAGCCGGAGTTGGACAAGCGCCAGCACGTCAGGCTGCACTTTTTGCTGGCTTATCTGAGGAAGTAGCCGCTACAACAGTAAACAAAGTTTGTGCTTCTGGAATGAAAGCCGTAATGTTTGCCGCACAAGCCATTGCTTGTGGAGATGCAGAAATTGTAGTAGCCGGAGGAATGGAAAACATGAGTTTGATTCCGCATTATGTACAAATGCGTAACGGAACAAAATTTGGTCCTGCAACAATGCTGGACGGAATGCAAAAAGATGGTTTGACAGATGCTTACGATAACAACGCAATGGGAGTTTGCGCTGATTTATGTGCATCTGAATATAACATTAGCCGTGAAGAACAAGACAGTTTTGCGATTCAGTCTTATGAAAGAAGCGCAAAAGCCTGGGATGCCGGAAAATTCGACAACGAAATTGTTCCTGTTGAAGTTCCGCAAAGACGTGGCGAACCAATCATCGTTTCTAAAGACGAAGAATATACCAATGTAAAATTGGATAAAATACCTTCATTAGCTGCTGTTTTCACAAAAGACGGAACAGTTACTGCCGCAAATGCCTCAACAATAAATGACGGAGCTGCTGCTTTAGTTTTAATGTCGGAAGAAAAAGCAATCGCATTAGGATTAAAACCTCTTGCTTACATAAAAAGTTATGCTGATGCTGCTCAGGAACCAAAATGGTTTACAACGAGCCCTGCAAAAGCGTTACCAAAGGCTTTAAACAAAGCCGGAATTGCAATTGAAGATGTTGATTATTTCGAATTCAACGAAGCATTTGCTGTTGTTGGTTTGGCCAATTCAAAAATATTAAATCTTGATAACAATAAAGTAAACGTAAATGGTGGAGCTGTTTCTTTAGGTCATCCTCTTGGATGCTCGGGAGCCAGAATCATCGTAACTTTGCTGAATGTTTTAGAACAAAACAATGCTAAAACCGGAGCTGCAGCAATTTGCAACGGCGGCGGCGGCGCATCTGCAATTGTTATTGAAAGAGCTTAAATAATAATACATAAAATCAGGAGTTATTTGATAGAATAGCTCCTGATTTTCAACTTATAAATTACCTTAAATGTTCGGAATTTGCAATCTAGCCATAGTACCCGTTCGGTCTGAACCAAGTGACAGAAGTGAAATCGTTACACAACTTTTGTTTGGCGAACACATCGAAATTTTAGAACGCCAAAATCAATGGGCCCGAATAAAAATTCAGTTTGATGATTATGAAGGCTGGGTAGACTCAAAACAATATCAGGTAATTTCTGAGGAACATTACAATCAATTAAGCAAAGAAGCTATAATCTTAAATGCTGATTTAATTGATTACATCACGGCGCCGGATAATTTATTATTACCTATTCCGCTTGGCGCTTCGTTAACTTTTTTAAACAACAACGAAATCAATACTTCAAACTTTGATTTCGAAGGCACAAAAACCAGCGGTATAAAACCAAAAAGTGCCCTTATAAACACGGCTTTTATGTATTTGAACGCACCTTATCTTTGGGGCGGAAAAACACCTTTTGGCATCGATTGTTCTGGTTTTACACAAATGGTTTACAAGCTAAATGGGTACAAAATTCATCGCGACGCATCACAACAAGCACTTGACGGTGAACCTTTGAGTTTTATTGAGGAAAGCGAAGCCGGAGATTTAGCCTTTTTTGACAACGAAGAAGGAAACATCATTCACGTTGGCATCATAATGGAAAACAATTACATCATTCACGCCAGTGGAAAAGTGCGCATTGACCGTTTAGATCACTTAGGAATTTATAATCCTGAACTCAACAAACACACGCACAATTTACGCGTTATCAAGAAGATCATTTAATTATAAAACATCGTGGCAAAACTTTCCCTTTCTAAAACAGGCTTTACAATTAATGATCTTACTATTCAATTTCCCATTGCTATAGATACTTTAAAAAAAGCGTTAGGAGATTACCGACATATAAAAAAACAACACAATCATATTTATACCTGGGATGATTCCGGGATTATTGCATTTTCTAAAGAAGGACAAAAAGCAGAGAATTTAATGCTTGATCTGCAATTTGGAAATTATGATTATTGCTCAGAAAATCCATTTACAGGAGAATTTCTTTTTGATGGTCACGAATTATTCGAATATTATAAATCGAACAAAAACCAGTTAGTAAAACTTTTTAAAGGAGACAAAACAGGTGCTTTCATCCTTAACGGAATCAGTGTTTGGTTTGATAAGGAAGATGGTAAAATAACCGCAATTGACATTTCTGCCTATCAGGAAAAAGAAAAGAAAACTAAAACGCCTCTTGATCCGGAATTTAAACAATTCGAATCATTATGGAACGAATGGATCGTAGAAATCAATAAAATTGTCGCAACCGACAATGATTACTACAATCTTACAGACGGTATTTCTCCTGAAGATTTAAAAGAACATGCTACATTAGAAGGCGACATCAAAATTCCTTTGGCACTTCAAAATTTCTACAAAGTTCAAAATGTTGAATATGATGCTGTAACTTCGGCATTTCAGTTTTTGATCGGTGAATGGACTTACGATCTTATTCCGTTTGAAGATATTAAAGAAGAATGGAATTCAATACAAGACCTACAATTTGATGAAGATGATCTTCCTGAATTAGAAATAGATATCGAAAAAATTAAGACCGATAATTACGCAAATCCAAAATGGATTCCGTTTGCAACAGGACGAAATGGAGATTATTTATTATATGATTCCGACCCTGCCGAAAAAGGGAAATTCGGTCAAATCATAGAACTTCAAAATGAATCCTGGGAACGAAACATCGTCGCAGAATCCTTAGAAGAACTTCTGAAAAACGAAATCAACAACCTAAAAACAGGCAAAATACAGCATTTCGATTTTATAACCGGCAAAGAAGATCAAGATTAAAAATCCGCGATAATCAGTGTTTTCGCCTGCGAATCCGCGTTATCCGCGTGCCATTATCACGCACTAACACGAATCGTTCTCCTAAACTCAGATGGACTATTCCCTCTCTGCTTCTTAAAGAATTTATTGAAGTGACTTTCATCGGTAAAACCAAATTCATACGCAATTTCATTGATTCGCTTATCGCTGAATTGCAGGCGATGTTCAATCAGTTTTGTTTTATAATTACTAATATATTGCTGCATCGTTTCATTGGCGTGTTTCTTAAAATAGCGTCCTAAATACGTATTCGAAATTCCAAAATATTCACTAAGCGATTCTGCTTTAATTCTTTCAGGATAATAAATATTGTTCTGAATATATTGCAGAATATCCATCGCTTTTGCCTCACAACCAATATTTACCTGCTCCGGCAAATACTTCGCAATATTTCTGGCAACCACAATAATCAGCGTATTGACCAATTGCTGAATCAACTCCTTATTGTAAACATCCTTATCCTGATGTTCACGAATAATAGCTTCGACGATCACTTTTACCAGACATTTATCAGCATCATTTTTTAAAATACAACCCGGCTGATGATTGGCATTTTGCAGAATATATTCTAAGCGCTGAATATTCTCATTTTGCAAACTGGAATTTTTTAAATAAATATCATTAAATCTCAAAAAGAAAAAGTTCGTTTTGGTTTCAATTGTAAAATTATGACAATCCTCAGGCGTCAATAAAAACATGTGTCCCGCATCATATTCAAAAATATTCTTGTTGATACACTGCCTTCCTGTTCCTTCCAAAATATAAACCAATTCAAAGAAATTATGACGATCTCCAACATCCGGATATTCATCCAAAGTTTCAAATGAAACAGTAAACGGCTCATATAGATTTTCTTTTTTCATAACAATAATAATGATTTGAGGATGCAAATTTACATAAAAAAGACAAATATATACAAATTAAGAGTCTTAAAAATGGTATAATTTTGCCAAGTGAAATTTACGATTTAAAAATACAATATCATGGAATATAGAAAATTAGGCAATACCGAACTTGAATTATCAACTATTACATACGGCGCATTTGCGATTGGCGGAAACATGTGGGGCGGAAACGAAAAGAAAGATTCAATCGACTCTATTCATGCTTCGATCGAACACGGCGTGACCACAATTGACACCGCTCCTTTTTACGGATTTGGTTTAAGCGAAGAAATGATTGGCGAAGCATTAAAATCTCACGATCGTTCAAAAGTACAGTTGTTAACCAAATTTGGCCTGGTTTGGGACGGAAGCAATAACGGAAAAGGTGATTTCTTTTTTGATGCCGATGATAATGGTAAAAAAGTACCAATTTACAAATATGCCTCAAAAGCAAATGTTATTAAAGAAGTCGAAGAAAGCCTAAAACGCCTTCAAACAGATTATATTGATTTATTGCAAATTCACTGGCCAGACTCCACTACTCCAATTCACGAAACTATGGAAGCTTTGGAATCCCTGATTCAGCAAGGAAAAATCAGAGCAGCCGGAGTTAGCAACTATAATAACGAACAAATTCTCGAAGCACAAAAAACAATTCAATTAGCTTCAAATCAGGTTCCATTTAGTATGTTAAACCGTAAAATCGAAACTGACTTGATTCCCTTAACAATAAAAGAAAACATCGGAATCATAGCTTACAGTCCAATGGAAAGAGGTTTATTAACCGGAAAATATTTCACCGACAGTAAACTAAAAGACAACGATCACAGAAACGGATATTTCAGTCAGTTTGATCTTCAGAAAGTAAAAACTTTAGTCGAAGAATTAAGTTCACTGGCAAATGCAAAACACATTTCAATCTCCCAATTGGTTTTACGCTGGACAACTTTACAAAAAGGAATCTCAATTGTTTTAGCCGGCGCAAGAAACGTAGAACAAGCCATTTCAAACGCCAAAACAATGGATTTTGATTTATCAATTTCAGAATTGGATTTCATTAATCAGGCGATTTCTAAGCTACAATAAATAATGCCACAGATTAAAGGATTAAAAAGATTAGATAAAAAATCTGCTCGATCTGCGAAATCTGCGAGAAAAAAATATTAAACAATTACACTCAACAATAAAAATAATTTGGGTGTGTCCCAAGGGCCGGGCTATCGGCTATATCTTTTTGTTTTTAAAGAAAAAACAAAAAGGATACCGCCTCTGTCCCTCACACTCACGAATTCATAAGAATATAAAGTAAAATGAAGAAAATATTTATCATCAACGGAAGTCAAAATTTCGCACATTCAGGTGGAAAATTCAACGAAACCGTTACTAACTGGACAATCGAGTTTTTAAAAAACAGCGAGCAATTCGAAATTAAAACAACAGATATTAAACAAGAATTTGATCTTGACGAAGAAGTAGAAAAATTTGTTTGGGCTGATGTTATTGTGTATCACACGCCGGTTTGGTGGTTTCAATTGCCAAACCAGTTCAAAAAATACATCGACGACGTTTTCACCGCCGGACACAACAAAGGAATTTACAAAAGCGACGGAAGAACCAGAACAAATCCTGATATTAATTACGGAACCGGAGGACAATTACACGGACGCAAATACATGCTTACTACAAGCTGGAATGCACCTGCAACAGCCTTCACACTTCCGGGAGAATTCTTCGAAGAAACATCTGTTGATGACGGAGCTATGTTTGGTTTCCATAAAATGAATAAATTTACAGGTATGGAAAAATTGAATGGTTTCCATTTTCACGACGTTGAAAAAGGTGCAACTGCCGAAAACATTAGCATCTTTAAAGAAAACTATACCAAACATTTAGAGCAAACCTTTAAAAATTTATAATTATGATCTCAATTACAGCGATTTTTAAAAGCAAACCAGAAAACAAAAAACAATTGCATAGCATGTTACATCATTTGGTTACCGAAACTAGAAGAGAAGCTGCCTGCATACGTTACGATCTTCATGCCACAGAAAATACTTTTATTCTTTGGGAAGAATGGAAAGATCAGCCAGGACTTGACATCCACAATCTTCAGCCTTATTTAGTTGATTTTATCGTAGATAGTCAGGTTTTGGTAGCTGAACCAATTCAGGTTTACAAAACAGCACAAATTTTATAATGCTTTTTTTTGCCACGAATTCATCCTTACTCTTGATGCAAAAATTCGTGGCAAAAAAATTATCCTTTAGTGGCGGTGTCAAATATTCGGCAATAATTACCGCCTCCAATTTTAGCAATTTCTTCTTCTTTAAAACCGGCATTTAATAAAGATTCCACGACGGTATAATAAAACCCCTGCTTCAAATCTCCCCAAGCCAGATTAGTTCCGTCACCACCCTGCTTTTTACCGCCCGGACCTTTTTGTTCATTTTCTTTTTTCGGCGGAGCATCCTGACCTTGCGGTTTTTTATTCCCTTCCTGTCCCCATCCTTTATCATTTGGGGAACGATAAGCCGGTGTTAATTTAGTGTCTGTTCCAATACAAACATGATCAATACCTGCAACATCAACCATTGCTTTGATATTGTCAGCAAATTCGGCCGGTGAATCAGCAAGATGTGTCCAAACTCCAATTACACCGCCATTGTCTGCTACAATTTTAGCCTGTTCTTTGTTTATAAGTCTTGGCATCATCATTTTAGACATAAACTCATTATTTCCCAAACGAGTATTTAATCCTGTATGAGAAACCAAGACAGGTTTTGTGGCAATTTTTAATGCGCCGTTAATTGTGTTATTATCACAATGCGACAAATCAACTAAAATACCTAATCTTTCACATTCTTTAATAACTTCAGATCCAAAAGTGGTAAGTCCGCCCCATTGTGGTGTTTTTGTAAAAATATCGCCCAGAGGTACCGACGCATCATTATCATGAAGAAGTCCCAGATGCCTTAAACCACGATCATAAGCAACTTGTAAACGCTCAATTTTACCTTCTAAAAAATGACCTCCTTCAACAGATTGAATTACCGTTGGCTGTTTCATTTTATGTGCCAATTGCAAATCGGTATAAGTAAGAGCGCGCTTCATATTATTCGATTTCAAAATTTCATCCATTGCCGTAAGACCGTTTAAAAATCTTTCGTAGGCATCTCCGGGATTAATTAACTTTTGATAATCAACAGCAAATGTCATACAAATCGCCAACAAACCCGATTTTTTCAACTCACCGGCCAAATCAATTTTTGGACCCGGAAGTTCTGATTTTATTAGCGGTACATCAACGTGATTGTGCGTGTCAATTCCGAATGTTCTGGCAACAATACCCGCAATCCTCGGATCCGGATCAGTTGCCGCCCAGGATAAAAGCGGATTTAACATTAAAGCTGCTCCTGCACCACCCATAGTAAACAGAAAACTTCTGCGATTCCATTCTTGATTATTACTCATCTGTAAATATTGAATTTTGAAACAAAACTAAAACTTGAATATACAAAACAACACTTTTTTTTCATCCAGCAATTAATTAATATACGGATAGAAACTAACAGCCGATGAATAGCAACAATTAGCCGATAGATTTTCCATTACCTTAAGATATTTAATTCGAAGCAAAAAAAACTATTTAATCCCGCCAAAAGCACCAAAACACATATTCTTGTGCAAAATTTCAACGCTTTTAAAACCCACTTTTTTCATCAAATCCAACTGGTAATTCATTGATCTTGGTGTATCTTCTTTTTCGACATACTCCAAAACTTTCTGGCGATATTTTGCACCGCCAATTCCTTCTAAATAATCCCCGTAACGCTGCCAGGTATATTCATTTAGCAAATCTGTATCTTGCGTAATTAAATCCGAAATCATAAAACATCCACCGGGTTTTAACAACTTAAATATTTTGGTAAAAGTGGTTTCCCAATCTTCGTCATCTCTTAAATGATGCAAAACCGCTCCGGCCAAAATAATATCAAAATGATTTTCAGGTAATTCAACCTCGCGAATATCACCTTGCTTCACTTTTACTTGTCCATTTGTTGCTTCCGAAACTCTTTCAAAAGCACGATCTAACATTGGCAAACTCAAATCCACCAAAGTACAATTCAAATTTGGTAGTTTTGAAAGCATTTTTAAAGTATAATTTCCGGCGCCACAGCCAATATCCAAGACGTTTTTAGCATTAGGAGCAATTCTTTTAGAAGCTTCCGTAATTAATTCCAATGAAATTGTAGCATCAATTGTTGCGACTTGTCCTGTTTCTAAATTCGAAAATCGTTCGACATCATTATCAAAACGTTCTCTGATTTCTTCAATAGTTGATTTTTTCATAGCTTTTTGTTTTTTAGTTTTTCCCGCAGATTTGGCAGATTGAGCAGATTTTCTTGTATCGCCTATTTTTTTAACCACAGATTAGAAAGATTAAAATGATTATTCATTTCATACCTAACAAAAAAATCTGCTCAATCTGCCAAATCTGCGAGAACATATTTTTCACCAAAACTATCACTTTGATATATACTTCAAAAATACTTATTTTGTCAATTATCAATACTTAATAGGTATTTATGGAATTACGTCACCTAAAATATTTTTTGGCTGTAGCCGAAGAACTAAACTTTACCAAAGCTTCAGAGAAACTTTTTATTTCACAACCGCCTTTGAGTCGGCAGATTATGGAATTAGAAGAAGAACTTCAGGCGAAACTTTTCATCAGAAACAATAAAAAAGTCGAATTAACCGAAGCCGGAAAATATTTCGAAAAAGAAGTAAAAGAACTTTTTCAGAATCTGGAACGTATTTCCGTGAAAACGAAAAAAATTGCCGAGAATGTTTCCGGTGAATTCAGAATCGCTTACATCAGTTCTATTTATTCGGCTGTCATTTCAGATTTAATAAAACATTTGAAAGAGCAATTTCCATACGTCAATTTTAAATTGTTTGAAGTTTCCACAACCAAACAAATCTCAGCCTTAGAACAAGGAAAAATCGAAATGGGAATTATTCGTTCTCCAATAAAATCACCCAAAATAAAATCGCATTTATGGTTTAAAGACGGGTTTTCTGTTGTTTACAATAAAAGTATAATTCAAATTAGTTCCGAGAAAGAAATTTCAAATCTTAAAGATGAAACTTTTGTCTTTTTCAACAAAGATTATGCGCCGCATTATCACGAAGTTTTACTGGAACTTTGTGCATTTTATGGCTTTACGCCAAAGATTATTCACGAAGCCAACAACATTAATTCGATTGTACAATTGGTCAAAAACGGTTTGGGAATTTCGATCGTTCCTTCTAATATTGCCAAAAACAATCCAGTTCCTGAAATTGGTTTCATCGAATTAAAAGAAGTTAATTTATTTACGGATGTTTCGCTGATTACTTCAAAAGAAGATGATTCTGAAATCACAAAAACAGCAGTTGATTTTTTATTGGATTTTTCTAAAAAGTAAAGTTGCCACGAATTTCACTAATTTTCACTAATTAATTTAAAACGAAGGAAATCCGTAAAATGAATTAAACGAAAGTATTTAAATTGCATGCTATAAAATAATCGCGTAAAGTTTTTTATAAGTATTACTTATCCGGACTGTTTGTCATTTCGACCGAAGTGACATAAAACGAGAATAATAATCTGCGTAATCAGCTTAAATCTTATAAAATCTGCGTGAAACAAAAAACTCTGCGCCTCTGCGAGAATAATTAAAATTCGTGGCAAAAAAGTTACAATTTATCACATCGAAATTCCTTGAAAAGAACCAACTTTTAGATACCTTAGCAAATTATAATTTTACACAATAATTACAACAAAAATGGCAGAGCAATCTTCAATTCAGTGTCCAAATTGCGGAACTACTATCGATGTAAATGATATTCTAAAACATCAGTTAGAAGATAGTATCCGTAAAGAATACCAACAAAAAGCAAATGCCCAAAGCAGAGAATTGGAACTTAAAAACGAACAATTTGAAAAAGCAAAAGCCGAATTTGAAGCCAAAAAGAAACAGGAAAATGAACTTTTTGCTGAACGTTTAGAACGTGAAAAAAAGGCAGCCGAAAAAGAAATTACCGAGAAAGTAAAAACAAAACTCGACGAAGAAAATAAAGACCGAATGCTTTTGATGGAAAAAGAACTTTCCGAGAAATCAGAAAAACTTCGTGAATTGAATAAAATGACGGGCGAAATTGCCAAACTACAGCGTGAAAAACTGGAGATGAAAGAAGCAATCGAAGCCGAAGCACAAAAGCAATTAAACGCCACTTTGGTTTTGGAACGCGATAAAATCCGCAAGCAGGAAGAAGAAAAAAACGAACTAAAAATCAAAGAATACCAGAAACAATCTGACGATCAAAAAAAGCTGATCGAAGAAATGAAACGCAAGCAGGAACAAGGTTCTATGCAGTTGCAGGGCGAAGTTATGGAATTGGCGATTGAAGAATGGCTGGCCAATAATTTCCCGCTGGACAGTATTGATGAAGTTAAAAAAGGAGCCAATGGTGCCGATTGCCTTCAAATTGTAAATACTCGTGAACATCAAAATTGCGGTTCTATTTACTACGAAAGTAAGCGTACAAAAGCTTTTCAGCCGGCATGGATTGAGAAATTCAAAAACGATATCAGAACTAAAAGAGCTAATATTGGAGTTTTAGTTACCGAAGTTATGCCCGCCGGAATGGACCGAATGGGAATGCGTGACGGAATATGGATTTGTACTTATGAGGAATTTAAAGGTTTGAGTGCGGTTTTGCGTCAGTCGTTAATTCAGGTAAGTCAGGCCGTTCAGGCGCAGGAAAATAAAGGTGATAAAATGTCGATGCTTTATGATTTTTTAACCAGCAACGAATTCCGTTTGCAAATTGAAGGAATTGTCGAAGGTTTCACGCAAATGCAAGGCGATCTTGATGCCGAAAAAAGAGCGATGCAAAGAATCTGGAAACAGCGTGAAAAACAAATCGAAAAAGTAGTTCATAATACATTAGGAATGTACGGATCGATTCGTGGTATTGCCGGAAATGCGGTTCAGACTGTGAGAGCGTTGGAATTGGATTTTATTGAAGAAGACAAAGAAGATTTGAAGGAATTGGAATAACATTTTTTTAATTCCAAATTCCAATTTGCGCAATTTTTGTCATTTCGACGAAGGAGAAATCACATAAAGTGTAGACACACAGTTTGTCGCTCTCTGGATGTGATTTCTCCTCCGTCGAAACAACAAAGCAACGTCGATCTTTATCGATTCAGCAAATGAGATTGCTTCGTTCCTCGGAATGACACATAAAAAAAGGCTTCGAAATTAATCGAAGCCTTTATATTTTAATTCCTTTTAATTATCCTTTTTTGAAAGACATTGTCAATCCAAATTGGTTTGAAAGAAACAATTTATTATCCTTGATAGAATAACCTGAATTTGTTCTTAACAACTGCAAAAACTCACCTTCTTTTTTGGCATCACATTTTTTAGTTTCTGAAGTAAGATTTAAAAACTGAACTTGTTGTTCTCCTTTCGAAAGTAAATTTCCTTTAATAGCATTACATCCTGTTGAACCTGAAAAAGTTGACGCATTCATCACGATTTTTGGAAGAGTAGAAAAATCCTTTTCAGTAACCATTTTTCCATTTAAATTTTCCAGAACCCAAGTTTGTTGTAATTTTTTTTCGACTGTGTTTTCAGTTGTCGAAGCTGTTGCCTTTGTGTGTTTAGTAGATTTGCAGCCGAAAGCTAATGAAGCTGCAATAAATAGCATTAAAATCCTTTTCATGTAAAATATTTTTATAAGTTTTATTTTACAAAAATATTCTGAGATATCAGTTTCTTAGAATATCATAAGGTATTTTTAAAGCACTTTAAGACATTTTGATTAATCGACTTTCTTAAAAACAAGAATTTTTCCGGACGGATTCGACAACGTCAATTTATTATCACCAAGAGAATAAGATGTGGTGCTTTGAAGCGCTTTGGTAAATTCGCCTTCTTTGTTTCCGGGTGCGCAAGCCATTAAAGTCGAAATAACTTTTGAGAATCGAAGTAAATCTTTTTCATAAAAAATAGTACCGCTAATTGCATTACAGCCTCCATAACCCATAAATTTATTTTCTGCCGAATTGATTTCGATTCTTGGTAATTCTCTTTGAAAATCAGTTACAAAAACTTTAAATCCGTTTAATTCTTCGAGAACCCAAATATCATGCAGGCGGTAATCGGTATTATATTTTCCGCATCCTTCAAGTTTTTTAGTTTCTAGTTCAGCATTATTTTTAATTTCAACTGAAACTTTATAAGGAGAAATAATCCCCGACATCGAATTTTGGCAATCTAACTGCTGAATTGTTATTGTTCCGGTCGCAGTTTCATTGCTCACTTTATACATTTTCACATTGGCATCCATCGCTTTTACCGCTTCAACAGACGGAAATACCAATTTCTCTTTTCCAGGAATCAAAGAAGTAAAAACGATATTTTCATTTCCCATTTTTACAGCCCAAAATGGTTCATTTCCGGTGGCGGTTAAATAATACTTCATCTCCTCTTCCTGAGTTCCATATTCAGAAGTTGTTTGTGTGGTATCAGAAGTTTTGCCTGCTGTTGATTTACAACTTATAATCAGAGATAGAAGCAAAAGTGAAAATATCTTTTTCATAACGTTATTATTTAAATATCAATCTTTAACAAAATACAAGTAAAATTCTTATGAATTTACGACTTTTTTTTCAAATTATTATTTAGAATGTTTTCAAATTTTAAATAATTGAGATTGTTCATAATCTTTGAAAACCTGATTGGTACTGGTGATTACGATAAAATACGTATTTGAAAGACTATTTTTCTAACAAAAAAACACTATCAATACGTATTTTTATACGTATAAATACTTATATTTGTCTAATAATACTTAATTAAAGAAATCATGATTAGAGTAATAGTAGTTGGAAACGGCATGGTTGGTTATAAGTTTTGCGAAAAATTCATTGCAAAATCAGGACAGGAAAAGTATCAGATTACCGTTTTTGGTGAAGAGCCAAGACGCGCTTATGACAGAGTTCATTTAAGTGAATACTTTGGAGGCAAAACTGCAGATGATTTATCGCTTTCAACAAGCGAATGGTACGCAGAAAACAACATTACTCTCAATACTTCTGAATTAATTACAGACATTAACCGAAAGGAAAAAACAATCCATACCCATTTAGAAAAAACCCATACGTACGATTACTTAGTTTTGGCAACAGGATCTTCGGCTTTTGTACCGCCAATTGACGGTGTCGAAAAAGAAGGTGTTTTTGTATACAGAACCATTGAAGATCTGGATGCAATTATGGCCTACGCCAAAAAAATAAAGCTAAAAGGCGCCACAGAAGCAGCGGTTTTAGGAGGCGGTTTATTAGGTCTTGAAGCTGCAAAAGCGGTTAGAGATTTAGGATTGAATCCGCATGTGGTGGAATTTGCGCCGCGATTGATGCCGAGACAACTGGACAAAGGCGCGAGCGATATGCTGCAATCTAAAATCGAAGAATTAAATATTGGCATTCATCTCAACAAAGCCACACAATATATTGACGGTACAGCATGTATAACGGGAATGATGTTTGCCGATGACGAATTGTTAAAAGTAGACATGTTGGTTATTTCTGCCGGAATAAAACCTCGTGACGAACTTGCCCGAGTTTCAGGACTTGAAGTAGGTTTACGTGGTGGAATTGTGGTAAACAATCAAATGCAGACATCAGATCCGTCGATTTATGCGATTGGCGAAGCGGCACTTTACAACCAAAACATTTACGGACTTGTTGCTCCGGGTTACGAAATGGCCGATGTTGCTGCCGAGCAAATCTTAAACGGTTCTAAAACCATGAGAGAAACCATCGATATGTCGACGCAATTAAAATTAATTGGTGTTGAAGTGGCGAGTTTTGGTGATCCTTTTGTTGAAAATGAAAATGTAACTGCGATTATTTATGAGAATAAATTAAGCGGAATCTATAAAAGAATCAATGTTACCAAAGATTCTAAAACTTTATTAGGCGGAATTTTGGTAGGAGATTCAAGTGATTACAATTCCCTTTTTCAGATTTACAGCAACGCTATGGCTTTGCCTAAAAATCCGGAAGATTTGATTTTAGGTTCCCGAGACGGATCTGAAGGTTCAAGTTTAGGAAGCGTTCTGGATTTACCGGACACAGCCGTAATTTGTTCTTGTGAAAATGTCACGAAAGGTGCAATTTGCTGTTCACTTTTAGATGAAACCTGTGCTAACTTTTCGGATGTCGTGAAACATACCAAAGCTACTTCCGGTTGTGGAGGCTGTAAACCAATGGTTTCTGATTTGGTTAAGGCAACTCAAAAATCACTTGGAAAAGAAGTCAAAGATGTTATCTGTGAACATTTTAGTTATACACGTCAGGAATTATTCGATTTGGTTAAAATCAATAAATATGAAAATTTCTATGATGTAATTGATCATCATGGTAAAGGCGATGGCTGCGAAGTCTGTAAACCTGTTGTGGCTTCTATTTTTTCCAGTATTTATAATGATACAGCAAATAAACATGTTACAACACAAGATACAAATGATCGTTTTTTAGCAAATATTCAACGAAACGGAACCTATTCTGTTGTACCAAGAGTTGCCGGAGGAGAGATTACGGCTGAGAAACTAATTGTAATTGGCGAAGTTGCCAAACAATTTGATTTATACACAAAAATCACTGGAGCTCAAAGAGTTGATTTATTCGGAGCGCATCTAAGTGATTTACCAAAAATCTGGAAAATCTTAATTGATAATGGTTTTGAAAGCGGTCACGCGTACGGAAAATCACTTCGCGCTGTAAAAAGCTGCGTTGGAAATGCATGGTGCCGTTACGGAATGGATGACAGCGCCGGATTTGCCATTGAACTGGAAAACAGATATAAAGGAATCCGTTCTCCGCATAAACTAAAAGGCGGCGTTTCGGCCTGCATTCGCGAATGCGCAGAAGCCCGTGGAAAAGATTTTGGATTAATTGCCGTTGAAGGCGGATGGAATTTATACATCGCAGGAAATGGCGGTGCAAACCCAAAACATGCGGTTTTATTAGCTGAAAAAATAGACAAGGAAACTGTTATTAAATACCTCGATCGCTTTTTAATGTACTACATCCGCACGGCTGGACCACTGATAAGAACTGCAACCTGGCTGGAAAAACTGGACGGCGGTTTAGAATATCTCAAAGAAGTAATTATTGAAGATTCTCTGGGAATTTGTGAAACGCTGGAAGCCGAAATGCAGACTTTAGTAAACACTTTTGAGTGTGAATGGAAACAAGTACTGGAAAAACCAAGATTATTAAAACGTTTCAATCATTTTATAAACTCTGATGAAAAAGATGATAATGTTGTTTTTGTACCATTAAGAGATCAAAAAGCGCCAAAAGCGTGGTCGTAACTTTATAAATATTTTTTAAACACATAGAAACATTGATTTTTTAAGCGCTAATTTATTTTGCCACAGATTTCACAGATTAGAATGATTAATCTTTTTAATCCTTTAATCTGTGGCAAAAAATAAAAAATATAAAAATGGAAGAAATCTTAAATCAATACGGAACAGTTCACGCGAGCGATGCTACAATTTGGTTCAAAGCAGGCAAAGTAGAAGATTTTCCAACAAATCGTGGCGGCTGCATTAAATACAAAAACAAACAAATTGCTATTTTTAATTTCGCCCGTCGTAACGAATGGTATGCTTGTCAAAATGCATGTCCACATAAAATGGAAATGGTTCTGGCAAGAGGCATGACAGGTTCGACAGATGATATCCCGAAAATTGCCTGCCCGATGCATAAAAAAACTTTTTCATTGGTTGACGGTTCTAACCTAAACGGAGACGATTACAAAATTGCAACTTATCCCATTAAAGTTATTGAAGACGAAGTGTTCGTTGGTTTTGTGGATTAAATTTAAAAGCCACGAATTTCACCAATTTACACAAAGTAAATTAGTGGAATTTGTGAAATTCGTGGCGAAAAAAAAACTTAATTCCCTATATTTGAAATCTATTACTTACCAACAATGACTACACCTTTTCAAAAAGCAAGCGAGTGGATTGACGCCGAAAACGCTCAGGATCCGAATATCGAAATCGACCAAAATACCGAATATCCAAAGGAATTATTGTATTCTAACAGGATGTACGAAAGACTGATGCAATTTGAACCTGAAGCATCAGAACAAATTCAGATCGCGTCAAAAGCACAGCACATTTGCCGATGGAAAGTAGCGCGTGAATCCTACCCAATGGATCGCGTGGGTTATTTGAGATGGAGAGAAGATCTTAAAAAATTTCATGCTAAAACAACTGCAGATATTTTAGAAAAAGCAGGTTACAATCAGGATTTTATAGATCGTGTTTCGTTTTTAATCGAAAAGAAATTACTTAAAAAAGATGCTGAAACGCAACTGCTGGAAGATGTAATTTGTTTAGTGTTTTTAGAATATTACTTAGATCCGTTTGTACACAAACACGATGATGAAAAACTAAAAAACATCATCAAAAAAACCTGGGATAAAATGTCTGAAAAAGGACATCAGGAAGCGTTAAAAATCAACTATTCTGAAGAAAATCTAAACTTGATAAAAGCTTCTTTAGGATTGTAAATTGATTATATGAAGAAGAACAATCAGGAAGCTGCAGATAAAATCACTTTCAAAAATTTACGCCGACTGTATTTTTTTGCACTTCTTACTATTGCGCTAACTATAATTGTTAGTCAGTTTTTAGTTCAATACAATCTGAATCAGCAGTTAAGCGATTCTAAAATCATAAATTTCTCCGGAAAACAAAGAATGCTGAGCCAGAAAATCGTAAAAGAAGTTCTGATTCTGCATTACGTTTCTGATACTGCTTCAACAAAACAAATTTCGCATTTAAAAGACGTTTTATCCCTTTGGAAAAAAAACCAAAATGCGCTTGAAAATGGCAGCGACAGTCTGGCTTTTCCAAAAGAAAAATCTGAAACGCTTCATAAATTATATCTGGAAATTAATCCCATTTTCAATAAAGTGGCTTCAGCAACCGATTTGTTTTTGTTGAATTTAAAACAGAAAAAAAACGCGCTTGAAAATCAAAAACTAGTTCAGATTATTTTAGAAAACGAAGATCCTTTTCTTTCGAAAATGAATCAAATCGTAACCCAATATGATCTTGAAGCACACGAAAAAGTCACTGAACAGCGCAAGATCGAATACTGGATTTTTGGTTTCACTTTATTGATTCTTCTTTTAGAATTCTTCTTTATTTTTAAACCAACGAATAAAAAAATAGAACGATTAATTGCCAAGCTTTTATCTTCTGAAAAGAAAGCTTTAAAACTCGCTTACGATACCGAAATCATCAGCGAAATCAAGGAAAATTCCGTAAAAGAATTAAAATCACTGAATTACGCCATGGAAAATACGCTGCTTTATTGCCGTATTGCGCCGGATGGTTCGATTATTCATATTGGAGAAAAATTTGCCAAACTGATCAATTATACCAAGTTTTCATCAAATAAAAAGTTCTCAGAAGTTTTAACGACCGATGAAAAAGAACAGCTTAATATTGACCGCATCATTTTTGAAAAACACCGAAGCGGCTGGCAGGGTGAAATCAAAATCATTAATAAAGAATCGCAAACTATCTGGCTCGATTTATCGATGGTTCCGGTAACAATCAAAAAAGACGAACTGGAACTTTTGATTGTGTGTTTCAATATTACCGAACGCAAAAAAGCACAACGTGAGGTCGAACGTTTAAATATTGAAAACAGCACGGAAAAAATCAATCAGCAAAAAATTATTTCGAGTAAAATTGTTGAAAATCAGGAAAATGAACAAAACCGAATCGCCAAAGAAATTCACGATGGAATTGGCCAAATGCTTACCGGATTAAAATTTAGCCTGGAAAGCATCAATCTGGATGACAAAGAAAAAGCAGCCCAAAAAATCGAATATTTAAAGAAATTATCCCTCGATATTATAAAAGGCGTTCGCACGGCAACTTTCAATTTAATGCCTCCTGAACTGAGCGATCACGGCATTGTTTCGTCGCTTGCAAAACTGACGCAGGAACTTTCTAAACTGACCGGAAAAGAAATTCTGTTTTACAATAAAACCAGTTTTGAGCAGCGTCTCGATTCTTTAATTGAAATTAATATCTACCGCCTCACACAGGAAGCCATCAATAACGCCATTAAATATGCTGAATCATCGCATATTATTGTACAGCTTTCGCATAGTGACACTTTGTTGAGCATTATAATTGACGATAACGGAAAAGGTTTTGACATCAACGCAGTTGACAAAAAACGCAACAGCGAATCAGGAATGGGATTGTTGTTTATGAAAGAACGAATTCAATACATCAACGGCCGCGTTTTCATTAAATCGATTCCGGGTGAAGGAACGAGAATTACTTTTAATATCCCGATTTAGGAAATTAAATTCCAAATTCCAATTGCGTACAATCTTGTCAGACTGAGCAAAGTCGAAGTCCCGCAACGTAAATCTACAATCAAAATCACACTTAAAAAATAATCATAAGGGCGAGACACCATTAGAAAAAGGGGCTAAATATACTTTGTCTATATTCGCCCCTTTCCCTAATGCTGTCGGGCTGTACGCGCTACTTCGGTAGCCTGCTTCCATCCCTCTCGCGGGCCAATCTTTGTCGAGATAACAAAACACAACCAATTGCACGCAGCTCTTTGTCAAAGTTTAAAACTTTGACAAAGATTCTCCAAAACCCATTTCCAAATTATCTAATTATCTAATCGACTAATTATCTAATTTAAAAAATTACGTATCTTAGCCTAATATTTATAGATGAATATACGTAAAAATCGCAAATCAAAATTAAGTAAACCATGAGTAATATCATTCGAGTAGTGCTGGCAGACGATCATGTATTTGTAAGAGATGGAATAAAATCTTTACTGGAAAACGAAGCAAACATTGAGGTTGTAGGCGAAGCTATTGATGGCGCGGATGCTCTTGAAGTTGTTGCTTCAAGTAAACCGGATTTACTTATTGCAGATATTAGAATGCCAAACTTAACGGGTATTGAACTAGTAGAAAAACTTAGAAACGAAAATAATAACGTAAAAATTATTATGCTTTCCATGCATGAATCTGAAGAGTACGTATTGAAATCGATTAAAGCCGGAGCAGATGGTTATTTACTAAAAGGTTCCAGCAAAGAAGAATTTTTAAAAGCATTGCATACCGTTGCAGCAGGTGGAAAATACTTTAGCGGAGACATCTCTTCCATTTTAATCAGCCAGTTAACAAATTCCGCTACATCATCAGAACCTAAACAAAATTTAGCCGAAGATACGATGATTACCAAGCGCGAAAAGGAAATCCTAACGCTTTTATTATCCGGAAAAGGAAACAAGGAAATCGCTGAAGCTCTTGAAATTAGCAAAAGAACGGCAGAAGTGCACCGCTTTAATTTAATGAAAAAACTTAAAGTTAAGAATCTAATCGAACTTTCAAATAAAGCGACTGAATATTCTCTTTTATAAATCTGCTTAAACGATAAAAAGCACCTTTTAAAAATGGTATTTTAATAAAATAGACAGGCATTTTTATCATGTTGATAAATCTGTTTGTCAAAACAAAAATACTTAATTAAAAATACGTATTAATACTTACATATACTTACATTTGATAAAACAAATCTAAGTACCATGGAAAATACAAACTCTTTATCGCAATCACACAAGATTTTATTTTTGAATACTTTGGCCTTCACCATCTGTTTTGCCTGCTGGACCTTAAATGGTGTTTTGGTAACTTTTTTGGTCGACAACGGCATTTTTCACTGGAACGTTGTACAAGTTGGCTGGCTTCTCGGAATTCCAATTCTTACGGGTTCAATTATGCGTTTGCCAATTGGAATCTTAACGGATAAATTTGGCGGAAAATATGTATTTTCGCTTTTACTCCTACTCTGCTCTATTCCATTATTTTTATTGCCTTTTGCAGACAGCTTTTTTATGTTTGCCTTATTAAGCTTTTTATTTGGAATGGTCGGAACCAGTTTTGCCGTGGGAATTGGTTATACATCAATATGGTACCCAAAAGAATGGCAGGGACGCGCTTTGGGAATTTTCGGAATGGGAAATGCCGGCGCGGCAATTACAACTTTTTTAGCACCTTCCCTCTTAAATCATTTTTCCATAGAAGATCCGCAAAACGGCTGGAAAATACTTCCGGTAATTTATGCTGTTTCTCTAGTCGTAATTGGAATTGCATTTTTGATTTTTGCTAAAAACAAAAAAATAGAAAGCAATGCCAAAAGTGTTTCTCAAATGTTAGCCTCTTTAAAATCAGCAAGAGTCTGGCGATTTGGAGCTTATTATTTCTTAGTTTTTGGCTGTTTTGTAGCCTATTCTCAATGGCTGTTGCCCAATTTTATGAACGTTTATCAAACCAGTCTGGTAATGGGCGGATTATTTGCCACACTTTTCAGTCTTCCCTCGGGAGTTATCAGGGCTTTTGGCGGTTATTTATCAGATAAATTCGGAGCCCGAAAAATCATGTATTGGGTTTTAAGTTCATCCGTGATTTTAAGTGCATTATTGATGATTCCGAAAATGGAAATTACAACTACCGGACCTGGCGTTTTAGCAACAAAAAAAGGAACAATATCTTCTGTATCAAACGAAAACATTAAAATAGGAGAAACCGATTTTCCTGTTGCCCAGAAAAAAGAAAACACAAATGAAAACGCAATTTTTCCAACCAAAACTTCCTGGCAGCAAGTCGTAGTTACAGAAAATCAAACTGTTAAGAAAAAAGAACTTCTCGCAAAAGGAATTACGGTCATTAAATTTGATGCTAATATGTGGGTTTTTCTTGTATTGGTTATCTTAATTGGAATTTCCTGGGGAATTGGAAAAGCAGCAGTTTATAAACATATTCCGGAATACTTTCCTAACGATGTAGGCGTTGTTGGCGGTATGGTGGGAATGATTGGTGGTTTGGGTGGTTTCTTCGGACCAATTATATTTAGCTACCTGCTTACAACAACCGGAATCTGGTCAAGTTCCTGGATCTTCATTTTAGCATTTTCAGCGGTTTGCCTGATCTGGATGCATTATACAATTACGAAAATAATGAACGAAAAACAGCCGTCTTTATCAAAAGTAATTGATCATCAATAGCTTATTTTAAAAATAAAAAAATATATTTGTATGATTTTTATCACAAAATATAATTTCCAAATCTTTTACATTTACCCACATTAAAAATAATATTTTATGAAAAAGCTAAGAGTAATTATTTTACTAATACTAGTGGGAATGAGTTTTGACATTCAGGCTCAGGAATTAGACGTAAATTTACAAATCAGACCGCGTTTTGAATATCGAAATGGATATAAAACCCTTTTACCATACGGTCAGGAAGGAACTTCTGAAGTTTCGCAACGTTCACGATTGAATTTCAATTATAAGCAAGAGGATTTAACAGTGAAACTAACTTTGCAAAACACAAGAACCTGGGGAGATGTTCCTACTACAGCCACAGCAGATAAAAACGGAGTTGCCGTTTTTGAAGCATGGGCACAATACGATTTCACGCCAAAATGGAGTGCAAGAATGGGACGTCAGGTGCTTTCATACGATAATCAGCGTATTTTGGGCGAACAAGACTGGGGTCAGCAAGCACAAAGTCATGACGCGTTAACGGTAAGTTTCCATCCCGAAAACCATCATTTAGATTTGGGAGTTGCCTATAACTCAGATGCTGAAAACACTTTTCAGACTCCTTATACAATAGCTAATTATAAAGCGATGCAATATGCATGGTACCACACTACTTTTGATAAAATAGGTGCAAGTTTATTAGTATTGAATACAGGTTATGAATATTCGAACGATGCTAAAAAATTATTGGTAGATTACAAACAAACTTTTGGTACATACTTAACCTATAAAACCGACAAAATTGACACTAACTTAAGTGCCTACGGTCAAACCGGAAAAAGTGCCGATAAACAAGTTAGTGCATGGAATGCTGCATTCAACTTTGGATACAATCTAACTGAAACTTTTAAAGCTGGTTTAGGTTATGAGTTTTTATCCGGAAAAGATTCAAATGACGGCAGTACTGTTATAAAATCATTCAACCCATTATTCGGAACAAATCATGCATTTAATGGTTATATGGATTATTTTTATGTTGGTGGCGGTCATTTAAACAATGTTGGCTTACAAGATGCTTTCTTAAAACTGAACTACAATGTAAACAAATGGCAATTTGCTTTGATGCCTCACGTATTCTTAGCTGCTGCTGATGTAGTTACACCTTTAAATGAAAAAATGGATTCTTACTTAGGAACTGAAATTGATGCTACTTTTGGCTATAATTTCAAAAAAGATATTGTGGTTTCAGGAGGATATTCTCAAATGTTTGGTTCTAAAACGTTAGAATTACTAAAAAACGGAGATGCCGGTCACACCAACAATTGGGCGTGGTTAATGATTTCTGTTAATCCAAGAATTTTTAGCTGGAAAAAATAGTTTTTCTTCAAAATTAGCTTCTATATTTTACCCTTTTCCTATTTCGGAAAAGGGTTCTTTTTTTTTATCTAACAGGATGCGTATTATATGTTTAATTAGTTATATTTGAAACGATTATGAACCCCCAATTCTATCCTATGAAACCATTTTTAAAATTATCAATGCTAACTTTTATTGTAACTCAAACTGGCATCGCGCAAAAATACAATGATGCTTTAATTTCAAAAGATTCAGAAATAAATTTTGCAAAAACACAAAAAAGAGGAATTAAAAAAAACAACATTATTTATTATGTTGAAAATGATTTGCAAACCATATCTGCCTACAAAAGAAGCAAATTGAAATGGCAGACAAATGTAATTTCTGTTTGCGGAGAACCAAAATTTGGAGAACCTCAAATAAGATATGTAGGATATAATACAAACAAACTACTTATCGTTATGGGAAAACATAATTTTGCAGAAATTGACATCGATAGCGGAATAACAAAACTTGTGGGTTAAGATTAAAAGTACATAGCGATTTTTAATCTTAAATCGCATATACATTTAATCGAATGAAAATCATAGCCTGGAATTGTAACATGGCATTCAGAAAAAAAGCCGAATTCATTTTGGCTTATAATCCTGATATTGCCGTTATTTCTGAGTGTGAAAGTCCCGAAAAACTAAAATTTTCCAGCGACACAAAATTGCCGGCCAACATCCTTTGGTATGGCACAAATCCGCACAAAGGATTGGGAGTTTTCTCTTATAGTGATTATAAATTTCAATTATTAGATTGTCATAATCCTAACTTCAAAAATATTTTGCCAATAGCCGTAACTGGCGGTAAAGTAGATTTTATTATGTTTGCAATCTGGGCAAATAATCCCGAAGATAAAGACGGGCAATATGTAACTCAGGTTTGGAAAGCGATCAATTATTATGAAGATTTAATTACAGAAAACAAAACGATCTTAATTGGAGATTTCAACAGCAATATGATTTGGGATAAACCTCGCAGAGAAGGAAACCATACAACGGTTGTAAATAAACTCGAATCGAAAAAAATCTACAGTACGTATCATCAGTATTTCAACCAAATTCAGGGTAAGGAAGAACATCCGACTTTGTATCTTTACCGTCACGAAAACAAACCTTATCATCTTGATTATTGTTTTGCTTCAAATGATTTCATTGAAATTTTAGAAAGCGTTGAAGTTGGAACTTACCAACACTGGACAATGCACAGTGATCATAAACCCTTAATCATTAATTTTAATATATAAAATGAACAATTCGTGGACTGAACGATGGAACGACCGCTACAGCAATGAAGAATTTGCTTATGGCGAAGAACCCAACAATTACCTAAAAGAACAAATTGAAAAACTAAATCCCGGAACGATTCTTTTTCCTGCTGAAGGCGAAGGCAGAAATGCAATTTATGCTGCAAAATTAGGCTGGAAAGTTGCTGCATTTGATATAAGTGAAGAAGGAAAAAACAAAGCTCTTAAACTTGCAGAAGCTAACGATGTTTCGATTGATTATCAGGTTGGAGAATTAGAATCTTTAAATTATCAAACTGAACAATTTGATGCAATTGCTTTAATTTACGCTCATTTTCCGGCAGAAATAAAATCATCACTTCATAAAATTCTTGAAACTTATTTACGAAAAGACGGAGTTATTATTTTTGAAGCTTTCAGTAAAAAACACTTAGAATACCTGGCCATAAACGATAAAGTCGGCGGGCCAAAAGATATTGAATCCTTATTTTCTATTGAAGAAATTCAGGCTGATTTTCCTAATTATGAAATCATCGAATTAGTTGAAAAAGAAATTGAACTAAACGAAGGTTTATTCCATAACGGAAAAGGTTCAGTTATTCGATTTGTTGGTCGAAAAAAATAATTTATCATAGACGTGGAGACGCATTAAAATGCGTCTCTACAAAGCATGTCATCTTACCTTCTTTTTTTATCTAAAAAATAAATTTCAAAAATTACGTATTTATACGTAAAAATACTTATTTTTGTTTACGTCGATATAAGTGAATTATCTAACTCTTAAGTAAATTCACATAATAGTATTCAAAAACGAGTTGTAATGCAAAATACTAAAATCAAAACTACCTGTTCGTATTGTGGCGTTGGCTGTGGAATCATCGTAACAAATGATACCAAAAATGGCGTGATGGTAACCGGAGACAAAGATCATCCGGTCAACAAAGGCATGTTGTGTTCTAAAGGAATGAATTTGCATTACGTAGTCAACGATACTTCAGACCGAATTTTATACCCTGAAATGCGCGGAAGCAAATCCTATCCGCTTGAACGAGTAAGTTGGGATACTGCCCTTGATCGCGCTGCCGCCGTTTTTACTTCTATCATAAAAAAACACGGACCGGACAGCGTTGGATTTTATATTTCAGGACAATGTTTAACGGAAGAATATTATCTCGTAAATAAACTCGTAAAAGGTTTTTTAAAGACCAATAATATCGATACCAACTCAAGACTTTGCATGAGTTCTGCGGTTGTCGGATATAAAAAAACGTTTGGAGAAGATTCTGTTCCAATTGCGTATGACGATATTGAATTAGCCGATACTTTTTTGATTACAGGAGCCAATCCGGCTTGGTGTCATCCGATTTTATTTCGAAGAATCGAAAAACACAAAGAAAAAAATCCAAAAATAAAAATCATCGTTATTGATCCGAGACGAACTGATACTGCAGCTTTTGCCGATTTACATTTGCAGATTCTTCCCGGATCAGATATTATTTTGTACCATGCAATTGCGAAACGTATTATCGAAAAAGGATATGTCGATCATGATTTTGTAAAGAATAATGCTGAGAACTTCAAACAATATAAAGATTTAGTTTTAAGTACTTCTCTTGAAAAAGCCTCTAAACTTTGCGGTATTTCTGTAAGTGACATAAAACTTGCCGCAGATATTATCGGGAAAGCGAAAGGGTTTATTTCGCTTTGGGCAATGGGATTAAACCAAAGTGCTGTGGGAGTTGATAAAAACACGGCGTTACTGAATTTGTCTATATTAACGGGACAAATTGGAAAACCCGGCTCCGGACCATTTTCATTAACGGGACAACCCAACGCAATGGGCGGACGCGAAGTGGGCGGAATGGCTACACTTTTGGCCGCACACAAAGACATTGCAAATCCGGAACATCGAAAAGAAGTGGCTGATTTTTGGGGCGTTGATGAAATCTCAGATAAGCCAGGTTTAACAGCAACAGAAATGTTTGAAGCTCTGGAATCCGGAAAAATGAAAGCCGTTTGGATAATTTGTACCAATCCGTTAGTAAGTTTACCTGATTCCCGACGCATCGAAAAAGCATTGCAAAATGCCAAATTTGTTGTGGTTCAGGATATTTCGCATAATGCCGATACGGCAAAATATGCAGATTTGCTATTGCCTGCTGCGGGTTGGCTGGAAAAAGAAGGCACGATGACCAATTCGGAACGTCGAATTTCTTATTTACCAAAAGGAATTAACGCTCCCGGAGAAGCACTTCCGGATATCGAAATCTTAATTCGCTTTGCTAAAAAAATGAATTTCAACGGTTTCAATTTCAATAGTGCCGAAGAAATTTACAAAGAACATTGCGCGCTTACCAAAAACACCAATATTGATATCTCCTTCTTAAATTATCATCGTTTAAAAACCGAAGGAACTTTTCAATGGCCGGTTCCTGATTACGGACATCCCGGAACTCCGCGCCTTTTTACAGATAAAAAATTCTATACGCCATCGCAAAAAGCAATTTTTAATTTGCCAACCGCGATTGAAAATACATCAGAACAACCCAATCCACAATTTCCTTTTATCCTGACCACAGGAAGAGTCCGCGACCAATGGCATACGATGACCAAAACGGGAAAAGTATCGAGATTAATGACGAATACACCAAGTCCGGTTTTAGAAATAAACCCAATTGATGCTTATAAAAACGATATAAAAAATGGCGACATTGTTGTCGTTTCGAGTAAAAACGGAGAGGTTCGTGTAAAAGCAAAAGTGACAGATTCAATAAAAGAAAAAGTCGTTTTCCTGCCGATGCATTGGGGAAAACAACTCGAAAATGATTTAAACAGAACTAATAATTTAACGAATACAATTGTCGATCCAGTTTCGAAAGAACCTGATTTTAAATACACTATTGTTGCAATTAGCAAATATGTAAAACCTTTTCAGAAAATTATTATTGTAGGTGCCGGCGCAGCTTCTTTCCGGTTTATTCAAAATTACCGTGAGTTTAATTCAACCGATGAAATTATCGTTTTTTCGAATGAGGTAAATCCGTTTTATAATCGTGTATTGCTTCCGGAATATATGACAGGCGAATTTACCTGGGAGCAATTATTAAAAGTAAAAGATGGCGAAGCTTTAAATAAATTAAAAATTACTATGAATGCCGGCGTTGCAATTAATAAAATAGACGCCAAAGAAAAAACAATTATAGATAGTCATGGCGAAACCCATAATTATGATGCTTTAATCTTAGCTACCGGAAGCCGCCCTTTTATTCCTGAAAATGCTCAGCTTCATTTACCGGGACGTTTTACAGTGAGAAGAAAAGAAGATGCTGACCGACTTAAAAAATACCTGGACAACACCAATTTACCTACTGAAGAACAACATGTTGTCATTATTGGCGGTGGTTTGTTAGGTTTGGAACTGGCAGCGGCATTAAAACATAAAAAAGTAAAAATTACGATAATTCAAAGGGCTTCCCGATTGATGGAACGTCAGTTAGACCGAATTTCAAGTAAACTTCTGGCAGAAGAAGTTCAGCTTCGCGACATTCAGATTTATTTTGATAATGAAGTAAGTACGGTTTTTGAAACTGATAATGCAAATGAAATAGAAATTGCCTTAAAAAGCGGCAGAATTATAACTGCAAATGCCATTGTTTATACTATTGGTACCATTCCGAATATTGAAATTGCCAGAGAAACAGGCTTAAATTGTGGACGCGGCGTAAAAGTAAATCAGTATTTACAATCATCAAATCCTGATATTTTTGCAATAGGAGAAATAGCGGAATTCGACAATAAATTATTCGGAATAACATCTGCCGCAGAAGAACAGGCGGATATTTTAGCCAATTTTTTGGCCGGAGATATCAGCAGTTATTACAAAGGTTCGGTTTTAATGAATATCTTAAAACTCGAAGATATAAATCTGTGCAGTATTGGTGAAATCGAAATTCCTGAAAATGATGATTCTTACGAAGAAATCATTTTTGCCGATCTGAAAAAGAGATATTACAAAAAATGTATCGTAAAAGATGACTTATTGGTGGGCGCTATTTTAATGGGCGATAAAAATGAATTTGCAGAATTTAAAACGATGATCGAAAGCAAAATCGAATTATCAGACAAACGAAATTTATTACTCAGAGGAACATCAAATGCAAAACCTGTCTTAGGAAAACTGGTATGTTCCTGCAGTCAGGTGGGCGCTGGAAATATCGAAGAAACCATCAAAAGCGGTGTTAATAATTTTACAGATTTGTGCAAAAACACCGGCGCAGGTTTAGGCTGCGGAAGCTGTAAAACAGAGGTTAAAGAGATTCTAGCGAAATGTAAATAGTTTTCAGTCGCAGTGGCAGTTTTCAGTCTCGGTCTCAATTTATCTTTATTTATTGCGACTGAAAACTGAGACTGAGACTGAGACTAAAACTGAAAACCGAAAAAAATGGAATTGACAAGACTAATAGTAAAAGGAGGCGTTATCTCGCCTGGAGAATTGCGGGAAGTAGTTAATATCGCTATGGATCAGGGATTAGATTCGATTTCTTTTGGTTCGCGACAGGATATTATTTTCCCTAAAGGGTTAAAATCTTTAGACAGAGAAAACCTGGGCAAGCATCATTTTGTTTTTCCAGATCAGGAAAGCGGAAATAATATTGTTTCATCTTATGTTTCAACCGATATTTTCAGAAATACCAACTGGCTTACGGGAAATAGGTTTCTTTATATTTTGGAACAATTTAAAGAGCAGCCAAAATTAAAGGTAAACATCACTGATCCCAAGCAACAATTGGTTCCTTTGTTTACCGGACATCTTAATTTTATTGCTTCAGAACATGAAGATTACTGGTACTTGTACGTTCGTTTGCCAAAATGGGAGCGCATGGAAGTATATCCGGTTTTGATTTACAGTTGGGACATTGCTCAATTTTATTATGCCATCGAAAAAATCGTAAATGAAGAATCGTACGGAATCGATATGCTTTTTAGTCTGGTTAGTGAGGTTTTGAACACTAACAATCGTACAATCGACAAACCGCTCACGATTCCTTTTTATCCGTTTCCGTATTATGAGGGAATGAATAAATTGGGAATCGATCAATATTGGCTGGGTTTATATTGGAGAAATAATCTTTATGATTTAGATTTCCTCAAAGAAATGTGTGATTTATGTTTTGAATGTAAAATTGGAAAAATATCCATAACACCTTGGAAATCATTTATAATAAAAGGAATCCCGAAAGATCGAAAACTAGAATGGGAAAAATTTCTTGGTAAAAAAGGAATCAACGTTCGCCATTCTTTATTAGAACTAAACTGGCATTTGCCGGTTGCGATGGAATGGGCTTTAAATTTGAAAACCTTTCTTGTTCGCACACTTGATCAATTCGATATTAGTACCTACGGATTAACTTTTGGTTTGTCCGAATACAATCGCGATGGGCATTATTTTACTTCTGTAGTGGTAGAAAAAAATAAATTGCCAAAAGATTTGGCTTCTATAAAAATCAGGGATACGTATAATGTTTTGTTTGCCAGGAATTTTGACCCTAATACAAGAGAATATATTGTGCATTCTCAGGATATTGACAAACTCGAATTGCCCACTATTTTAATTGAATTAAGTCGGAAATATTTTGATGAACTTGGAAATTCAACCATTGAAACTACAGAAAATCCTCAGAAAAAAGAAAAACCACAATTGGATATTTACCAATGTCAGGAATGCCTAACGCTTTATAAATCAGAATATGGTGATGAAACTCAAAATATTCCGAAAGGCATTTTATTTACAGATTTGCCGGAAAACTATTGCTGCTCGCTTTGTGAAGCGCCAAAAAGTAATTTCAAAATTTTAGAGATTGCAGAAAATTAAGTGCTAAAACAGCTTAGATAAATCTTAACATTATTGTATTTAAATATTGCTTAAATTTAACTGACTAAGAAATTTATCTTCTAAATAAATCCTCTCTTAGTGATTGTCAATTTACTCAACTAAAAATACCGTTATGATAAAAAGAACACCAAGAACATCAGCTGTGAAAAATACCGATATACCTGCAGAAGAACCCGTTGCGCCAATTATGGAAGATAGCACCCAAACAGATTTACCTGTTGCAACAACTCCGGTTAAAAGAGCACCGAGAACTACAAAAGCACCGCAGGCAACCGTAAAAACGCCTGTAAAACCTGCTTCTTCCAGTACTCCGAAAGCAATCATAAAAAGAACAACAGGAGCTACAACGACAAAAACAGGAACGATAACTCCTGAAATTATAGAAATTAAAACACTTGATAATAAAACTGATGAGCAGCAAACAGTTGAAAATAATGAAGAACCTGTTTTAAAAACTATCAAAGAGAAGCTGACAGACGCTAAAAACAAGCAAAAGGCGAAAAAAGAAAAGGCTAAAAAAAGAGAAAAAGCCATAAAAGCAGTCATAAAAAAACTGGAAAAAGCGAAGAAAGAAAAACTTAAAGCCGCAATTAAAAAGAAAGAAAAAGCTAAAAAAGAAAAGGAAAAAGCAAAAGCAAAGGCTAAAAAGTTAGAAAACAAAAAGAAGGATAAAAAATCGAAATCAAAAAAGAAAAAGTAGTTATAAATGCAAAGGTTTGACTTTAATTAAGTTGAACCTTTTTTTTGTAATTGTCTTTGTCAAAGTTAAAACTCTGACAAAGATTCTCTTGCATGAAAGTATTATCCTCCAATCGCAATCATACTGCGATTATCAAAATGCAACGAAGGATCATCCATTTCTTCAATGGTAACCATTCCGGCTCTTACTTTCTTTTTATTTTTTATAGATTCTGAAATTAAATTTTCAATAGATTCACCGTTTCTGAAAGGTGTTAATAAATCAGTTTCAGAATTAGAGAAAAGGCAGTTTTTAATTTTTCCGTTTGCCGTCAGGCGGATTCTGTTGCAGCCATCGCAAAAAGGATTTGTAATAGAACTAATGATTCCGAAGTCGCCCTGGAAACCCTTTATTTTATAAGTTCTTGCCGTAAAGTTTTTTTCATCTTCTAATTTCTCAATTTCTTCTGATGAAAAAACAGTTTCCAATTGTGATAATATCTCATTTTGAGAAACCATTTTGCTTCTGTCCCACTCGTTTCCCGCAAAAGGCATAAATTCAATAAACCGAATTGAAATTGGCAAAAGCCGGGTTAACTGAACAAAGTCTATGATTTCATTTTCATTGAAACCTTTCATTAAAACTACATTTACTTTTACTTTAAAATCATGATTTAAAAGCAAATGCATATTTTCAACCACTTTCTCAAATTGATTTCTAAGCGTTATTGAATGGAATTTGGATGACACCAAAGTATCCAGACTTAAATTGATTTTTTTGATACCGGATTGTTTTAAAACATTAATATGGCGATCGATTAAAATACCATTTGTGGTAATGGAAAGTGACGTTTTTAAAGTGGATAATTTTGAAATTATCTCCGGAAAATCTTTTCGTAATAAAGGTTCTCCGCCGGTTAACCTGATTTTATCAACACCATTTTCTACGAAAGTCTGAGCCAAAGCAAAAATTTCATCGGCCGTCATTAAACTGGCTTTTGGAGATAATGCGATTCCGTCAGCAGGCATGCAATACGTACAGCGTAGATTGCATTTCTCCAGCAACGAAATACGCAAATAATTGTGTTTTCGCCCAAAATCATCCGTTAAAATGGTTTTAGAGGGTGTCATGATTTTTTCCTTTTAAAATATGAAAAACGTGCATTACATGCGGAAAAACAGCATCCATCGATTCTCTGGCTCCGTTTGTTGATCCCGGCAAAGCCAAAATCAAACTTTTTCCTAATGTTCCTGCAACTGTTCTTGATAACATCGCATACGGCATTCTTTGTTGTCCGTAATCGCGAATCGCTTCTTCAATTCCCGGAATTCTGCTTTCCAGTAATGGAGATAATGCTTCCGGCGTTACATCTCTTGGGGATAATCCTGTTCCTCCCGTAAAAATTACCAACTGGTTTTCTCTGGCGAAAGCCTTTGTTTTTTCCTGAATAATATCAATTTCATCCGGAATAATTTCATAATGTGAAGTTTCAACTCCGTAAGAAGTTAATTTCTCCACAATGATTTTTCCGGAACGATCTTCTTTATCGCCTGCAAAAATCGAATCCGAACAAACAAAAACCGCTGCTTTTATTGCATTCGGAAATTTATTTTTGAAAGAAGATTTTCCGCCTTCTTTATTGATTAATTTAATGGTTGAAATTTCGATTTCCTTATCGATTGGTTTCAACATATCGTACATTGTCAATGCAACAATTGATGCGCCATGCATGGCTTCTACCTCAACTCCGGTTTTGTAAACCGTTTTTACATTAAAGATAATCTGAATCGTCAGCCCTTCAATTTTATATTCGACCGAAGTAAATTCAATTGGAATTGGATGACAATCCGGAATCGATAAATGCGTGTTTTTCACCGCAAATAATCCTGCAGTTTTTGCCATTTCAAGTACATTCCCTTTCGGAACCAGATTATTCACCACGGCATCAATTGTTTCCTGTTTACTAACTTTGACAATTGCTGTTGCGGTTGCGGTTCTTAAAGTGCTTATTTTATGCGTAATATCTACCATTATTTTATTAGGTATTTTGTTTCCATGTGAATGTATCGTTTTCAAACATTTCTTTGCCAAATATGGGTACATCCGTTTTGATCCAGTTTACAATAGCTTCTGTCGCTTCATAAACCTGTTTTCTTCGCGTTGCAGAAACAAATACGAACAAACAAATTTCGCCCGCTTTTACAACACCCAAACTGTGGTAAATGTGCATGCAGGTTAAGTCGAATTTAGCAAAGGCTTTTTCACGAATGGCATGCAACGCTTCATTTGCCATATCCGTGTAAGCGGAATAATCAATTGCCACAACGGTATTATCGTGAATCACATCGGCACGAACCTGACCCAAAAAAATATTGTGCGCCCCAATCGTATGTTTCGATTGGTGTTTTGCGATCGACTCGGCTATAAATTCAGGAGAAATTGGCCCTTCTACAAATACATTTTTACTCATTTTTTATTTTTTTTTGACACAGACTATATGGATTAAGATGATTTTTCTTTTGCCACGAATTACAAAAATTTTCGCGAATTAACTATAAAAACAGATTGCGAATTTGCCCACAGATCTACGCTGATTTAAACAGATTTATTTTTGTTTTCAATTATTTTAATTCGTGAATTCGTGGCGAACAAATTTCTCTAATCTGTAACTTTTTCTTTTAATAATTGTTTCAATGCCAAAGCACCACCGACAATACTTTTTATATTTTTAAACTGATGCTTCTGTAACATTTCAACTGCCTTTTTACTTCTCATTCCGGATTGACAGAAAACGTAAATGGTTTGATCCGGATTTAGTTTTTCAATATCATTTTCTAAATTCAATAACGGAATCTGAATTCCATTTTTGAAATTAATTTTCGGAAGTTCATCTTCATTTCTAACATCTAAAAAAAGAACCTCATCATTATCTATTTTATCTAAAATTGATTCTGCTAAAATTTCTTCAACCTGATTTTCAACTGTATTATATTTTTTATGAAAGATTTCCACATTTATTATAACAGTCGTATTCTTTTCAAAGTCATACTTTTGCTGTTCGTTATTCAAAATATTATAAACCAGTATTTTACCAGTTAATATCTCTCCTATTCCTATAATCATTTTGATAACTTCATTTGCCTGAAGCATTCCGATAATTCCAACTGTAATTCCGATAACTCCGGCATCTTCACAATTTAAAGATTGGGTATTTTCGTCGGGAAACAAACATCTGTAAGTTGGTCCATTTTGATAATTGAAGATCGAAACCTGCCCCTGAAACCTAAAAATAGATCCGTAAACCATTGGCTTATTGGTTATAATGCAGGCATCGTTTATGAGATATTTTATCGAGATATTATCTGTTGCATCCACAATAATATCATATTTTTCAAATAATGTAATTGCATTTTTTCCGGATAATCTTTCGGCAATTGCATTCACTTTTATCAAAGGATTCATTTCCCCAATCATCAATTTGGCTTCTTCAGCTTTCGATTTCCCAACAGCCGAACTCTTATAAATCACCTGACGATGTAAATTTGAAATTTCAATAACATCATCATCCACAATACCAATTTCGCCTACGCCGGCAGCGGCTAAATAAGGTAATACGGCAGCACCCAAACCTCCTGCTCCAATTACGAGAACTTTAGCTTTAGATAATTTATCCTGACCTTCATTTCCTATTTCAGGAAGAATAATTTGTCGGTTATATCGGTTTGTCGTGTTCATAAAACTAATTTTATCCTCCGGCAAAAGGAGGTAATAAAGCAACGATATCACTTGTCTGCAAAGTAAAATCGGCTGCTTTTGATACTATTTTCTGGTTTATGGCTACACTGAAAGACAAGGAGTTAAATTGATATTTTTCTTCTAAATCCTGCAGTAATTCCTGCAATGAAATTTCAGAAGAGGTTATCTTTTCAAACTCACATTTTGTTTTTTCAGCGACAGCTCCAAAATATTTAATCTCAATCATTCTTATAAATTTAAATTCTGAAAAATAAATTCATCATCAAAATGCTCCTGAAAATAAGAAGTTAATTTTGAGGTATTTTTCACTACTTCGCCAATCACAATAATTGCCGGCGAAGAAATTTTATTTTCTGATACCAATTTTGCAATCGAACTAATCGTTCCCACTACTTTTTGTTCGGTATTTTTTGTTCCGTTTTGAATAATCGCAATTGGCAAATCATCTGTTCTGTTTTCTTTATAGATCGAAATGATTTCCTCTAATTTATGCATTCCCATCAAAATAACAACAGTCGCATTCGATTTTGAGGCTAAATTAACATCTTTTGATAATTCATGATTGGATGTTGTTCCGGTAATTACCCAAAAACTTTCGGCAATCTGGCGTTGTGTCAAACTGATTCCTACTGAAGCGGGAACGCCCAAAGCAGATGAAATTCCGGGAACAACTGCCGTTTCTATATCAAATTTTTCTACGTACTCGATTTCTTCACTTCCTCTTCCAAAAATAAAAGGATCACCGCCTTTTAATCGAACAACATGACCGTAACGATTGGCCATCGACACTATCAATTCGTTAATCTGATCCTGCGTATAAGCGTGACAGCCCAAGCGTTTGCCTACAAAAACAATTTCTGCATTAGTTGCATATTGCAGTAATTCTTCGTTTACCAGGGCATCGTACAAAACCACATCGGCATTTTCTAAGGCTTTAATTGCTTTCAAAGTAATTAATTCAGCGTCACCCGGACCTGCGCCTACAATCGTTAATTTTGGAGTTTTTGAATTTCGCATAACTTTTAACTTAAATTGATATTCAGGTCATTTAATTCGTCAGCCGAATTAATATTAGTCAAATGAAAGTTTTCACTTTCGTCAATTTTGATGATTTGATGCGGAACACTTGCAATTAAATCCATCATTTTTAATTCATTGTTGTCAATTGCGCTTTTAACAACGGGTAATACTTTTTTAGAATAAATTCCAATTAATGGATGCATTCTGCTTTCGGATACAAAAACCGTAATCTCGGCTTCTTCATTATGTTTTGAAATTAATTCAGCCAATAACTCGGTTGAAATTAACGGAATATCACAACTTAAAATCAAATTAAATTCGGTTTCAGAATGTGTTAATGCTGTGTATATTCCACCCAAAGGTCCTTTGTCTGTGATGATATCCGGTATTTTTATATAGGCTAAATAATCGTAATCAATTATATTTGTGACAAGTTTAATATTATCTGAAACAGGCAAAACAGCCTGAATTATATGTTCTACAAATGGTTTATTCTGAAACAAAACCAATCCTTTCTCAGACTGCATTCTGGAACTTTTTCCACCACAAAGAATAAATACTGTTAGCGTTTCCATGACTTTTTTTGTTTCAGGTTTTCTTTGTTTCAGGTTTTTACCAATTTTTGTTTTCAAATTCCTACCAATGGTTGAAACCGTTGGCTATGTCAATACGTTGCCTTTTTATTCGTTTCAATCATTATCATAGCCCGAGGTTTCAACCTTGGGTACTGAGTTTCACATTTCTTCCAACGGTTGAAACCGTTGGCTATGATAATACGTTGCCTTTATATTTTAATCATTATCATAGCCCGAGGTTTCAACCTTGGGGTAAATTGCTTCCAACGGTTGAAACCGTTGGCTATGTCAATACGTTGCCTTTATATTTCAATCATTATCATAGCCCGAGGTTTCAACCTTGGGATACGGGATACGTATTGTTAAGCATTTTTATATTCCGTTTTCAAGGAAAAATCAATTTTATACTTGCCATTAAAATTACGACTCCCAAAACCATTTTTAATGTTCTGTTAGAGAATTTTCCGCTTCCGTAAAAACCTCCTAAAATTCCTCCAACAACAGCAATCGGAACCAAATAAGCACTTTCAATCGGAATTGTTTTTCCTCCTAAAAAGAAACCTAACATCCCGGCAAATGAATTTACAAAAATGAATAAACTCGACACCGCTGCCGATTCTTTTATCGATGCCCATCCTAAAAACAATAAAATCGGACTCAGGATAATTCCGCCGCCAATTCCTAACATTCCGGATAATAAACCTATTACAAAACCTATCGCTAACGCAAAAGGCAATTTAATTTCAACCGCTTCTTTTTCTTTAAAATTAAATATTCCAAACAATCGAAGTGCAGCAAAAACCAATACAAGACCTAAAATAATTTTATAAATCGTATTATCTAAAGTCACAAAACCACCAATAAAAGCTGCTGGAACCGAGGCAATTGCAAACGGATAAAAGAGCTTTGGCTTAAAATAATTCATTCGATAATAAAAGAAAAACGAAATACTCGAAACAAACAAATTCAACAGCAAAGCCGAAGGTTTCATGATCGCCACCGGAAAAGCAAAAATGGTCATCAATGCTAAATATCCAGATGCTCCGCCATGTCCAACGCTTGAATAAAGAAATGCGATCACTATTAAAGCAAAGCTGAATAAAAGAATATTTTCGGAACTCAATAAATTCATATGTTTTTTTGTTTTTTTTGTTTCAGGTTTTCTTTGTTTCAGGTTTCAAGTTCAAATCTTTGCGAAGATTTAAGCTATATGTTTTAATTTATATACCGCATTTCATCATTGTACTCAAAAATCTATTTTCTATACTCTTTCTTCTATTTTCTAAGAAATCTAATTAATCGGCAACAAAGTAACATATTCGTCCTTTTGAAGGGTTTCCTTATCATGCGGAACGATTAATAAACTATTGGCTATGGCAAATGTATTGAGCATCGCTGAACTTTGGCCTTCTAAAATCGTTACATTCGTTTCATCATAAATTGCTTTTAAAAACAATGTCTTTCCGGTTGTATTGGTAAATCCTGAATTTAATTTTCTAATTAATTTTGGCAAATGAGTTTCAGAAAAACCCATTTTATTTTTGATTGCAGGATATACATAAATATAAAAATTAGTCAATGATGAAGCCGGATTTCCAGGCAATGCAAATACTAATGTTTCATTTTTTGATCCAAAAAACATTGGCTTTCCAGGTCTTTGGTTGATTTTATAAAACAATTCTTGAACTCCATTTTCCAGCAAAGCTTCTTCTACAAAATCATAATCTCCAACAGAAATTCCACCGGATATTAAAACGATATCAAATTTTTCAAGAATATTTTTTAATGCTTTTTTTGTTGCTTTAACGTTATCTTTTACTTTATAAACTTTCGTTTTTTTAATTCCGATAGTTTGGAGCGCTGCTTCCAGCATAACGGAATTACTTTCGTAAATTTTCCCTTTTGGCAATTTTTTCCCTGGTTTTACCAATTCATTTCCGGTTACCAGGATTGCCACTTTCGGTTTTTTATATACCTCAATTTCGGTAATTCCCAAACAGGTTAAAAATCCTATTGCTGCCGGAGTAATCAAAGTATTGGTTTCAAAAACAACATCTTCTTTTACAATTTGTTCTCCTTTTGCGCGCACATTTGTAAACTGTTCCGGCATTATGGTTATCAAAATCGAGTTTTCATTGGCCAGTACATGTTCCTGCATGACAACCGTATCGGCGTTTTTAGGAACAAAAGCACCGGTAAAAATACGTACAGCTTCATTCTCTTTCAATTTTATATCCGAATGGTCTCCTGCCTGCGAAATTCCTATTACATCGTATTGATGTCTTTCACTGCGAATAAAAGCATAGCCATCCATTGCAGATTGTCGAAAAGGCGGCATATTTATTGGCGAATAAACTGTTTCGGCTAAAATATATCCTAATGCCTTGTGCACCAAAATTTTTTGAGTGGACATTGTAGAGCTGTTCTCTGCAATAATCGATAAGGCTTGGTCAACTTGAATCATGGGGGCTATTTATATAAAGCAAAAAATACTTATTACAAATATAAGTATTTTTACTTAGTTCACATCATTAGTAATCTAAATTTTTAAAAGATTATAAATTTAAGCTTAATTCTTTTAATTCTGTTAGAAAAACCAATGAAATAGCTATTAGTGATGATTTAAATTAATACGCATTTCACTTTTTTCTTTTGAAATTACCACTCGGTAAATAATACAGCCATGCAAAACCTATGAAAAACAAAATGGCAGAAGCAATAAATGCAGGTAACAATATCTCTTTGTTATTCTCAAGTGCATTGTTTAATGAAGCATATAAAAGCCATATCTGGATACTCACATTTAAAATTAAAATAACAATAAGGGTCGAAAGTATGTTGTTGAGCTTGTTAGGATTTACTCGATTCTGACTTCTTCTAAAAGTACTCATAGCAATTATTTTTAGGTTTCTAGCTCTCTTTTTTTTCAATCATCGCCTTTACGTAAATGGCATTCTTTTTAAAAAACACTTCTAATTGAGGCAACGCTCTTGGTGGAGGCCCTGCAATTACATCACCGGTCATGGCATCAAAAGAGCCTTCATGACAAGGGCAATGAATTATTCCGGTTCCGGGTTTGTAAAAAACAGAACACGACAAATGGGTACATTTTTGTTCATATGCCCTAAAATCTCCGCTTTCCAAATGCACTAAAATATACGGAATTGTGCTTCCTTCGATGACAAATCCTCTTGTTCCGCCTACGGGAATCTCTTCTTTATTACAAATAAAATGTTCTCCCTGAACTTCTTCTTTTGGCAAAAAATAGGCTTTTGCAGCAACAAATCCGCTTCCTACCATTAATCCTCCGGAAACAAATGTTAGGAATTTGGCAAAATCGCGTCGGCTAACTTGTGTTGATTCCTGCTTTTTTATTGGGAAATCTTTTTTCCAGTTTTGATTTAAATTATCTTCTTTTGACATGGATTTAGATTTAATATATTCTTAATTCGGTACTCCCTTTTGGCATCATAATATTCACTTTAGTGTTTACAGTTTCCTGCCCGAAAATGAATGTGTTGATTGGAGTACTGTTTGGTCTCATTTCTTCAATTTCTGCTCTTGTTCCGTAAAATAATGCGCCGCTTGGGCAAACTGTGGCACACATTGGTTTTTTACCAACGCTGGTTCTGTCGTAACACATGGTGCATTTCATCATCAGATCATATTCTTCCATTTTTTTAGGTACGCCAAACGGACACGCCATTACGCAATTAGAACAGCCAATACATCTTTCTGTATTTGCCGTATGGACAACGCCAAATTCGTCCTGCGAAATTGCATCAGCCGGACAAACATTGGCACAAACCGGATCTTCACAATGCATACATACCTGCACAGTGGTTTGAATTGTTGAAGAACGTTCTACATAATTGACGCTAATCAATGATTCTTGTCCGTTTGTTTCGCATTCTGCACAAGCCATTTCACAAGCTTTACAGCCAATACAGCGTTGCAGATCTACAAAAAATTCTTCATTTTTATTGAAATTAGTTAAGTTCATAATGTCATTTTTTTATAGATTAAACACTTGCATATGCTTCTGAATCTTTTGACGGCGGTGCTATTTTATTTAACGGATCTAACAAACAGGCACAAACTTTAAACTCAGGAATTTTTGAAATCGGATCTAATGTTCCCGGCGTTAATTGATTTGCTGATTTTGCGCCAGGCCAGTGATACGGTATAAAAACAGTATCTTTTCGAATCGTTTCTACAATATTTGCCGGAAAAATTCCTTCACCTCTTCGCGTTACAACCCTTACTAATTCACGTTGTCTGATATTATATTTTAAAGCCAATTCCGGATGAATTTCCAACATTGGTTCCGGAAACTGGTCTACTAATTTTCCAATTCTTCGTGTTTGCGTTCCGCTCAAATATTGCGAAACTACACGCCCGGTAGTTAAAATAATTGGATATTCATCATTGGTAAGCTCGCCAGGTTCTCTATAAGGCGCGGGATTAAAATGCGCCTTTTTATCCGGAGTGGCAAAAACTTTATCTTCCCAAAGTCTTGGAGTTCCGGGATGATCGTTTGATGGGCAAGGCCAAAAAACCCCCATATTGTCTTCCACTTTTTTATAGGAGATTCCAAAATAATCTGCCGTTCCACCTTTTGAAGCAACTCGCAATTCATTAAATATTTCCTCACTATTGTCGTACGTAAATTTGTCTTCTTGGCCCAGTCGTTTGGCTATTTCCAATAATATTGATGTATCTGTTCTGGCATCTCCCGGAGGCGTAACGGCCTGACGAATACGAATGACACGACCTTCTGCAGAGGTTGTCGTTCCTTCTTCTTCTTCCTGTAGAGAACCAGCCAATACAATATCCGCATGACGGGCAGTTTCATTTAAAAAGAAATCAATACAAACATAAAACTCCAATTTTTCAAGTGCCGATTTGACATAATTATTATTCGGTAATGAAACCAACGGATTAAAACAAATCGAGATTAAACCTTTAATTTCATCTCTGTGAATAGCTTCAATAATTTCATAAGCCGTTAAGCCTTTTCCGGGCATATCTTTCTCATCAATTCCCCAAACTCCTGCAATATATTTTCGGTGTTCCGGATTTTCGATATCACGGTTTCCCGGTAATTGATCACATTTATGTCCGTGTTCTCTGCCGCCTTGTCCGTTTCCTTGTCCTGTAATCGTTCCATAACCGCAGTAAGGTCTTCCAATTCTTCCTGTTGCCAGAACTAAATTGATACAGCCTAAAACATTATCAACACCTTTTGAATGATGTTCGATTCCGCGTGCGTGTAGCAAAAAGCTCGTTTTTGCTTTTCCCCATAATTCTGCCGCTTCTTGTATTTTATATTTATCAATTCCTGTAATTTCTTCGGCCCATTCTAAAGTATAATCTTTTACCGCATCAATTGTTTCCTGAAAACCAGATGTATAATTATCTATGAAATCGTGATCAAGCATATCGTGATCTACCAGATATTTTAACATTGCTCCGTATAAAGCAGAATCAGTTCCGGGTTTTATATCCAAATGAACATCGGCAGTTCTAGCTAACGGAATCATCCTTGGATCTATAACAATTAATTTTGCGCCGCGATCTCTGGCTTTCCAAATCCAATGGGTTAAAGTTGGAAATGTCTCACTAATATTAGCTCCGGCCACAATAATTACCTCAGCATATTCTAAGTCAGAATAGTTATTGGAAGCACGATCTAAACCAAATGCCTTTTTATTTCCGGCTCCGGCACTTACCATACAAAGTCTTCCGTTATAATCCAGATTTCTGGTTTTTAAGGCTACACGGGCAAATTTTCCAACCAAATAACTTTTTTCGTTAGTAAGTGAAACTCCCGATAACATTGAAAAAGCATGTTTGCCGTATTTTTCCTGAATTCGTTTTATTTCAGATACGGTCTTATCCATCGCTTCATCCCAGGTTGTTTTTTCAAAACCTTTCCCTTCAACTCTTTTTATAGGATGTAAAAGTCGATCGGGATGGTTATTTTGCAAATAGCGCTGAACTCCTTTTGGACAAAGACGTCCTTCGTTAAACGGAAATTCCATCCACGGTTCAAAACCCACTACTTTATTTTCTTTTACTAATAATTGAATTCCGCATTGCATGCCGCAAAAACAACAGTGTGTTTTAACTACTTCGTCCGGTTCATCTCTACCAACGTAACCATCTTTCGGAGCATAATTTAAATGTGGTCCAAAATCTTCTATTATTTTTTCGGTTGATACGGGTAATTTTGCCATGTCTTTTTTTAGTTTACAGTCGCAGTTTTTAGTCGCAGTTTAAAATCTGTAAACTGTGACTAAAAACTGAGAACTTTTTAATTATCCAAATAACTTTCCGCCGTTTTCTAATCTTGCTCTTAAATGCGCCTGAGCAAGACGGGATCTTTTTCCTTCAGGGCTTAAATCAAGATGCGAGGTTCCGTCTTCGTGCGTAAAGTCAAAACCTAATTGTTTGGTTACAATTTTTAAATCATCGATATGAAGTTGTGTTGCAAATTCTTCTCCGGTATGGGGACAAACTGCCATTCCTTTTTTCATCCCTTCTTTCTTGTAAATATGTGCTCCAATCTGTGCCGGACGCTGAATGATGTGGAAGAATTTTCCAAACGGAATCCATATCAAAAACATAATTACCGTAACGGCATGAATAACGGCTAAGAAATCATACGCAAATCCTTTCATGAATTGATAAGAATAAGTAAGGCATAATCCGGTTACTGATATCGCTATCAACAAAATAAGCGGCAATAAATCACCTTCAAAAGATTGTGTAGCTATTAATCCCGGATTTGTTAGTCGTCTTCGCAAATAATAAACGGATCCGATTATTACTAACCAGGAAGACCAGTTTAAAGCATGAAAAATTAAAAATGCCAGAAAAGAATTTATTTTAAAATCCATAATTGTGAATCCAAAAAAATGGGCTTCATAAATTGAAATGGAATTTGGCGCCAATGTAAAATGAATCCATCCAAACGTAAGCGGAATGGTTATGGCAAATGCCGAAAGACATCCAATAGCAATACAAAAATGAGCAAACCAGCGCCACTTACTTCGCGGATAAATGAATTTCTGAACTACTATATTTTCAACTGACTCTTTTCCTAAAAACCATAAATGCGAAAAAAACTTTCCGGTAAACAGAAATTTGATACTTCTTTTAAAATACATCCATGTTGGAGGTCTTTGCAGCCAGACTGTATATCGATATACAATCCCGAAGAAAGCGAATACAGTTCCGAATAAATAAGTAATCAGGGCTGCATCAAAATTTTGCAATTTTCTGGATCCGTAAAACACTAATATTATGGTTAGTACAGAAACCAGCGTTGCAACAAGTAAGGCTTTGGTATTAAATGTTTTATTTTTCATCCTTAATTAATTTTAATGATTACTCCTTAACTTGGTTTCTCACAACCTTTACGATTGTAGAACCACCAATTGATACCTGTAGCTAAGATAACGAAAATAGAAACACCGATAAAGAATTGATTTACAGTGCCATTAGCAGACAAATTATTGCCAATTAATTTAGAAAAGATAAAAGGTCCAAATGCGGCAATTGCGGCTGTCCAGCCAATAACTCCAGCCGCCTGACGCTGATTTTCTGCAAAAATAATTGGGTATTGTCTAAACGTTCCTGCATTTCCAATTCCTGTAAAGAAGAACATTCCTAAAATGACAGCAACAAAAAGTGGAAACTGATCCATACTTGTTGGTGCTACCAATCCTTCTGTAACCAAAATGATTGATCCTGCCAGAATTCCTAAACCTGTAATGGTAGTCAATATTGCTCCTCCTACTCTGTCAGCAACAAAACCAAAAGCAATTCTACTTGCAGATCCTATAAGCGGACCATAAAAGGCGTACAATAATGGATCGGGCGCATTTGGGAAATCTCCATATAAGAATTTGATCATTAAAGGAAAAGCTGCTGATAATCCGGCAAATGTTCCAAAAGTCATCACATAAGTTATCGTGCAATACCAAGTATGTTTATTCGAAAAGATGTCCATTTGTTCTCTAACAGAAGCTTTCATAGGAATACTTCTTAAATAGAACCAACTAATAATTGATAATAGGATTAAAAAAGGAACGTACCAGAATGCCGCGGATTGCAAGTAGATTTCTGTGTTTTTAACCGCTGTATTTTTAGGACTGATATCATTTAATATTTTTTCAGCCATTTTTGGGTTTGCATTTGCAATTGCCGTAGCTTTTGCTTTTAAAGGCAATGAAGTGAAAAGAACCACTTTATCATCTGATTTTACAGATGCGCTTACAGAGTCAATTACCGTTTGTTTTACGTTGGTCAAAATTCTGGCTTGTACTTCAGGATCTAAAGCTGCGAAAACCTCTTTTTGTTTTTGAATACTTGCATTCTGAAAAACAACTATTGCTTCTTTATGATCAATACTGGTGAATACCGAGGCTGCACCATAAATACTGACACTGATAATAAGCGGTGTAACAAATTGAGCTACCGAAACACCAAAGTTTCCAATTCCGGCCTGAATTCCAAGCGCTGTTCCTTTAAGTCTTTTAGGAAAAAACAAACTTGTACTTGGCATGTAAGACGAGAAATCACCTCCGCCAAAACCGGTTGTAAAGGCTAATACGGCAAAGACCCAAAACGGCGTATTTACATCCATTACAGCAAAACCAATTCCTATCACGGGAATTAATTTAATAAGGGTCGCAAACGAAACTACATGTCGCGTTCCGAATATTGGTAATATAAAAGTGTGAATAATTCTCAAAAAACCCGCAGCCAAACCGGGAATTGCTGTTAACCAAAAAAGCTGATCTTTAGTAAAACGAAATCCTAATCCGGGTAATTTTACTGCAATAACACTCATCATAAACCACGAGGCAAACGATAAAACTAAAGTTAAGGTTGTTATTATTAAAGTTCTCCATGCAATTTTGCTTCCGGTAGCGTTCCAAAATACTTCATCTTCCGGTTCCCATTTGTCTAGCCAAGTTTTCATATATTCTATTTATTTAATTTCTAATGATTGTGTTCTATATCTCTGGTAAAATCAGGTGATTTTTTTCTCATTCCATTTATAATTGTCCTATGCATCCAAAGCAGGCAAAGAACTGATACTATGAAAATAAAGATCCATGAACTGGTCCAGAGTCCGGTATAATTAAGAAGGTAACCAAAGATAATTGGCCCAATAAATCCGCCTAATCCGCCTATTAAACCCACCATTCCGCCTACTACACCAACTTCGTTTGGAAAATATTCCGGAATGTGTTTATAAACCGCTGCTTTACCAATTCCCCATGAAATACCGATAAAAATCACCAAAATCACATATACCCAAAGATTGGCACTAAACTTTATTTGGGTTATTCCCTGAGCGAGTAATTCTTTCTTTTTTACTTCCTGATTTTGTTTGACAACAATTTCCTGCCAAGAGTTTTTTACAGGAAAAATGGCTGTTTCGTGATCTTCTGAATTTTCTTTTTTATTGATTTTATGTACTTTTCCGTTTACTGTTATGGCTTCCGTCGAAACTTCGGTAACAACGCCATTATTGGTTGCCAGAACTCCGGGACCTGCTGTAAAGATTTCCATTTTTGGAAACATCAGTAAAAAACTTATTACGATTGATGAACCTAAAACCCAATACATTACTTTTCTGGCTCCGAATTTATCTGATAAGTATCCGCCAAAAGCCCTGATAATTCCGGAAGGCAAACTAAACATGGTGGCAAACATTCCTCCCATTACCAATGTAGTATGGTAAACGTTCATAAAGTTGGGAACGAGCCATTGTGAATAAGCTACAAAACATCCAAAGACTAAAAAGTAATAGGTTCCAAAGCGCCACACCCTCATATTCTTAAGTGGTGACATTAATTCTTTCATTGTTTTTGAAACGCCTGGATTTGTTTTATTTTTAGCAAAAACGATAAAAAGTATTCCTATAAAAACTAAAACAACTGCATAAATGATTGGTAACATTTTCCAGCCGTTTACAGCATCTTTTTCTGATAGTTGATTTAATAAAGTTGGCGCAATAAAAGTAGTAATGGCTGCACCGGCATTTCCCATTCCGAAAATTCCCAAGGCGCGTCCCTGCCAGTTTTTAGGATACCAGGCAGAAGTATATCCAATACCAACGGCGAAACTGGTTCCGACCAAACCAAAAAAGAAACTTAAAACTGCAAAACTCCAGAATGAATTGGCAAAAGGAAGCAGAAAAAGTGGAATCGAACAAAGCAATAACAATATTGAAAATATAATTTTACCGCCGTATTTGTCTGTCAAAATACCAATAGGAAGTCGAAATATCGAGCCCGATAAAATAGGAATTCCTAATAACCAGCCTGTTTCAACAACTGTCCAATTGAAAATACCTTTGTCTACCAAATAAGTGACTAATACACCGTTTAAGGTCCAGCACGCGAAACATATTGTGAAGGCTAATGTATTTAGGAATAAAATTCTGTGTGATTGAGATAAATTTGTACTCATATATAAGACTATTTTAAATGGGGATTCTTAAATAAATCGTATTCAAATAAAATGGGCATTCAATTTGAAACACAAAATTGAATAAATATATTCTTACATAAAATGACAATTGTCATATTACAGACTTTTATCAGCTGTAAATCCATTGTCAAAAATTAGAGAGACACAAACTTATTTGTGTTTTTTAGGCAGGTAAATTTTAAAGGAAATATAAGGCAAACGGCTTTCTTTATTTTTTGCTTAAAATTAGTAATAAAATCCTACAATAAATTGATTTGTATATTTTTTTTAATTATAAAAATCTGATATAGATTATATTAGATACTTTGAAACTTCTTATAAAAAGAAAAATTGATTTATTGATTCTAAAAATTGGTTTGTAAAATAAATCATAAACCAAAATTCTGTTTATTACTCTTTACAAGACGTTTACGCAATAATTATGGAATCAAGGAAGGTATTAATACTAAATAACTTAAGTATAAAATACTACAATTTTGAACTTAAATACAAAATACTTTTAACATTTATAAAAATAAATTATCACTTATAAAATACTGAAAATCAATAATTTAATTCAAAAATAAAACACTAAACATTGATTATAAGAAATGTAAGAAGAAAAAAAATACATTTTTTTTTGGTTTTTATTATATTAAAATTAACTTTGTCTATAGGATTAGTAGAGTTTAAAATCATATTTCAAACCATAAAGAACTAAATTTTGAAAACAACCGAAAGCATATCGCATTACATCTTTCCTAAAAATGACACACATAACACTTTTGGTTATATGTGTTTCTGTTGTTGTTAATTCTCTCGACCTTATTTCGTTTATGTTGATTCCTCTTAAAATCAAATTCAAAAAACGAACCTTTTTTAAATCATCAAAGCTTAGCTTTAAATATTCCAAAAATCTATTTGATACATTTTGTGTCGGAATGATTCTTGAAAATATACCTATAAACCAAAAAAAAATAATTAATAACTAAATGAACTAAAATGAAAAAAATGCAACACTGCTGTAAATAAATAAAAAAAGCCATTTCTGCGGCAACAGAAATGGCGAGGCTTAAAGAAAATTTATCGCTAAATAAAAGAAACGATCAGGGAGTTGAAAAATCAACTTCCAGGGCTTCTTGTTAATTACTAAAAACCAATACAAAGAAATGAAAAAATATTTAAACATATACTCATTGCTTTTTCTCCTTCTGTTATCAGCCGGAATTAATGCTCAAAATACCACACCACTTATACAATCAAAACTCGACGGAACTGTAGTCGATGATGTTACAAATCAGCCTATTATTGGCGCTTCTGTCATTATTAAAGGTACGACACACGGCGTACAGACAGATGCCGAAGGAAAATTTTATTTTCAAACCGGTCAGAAACTTCCTTATACTTTAATAATAAGTTATATTGGATATAAGAAAACCGAAATCATAGTTGACAAAAATCCGGTTACGATTAGCTTAAAAGAAGAAAGACAGGAACTGGAAGAATTAGTTGTTGTTGGATACGGAACTCAAAAAAGAAAAGACATTACAGGTTCTGTAGCTTCTGTGCCAAAAGCCAATTTATCTCAGGTAACCTCATCTGCAGATAATTTATTAAGAGGTGCTGTTGCGGGTGTTGTAGTTACACAAAGTTCAGGACGTCCGGGAGCTTCTTCAAGTGTACGTATTCGTGGAGGAAACTCTATTACGGCGGGTAATGAACCGTTGTATGTTGTAGACGGAATCTTAATTTATAACGACAATAATAATGGTTCTGCCGGAGTGTCTAATGCCGGGGCGAGTATTAACGTATTGTCTACCATAAATCCTGCTGATATTGAATCTATTGAGGTTTTAAAAGATGCTTCTGCCACTGCTATTTATGGTTCACGCGGATCAAATGGTGTTGTAATTATTACGACCAAAAAAGGTACAAAAGGTGTGGATAATATTTCATACCAAGGTTATTTTGGATTTCAGGATGTGTCAAAAAAACTTCATTTAATGAACGCCAGCCAATGGGCAAGTTTACGTAATGATGTTCAGGCAAGTATTGGTCAGGCACCTTCTTTTTCTGATGCTCAAATCGAAGCTTTCAAAACTTCCGGAGGATACGACTGGCAATCGGCAGCTTTTAGATCTGCAGCTCCGGTTCAAAATCATCAGTTGTCTTTTTCAGGTGGTGACGAAAAATCACGCTACGCAATTTCTGCAGGATATTTTGATCAGGAAGGAACTGTTATCGGATCTGATTTTAAAAGAATTTCTCTTCGTATTAACTACGAAAAAAACTATTCTCAGAATTTTAAATTTGGCGTAAATGCTAATTATAGCAACTCCATTTCAAATGGTGTAGGAACAAACAGCACAGGCGGAAGAACTCCAAATCCATTAGTAAGTGCCGTACTAACATCTCCGGTAGTGCCTATTAAAAATGCTGACGGAAGCTATAACGTAACCAATAATATATACGCAACTTCTGTTAATGGTTATGTGCCAAATCCAATAAATGATTTGGAAAATACGATTAACGAAACTAAAATCAACAGAATCCTTACCAGTTTATTTGGTGAATATAAAATCACTAAAAAACTGACGGCTAAAGTAGCGGTAAGCGGTGACGTAATTAACACGAAACAAAACTATTATGCGCCATCCAATACTACAAATGGTGCCGGAACAAAAGGTTTGGCTTCTGTTGGAGACCGATTGGTAAGTTCAGTTTTGAATGAAAACACATTAAATTATAATACTACTTTCGGTGAAAACCATAAATTTTCAGCTTTAGGAGGATATACACTTCAATATACACAGGGAGAAACCGTTACTGCAGGTGCAAATACTTTTGTAAACGATGCCAATACGTATAATTCTATTCAGGATGGTGTTCCGTTAAAACCGTACAGCGACGCATTTGAAAGTGTTTTAAAATCATGGCTTGCGAGAGTAAATTATTCTTACCGAGGAAAATATAACTTCACGCTTTCTGCACGTGCAGATGGTTCTTCAAGATTTGGTTCTGAATCTCTTTGGGGTTATTTTCCTTCAGCCGGTTTTTCATGGAATATTACGGATGAAGAATTCGCTAATAATATTAAAGGCGTAACCGAAGCTAAACTGAGAATTACAGCGGGAACAACAGGAAATCAGGAAATTGGAAATTACCTTTCACTTGCTTCAATGGGTTCTGTAAATTATTCTTTTGGAGGTACATTATACACCGGATTAGCTCCTACCCGTCTGGCAAATCCGGATTTGAAATGGGAAAAAACAACGCAATATAATGTTGGTTTAGACTTATCATTATTAGACAGAAAAGTAAATTTTGTTTTTGATGTGTATTACAAAAAAACAAACGATTTATTAATCAGCGTTCCTGTGCCGTTGACTTCAGGATATGCGAGCGTGCTTCAAAACATTGGAGGTGTTGAAAACAAAGGTCTTGAAATTGGTTTAACAACCGAAAATTTAAAAACAGAAAACTTCTCATGGAACTCCAACATTGTGTTTTCTGCTAACAGAAATAAAGTAGTTTCTATAGGAAATGGTGTTGATCAGTTTTTTCCGGTCGTTCCAAACGGTTCATTATTACAGCAACAGCCGGTAACGGTTAAAGTTGGCCTGCCTTTGGGAACTTTCTGGGGATACAAAACAAACGGAATTTTTCAGACTCAGGAAGAAGTAAATACTCAGCCAAAAATAAACAGTTTAGCCAATACAAAAGTTGGAGACAGAAAATATGTTGATACGAATGGAGACGGCGTAATTACAGCTCTTGACAAAGGAAATTTAGGAACTTCACAGCCAAAATTTGTAGCAAGTTTTGGTAATACGGTTTCATATCGTGACTTTGATTTGAATTTCTCTTTTCAGGGATCTTATGGCGCAAAAATATTCAACGCTTTAAATCAGCAATTAGAAATTTCTACACTTGGAACCAATGCTAATGTTACTTTAGTAGACCGTTGGACACCGGCAAATCCAACTAACGACGTTCCAAGAGCATCAAGTTCTCCTTTAGGAATTGTTTCTGAGCGTTATGTTGAAGATGCTTCTTTCGTAAGATTAAAATTAATCACGCTTGGGTATACATTACCAAAAAGCACTTCTAAAAAATTGGGAGCAACCAGCGTAAAATTCTATGTTTCTGCAGAAAATCTGGTGACATGGACAAAATACACCGGATATGATCCTGAGGTAAGCTCATACGAACAAAACAACTTATATCCGGGAATTGATTTTGGTTCTTACCCAAATTCAAGAACATTCATTTCTGGTCTGAACGTAACTTTCTAAGTAAAAAAATAAACGATGAAAAAGATAATCATAACAATAATAGTAAGTGTCACGTTGCTTGTTTCGTGCGCCGATTTAGAGGTAACACCAACCTCTTTTGTAACCGAAGATAATTATTTCAAAACACAGGATGATGCTGTTGCAAGTGTAACTGCAGTTTATGCTTCATTAAGCCTTGATCCGGGAGAACAAAGTTTATTTGGAAGAAACCTTTATTTCTTAACAGATATGGGATCTGATTATGCATCTGCCGGAGTTTCTGCAACAAATCCGCAGGTAAGAGCAATGAGCGCTTTAACGCATGATGCAACAAATGACCGTGTTCAGGTCGCATGGCGTCAAATTTATGCCGGAATTAACAGAGCCAATGTTTCTATTGATAATATTCCGAAAGTTTCCGGTTCTGAGGTTATCAAAACCAGATTAATCAATGAAGCAAAATTCATAAGAGCATTATTATACTTTCAGGCTGTACGTCTTTGGGGCGGCGTTCCGATTGTTTTGCACGAACCAACTTCTATTCAGTTAGAAAGTTTAAAATCAAAAAGAGCAACTGTTGATGAAGTTTACACGCAGATTATTTTAGATTTAAAAGATGCCGAAAACTTACCTGCTACTTATGGTGCCGGTGATGCCGGACGTGCCACTTCCGGAGCTGCCAAAGCTATTTTGACAAAAGTTTATATTACAAGAAAAGATTGGCCAAATACAATTGCAAAGGCAAGAGAAGTGATAAATGGCGGATATGGATATGCTTTATTTGAAAGCTTTCAGGACATCTTTACAAAATCAAAAAAGAACGGAAAAGAGCATATTTTCTCTGTTCAGTTTGAGCCAAATCAGGCCGGAAACGGATCTAGCGGAAGCACTTTTCAAGGTACTTCTTTTACCGGATTTACAGCTACAGAACCTGCTGATATTATCTCTGATATAGCTTTGTTCTATGACATTTATGCTCCCGGCGATACGCGCAGAGATGTGAGTTATGCCAAACAATTGCTAAACCCTGTAACAGGAACGCTGTATACTTTTCCAAAACCAATTTTCAAAAAATATCTGGATTTGACCAATTTGGCAACGCCTGGAAACGTAGCGATTAATTTCCCTCTTATTCGTTATGCCGACATTTTATTGTCTTTGGCAGAAGCCATAAATGAGCAGGGAGCGCCAACAGCAGAAGCGTATGAATTGATTAATCAGGTTAGAAGAAGAGCTTTTGGAAAACCAATTACGACTCCGGATGCCACTGTAGATTTAACAGGATTAGACCAAACTTCTTTTAGAGCAGCCATTCAGGAAGAGCGCAAAAAAGAGTTTGTTCAGGAAGGACAAAGATGGTTTGACTTAGTGCGTTGGGGAACTTTGGTTACCGAAGTAAAAAAAGTAACCGCTAAGAATTCAGTTTCTGAAAAAAATAATCTTTATCCGATTCCGCAAAGCGAAAGAAATTTTGATCCGGTTGGATTACCACAAAATCCGGGATACAATTAATTACCATAAAAAATGATTAAAAAACTGTTCATCATTGCCCTATTGGTTGTTGTACCCTTTCAGCAATTTGCACAGAAGAAGCAACCTAACATCATCGTCATTTTGGCCGATGATTTAGGTTTCTCGGATATTGGTGCATTTGGCTCAGAAATTAAAACACCAAATTTGGATAAGCTCGCTACAAACGGACTTCTAATAAAACAGTTTTATAATGCAGGGCGTTGCTGTCCTTCCCGCGCTTCCTTACTCACGGGTTTATATCCGCATCAGGCAGGAATTGGCGACATGGTTCAGGACAAAGGATTTCCGGCTTATCAGGGATATTTAAATGACCATTGCATCACGATTGGGCAGGCACTCAAACAGGCAGGATATAACACCATTGTTTCCGGAAAATGGCACGTTGGTTTAGTACCATCAGCCTGGGCGGTGAATCGGGGATTTGATGATTCTTTTACGTTACAAAACAACGGAAGCAGTTATTTTAACTCGGAACCTTTGTATAACGACGGAAGAAAAGTCACTTTTTTGAAAGGAGATAAAGAAGTTATCCGCACGGATACTTCGACCTATCTGACTCAGGAGATTACCAATTTTGCCCTTAAATCGTTAGAAAAACAGCGCAATCAGCAACAGCCTTTTTTTCTGTATGTGGGTTATAATGCACCTCATTGGCCCGTTCAGGCATTGCCGGAAGATATTGCAAAATACAAAGGCAAATATCTCGGAGGCTGGGATAAATTGAGAGCAAGCCGTTTTAAAAAATTACAAGAACTGGGAATCATTGATAAAAACTGGGATTTATCAAATCGTTTTGAAAAAGTACCGGATTGGGAAAAACTAAGTGACGAAGAAAAAGACAAATGGGATACCCGAATGGCAATTTACGCCGCCATGATAGACCGAATGGATGCCGGAATTGGAGAAATCCTGCAGAAAGTGAAGTCTTTGGGAGAAGAAGATAATACGCTTATTCTTTTTCTTTCGGATAATGGCGGAAGTGCCGATGATGTGAAAAACTGGAATTATGTGACACAAAAAAATGGAACACCAGGTTCAGTTGCGTCTATTGACAGTTACGAAAGTCCGTGGGGAAATGTGAGCAACACACCTTTTCAATTATTCAAAAAGAACACTCACGAAGGCGGAATCGCTTCTCCTTTTATTGCGTATTATCCAAAGCATATTAAAGCCGGTACAATAAGCAACAGAGTGAGTCATTTGATTGATATTTTTCCAACTGTTTTGGAGTTTGCCGGTTTTCAATATCCGGATTCATATCAGGGAAAAAGTCTCACACCATTAGAAGGAATTAGTTTAAAAAAAGAATTTGAAGGACAACAATCTAAAGCACACGACGCCTTGTTTTGGGAACACGAAGGCAGCAAAGCCGTACGAAAAGGCGATTGGAAAGCAGTAGCCGAAAACAATCAGCCTTGGGAATTGTACAATCTGGCAAAAGATCGTACAGAAACAAAAAACCTGGCAAAATCAGAACCAAAACTGCTCCAGGACCTGATTGAATTACATCAGCAATGGTCGGTAAAGGTAGGTGTCGAAGATTGGAATAAAATAAAATAGCATAGTTAAAGCACTGAATTATTAATTAAATAAAAATTTAATCTAATGAAAAAGTTTAAAAATAACATTGCAGTCAAAATTCCGAAAAAAGGACTTTTGATTACTACATTACTAGTTGCGCAGTTGGGTTTTGCCCAAACGAAACCGGAAGAATTTAAAGGTGTAATTGGAAAAACCTTAGCTGATTCTAAAGAATATTGGCCGGAACCTGTTACGGCTCCTAAAGGTGCACCAAATGTGGTTTGGATTATTCTGGATGATGTGGGATATGGAGCTTCAAGTGCTTTTGGCGGTCAAATAGAAACTCCGGTTTTAGAGAGTTTGGCCAACAACGGATTGCGATATACCAATTTCCATACAACAGCTATTTGTGCCCCTACCCGTTCGGCTTTATTGACCGGAAGCAATTCGCATAAAGTGCATGTTGGAGGATTTTCTCATACCATAATGTCGGCAGGATTTCCGGGTTGGGACGGAAGATTACCCTCTAAAAACGGAACCGTTGCAGAAATTTTACGCGATAAAGGATACAATACTTTTGGCGTAGGTAAATATGGAGTAACGCCTGACGAAGAAGCAACAGATGCCGGACCTTTTGACCATTGGCCAACCGGAAAAGGATTTGAACATTTCTTTGGATTTTTAGGTTCAGCAACAGATCAGTACAAACCTGATTTAATTGAAGATCAAGCGCATATTACGCCTGACGGAAGACATCTTAGCGAACAAATTACAGATAAAGCCATTAGTTATATTCAAAAACAGAAAAAGGCAGCTCCGGGAAAACCTTTCTTTTTATACTATTCTCCGGCAGCCGTTCACGCACCTCATCAGGTTGCTCAAAAATGGAGCAATCCCTATAAAGGAAAATTTGATGATGGCTGGGATGCTTACCGCGAAAAAACATTGGCAAATCAAAAGAAATTAGGAGTTGTTCCTGCTGATGCGGTTTTACCTGACCGTAATTCGACTATTGCAGACTGGAAAAAACTAACACCGGACCAAAAGAAAGTATATTCAAAATTCATGGAAGTATACGCCGGATATCTTACTTATACCGATTATGAAATTGGAAGACTGGTTAATTATTTAAAAGAAAGCAATCAATTAGAAAATACGGTAGTTTTTGTTTTAATTGGCGATAACGGAGCCAGTAAAGAAGGAACGCTTCAAGGTACTGTTGACAGATTAACGTATGTAAATGGTGATTCCGAAGAAAAAGTTTTCCAAAATAACTTAAACCGAATTGGTGAAATTGGAACGCCTCAAACCTATGGCAACTATCCTTTGGGTTGGGCACAAGCGACGAATACACCGTTCAAATATTGGAAACAAGATGCCAATTCTGAAGGAGGAACACACAACCCATTAATTGTTTATTATCCAAAGGGAATTAAAACTCCGGGAATCAGAACGCAATACAGCCATGTCATTGATATTTTGCCAACAACACTGGATATTCTGGGCGTTAAAGCACCGGAATCTATCAGAGAAATTAAGCAGGATACAATTCAGGGATATTCGTTTTACAATTCTTTGAATGATGCAAAAGCAATATCGGCTCATAAAATTCAGCACTATTACATTTTTGGATCAAGAGCGATTTACAACGATGGCTGGAAAGCAGCTGCGGCACATCATCCCAATTCAATTGAAGTAAAAGAAGCTTTGAATAATAAGGTAAATCTTCCGCCAAGTGATTTTGACAAAGATGTTTGGGAATTGTACAACATCAACGAAGATTTTAACGAAAGAAAAGATCTGGCTAAAAAATACCCGGAAAAAGTAGCCGAACTTAAAAAACTCTTCGACCAGCAAGCAAAGAAAAATAACCTCTATCCTTTAATAGACTGGCAGGATGTTTACCTGAGAAAGATACACAAAACGCCGGCTACTGAAGGCAAATCGGCTCAGGAACTTTTAACTAAGGCAAACAAATAAAAAAATTTATTTTAAAATCCTATTAAATCCATAGACAAACAAAATTTTAAAAAAAGAAATAATGAAAAAAATTGAAATTAACTCAAAAATCAAAAGTCCGCAAAAGGGACTTTTGATTACTGCATTGCTAGTAGCACAACTGGGCTTTGCACAAGATAAGCCGGAAGAATTCAAAGGTGTTATTGGTAAAACCTTAGCCGATTCTAAAGAATATTGGCCTGAGCCGGTAAAAGCCCCGCAAGGTGCACCCAATATCGTTTGGATTTTATTAGACGATGTTGGTTTTGGAGCTTCAAGTTCTTTTGGAGGGTTGATCCAGACACCAACTTTTGATGAACTGGCCAATAATGGTTTACGCTACACTAATTTTCATACAACAGCGATTTGCGCCCCTACCCGCGCCGCTTTATTAACCGGAAGAAATTCAGGAAGAGTGCATGTTAGCGGTTTCTCCCACACGGTTATGTCGGCAGGATTTCCGGGTTGGGATGGCAGAATTCCTTCTGATAAAGGAACAATTGCCGAGATTTTACGTGACAAAGGATATAACACTTTTGCTGTTGGTAAATATGGTTTAACACCAGACGAAGAAGCTTCAGATGCTGGTCCGTTTGACAGATGGCCAACAGGAAAAGGTTTCGAACACTTTTTTGGTTTCTTAGGATCTCAAACAGATCAGTACAAACCGGATTTAGTGGAAGATAATACGCATATTGTTCCCGATGGCCGTCACTTAACGGATCAAATTACGGATAAAGCGATTGCATACATCAAAAACCAACACAAAGCAGCTCCAAACAAACCTTTCTTTTTGTACTACGCGCCTGGAGCAGTTCATGCACCTCATCAGGTAGAAGAAAAATGGAGCGATCAGTACAAAGGAAAATTTGATGACGGCTGGGATGCTTACCGCGAAAAAGTATTGGTAAACCAAAAGAAATTAGGTGTAATTCCTGCCAATGCTGTTTTACCGGAACGTAATCCGTTGATTGCAGACTGGAAAAAATTAACGCCGGATCAAAAGAAAGTTTACGCACGTTTTATGGAAGTATACGCCGGATATCTTACCTACACAGATTATGAAATTGGACGTGTTGTTAATTATCTAAAAGAAACAAATCAATTAGAAAACACCTTGATTTTTGTTGCGATTGGTGATAACGGAGCCAGTAAAGAAGGGACAACGCAAGGAACAATCAACCAAAGTTTATTTTCTCAGGGAGTTTCTGACGAGCAAAATCTTCAGAATAATTTAAATAATATTGGCGAAATCGGAACAGCAAAAGGTTTGAATACTAATTTTCCTTTAGGTTGGGCTCAGGCAACGAATTCCCCTTTCAAAAACTGGAAACAAGATGCACATTCTGAAGGAGGAACCCGCAATCCGTTGATTGTTTTTTATCCAAAAGGAATTAAGGAAAAAGGCGGCATCAGAAATCAATACAGCCACGTAACTGATTTATTACCTACAACATTAGACATTGCAGGAATTAAAGCTCCGGAAACGATTCGTGAAATCAAACAGGACAAAATTCAGGGTTCTACATTTTATGCTTCTTTGAATGATGCAAAAGCAGAATCGTTGCACAAAGTTCAATATTATTACATTTTTGGAAACAGAGCAATTTACAAAGATGGATGGAAAGCTGCTGCAGCACATTTACCGGATTCTTTTGCTTTGAAAAACAATTTAGGTAAAAACGAAAAACCGGCAGCAAGTAATTTTGATGCTGATGTTTGGGAATTGTACAACTTAAACGAAGATTTTAACGAAAGAAATAATCTTGCAAAAAAATATCCTGAAAAGTTAGCCGAACTTCAAAAATTGTTTGATGAGCAGGCAAAAGAAAATAATGTTTATCCGCTAATTGACTGGCAGGATGTTTTCAGCAGAAGAATACATAACAATGGAACGGATAAAGGCAAAAATCTTCAGGAATTAATTCGTCAGGCCAATAAACCAGCAGGAAGTACAAACTAAATAGTATCACTCTCCTAACCTGCAAGGTTTTCAAAACCTTGTAGGTTTAATTAAAGTGTATTTTTTAATCTTGTAAATTTAAAAAAATCATACCTACAAGGTTTTGAAAACCTTGCAGGATTACGTAAAAAAAAAAAATTATGTAACAAAATTTATCAAAAAATATAAAATATATTCTACTAAATCTATAGAGTTAAAAGAATTTATTTTTATTTTTGTCATACTACTACCGAAAAAAAATAAATAATAACATAAAACACATGATAATGAAACGAGTAGACTATGAAATTATCGGAAAAAAAATTGTCGTTGGGGCAATTGTATTTTTAGTTCCACTGGCGATTTTAGCAGGTGGTTTAGCATTAATTAATCAATTTTTAAAATAAGAAACCATGGCAATAGTTCAAAAAGAAAAACTGACAAGAGATTTAAGTATTAGTCTTTTAATATACAGCTTACCTGTAATCGCAATTTTCCTTTATTTTAAATTAACAAATGGTGTCGTTGCAGAATCCCATATTACATTACCATCATTTTTAGAATTTGCACAGCCGGCATTTCAACACATCCGCACCTGGGGATTAATTGTTTTTATGCTTGTTTTAGGAGCGATCGAATTTGCTGCAGGATTATACGATGACGAATGGACGGGCGAAGAACGTAAAATTGATATCGTTTGTTTCTTAGCTCCAAAATTGCTCTTGCCTCCGGTAATCGCTTTTTTCAGCTTAACAGCTTTACCTTATTTAATTCCAAATTTGGCCAATTCACTTTCATGGGTTCCGTTTTGGGGAGGTTTTTTCCTTATTGCAATTGCCGATGATTTAACACAATACTGGTACCACCGTTTGCACCATCAGGTTCCGTTTTTATGGCGTTTTCACAGAACACACCATTCGGCTCCATACATGGGAATGGCGATGGCTTCTAGACAAAACTTTATTTATACAGTTTTCTTTTCTCAAATTTATTTGACTGCAACTTTAACTTATCTAGGTTTAGGTTTACCGGCACTTTTTGTTTTGGTTATCAAAAGTTTCATCACTTTGGGAGCGCACTCGAGCATTGCGTGGGACAAACCGTTCTACAAATACAGAGTTTTACATCCAATTGCATGGGTTTTAGAACGTTTGATTTCGACTCCGGCAACGCATCACGCGCATCACGCAGATACGAGCGGAGACGGTGTTGGACATTTTAAAGGCAACTTCGGAAACATGTTTTTCATCTGGGATGTGATTTTTGGAACGGGTTTAATTACTCGTAAATTCCCGGAATCTTACGGAATGAAATCATACAAACAAGAAGAATGGTACGCACAGTTTTTGTGGCCAATATTCAAATCTAAAAAAGAAGGAAGTGCTTTGGCAGAAGGTGTTTTATCAGTTCCGTTAAAACCAAAAGCAGAACCGGTTGTTGCTGCAAGTCCGGTTTATTACGACGAACCGGCTCAGGTATAAAACCAGACAAAATAAATCAAATAAAACCCATTGTGCATAATATTTTAACACATAGAAACATAGGATTATTGAACTAAAAAAAGGCGTTTCACTTGCACTAAACAAACATAGTTATGTGTGAGAAACTAGTTTCTTTTTTTCTTCTTTTAAAATATAAAATCTATGTTTCTATGTGTTTAATTATTTTTTTTGCATTACAAACGGGCTAAATAATAATTGGCAGTGTATTCAAAAATAAACTTGAATACACTGCCAAACTTATGCAAAAAACATAAATTATGAAAAATAAAATACTCAAAAACAGTATTACAACCCTGATATTACTCTTTACAATTGTCGGTTTTTCGCAAGGAAACAGTGCCAATATCTTACTCGATGCTTTTTATACTAAAATCAAAAGTCAAAAAAATCCACAGATAATTGATGCCCGTGGCGCTGATGAATTTGCCTTGAATCATATTGAAAGCGCAGTGAATTTCAATACTAAATCAGAAGATTTTGAAAAACAAGTTGCGGCTTTAAATCCGTCAGAGCCCGTATTCATTTATTCGATTGCCGCCTACAGAAGCGGTCTTTTATCAACTGAATTATCAAAAAGAGGCTTCACTGAAGTCTATATTTTAGAAGGTGGAATTGCAAGCTGGATCGGTGGCGGAAAACCTTTCTATAGCAATTTAAAAAGCAAATTAACCTTGCCTGAATACAAAAAAATCATTGCTGATAATCAGTTTGTTTTGGTAGATATTGGATCCAAATATTGCGCGACCTGCAAAACCGTAAAACCAATTTTAGAAGACATCAGAACTCAATATGGCGAAAAACTAAAAATTGTTCAGATTGAATTGGAAGAAAGCCCTCAGGTTATCGCCGATTTAAAAACGGTAAAGGTCTTCCCTACTTTGATTTTATACCAAAATGGAAAAATTATTTTCAAAAAAGATGGTTTAGGAAATCTTAAAAGCGATGTCGATGTCGCTTTGGCTTCAAAATAAATTAACTATTTGTTTTACAAATCTGTAAAAAATTCATGCCGTTTGTCATTTCGAAGGAGAAATCACATAAAGTAAAAACACAAAGTACGTCGCTCTCTGGATGTGATTTACTTCGTCTGTTCGCTATCGCTCGAGTCTCCTTACGTCGAAATGACAAACTACACGAAAATATTCTTATGAAAATTGACCTAGCCCCGATAGAAGTGGAAATCCTTTTGTGGAGCTTTAGCGCAACAAAAGATTGGAACGGATAGCGGGATTAGCTCCTAAAAAATATTTTACTCATAGAAATCGAAATGACAAATCTTGCCGAAAATTTAGAAGAAATTGAACCACTTAAACCATAAAACCTCAATTCAAAAAAATAAACCAACCCAATGGCAGTATATAAAAAAATAACCAAAATTGTAATATCCATTTTAATCGTGCTTCTTATTCTGGCAGCATTTTTATTCTGGCCCATTAATACCAATGGAAATTTAATTAAACCCAATCAAAAATTAGTCGAAGGAAAAGCAGCGTTTCTTGCACAAAAAGACACCTCAAAATCCTCAGAAAAGAAACCTAATATTATCATTCTTCTTGCGGATGATTTAGGCAAATATGACATTTCGTTATACGGAGGAAAATCGACACCAACGCCACAAATTGATTCTCTGGCGGCTTCCGGAGTGACATTTACAGATGGATATGTTTCGTCTTCCATTTGTTCGCCGTCGCGCGCTGGTTTACTTACGGGTCGTTATCAGGAACGTTTTGGTCATGAATATCAACCAGGAGACCGATATCCGAAAAATAACTTAGAATATTATGGTTTCAAATATTTGATTAACACCGATAGCTGGCAAATCAATGACAAAATTGAATATCCAAATGAAGCTTCGATTGCGACGCAGGGTTTGCCACAATCTGAAATTACTTTTGCAGATTTAGCCAAAAAACAAGGTTATGCAACCGCCATTATCGGAAAATGGCATTTGGGACATAACAAAGGATTTTTTCCGCTGGACAGAGGTTTTGATTATCATTATGGGTTTTATCAGGCGTTTTCGCTTTACACGCCCGAAGATGATAATCCGGATATTATCAACCATCATCATAAAGATTTTACCGATAAAACGATTTGGGGAAATGGCCGTGTTGGCATTGGGCAAATTCGCCGCGATACAACCATCATCAAAGACAAAGCTTATTTGACCGAAACTTTTGCTGATGAAGCAGAAGCTTTTATCGACAAAAATAAAACAAAACCATTTTTACTCTATGTTCCGTTTAATGCGCCACACACGCCTTTTCAGGTTCGCAAAAAATATTACGATCGTTTTCCGAATGTAAAAGACGAAAACAAACGTGTTTATTTTGCCATGATCAGCGCGCTTGATGATGCTATTGGAAGAATTGTTGCCAAAGTAAAAAAAGAAGGTCTGGAAGAAAATACTTTAATCATTTTTGCCAGTGATAATGGCGGTGCTGATTATACGTTTGCCACCACAAATGCACCTTTAAAAGGCGGTAAATTTTCTCATTTTGAAGGCGGAATCAATGTTCCGTTTGCACTTTCGTGGAAGGGAAAAATTAAACCGCATACTGTCTATAAAACTCCGGTAAGTTCGTTGGATATTTTTAGTACGATTGCAGCAGTTACCCATTCCGGTTTGCCAAAAGACAGGGTTTATGATGGTGTTGATTTAATTTCAACCGTAAACGATAATAAGGAAGCGCACAAAAATTTATACTGGCGTTCCGGCGATGCAAAAGCCATCAGAAGTGGTGACTGGAAATTAATCATCAGTGGAAAAACACATCAGGAATGGCTTTATAATCTGGCAAACGACAAATCTGAAACTACAGATCTTGCTCAAAAAAATCCGGCAAAAGTAAAAGAACTTCACGCAGCTTTGCAAAACTGGGAAAAAGGTCTTGTAAAACCTTTATGGCCTAATTTGACTTATTATGAATTTGATTTTGGCAAACAAAAATACTTTGTCGATTTGTAATCATAACATTTTTATACAAACCCGACAGGTTTTAAAAAACTGTCGGGTTTAAATTTAAAACCTAATTAATAATACCTACAAGGTTTTGGAAACCTTGCAGGAAACAAACATAAAATGTCAACTACCTCAAAACAATTTAATATTCACGAAGACTGGACTGTTGTAATTCTCGGATTTATAATCATTGGGATTTCGCTGTTTGTTTTTCTTCCGGAAGTTCCTGTATTTAGCTGGTCAAACAGTGAAGATTTAAAAACAAAAATCTTCGATCTAGAAAACCTGACAATTCTTTTAATTCAGTTTTTATATCTTCTTTTTATTGGAACACTCGGCGTATTTTTAATTGGAAAATCTGTAAAATATTTTCTTTTTACTTTTCCCATTGTTTTTTTCTTAACGCTTATTGCACTTATTCTGGCCGGAAATTCGGCAATAAAATCTATTAATCTTGAAGCTGTAATTTTTAGTCTGATTATTGGTTTGGCTATTGGAAATTTATTTAAACTTCCCGAATGGTTTCGGAATGCACTTGCTACAGAAGTATTTGTAAAAATTGGATTGGTTCTTTTAGGAACAAGCGTAATTTTTTCAGACATCTTAAAAGCGGGTTCATTAGGATTAATTCAGGCTTTGGTCGTCGTATTATCGGTTTGGTATTTTGCTTTTTGGCTTTGCCGAAAATTAAAAGTTGACGATGAATTAACGATGATGATTTCGAGTGCGGTTTCTATTTGCGGAGTTTCTGCTGCAATTGCCACTTCGGGCGCGATTAAAGGCGATTCAAAAAAACTATCTTATGTTATTTCGATGGTTTTGGTAACGGCAATTCCCATGATGATTTTTATGCCGATAATTGCTAAATATTTTAATTTTCCAGAAGAAGTAACAGGTGCCTGGCTTGGCGGAAGTATAGATACATCCGGCGCAGTGGTGGCTTCCGGGACTTTGGTTGGCGAAACGGCCTTGAAAATCAGTACGATTGTAAAGTTCTCGCAAAACGTTTTATTAGGATTAGCCGCTTTCGCAATCTCGGTTTATTGGACGTATACTCACAATAAATCAGATGAAGCTATAGCGTCAAAACCAACACTAAGCGTGATTTGGGAACGTTTTCCAAAATTTGTAATTGGCTTTATTGCGGCTTCACTGGTTTTTTCTTTTTTAATCGCTCCGGAAACTCGGGATCAGGTGAAAGACAGTTTAAAAAACCTGCAGGGAATTTGGTTCGCATTGGCTTTTACAAGCATTGGTCTTGAAACTAATTTTAAGGATTTATTTAGTAACAACAGCAAAAAACCTTTGTATGCTTTTCTAATCGCGCAATTATTTAATGTGATTCTGACGTTGATTATTGCTTTTTTATTGTTTAGTAAGTAATACAAGCTTTGTCACATTTGCAAAATCAAACGCTGTGTGTAATTATTAGTGAGGTTGCTTCGTTCCTCGCAATGACTTTACGCATAAATCTTTGTCAAAGTTTTAAACTTTGACAAAGGCAAACCCAATCATTTTCGACAAATTAAAATATCAATTATAATGAAAAAAACACTTATTACATTCAACCTATTATTAGCTTTTAGCATTTTAGGTCATTCACAAAATAACACAAAACCCAATATCATTTTGATTATGGTTGATGATATGGGTTATTCTGATTTAGGGAATTATGGTTCGGAAATTAAAACTCCTAATCTTGATAAACTCGCTCATGAAGGTTTACGCCTGCGCGAATTTTATAACAATTCGATTTGTGCGCCAACAAGAGCTTCTTTACTAACCGGACAATATCAGCATAAAGCCGGAGTTGGTTTTTTTGATGTTAATTTGGGGTTGCCGGCGTATCAGGGATATTTAAACAAGGAATCTTTGACATTGGGCGAAGTTTTCCGTTCCGGCGGTTATAGCACGATTTTATCCGGCAAATGGCACGTAGGTTCTGAAGATCAGGCGCAATGGCCAAATCAAAGAGGTTTTGATAAATTTTATGGAATTCTAAAAGGTGCTTCGAATTATTTTGACACTAAAGGTTTGCCTTTCGGAAAAACGCCTTATCCGGTAAAATTGCTCAGAAATAATGAAGAACTACATCCAAAAGATGATTCGTATTATTTTACAGATGAAATTGGAAATAATGCGGTTACTTTTTTAGACGAACAGAACAAGGAAAACAAACCGTTCTTTTTGTATCTGGCTTTTACGGCACCACACTGGCCGTTGCAGGCAAAACCGGTTGACATTGCAAAATACAGAGGCAAATTTGATGAAGGCTGGGATGTTTTAAGAGAAAAAAGAATTCAGAAACTTAAAGAAAGCGGGATTTTACAAGCCAATCAAACCGTTTCTCCAAGAGATCCGGAAGTTCCGGAATGGAGTAAACTGACGTATGACGAAAAACAATTCTGGAAAGCCAAAATGGAAGTTTACGCCGCAATGGTTGATAATATGGATCAAAACGTCGGTAAGGTTTTAGAGAAATTAAAATCCTTGAAAAAAGACAAAAACACTTTGATTATTTTCATTTCAGACAATGGCGCACAAGGCGGTTTTAATACTTACAATCCGTTAGGAAGAGGTTTGGTTCGAAACGATGGGCCTGTTGGAACTTCCGGATCATTTGATTATCAGGAACAAAACTGGGCATATTTGTCTAATACTCCGCTTCAGCAATATAAAAACAATATGCACGAAGGCGGTTTTAGTTCGCCGTTTATTGCGTGGTTTCCCTCAAAAATAAAAGCAGATCGTATCGATAAAGGAACGGGGCATATTATTGACCTCGCTCCTACTTTTTATGAATTGGCCGGAATTGAATATCCCAAAGAATATAATGGTGTGACCACAAATCCTTTGGTTGGAAAGAGCTTATTGCCTGTTTTATTTGATAATGTTTCGCAGGTAGAAAGAGGCGCACCATTATTTTGGGAAAGAGCAGGAAACAGAGCGGTTCGTGACGGAAAATGGAAATTGGTTTCCATATATCCTTCTTATGAATGGAAACTTTACAATATCGAAACTGACAGAGGTGAAACTACAAATGTAGCACAGCAAAATCCCGGAATTGTAAATAAACTTTCGGCTTCTTATTTTGAATGGGCCGATAGAACGGGTGTTGTAGAATACAGTAAATTCAAACTAAAACCAGAGACAATGCCAGGCGGCGCGGCTCTGAAGAAATAATTACTTTTTTTGATATTTTAGGTAATTATAACGAAAAAGCGTTCGCTGTGGCGAACGCTTTTTTATTTAATAAAGTAAGCTGAATTATGAATAAAGTGTAGTCCCTACGGGACATGTTTTTGATTTTAACTGTTTTGCTACCAATATATAATCTCTCCGAGATATATTATTAACGATTTATTAATGACAAAAGCTTAAAGAAAAATAATCCGTTAGGATTTAAATGTTGGTAGCAAAATTATAGATCCCAAAGATAAAATATCCCGTAGGGATTATATAAATACTTTTTAGCATTCACTCATTTACTAAATTATGAAATCAGAAACTTGATTTTTTATCTAAAATCATTCAAAGATTTCTCGATAATTTCAAGACATTCTGCAATTTGGGTTTCTGTCATAACCAACGGCGGCGCCAGTCTGATTTTGTTACCGTGAGTTGGTTTTGCCAATAATCCGTTATCTCTGAATTTAAGGCAAATTTCCCAGGCCAGATCAGAATCTTCACCACAATTAACTACAATTGCGTTTAGTAAACCTTTACCTCTAACTAAAGTGATTAAGTCATTACGTTCTGCAATTTCGTTTAATCCTTTTCTTAGAATGATTCCCAAACGTTCTGCGTTTTCGGCAAGTTTTTCATCTTTTACCACTTCAAGAGCTGCGATTGCGACGGCTGCCGCAACAGGATTTCCTCCAAAAGTAGAACCATGCTGACCCGGTTTTATCACATTCATAATTTCATTATTGGCTAAAACTGCTGAAACCGGATAAACTCCGCCAGAAATCGCTTTTCCTAAAATCAAGATATCAGGCTGCACATTTTCATGATGTACGGCTAATAATTTTCCGGTACGCGCAATTCCTGTTTGAACCTCATCTGCAATAAACAGAACATTATGTTTTTCGCAAAGTGCTTTTGCTTTCGCCAAATATCCTTCAGAAGGAACATAAACTCCGGCTTCACCCTGAATTGGTTCTACCAAAAATCCGGCAATATTTTTTGATGATTCCAAAGCTTTTTCAAGAGCTTCAAGATTATCGTATTCAATTTTTATAAATCCATCTGTAAAAGGACCGAAGTTTTTACGGGCACTTTCATCATTCGAAAATGAAATAATGGTGGTAGTTCTTCCGTGAAAATTATTTTCGCAAACAATAATCTGAGCCAGATTTTCATGAATTCCTTTTACTTCATAAGCCCATTTTCTACAAAGTTTCAAAGCAGTTTCAACGGCTTCGGCACCCGTATTCATTGGCAATACTTTATCAAAACCAAAATAATTGGTTACAAACTCTTCGTAGTTTCCTAGTTTGTCATTGTAAAAAGCTCTGGAAGTCAAAGTCAGTTTTTGCGCCTGATCCATCATTGCTTTTACAATTTTTGGATGGCAATGTCCCTGATTTACTGCCGAATAAGCAGAAAGAAAATCATAGTATTTTTTTCCGTCAACATCCCAGACATATACACCTTCTCCTCTTTCTAAAACTACCGGAAGCGGATGGTAATTATGAGCTCCGTATTTATTCTCTTTTTCTATCAAAACTTCCGATTTAGTCGAAAGAACTTCTTGTGTATGTGACATAATGTTTCTTTTTATTGAAACAAAAATATAAAATTTATTTATTTACAGCGAATAAAACACAACTTTTAACTTCTAAATTAGCACTATAAAATAAATGTGACTTATTTTTACTTGATAAAAAGTCATTTTATCATTTGAGAATAAAGATCAAATCAGACTTATTTTTATCTTTACAGTAAATTACAACGTAAAAAATAATTGCATGGATATTTTAGATGAATTTGACATAAAGATTATCAAAGAATTAGAAAAAGACGGACGAATTGCTTATTCGACCATTGCCACTAATTTAAAAATCTCCAATACAATGGTGCATCAGCGTATTAACCGTTTGTTTGAACAAGGCATAATTACAGGTATCAAACCTATTTTAAACGAAAAACAAATTGGTTATGACTGGGCTTCGTTTACCGGAATTACGCTTAACAAAGATTCCGATTCGGAACGAATTATTGAAGCTTTAAAAGAGATTCCGGAAATTACAGAATGCTATTTTGTTACGGGTTCGTTTACGCTGTATTTAAAAATTACGGCAAAAAATCACGAACACATGCGTAAGATATTATACGAAAAAATCGATAACATTCCCGGAATCGCCAAAACGGATTCTATGATAGAATTAGGATGCGCATTTAAAAGGAATATTTCTTTATAAAATGTAATAATTCCCTTCGTTTAATTTGAAAAATACAAACCTCAAAAGAAAATTCTTCTGAGGTTTTTTTGTAGCATAATATTTCTGATATTTGTTCAAAATTGTCAAAATTATGAAAAATACCACTATTCTATTACTAACTATTATACTGTTTTCTAACACTATAAATGCGCAATTAAAATCCGTAAAATATGCTGATGGAAGTCAGGCATTAAATGGTTTATTTATAAAAGCGGCCAAAAAAAGCAGCAGCAATCCGGGTATCTTACTTTTACCGGCGTGGCTGGGAATCGATAATGCTTCTAAAGGAATCGCCGAAGAATTATCAAAACTGGGCTACAATGTTTTTATCGCTGATATTTATGGCGAAGGAAATTATCCAAAAAACACAACAGAAGCCGGAAAACTAGCGGGTTACTACAAAACCAACTTCGAAATTTATCAAAAAAGAATCAACTCAGCTTTGCAGGAATTAGTGAAATCCGGAGCAAATGCGGATAATATTGTAGCTATTGGATATTGTTTTGGAGGAACGGGAGTTCTTGAAGCTGCCCGCGGACATTTGAATGTAAAAGGTGTTGTTTCATTTCACGGAGGTTTAGGAAAAGATGCTGCTCGTGCTGTTGAACCAATTACTGCCAAAGTTTTGGTTTGTCATGGTGCTGATGATCCTTATGAACCTGCTGCAGAAATTACTGCTTTTCAACAAGAAATGCGTGACGCAAAAGCAGATTGGCAAATGATTTATTATGCAAATGCTGTACACTCGTTTACAAATCCGGAAGCCGGAAATGATAATTCAAAAGGTGCTGCTTATAATCCTGTTGCTGCAAAAAGATCTTTTGAACATTTACAGCTTTTTTTAAATGAAGTATTGAAAAAATAAAATGGCACGCGGATGACGCGGATTTAAACGGATTTACGCAGATAATTATTAAATTAAAATTTGTACTAATTTGTGAAATTTGCGGCAAAAAAATTGCTCGCAGATTTATGCTAATTTAACAGATTATCGATGATTTTATTAAATTAAAATTTGTGCTAATTTGTGAAATTTGTGGCAAAAAAGAAACCAGCTCAAACCCGCTTAAATCCGCAACATTCACGGGCAAAAAATAAACTAAACCAAAAACCCACCAAATTACCAATGTCACATAGTCCAATTAGAAAAGATAAAACCTGTCTGAACTGCAGGCACGTTGTCGAACAAAGATTTTGCCCGAATTGCGGACAGGAAAACACAGACAGCCGAAAGACCTTTCATCATTTGTTTATTCACTTTTTTGAAGATTTAACACATTATGAAAACGCTTTTTGGAAGACGATTAAAAATTTACTTTTTAAACCTTCAACCTTAACTAAAGAATATCTTTCAGGAAAAAGATTATCTTATCTGGCGCCGGTTCGTCTTTATATCTTCATCAGTTTTGTTACGTTTCTTTTAATTGCCATGTTTCCTTCTCATGTAACTGAAAATCTACAAAAAAGCGAAAAAGAGATTACCACAAACCTTGTAAAAAAGAATAAAAAAGGCGTAAAATTTTTAAAACAAGACACCTATTTTAAATTACAGCCGATGAAAGAAATCGACTCGATTCAGAAATACGGAAAACCGGATGAAAAATATACTGATTTTGAATACTGGGTTTATGAAAAAGTGGTGCACGTTACAGAAAACAATACCAAGGCGCAAATTATAGAAAAGTTCATTGAATCATTCGTTCATAATATTCCTAAAATATTATTTATAATAATGCCTTTCTTTGCTTTCTTCTTATGGATATTCCACGATAAAAAGAAATGGTATTACTTTGATCACGGGATATTTACACTGCATTATTTTTCATTTTTGCTTTTAATATTTCTCATTTTATTTCTTGTCAACAAAACAATTGGAGCCATTAGTCCAATATCTTTTATAGCTGATCTTGTAAATTTTGTTGGGATAATTTGGCTGTGTTATTATTTTTATCCGGCGCACCATCGTTTTTATGGAGAAAGCAGAATTGTTTCGTTTATTAAAAGTGCATTCCTATTCTTTATAAACTCCTTTTTTATTGTATTTTTACTAACTTTTTATGTTTTTTACATATTTATTAATTTACACTAAACCCCTTAAATGAAAAAACTAGTAGTTCTATTATTAATTGCTTCTGCGTTTTCATGTAAAAATGCGCAGTCGGTTGTATCGAAGGATAATTCGGATCCAACCAAATACATGAATGTTATTACCCAAAAAGATTTAAAAACAATGTTATATATTGTTGCTTCTGATGAAATGGAAGGTCGCGAAACTGGTTCGAAAGGCCAGAAAAAAGCGGGTCTTTACATGATCGAGCAATACAAAAAAAATAATATTTCGTTTCCTAAAGGCGCAAAAGATTACTATCAGACAGTTCCTGCAGCTTTTTTAAATGCAAGACGTAATGAAAATTTACCTGATTCTGAAAATATCTGGGCATACATCGAAGGTTCTGAAAAACCGGATGAAGTTTTAGTGATTTCAGCTCATTATGACCATGTTGGAATCAAAAATGGTGAAGTTTACAACGGAGCAGATGATGACGGTTCCGGAACAGTTGCCGTAATGGAAATGGCGAAAGCATTTGCAAAAGCTAAAAAAGACGGACACGGACCAAAACGTTCTATCTTGTTCCTTCATGTAACAGGTGAAGAACACGGTTTGCACGGTTCTCGTTATTATTCTGAAAATCCATTGTTTCCAATTGCGAACACGATTACCGATATCAATATTGATATGATTGGCCGTCGCGATGTAGAGCACGCTAATACAAACAATTATGTGTATGTAATTGGTGCAGACAGATTATCATCAGACTTACACAATATTGTAGTTTCTCAAAACGAAAAATATTCAAAATTAAATCTTGATTTCAAATTTAATGATCCTAAAGATCCAAATCATTTCTATGAGCGTTCTGATCATTATAACTTCGCAAAACACGGTATTCCTGCAGTTTTCTTCTTCAACGGAGTTCACGAAGATTACCACGGAAAAGGTGACGAACCGGAAAAAATCGAATACGATGCTTTAACAAAAAGAACACAACTTGCATTTGTTGTTGCCTGGGAATTAGCTAATAGAGAAAATAGACCGGTAGTTGATAAGAAATAAGGTTCAAAGGCTCAAAGTTGCAAAGGTTCAAAGGTTTTCTTTAGATGCTAAGATTCTGAGTTGCTAAGGTTCTGAGTTTCTAAGGTTCTAAGATTCTAAGGTTCTAAGATTTTATAGCCCACGGTTTCAACCGGTGGGGTCGCATGGCAATAAATATTGTGTCTCCACGGTTGAAACCGTGGGCTATAGTTTAAATATGAGCATATTAAATCAATACAAAACCAAAAAAGGGATAAGTTTAAAACTTATCCCTTTTTTTTATATTTATAGATCCCGAAAGAAAACCTCAGAACCTTTGTAACTTTGAACCTTTGTCCCTTTCCTTAATCATTCATAGAAATCAAAAACTCTTCGTTGTTTTTTGTTTTCTTGAAGCGATCGTTTACAAAATCCATAGATTCTACAGGGTTCATATCGGATAGATATTTACGCATGATCCACATTCTTTGTAATGTCTTTTCGTCTAATAATAAATCGTCACGACGTGTACTTGACGAAGTAAGATCGATTGCAGGAAAAATACGTTTGTTAGCGATTTTACGATCCAATTGAAGCTCCATGTTACCGGTACCTTTAAATTCTTCAAAGATAACCTCATCCATTTTAGAACCTGTTTCAGTCAATGCAGTTGCGATGATACTTAACGAACCGCCGTTTTCTACATTTCTTGCAGCTCCAAAGAAACGTTTTGGTTTTTGTAATGCATTCGCATCAACACCTCCACTTAATACTTTTCCTGACGCAGGCTGAACTGTATTGTACGCTCTTGCCAAACGTGTAATCGAATCTAAAAGAATCACTACATCGTGTCCGCATTCTACCAAACGTTTTGCTTTTTCAAGAACAATGTTGGCAATTTTTACGTGTTCTTGTGGTTCTCTGTCAAAAGTTGAAGCGATAACTTCACCACGAACACTACGTTGCATATCTGTAACCTCCTCAGGACGCTCATCAATCAAAAGTACAATTAGATAAACTTCAGGATGATTGGCTGCAATCGCGTTGGCAATGTCTTTTAACAACATTGTTTTACCAGTTTTTGGTTGTGCGACTATCATACCACGCTGTCCTTTTCCTATTGGAGAAAATAAATCGATAATACGGGTTGAAACTGAACTGCCTTTTTCGGCTAATTTGAATTTTTCTGAAGGGAAAACCGGTGTCAGGTGTTCGAAAGAAACTCTGTCGCGAACTACCTGCGGATCGTGGCCATTAATTTTTAGTACACGAACAAGAGGAAAAAACTTCTCGCCTTCTTTAGGAGGACGAACTACTCCTTTTACTGTATCTCCGGTTTTAAGACCGAATAATCTAATTTGTGAAGTGGATAAATAAATATCATCCGGAGATGCTAAATAATTATAATCTGATGAACGTAAGAATCCGTATCCGTCCGGCATCATTTCAAGAACACCTTCACTTTCTATAATTCCGTCAAATTCAAAATCTGAATCTCTGAAATTACTTTTTTTATTTTTATGGTTTGGATTTTGATTTCCGTTGTTTCCGTTGCCATTTACATTTCCGTTTCCATTCCCATTTTGATTTGGGTTCTGATTCTGATTTGGATTTTGGTTCGGGTTTTGGGCTTTATTCTGATTTGGGTTTATCTTTTTAACCGGAGCATTTCCTTCTGCTTTTTCGGCTGTTGAAGTTGGAGCAACAGTTTCTTCAATTTCGTCAGAAACAGTTTCAGCTTCCTTTACAACTTCTTTTTCCTTTTGCAATGCAACTTTTTTCTCGTAAGCTGATTTGTTGAATTTTACGATTTTTGGTCCCTTTTTCTCTACTGCCGTATTTTCTACAGTTTCCTCAGCTTTAGGAGCTTGCTCATTTTTTTGATTTTGCTTTGAAATCGCCGGAGCTTTTGTCTTTGCAGGAACTTCCTCTACTTTATCAAATTCCAGAACTGGGGCATTTTTGCTGATTGCTGCTTTTTTTTCAGGAACAATTCTCGCTCTTTTCGGTTTGTCATCAATTTCTGTCTGAGCAACAGCAGGTACAGGCGGCGCTACAGTCGCTTCTTGATGTGCTAAAATCTGAGTGATTAAAGTGTCTTTTTTAACACCATTAAACTTTATAGTTTTAGCTAACTTAGCTATTTCTTGAAGCTCAGAAAGCTTCATTTCTTTTAATGCAGAAATATCAAACATGAATTGTTCTATGAATTTAATTATTTTAAAGGAAATACTGTAAAAAGAATAGGTAGATAATTGTTTTCAATTGACCGCAGTATGAAGTGCTTACGGTATTATGATGCAATAATACGAATAAAATTTTATCATACAATAGTATTTTAAAAAAAGAAAATATATTTTTGTAAAACAATTATTGATCATGATACAACGAATTCAAACTGTATATTTAATTCTTACCTTTTTAATTACAGGGGTTTTATTATTTTTTATTCCCCTTTGGACATTAAATAACGGGAAAGCATTTTATTTTATGCAGGACCAGGTTTACACGATACTATTAGGTTTAAGCACTATGCTTACTATCATTAGTATTATTTCATACAAAAAAAGACAAAATCAGTTTGTAATGGGCAGACTGAACATAATATTAAATTTAATTTTATTAGGATTATTTGTATACCGATCACTAAATTTATCTGGAGAAACAGTTAACGCTGTTTCTGAGAAAGGTATTGGGATGTTTCTGCCAATTGTTGCTATCGTATTATTAGTGTTAGCTAATAAGGCCATCAAGAAGGATGAAGATCTCGTAAAATCTGTAGATCGTTTGAGGTAAACCTATAAACTTTATTTATGTGCGAAGAGAACCCGAATTTTTAATTCGGGTTTTTTTGTGCCCGAAATTTTCATCAGCCTTATTGAAGCTCCCAAAAACAAAGGGTAAAAAATCTATTTGTAAGATATTTTTCATAAATTTGATTCCAGATTCAAAAACAATCATGACACATAAAATAAGGATACATCTTGCTGACGATCATCAAGTACTTATCGATGGACTTACTAATTTACTACGCACTGTTTCTCAATTTGAAGTGGTAGGAAACTCATTAGACGGAACATCAATTTATGAAGATATTACAAAAAATAATGCTGACATTTTGTTATTGGATATTAGCATGCCCAATAAAGACGGAATTGAAGTTTTGAAGGAATTTAACGAAAAAGAATTTCCGTGCAAAGTAATTATTCTTTCCAGTTATGATGATTTAAAAATCGTTAAAGAAGTAATGAAATTAGGTGCAAAAGGATACCTCACAAAAAAAAGCGCCGGAGAAAATATTATCGAAGCAATTGAAGCCGTAAATAAAGATGAAGAGTATTTTGACAAGCATATCAGAGAAAAAATATTCGCCAACTTTACTCAAAATAATCCCAAATTAAACAAGTCTACTTTTAATACCGAAAATCAATTTTTAAGTGAACGTGAAACTGAAATTATCACTTTGATTTCCCTTGAATACAGCGCGAGAGAAATTAGCGAAGAACTTTTTATAAGTATTAATACTGTTGAAACGCATCGTAAAAATATCATGAAAAAACTCAATGCCAAAAATGTTATAGGTCTTGTAAAATATGCCCTCAAAAACAATTTAATAAAACCGTAAACACACTTATACCCACGAATTGCTTATGCCTGTTTTTAGAATATTTCTAATGCTTTTATTTCTACTTAACGGAATTCCTGTCTTTAGTCAGGAAGCGGCGTCTATACAGCAAAGCAATATTAAAGAATCAAAAAGAAAAATTGATTCAGAAATTTCAATTCTACAAAAAAAGGAATTAGTCGAGATTCAAAAATCTGCCAATAAAAAAATAGTCAGTTTATATATTGTTTTGGTCATATTGCTGATGGTTTTAGTTTATTTTGTTTATCAGAATGATAAATTGAAAAGAAAGAACAAGCAAAAAGATATTCAGCAAAAAATACAACTCAACATCATCAATGCCGGAATAGACGGTCAGGAAAACGAAAGAAAAAAAATCGCATCCTTTTTGCATGACAATATCAATTCGTTATTGTCATCGGTTGGTTTGCATCTAAATGCATTTTCGGCTCAAAATGACGTAAAATCAGAGGAACTTCTTAAAGCTAAATCTATCCTGGAAGATGCGCACGATCGCTTGCGTGATATGTCGCACGAATTAATTCCTGCCCTTTTGGTTCGGTTTGGTTTGGTTTACGCTTTAGAAGATTTATGCGAAAAAAATTCTAACTCAGCACTTCAATTCGAATTTACAAGTTCTGTATCGACCACAAAAAGATACAATGAGAAATTTGAAATTAAGTTATATTTTATTGTAAGCGAGCTTTTTAACAACATCATAAAACATAGCGGTGCACAAAAAGCCCAGATTTCACTTCACGAAAAACAAGATAAGTTAATCATTATCATTCACGATGACGGAAAAGGTTTCAATACCGAAAAACTCAATCAGGAAGGTTTTGGCCTTAACCGAATTAAAGCCCGAATTAAAAAACTAAAAGGGAGTTTTACTCTTATTTCAAGACCAAATGAAAGTACCGGAACTTCTATAAAAATAAAAGTTCCTATTTTATAAATCTTATTTTTTACCTATTTCGATAATTTCAAGATCTTTGATTTTATCATCATCAATTACAAATCTAAGCATAGTCCGCATTTGGTGAAAACCGCTTTTTCCTGCTGCACCGGGATTCATATGCAATAAATTATTCTTTTTATCGAACATTACTTTTAAGATATGCGAATGTCCGCAAATGAATAATTTAGGTGGATTTGCCGCCATTTCTTCTCTTATTGCCGGATTGTATTTCCCCGGATAACCGCCAATATGGGTAATCCAAACAGAAATATTTTCGCATAAAAACCTATTGTGCAATGGAAATTCCAATCTTGCCTGCGCATCATCAATATTACCATAAACACAACGCAAGGGTTTTAGTTTTTTTATCGTATCCGTAACATTCAGATCACCAATATCTCCCGCATGCCAAACTTCATCGGCCTGATTTACATATTTTAAAATCGTATCATCAATATGACTGTGAGTATCGGAAAGGAGGAGGATTTTTTTCATTAGAGGTTCAAAGGTTCAGAGGCACAAAGGTACAAAGGTTTTTTTAAAGGCGCTAAGATTTTGAGGTACTAAGGTTATGAGGTTTTTCTGTAGAGGCGCACTGCTGTGAGTCTTTCGAAAGATTTTCGTTCATTTTTGAACATAAAAAAATCCGATCTGCTTTTGCAAATAGATTTCAAACTTTTTGTTAGACGCACTGCTGTGCGCCTCTACCATTTAATTATAAAAAAAACCTTTGCGCCTTTGTTCCTCTGCTCCTTTGAACCTATAAAGAAAAAAATCTTGTACCTTTGCACCTTAGAACCTCTGCACCTTCAAATGAGATATTTTATTCAATTTGCTTATAACGGAACACATTATCATGGCTGGCAAATTCAGCCTAATGCGTCTTCTGTTCAGGAAACTTTAAACAAAGCTTTTTCGGTTTTATTAAATGCGCCAATAAGCATTATGGGTGCCGGAAGAACTGATACAGGCGTTCATGCAACGGAAATGTATGGCCATTTTGATTTTGAAAATCAACTTGATACCAAGACTTTAGTTCATAAGCTTAATTCTTATTTACCTAAAGACATTGCGATTTTTGATATTATATTGGTTCATGACGACGCGCATTGCCGATTTGACGCCACGAAACGAACATATGAATATCATATCAATACTGTTAAAAATCCATTTCTGGAGGAATTGAGTTGGTATTTTAACCAAAAATTAGATGTAGCTTTGATGAATGAAGCTGCAAAGATTTTACTGAATCATACCGATTTTCAGTGTTTCTCTAAAGTGAATACGGATGTAAATACTTTTGATTGCACGATTTTTGAGGCGTATTGGAAAGAAGAAAACGACAAACTTGTTTTTACGATTTCGGCGAATCGCTTTTTACGCAATATGGTTCGATCCATTGTGGGAACTTTAATCAACGTTGGTTTACACAAAATTTCTCTGACTGATGTTGAAAACATTATCGCCAGTAAAAGCAGAGAAAAAGCCGGGTTTTCGGTTCCCGCACACGGATTGTATTTAACCGAAATTTATTACGATTACATCATAAAATAGCCCTGATTGAAGTGAAAATCCTTTTTATTTTTTCCTTTAAAAAATAAAAAGATTGTAACGGAAAGCAGGAATAGCTCCTAAAAAATATAATGAAAGCAAAAGCATTTGATACCGGATTATTCAAACGAATTTTAAAATATACAAAACCTTATAAATGGCGCTATTACGGCGTTATCATTTTTGCCATTTCACTTTCTGTTTTTGCGGCACTTCGCCCCTATTTATTAAAACAAACGGTCGACGGCTATATCAAGACGCAAGATAAACAAGGTTTGTTGATGTATATTATCCTGATGGGTGTGGTGCTTTTGTGCGAAGTATTTTCTCAGTTTTATTTTGTGTATTGGGCAAACTGGCTTGGGCAGGATATTGTGAAGGATATTCGAACCAAACTTTTCAAACACATTTTAAGTTTCAGAATGAAGTATTTTGATTTGGTTCCGGTAGGTCAATTGGTAACCAGATCCGTTTCTGATATTGAATCGATTGCACGTATTTTCAGCCAGGGGTTATTCATGATTATTAGTGATTTGATGAAAATGCTGGTGGTGCTGATTTTTATGTTTTATATGAACTGGGAACTGACTTGGATTGTTGTGGTTGCAATGCCAATTCTGGTTTATATTACCCGAATTTTTCAGCGAAAAATGCAGGTTGCTTTTGAGGAAGTTCGAACGCAAATTGCCAATATGAACTCTTTTGTTCAGGAACGTGTTACGGGAATGAAAATCGTTCAGCTTTTTAACCGGGAAAAAATCGAAGCTGATAACTTTAAAGTAATCAACGACAAACACAGAGTGGCGTGGATAAAAACGATTCTGTACAACTCGATATTTTTTCCAATTGCCGATATTATTTCTTCGATTACACTTGGTTTAGTTGTGGTTTATGGCGGATTTAAAATTTTAAACGGAGATCATTTTACGACTTTCGGAGATTTATTTTCGTACACGATGTTTATAGGAATGTTGTTTAACCCGCTTCGTCAAATTGCAGATAAGTTTAACGAGATGCAATTAGGAATGATTGCCGCCAATCGTGTTTTTGATATTATCGATACTCAAGATCATATTCAAGATACCGGAACGCTGGAAGCGCCTATTTTTGACGGAAGTATCGAATTTAAAGAAGTTCGCTTTAGTTATATTCCGGAAGAAGAAGTAATAAAAGGCATTGATCTTTCTGTTGCTGCGGGACAAACCATCGCAATTGTGGGTTCAACGGGAGCCGGAAAATCGACGATTATCAACTTATTGAATCGTTTTTATGAAATAATCAGCGGAACGATTTTCATTGACGGTCATAATATTGAGAATTACACACTTGCTTCTTTACGAAAACAAATCGCTGTGGTTTTACAAGATGTGTTTTTGTTTGCCGATACGATTTACAATAACATCACTTTACACAATCCCGAAATCACCAGAGATCACGTTCTGAACGCGGCCAAAAAAATTGGCGTTCATGACTTCATTATGAGTTTGCCTGATAATTATGATTTTGATGTAAAAGAACGCGGTGTAATGCTTTCGTCAGGACAAAGACAGTTAATCGCCTTTTTGCGTTCATACGTGAGTAATCCTAGTATTTTGATTTTGGATGAAGCTACGTCTTCAATTGATACTTATTCTGAAGAATTGATTCAGCGTGCTACGGAAACGATTACAAAAGGCAGAACTTCAATCATTATTGCACACCGATTGGCAACAATTGTAAACGCTGATAAGATTGTAGTTATGGATAAAGGGCTAATTGTAGAACAAGGAACACATCAGGAATTGCTGAATAAGGCAGACGGTTACTACAAAAATCTCTACGACTCACAATTTTCTGTAGCAAACTAAAATTGGAAATGCTAAAAAAGTTCTTAAAAAAGTTAAAACAGCGTTATAGGAATCATAAATGTAAGATCTGAACGAAATTATGTAACTTTTTACGTTTTTGGTTTTTTTATCTTTGAGATAATAGAAATCAAATGTAAAAGAAAAATGCCACAAACTAGATTTTATCCAAACGAAGAATTTAAAGAAATCGAAATAAACGCCTCATTGCAACTTCGATATGCCATTTCAAACAGAGGTCGTTTAATTAGTTTTTCAGACGAAATACAAAACGGAAGAATATTAAAAGGAGGATTAAGCGATGGCTATCCAACCTTTAGATTTAAAATAAAAAAGGACGATACAGTTGTAAATAAATACCTGTTTTTATACAAATTAGTTGCCCAGTATTTTATTCCAAAACAATCCGAAGATCAAACGTATGTTTTACATCTTGATTACAACAGAAGCAATGATGATGTGAGAAACTTGCGTTGGGCAACAAAGGAAGAAATGATGGCACATAGCCGTAAAAGTCCACGTGTTATTCAGGCGAAAAAGAACCTGATCGAACACAATCTTAAAGCAGACGGAAGAAAATTAACAACTACGAAAGTGATGTTAATCAAAAAAATCCTTTCCAGACCAGAACAAAAAACACGCCTTAAAATGATCGCCAAACAATTCGGCGTAAGCGAAATGCAAATCAGACGTATTGCCAGCGGAGAAAACTGGGGACATGTAAAGGTTTAATTTTAGACTTTAAAAAATATTATGAGAGCTTCCGGTTGGAAGCTCTTTTTTTTTAATAAAATAAAAAATAACTTTAACTTAAAACATTTAACTTCTTTCAAAATATTATAAAAATTTAAATTTAAAAAAGCAGAATTTTATGATTAATAAATTTATTAATTGTAAACTTGTACACGATTTAAATCTAAATTTTATGAAGAGAAAACTACTTATTTTATTACTATTATTTAATTTATGCACATATGCCCAATACACTTTAATTCCGGACATAAACTTTGAAAAAAAACTTATTCAGTTGGGTTATGATTCAGGAGCTGTAGATGGAAAAGTTCTTACTTCAAATATATCTTCAGTTGTCACTTTAGATGTAAATTCGAGTTCTATAAAGGATTTAACAGGAATTGAAGATTTTAACAATTTACGTACTTTAAGTTGCTATACGAACGAAATAACATCACTAGACCTTAGTGGAAGCCCTTATTTATCAGATCTGACATGTTCTGGAAATCCTTTAAAAACCTTAAATATTTCCAATAATACTGTGCTAATGTATCTTACTTGTGCTGATATTGGACTACCTCTTATAGATGTTTCTAAAAATATATATCTAAGAGAATTATATTGTGGTCGAAATCCTTTTATAGCCTTGGATGTTTCTAAAAATATAAATCTCCTTAAACTTTATTGCTCATCTAATTCATTAACAACTTTAGATATTTCTAAAAACACTAAATTATCTTTTATTAATTGTTCCGATAATTTTTTAACCAATCTGGATGTTTCTACAAATACAGAATTGATGCACATATTTTGCGGGAACAATCAAATAACATCATTAGATATTTCTAAAAATAAGGATCTTTTTAATTTAGATTTTAACTCGAACAAGCTTACGACTCTTAACTTAAAAAACAACAATAATCCACATTTAAACAGTGGCAATATTGATTTTAAAAATAATCCTGATTTAACCTGTATACAAGTTGATGATGTAACTTATTCTAATACAAACTGGTCAAGTGTAAAAGATGCAACAGCAAATTACTCTGCAATTTGTCAAATTTACACTCTTATTCCTGATCTTAATTTCGAAAATAAACTAATTGAACTTGGAATAGATTCAGGTATTCCTGATGGAAAAGTTCTAACTTCTAAAGTTGTGAACGTAACTACTTTGGATTTTGGAACTACAACTGCCATTTCTGACTTAACAGGAATACAGGATTTTACTGCTTTAAAAATATTAATCTGTCACGGAAATTCAGGGCGTGCTGGAGATGGAGGAAATGGAAAATTAACTTTTCTTGATGTTTCTAAAAACATCAATTTAACGGTTCTTGACTGTGGTTTTAACCAAATTACAAGTTTGGATGTTTCTAAAAACACTTCCTTAATTTCTTTTAATTGTAATGTGAATAAACTGACTTCTATTGACGTTTCTAAAAATATACTTTTAGATAATCTAAATTGTGGCAGTAATAATATTACAGCCCTTGATGTTTCAACAATTAAAACATTGCGTTATTTGAGCTGCAACTATAGTCAAATAACAAGTCTTGATGTGTCAAAGAATCCAAAATTAGTAGGATTAGATTGTAGTAACAGCAAACTAGGCAGTTTGAACTTAAAAAATGGATACAATGGTTTGTTTGTTCCTCAAAGTTTAAACTTCAAAGCAAACCCGGCTTTAACTTGTATTTTGGTTGATAATGCTACAACCTCTACTACAAACTGGGTAACAGCAAAGGATGCCAACGCGAGCTATTCAATAGATTGTCTTCCTTATACTCTTATTCCTGACATTAATTTTGAAAATAAGTTAATTGCACTTGGTATAGATTCAGGTGTTGCAGATGGAAAAGTACTAACTTCTAAAGTTGCGACTGTTACTACTTTAGATTTTGGAACGACAACTAACATTTTAAGCTTAACAGGAATTCAGGATTTTGTTGCTTTAACAAAATTAGTCTGCAAAGGAAACACAGGCCGTGCGGGTGATGGAGGAAACGGAAAATTAACTTCATTAGATGTTTCAAAAAATATTAAACTAACGGTTCTTGATTGTAGTTTTAACCAAATTACAAGTTTGGATGTTTCTAAAAATATCGCGTTGATTTCTCTAAATTGCCATGTAAATAAACTGACGAGTATTGATATTTCTAAAAACACAGCACTTGATAATTTAGATTGCGGCAGCAACTATATTACAGAACTTAATGTTTCAAAAATTCCAACATTACGTTACCTTTTCTGCAATTCTTCTAAAATAACAACCCTAGATCTATCAAAGAATCCAATATTAGTTGGTGTATATACCGAAAACAGCAAATTAACCTCTATAAACTTGAAAAACGGACATAATAATTTAATTGTTCCGCAAAGTATAAATTTTAAGGGAAACCCAGATTTAACATGTATAGAGGTAGATGATACTTCCTATTCTAATACAAACTGGAGTAGTGCAAAAGATGCTTTTGTAAATTATGCTACGTATTGTCAGCCAAGCGATTTATACACTCTTATTCCGGATATTAATTTTGAAAATAAACTAATTGCACTAGGAATAGATTCAGGTATTCCTGATGGAAAAGTTCTAACTTCTAAAGTTGTGAACGTAACCACTTTGGATTTTGGAACTACAACTACCATTTCTGACTTAACAGGAATACAGGATTTTACTGCTTTAAAAATATTAATCTGTCACGGAAATTCAGGGCGCGCCGGAGATGGAGGAAATGGAAAATTAACTTTTCTTGATGTTTCTAAAAACATCAATTTAACGGTTCTTGACTGTGGTTTTAACCAAATTACAAGTTTAGATGTTTCTAAAAACACTTCTTTAATTTCTTTTAGTTGTAATGTAAATAAACTGACTTCCATTGACGTTTCTAAAAATATACTTTTAGATAATCTAAATTGTGGCAGTAATAATATTACAGCCCTTGATGTTTCAACAATTAAAACATTGCGTTATTTGAGCTGCGCCTATAGTCAAATAACAAGTCTTGATGTGTCAAAGAATCCAAAATTAGTAGGATTAGATTGTAATAACAGTAAACTAGGCAGTTTGAACTTAAAAAACGGATACAATGGTTTGTTTGTTCCTCAAAGTTTAAATTTCAAAGTAAATTCAGATTTAACTTGCATACAAGTAGATGATGCTTCATATTCCAATACAAATTGGAGTAGTGCAAAAGATGCTTTTGTAAATTATGCTGCATATTGTCAGCCAAGCGATTTATACACTTTTATTCCGGATATTAATTTTGAAAATAAACTAATTGCATTAGGAATCGATTCAGGAACTGCTGACGGTAAAGTTTTAACTTCAGCAATTAATACCATAACAACTCTTGATGTTTCATCATCGAACATATCAAATCTTACAGGAATTGAAGGTTTTGCTGCCCTGAAAAAACTAGATTGTTACCTAAATCAGTTAACGACCCTAGACCTGTCACAAAATATTGAATTAGAAACATTGACTTGTCAGTTAAACAAATTGTCAAATATTAATATCTCTAAAAATATTGCCTTGACAGATTTAACATGTAATAGAAATTTACTAACAACTTTAGATATTTCTAACAATACAAATTTAAGAATGCTGGATTGTGGTGAAAATAAAATCACCAATCTAAATATCAGCAAAAACAGTTCTTTAGCAATTGTATACTGCCTTAAAAATGAATTGACAAGTTTAGACTTTTCTAACAATCCAAACTTAATTACTTTAAATTGCGATTATAATCTTTTGCAAACACTTAATGTGTCGGCAAATACTAATTTGGTATATTTATCTTGTCACACTAATCAATTAGCGACTTTAGATATCTCAAAAAATACGGCATTAAAAACATTATACAGCGGCGAAAATTTATTGAAAACCATAGATGTTTCTAAAAATTTAAATTTAGAATATCTAGGATGTAATAAAAATCAATTAACCAATATTGATATTTCAAATAATGTTGCATTAGGATATATTAACTGTTCCTACAATCAACTAACAAATCTGGATTTAACTAAAAATCCGGAAATATCTTCGATACATTGTTATTTTAATCAATTAAAAACTGTTGATGTTTCTAAGAATACTGATTTAAGATATTTTCATTGCTATTCAAATCAAATAACAAATCTTGACTTATCTAAAAATCTAAAATTGATGGAATTGTTTTGTAATTCTAATAAATTAGAAAATTTAGATCTCTCAAATAATATTGGTCTTACTTATTTAAATTGTTCTTCTAATGAATTAACGGCTTTAAATATGAAGAACGGGAAAAATAACATTATCAGCAATTATAATTTTGATCTAAAAAACAACCCAAATCTTAATTGTATTCAAGTTGATAATGCAGTATATTCTACTACTAATTGGAGTAATGCAAAAGACGCTTTTGTAAATTACGCTACAGATTGTCCAGCAAGCAGCTTGTATACACTTATTCCAGATCTTAACTTTGAAAAAAAACTAATTACCTTAGGAATTGATTCCGGAACTTCAGATGGAAAAGTTTTAACATCAAATATCGACAAGTTAACTTCATTAGATGTGTCATATGCTTCAATTACAGATTTAACTGGATTAGAAAACTTCACTTCTTTAACATCATTAAAATGTAACGGAAATTATACCTTAAAAAGTTTAGATGTTACTAAGAATACTGCTTTAACATTATTAGATAATGGTAACAATTATCTTGTTAGCAGTTTAGATGTTTCTAAAAATACTGCTTTAACTTCATTAAACTGCTATGCCAATAAATTAAGCAGTTTAGATTTAAGCAATAATAAAAATTTAACTGCCGTACAATTATCATCAAACAAATTAACCACTTTGGATGTTTCTAAAAACACAGCTTTGAAAACATTAGATGTAGGTTTCAACTCGATTACTAACCTTGATGTTTCACTAAATATCAATTTAACCTCATTAACTTGTACTTCTAATCAAATTTCAAATTTGGATATTACCAAAAACACAAAACTACTTGAATTATCAGCTGGAAATAATAAATTTTCAAATTTAGACGTTTCTAAAAATACGGTTATGACTTCGTTAATATGTAATACAAATCAGTTAACAGTATTAGACGTTTCTAAAAACACTGCGCTAACGAGGTTATTGGTTTACCAGAACAAAATAGCAAACATCGATATTTCTCAAAATGTTTTATTAACATCATTTGACTGTAATTCAAACCAAATTACCAATCTTAATCTTTCAAAAAACACAGAATTGTATTTTTTATATTGTGACATTAATAAATTAACAACTTTAGACGTTTCTAAAAACACCAAACTAGGTTTAATAGATTGTGCAAATAATCTTTTAACAGATTTAGATGTTTCTAAAAACACTAATTTAAATTCATTGGAATGTGATTCAAATAAACTTGTTAGTCTGAATTTAAAAAATGGAAATAATACCCTGTTTGATCGTTTTCAGAGTCCTGATCCAAATTTTATTATTTACAGTATCGATTTTAGAAACAATCCTGATTTAACTTGTATCGAAGTTGATGATGTAGAATATTCTGATAGTAAATGGTCTTCCAGAAAAGATGAATCGGCTAACTTTAGTACAGCTTGTAATACTTATACTTTTGTAACAGATTCGCATTTTGAAGATTTTCTTATAGCTGCGGGTATTGATAAAGATGGTAAAAATGGAAAAGTTTTAACTTCAAATATTTCAAATATTAAAACTTTAGATATTTCAAATTCTAATATTTCAAATTTGAAAGGGATTGAAAATTTTGCAGCTTTAGAAAAATTTATTGCAAAAGGTAATTTAATTCCTACTATAGATATGTCTTCTAATATTCAGTTAACTTATTTAGATATTTCTAACAATCCGCTTACAAGTATAAACGTTTCAAACAATATATTATTACGAGAATTATATTGTAACGGAATACAAATTATCCTTAGAAAATCAACAGTTACACCAGACAGATTAACCACTTTAGATGTTTCAAATAATACCTTGTTAACAAAATTAAGTTGCTCAAACAATCAGCTGACAAGTCTTGATTTATCAAAAAACACATTACTTACTGATATTAATTGTTCAAATAATGATTTATCAGATTTGAATTTACAAAACGGTAATAATGACAAACTAGTAAATATTAATTTTAAATTCAATTCTTCATTGACTTGTATCAATGTTGACAATGGTAATTATTCTACTACAAACTGGTCGGATGCAAAAGACAATACAGCAAACTACTCTTCTACTTGTAAAGCATTAGGAAGTGAAGAGTCTATTCTTGAAAAAGTCAATATATATCCAAATCCTACCAAGGGAGAATTAAATATTAATAATATTGTATTAGAAAAAATAATGATTTACAATACTATTGGGCAATTACTAAAAACATTAACTTTTACTTCAGGCAGTAACAATAATACTCTTGATCTGAAAGGTTTACCATCTGGAATTTATTACCTTTTTATTGAGACTGATGGTGCACATACCACCAGAAAAATAATTATACAATAAAAATTAGTACAGCATTTTTGATAACATCCACATTTTTAATCTTTTAATTTGTGGCTGTTATTTTTTTTGCAATCAAATGAAATCTGCATTTTTGCTAAAAAAAGTTAGAAAACAAACTTCATTTTACTTTTTTATATCACTTTTATCAGAATCTCTGTGAAAAGGTCAAAATCAGTATGTCTAAAAATAAAATTTAAAGGCTATTTTAAAATAAATCCTTAAATTCGCAATCACAAATAACAAGAGAAATCGAAAAATGAGTTTCGGAATTAAACTTCGTTTTCGGTATAAATACTAAAAACAAAAAAAATGAAATACGACGTTATTGTTTTAGGAAGTGGTCCTGGCGGATATGTAACAGCAATTAGAGCTTCACAATTAGGTTTTAAAGTAGCTGTAGTTGAAAAAGAAAGCCTTGGTGGTGTATGTTTAAACTGGGGATGTATCCCAACAAAAGCATTATTAAAATCAGCTCAGGTTTTTGATTATTTAAAACACGCTTCTGATTACGGATTAAAAGTTTCTGAATTCGATAAAGATTTCCCTGCAGTTGTTCAACGTAGCCGTGGTGTTGCTGACGGAATGAGTAAAGGTGTTCAGTTTTTGATGAAAAAAAATAAAATTGACGTTATTGAAGGTTTTGGAAAACTAAAACCAGGTAAAAAACTTGACGTTACAGATAAAGACAATAAAGTTACTGAATATAGCGCTGATCACATTATCATCGCAACAGGAGCTCGCTCTCGTGAGTTGCCAAACTTACCGCAAGATGGTGTAAAAGTAATTGGATACCGTCAGGCAATGACATTACCAACGCAGCCAAAATCTATGATCATTGTAGGTTCCGGAGCAATTGGAGTTGAGTTTGCTCACTTTTATAACTCAATGGGAACAGAAGTTACTATTGTAGAATTCATGCCAAACATCGTACCGGTTGAAGACGAGGATATCTCGAAACAAATGGAACGTTCGATGAAAAAAGCAGGTGTAAAAATCATGACAAATTCATCTGTAGAAAAAATCGATACTACAGGAACTGGCGTAAAAGCAACTGTAAAAACAGCAAAAGGAGAAGAAATTCTTGAAGCTGACATCGTACTTTCTGCAGTTGGAATCAAAACTAACATTGAAAACATCGGTTTAGAAGAAGTTGGAATCGCTGTTGACAGAGATAAAATCCTTGTAAACGCTTACAACGCAACTAACATTCCTGGATATTACGCAATTGGAGACGTTACTCCAGGTCAGGCTTTGGCTCACGTAGCTTCTGCTGAAGGAATTAACTGTGTGGAGAAAATTGCAGGTTTACACGTAGACCCAATCGATTACGGAAACGTTCCGGGTTGTACTTATGCAACTCCTGAAATCGCTTCTGTAGGTTTAACAGAAAAACAAGCTAAAGAAAAAGGATACGAATTAAAAATTGGTAAATTCCCATTCTCAGCTTCTGGAAAAGCAAAAGCTGCCGGTGCTGCTGACGGATTCGTAAAAGTAATCTTCGATGCAAAATACGGAGAATGGTTAGGATGCCACATGATTGGTGCCGGAGTTACAGATATGATTGCTGAAGCAGTTGTAGCACGTAAACTGGAAACTACAGGTCATGAAATCCTTAAATCTATTCACCCTCACCCAACAATGAGCGAGGCTGTAATGGAAGCTGTTGCAGATGCTTACGGCGAAGTAATTCACTTGTAATACAGACCGTTTTACGGTTATATATAATTCTCAATTTTTAAAATCCGATTTGTGAAAACAAGTCGGATTTTTTTGTTCAGTTTTTTTAAGACAAAGTTTTTTCATCGCTTAGAGAAATCTCAGAACCTCAGAACCTTAGAATCTTCATAATGGCGTGTCCCTACGGGTCGGGCTATTCACTGCAAGTCCTCGCACTTCCTTCGTCAGGCTGTGGGCTTTCCGTTACTATCCCTCACGCAAACCGTTCCATCAGAAATATCATTTTTTGATTGGTTTTCGTAATAAAAAAAAGACTATTTTAGCTTGTCTTTATACAGATAAAAACTTTTCTAAACATTTATTATTGAGTCAATTATCATGAACACAGCTATAGAAGATTACAATAATTCACAAAACACAGCAGACAAAGAAATCTGCGATCAATTAGCCAATATTATCAACAAAAATCTATCCGATGCCGAAAGCAAAATCTGGCACGCGCATCCGGTTTGGTTTCTCGACGGAAATCCAATTGCGGGATACAGTAAACTAAAAGATTCTGTGCGTTTGCTATTTTGGAGCGGTCAATCTTTCGATGAAGATAAACTGATAAATGAAGGTTCTTTCAAAGCCGCAGAATTTCGCTATACTTCAGCTGAACAAATTATTGCTGAAGATGTAAATCGCTGGCTCGATAAAGCAAGAGAAATTCAATGGGATTATAAAAATTTGGTGAAACGTAAAGGTGTTTTAATACGATTGAAATAAAATTAGTTTCGCAATAAAAGGGATTAAAAGTTATTTGTAATTCTTTAAACTGATATTTCACTTCATCAAAAAACTACTTCAAGACATATATTTTAATAACTTTATATCCAAATATCAGAGTTATGAAAGAAGTATATATTGTTGAATTTCCATCTAATTTAGGCTTAAAAGAACCTCAACCGGGAAAAGAACCTGGGGTAAAAAAATTACCGGACTGGTTGTGGAAACATAATCTGCATAAAGCGATAAATCCTAAAGACACTATTAGACTTGATTCTCCAAAATATTCAAATGTCAGAGATGCCGAAACTCATATTCTCAACACAAATTCACTAATTGATTACGCAAGAGAACAAGCTTATCTTATAAACAATTTACTTACTCAAAATAAATTTCCTTTTATTCTGGGCGGCGATTGCAGTATTCTTTTAGGACCGGCGATAGCTTTAAAACAAAAAGGCAATTACGGTTTATTTTATCTTGACGGACATACTGATTTCATGGATGTTTCTTTATCAGAAACTGGTGGCGTTGGCGGAATGGCAGCATCAATTGTAACCGGAAACGGTCCTGAAAAACTAACCAATATCCTGAATTTATCTCCATACATTAAAGAAGAAAATCTTTGGTGCGTGGGTAATCGCGAATATGATGATGTATACGAAAATCAAATCAGGAATTCTGATGCGACTTATATTAGCCTAAAACAATTGCGCGAAAAAGGGATTTCAAATTGTGCCGAATCATTTCTTTCAGCTGTAAAAAGCAAGAATCTCGATGGTTTTTGGCTTCATATAGATGTTGATGTTCTAAATGATGAAATAATGCCATGCGTCGACAGCAGAACTCCGGATGGTCTGAGTTATAATGAATTTAATGAACTTACTGCTTATTTATTTCAAAGTGAAAAACTAAGCGGACTTGAGATCACAATTCTGGATCCTGATTTAGATCAAACCGGTCAATACACAAAAGATTTTGTAAATAATATAACCGGTACTTTCAACTTGTCACAAAAAAGTCAGTAACAAATAGATATAGTTTTGTGTGATTTTATTTTCACCGCAAATATTAACGCTTTAGTATAAAATTACTTAATATTTTATAACAATAAAGTGGTAGTTTTGCAGCACCAAATCTAATCTTTGCCCAAGATGAAAAGAATAATACTTATTGTAACAATTGCATTATTATTGCCTTTTAGTTTTTTTGCCCAAACAAAAAAGGATGCAAAACCAAGCTCAGAATCAGAAACTGTTTTTGCAAAATCATATGATAATGTCAATGATTTCGAAAAAATACTAACTCCGGATCAAATAACGACTTTAAATACCACTTTAAAATCATTCGAAAAAAAGACGCTTTACAAAATTATTATTGTCACAACTTCTTCTATAAAACCTTATACAGATTTATTTGAATATTCTCAGAATTTAGATAAATATCTGAACACTAATTTAAAAATGCAGCCTACAATATTAATTCTTTTAAGCAAAGGATTAAGACAAATTCAGATTTTGGGAGAAGATACCATACGATATAAATTAAGCGATGAGCAGACAAAAGAAATTATAAGCGGTTCTGCCGTTCCTCAATTTAAAAACGGAGATTATTACAAAGGTCTGGAAGCTGCTGTAACGGAACTAATAAAAAAACTGGGCTAAAATTCCCGGTTTTATCAAAATATCAAATCCGATTTGTGAAAGCAAGTCGGATTTTTTTGTCGTATTGTTTAAGAAGTTTTGTCCTTAATATGATAAAAGTCACAATATTAAAATGATGAAATAATTACAATAAAATCAAATGTAAAATTTTATTTTTTATACCAAAAAGCCATATATTGTAGTCAGTAACGACAAAACAGATACGCATGACATTAGAAGAATATAAAAAAGAATTTTCAGAAGACGACGCTGTTGGCTGGTTATCAATCGATAAAGAATTCGAAAGACTTTATCCTAATCAGGAACCAAAACATTATGCCCCTGCAATAAGCTATATGCTGGGCGGAGACAGTCCGCTTGACGGAGTAAGCATTTATGAAAGTAAAAAACAAACCGATCACTTTCATTTTGTAACCTACGGCTTTTCTGAATTGTATTATAACGAAGAAAAACTGGACAGCGAATTTAGCAAATGGGGATTTGAAATCACCTTTAGATTAAAACCCTTTGAAGCAGATAACGGAAACCCAACATGGGCAATTGCGTTACTGCAAAACATTGCCAAATATGTGTTTGACAGCGGAAACTGGTTTGAAGAATATCATTATATGCCAGCAAACGGACCAATAAGACTGGATACTGAAACTGATATTACCGCCTTGCTTTTTGTATCAGATCCTGAAATTGAAAAACAGCAAACGCCTCATGGTGAAGTGTCATTTTTACAAATCGTAGGAATAACTTCTGCTGAATATGAGAAGTTAAAAGAAAATCCTGAAACGGTCGAAGAACTAGTTGCCAAATTAAAAGAAAATAATCCTTTGTTAATTACTGATTTAACGAGAAAGTAATTGATGTAAACTTTATATAAATTAGAAAATCCGGTTTGTTTAGGCAGACCGGATTTTTTTATGTTTTCAATTTAATTGCCTATTATATTTTGTAAGAAAAATACAGTACTCGTGTAATAAAAAAATTATCTTTGCAAATAATTATTAACAAGTATTACTTTATTATTGATACAATTTTATAATTAAACAAAAAGAAAAAATGAAAGCAAAAATTTTAGCATTAACCTTTATGCTGCTATTACTGGCAGGATGTAAGAAAAGTGACCAGGGAAAGGAAATGGTTGAGGCGGACAAAAACCAGGATCCTGTAGAAAGATTAACACAAGGAAATGAAAGATTCCTGGAGGAAAAATCAATTCATCCGCATCAAAACAAACAATCTGTTTTGGCGAATCAGGACGGACAAAAACCATTTGCAGTTGTGATAACCTGCTCAGACAGCAGAGTCGCTCCGGAGATTGTATTTGATCAGGGAATCGGTGATTTGTTTGTAATACGAAATGCCGGTAACTTAATTTCAGATATCGATATGGGTAGTATTGAATATGCCATAGAACATCTGGATACAAAATTAATCGTCGTTTTAGGTCATACAGAATGTGGCGCTATAAAGGCCTATATCAATGATAAAGATGGCGCATACAAAAAGCATTTTAACCACATTGATAATATTGTAGAAACAATCTCTGAAGAAAACGAAGAAATTGAAGCCGATAAAGTAAAACCTAAAGCGACAAATTATTCCGGTGCAATTGATGCGAACATAAAACACTCTGTTAAATTGATTCAGGACAATCCGCTTATTAAAGAACATAATATTAAAATTGTATCGATGAAATATGATGTTCATACCGGAAAAATTACGCAATTATAATAAAACAGAATAGCATTATTTCTATAAAAGAATAAGGATACTATTTACAAATAGCTATAAATAAGCGTATTACTTATTTATAGCTTTTTGCTTCTTTATTAATTTCAAATATTGATTTCAAAAAAAATATCGAAAAAATGTTTTAAGAAACCAAAAGGTTGCTTATATTTGCAACCTATCGATTGCGCAATTAAATAATAAAATAATGAAACGAGATATATTTCAAGCTATTGCAGATCCTACACGCAGGGCAATTCTAGTGTTAATTACGGCTCAGGCTTTAACGCCAAATGCCATTGCGGAGCAGTTTGATACTACACGACAAGCCGTTTCGAAACATATTAAAATTCTGAATGAATGTGAATTGCTCGAACAGCACAAAGTGGGAAGAGAAATTTATTACCAGTTAAAAATAGATAAAATGAAAGAAATTGATAAATGGCTGGAACAATTTAAACAACATTGGGAAAGCCGTTTTAATCAATTAGATCAAGTATTAATTAATCTAAAATCTAAGAAAAATGAAATCTAATCTTTTAATGGACTTTACAGTAAACAAAGAAACCAGCACAGTAAATGTAAAAAGAGAATTTAACGCACCTATTTCAGATGTTTGGTCTGCCTGGACAGAACCGGAAATTCTCGATCAATGGTGGGCTCCTGCCCCATGGAAATCAAGAACAAAAAAAATGGATTTTAAAGAAGGCGGTCAGCGTTTGTATGCGATGGTTGGGCCACAAGGCGAAGAACATTGGGCTTTGGCAGATTTTACTTCTATAACTCCAAAAACAAATTTTAAATATCTGGATGCCTTTTGCGACAGCGAAGGCAATCTAAATGTAGATTTTCCACGTTCTGACTGGGATGTAAGTTTTAGTGAGCAAAATGGCTCCACATTTGTTGATGTAGCCATCAAACACGAAAACTTATCTGATATTGAAAAGATAATCGAAATGGGCTTCAAAGAAGGATTTACAATCGCAATGGAAGGACTGGATAAAATATTTGCAGACAAAAAATAACTGTATAAATAGTTACTTTAATTTGTATTTTCGTAAAATATAGCGCCTGAATTTGGATTCAAAATCAGGCGCTATTTTAATAATTAAGCGAAAAAAAATGCAATTACTAAATATTTTTACAGAGAGAATCTGTATTCGAAATATGAAGGATTCAGATCTAAATGATTTCTTTTTGTATCGATCAAATCCCGAAATTACAAAGTATCAGGGTTTTGATACCATGACAATTAATCAATGTAAAGATTTTATAGATTCTCAAAAAGAAAAACAATTTGGCAAAGCCGGCGAATGGGTTCAATATGCAATTGAAGATAAAACAACTCAAAAATTAATTGGAGATTGTGCCATTAAACTGGACGATTATGATGTTAGAATTGCTCAAATTGGTATTACAATTTCGCATTTGCATCATAAAAAAGGATACGCAAAAGAAACGATGAAAGCTATATTGGATTTCCTTTTTTCTATTGAGGACTTCCATCGTGTTGTAGAAATTGTCGATGCTGAAAATATTGCTTCTATCAAACTGTTAGAAAGTCTGGGCTTTAAAAAAGAAGGTCATTTTGTCGAAAATATTTTCTTTAAAGGAAAATGGGGAAGTGAATTTCAATACGCCATGCTAAAATCAGAATACGTAACCAATGACAATTAATTATGAATATTCTAATCGTTTACAGCCATCCGAGTGAAAAATCATATACTTTTCAGATTCTGCAACAACTGAAATCAGTGATCTCGAAGCAAAACTGGAATCTTGAAATTTCAGATTTATACGCTATGAATTTTCAAAGTGATATGTCGGCAGAAGAATATGAGAGAGAAGGTTTTGGCAAAACCAATCTTCCTATTTCTGAAGATGTTTTGGCTGAACAGGAAAAAATTGAAAAAGCAGATTGCCTTATTTTTTTATATCCGGTTTGGTGGAGCGATTGTCCGGCAAAATTGAAAGGCTGGTTTGATCGTGTGTATTCCGTTGGATATGCTTACGGGCAAAATGAAACTTCTAAAAAGATGAAAACCATTCCGCTTGGACTTGTGATTTGCACGGCAGGACATCCAAATGAATTTCTCGAAGAAATAAATATGGCGCAAAGCATGCAAACCATTATGTTGGATGATCGTCTTGGAAAACGTTTCGAAAACAAAGAAATGTTGATTCTCGGCGGAACTTTACAATTAGAGAAAGTTATAGAAAATCATTCTGCACAAATTGAAGCTCTAACCCAAAAAATTACAAATTATTTAAAGAAATAAAAACCGACCAATTTTTATAATACACCCCTTCTCAAAATTTATGATAAATAAACAAACCGGAATTCGATTATCACTTTTAGTACTGCTGCTTTTTATGTCGTCTTGTTACAAAAACATTGATAAAGAATGTAAACAGCTTAGAAATGGACATTTTATGTGGAAATATAAAAACAAGGTTGTTTCAGTTTACAGAAAAGATTCTATCCAGATTGAGCGTCAAATAGGAACAAATAAATATGATAAAGTTAATATCCGTTGGATAGATGATTGTCATTATGAATTAAAAATATTATCCTCCACTTTTAGCGCTTCGGACTCCGTTAGAAAAAACCGAAAAAGTGATGTTCTAATAATCGAAATACTCAAAGTAACAAAGGATTACTACCTTTATGAATGTACTTCTAAAATATTAAACTCATCAATAATTGATACGATGTGGATTAAAGAATAAAGTTGTATTTCGGATTAACACTTACTAAATATGTCTCACAACAAAGCCGACAGGTTTTTAAAACGGGTCGGTTCTAAAACTCCGGTTCTTGAAAAAACAAAAACCTCTCTGCTAGCCCCGATGGAAATGGCATCCTTTTGTGGTGGGGTTCACCACAAAAGATATAATGAACAGCGGGACGAGTGGTTCTGATGAAAATGATTTTTCTGCTCCTGAAAATTAAATTGAAATTCCAAAAATCCAAAAATCTAAAAATCTAAAAAAATCTGTCTTATTCCACCCTTAAAATTGTCGCATAACACCCTAATTTATTGATTTTTAGGAAGTAAATTTGTTAGATAACTTTCTAAACTACACAAAATGAGCGCAAAAGATTTTACCACGACATTAATAGTTGATCAATCTCCCGAAGAAGTTTTTAATGCCGTTACCAACGTTCGCGGATGGTGGTCTGAAGAAATTGACGGAAATGCAGCCAGACAAAATGATGAATTTGATTATCATTATGAAGATGTGCACCGCTGTAAAATAAAATTGATTGAAGTGATTCCGAATCAGAAAGTTGTTTGGTTGGTGGAAAACAACTATTTCAAATTTACCGAAGATAAAACCGAATGGACGGGTACAAAACCCACTTTTGAAATTTCGGAAAAAGACGGAAAAACCGAACTTCGCTTTACCCATTTTGGTTTGGTTCCGGATTATGAATGTTTTGAGATTTGCCAGGATGCGTGGACCAATTATATTCAGAATAGTTTAAAAAAATTAATTACAACCGGAAAAGGCGAGCCAAACGGCAAAGATAAACCCAGAACAGAAAATGAGAAGAAATTGAGTTCAAAGTAATGGCAATAAGTTTTGGCTACGACAATAGTAGATTTGGCTAAAGTAATTTTCGTGATGATGCGCAACTTTGTATCATCAAAAAATAGAAACGATGAAAATTACACTTACAGGTTCTTTAGGGAACATCAGCAAGCCACTGGCTCAGGAATTAGTACAAAAAGGACATCAGGTTACGGTAATTACGAGCGATGTCGAAAAACAAACCGAAATTGAAACTCTTGGAGCAAAAGCAGCAATTGGATCTGTAGAAGATGCAGCGTTTTTAACTGAAGCTTTTACCGGCGCAGACACCGTTTATTGCATGATTCCGCGTGCGAATTATTTTGATCCAAATCTGGATTTAGATGCTTTTACCCGCAAAATTGGTGATACTTATGCAGAAGCGATTCAGCAATCCGGCGTAAAACGTGTGGTATTTTTGAGCAGTATAGGCGCTCATTTAGAGAAAAATTCAGGAATTATTCAGCGTTATAATGAAATCGAAAGTGTGTTGAATAAACTTACGGATGTTTCGATTACGTTTATGCGTCCGACTTCTTTCTTTTATAACTTGCTGGCTTATATTCCGATGATAAAAAATGCAGGAATTATTGCAGCAAATTATGGTGCAGCCAAAATGATTCCGTGGGTTTCTCCTCTGGATATCGCAGCTGCAATTGCCGAAGAATTGACAACTCCGCTTGACGGAAAAAAAGTTCGTTATGTGGCAAGCGAAGAACTTACAGGTCACGAAACCGCAGCAATATTAGGAAACGCAATTGGAAAACCGGATTTAAAATGGGTTTTAGTAACCGATGAAGAAACGCTGAACGGTTTAACTTCTGTGGGAATGCAGCAAAAAATCGCCGCTGGTCTTGTTGAAATGTACGCCGGACTTTACAACGGTTTATTGGGCGAAGATTACGAGCGCAACAAACCAGCCGTGATGGGAAAAACAAAACTGGCAGAATATGCAAAAGATTTTGCTCGCCTTTATAATCAAAATTAGTAACTTGTACTATGGCAAATCAGCAACCACTCCGAATAAAAAGTATCAGCGAATTTCATGAATTTCGAGATTTGCCAAAGCCGGAACATCCGTTAGTAAGCGTTTATAATTTTGAAGATCTTAAACACTTAAACGAAAATGAACCCAAAAGCTTAATGCTTGATTTTTACTCGATTGCCTTAAAGCGACATGCCAATGCAACCATGCGATATGGTCAGCAGGAATATGATTTTAAGGAAGGTGTTTTGCTTTTTATTGCGCCTGGTCAGGTTTTTTCTATAGAAGGAAATGCAGAACTTCAGCATACAGGATGGTCTTTATTGGTCCATCCTGATTTTTTGTGGAATACGCCGCTTGCCAAAAAAATCAAACAATACGAGTATTTTGGATATGCTGTTCATGAGGCTTTACATCTTTCTGATAAGGAAGAAAAAATGATTATTGGGATTATCAAAAACATTCAGAAGGAATACCTGTCTAATATTGATAAATTCAGTCAGGATGTGATTATTGCTCAAATTGAGTTATTACTTACTTATTCTGAGCGTTTTTATAACCGTCAGTTTATTACCAGAAAAATCAGCAATCACCAAATTCTGGAACGTTTGGAGAATCTGTTAGATGATTATTTTGCAACTGATTCTTTATCTAAAAAAGGATTGCCAACCGTTCAGTTTATTGCAGAAAATTTAAATGTTTCGCCCAATTATCTAAGCGGATTATTGAAATTACTGACCGGACAAAGTACGCAACAGCACATACACGATAAACTGATCGAAAAAGCCAAAGAAAAACTTTCGACAACAAATTTATCCATAAGCGAAATTGCCTTTGATCTGGGTTTTGAACATCAGCAGTCTTTTAGTAAATTGTTCAAAACAAAGACTACGATTTCACCTTTGGAATTTAGACAATCTTTTAATTAGAATATCATTTAATATTTTTCTATTTCCAGATCTTTAACCTGAAAAGATACTAGTAAATTTCATAACTTAGTTAGCTTTTAAATTACAAGTCATGACTAAGAAAGAAATTGCACAGGACTTTTTAGAACTCGCCGCAAAAGGACATTCTCACGAGGCATTCAGACGCTATGTTGGTAAAAATTTCAAGCATCACAACGCCTATTTTAAAGGCGATGCCGATACTTTGATGCTGGCTATGGAAGAATCAACTCGAACAAATCCCAACAAAGTTTTTAAAATTCACCATATTCTGGAAGACGGAAATTTCGTTGCCGTACATTCTCATTTAAAACAAACTCCCGTCGAACTTGGCTTTGCCGTAGTCCATATTCTAAAATTTAAATCAGATAAAATTGTCGAACTTTGGGATTTAGGACAGCCTGTTCCTAAGGAAACAATAAATGAGAATGGAATGTTTTAGTTTTCAGTCTTTGTCTCAGTTTTCAGTTTCAGTCTCAGTCTCAGTCTCAGTCTCAGTTTACAAATTTCTGCTATCAAATAAGATTAACAACTCATAACTTATAATTCATAACTAATAACTCATAACTTCCTTAATGAACTCTATTTTCAGAATTTCTTGCTTGTTCTTTTTTACATTTTTACTTTCTAATTGCAATTCTTTTGCACAGAAAAAAGACGATTATTCGGCTAAAATAGACAGTTTAATTAAAGTTAGCGAACCCAAATTTAATGGTGTTGTTTTGATTGCCAAAAACGGAAAAACACTATACAATAAAGCGCAGGGTTTTACCAATTTTAAAACTAAAAAGCCTTTGACAATCGACACTCAGTTTGAGATTATGTCTAACAGCAAACAAGTTGCTGCCGTTTTGATATTACTGGAAGTAGAAAAAGGCAGAATCGATCTTCATTCTCCAATAAAAAAATATTTGCCTGAACTTACCCAAACCTGGGCAGATTCTGTAACGGTTCATCAACTTTTAAATCACTCACACGGAATTGTCGATTTACAAAAACCGCTGCTTTTTAAACCCGGAACAGATTTTAAATACGGAAACTTGAGCTTTAATCTTTTAGGAAAAATTGTTGCTAATACTTCTAAAAAAAGTTATGATGAAGTTGCAAATGCACTTTGCAAAAAACTAAACATGAAAAATACTTTTTGCTATTCTAAAGATAAAACTCAAAATTTAGCTTCGGGACATTATGTTCAAAATGATGTTTATGATGTTATTGAAGGTTCTCAGATTAATCCCGAAAGTTTAGGTGCTGACGGAATAGTTTCGACCGTAAATGATTTGGCCATTTGGAATAATAATCTCCATAAAGGAAAAATCCTAAAACCGGAAACGTATCAATTAATGCTAAAATATACTATTTTGTCTCAGCATAATTTATTCGGAAAAGAAAAAGAAGGTTATGGTTACGGCATTCGAATTATCGAAAAAGAACCAGTAAAATATATTGGACATACCGGGCTTGGAGATGGATTTTCTTCTGTAAATTTGTATTTTCCCGAAAGTGACATAAGCTTAATTGTTTTAGAAAATCAAATGTTTGCTAATCCTGATTTGTTTTATGCTACTGGATTTAAAATTAAAAATATGCTGTTTAAAAGTGATTTACTGAATCGAAAATAGTTAACCATGGCAAAGAATAAAACTACTGAAACAGAAAGCAGCGTTACAGATTTCATTAATAATGTTGAAGATGTAACGAAGCAAAATGATGCGTTTGAACTTGTTGCATTAATGCAAAAACAAACCGGTTTTGAAGCTAAAATGTGGGGACCAGCCATCATTGGTTTTGGTAGTTATCATTATAAATACGAAAGTGGTCACGAAGGCGATGCGCCACTTGTTGCTTTTTCGCCAAGAAAAGCTGCTATTTCAATTTATGCTTATTTATCAGATGAAAATAAAGAGGAACTGCTCTCTAAATTAGGAAAACACAAAGCCTCAAAAGGATGCATTTACATCAAAAAACTAGCTGATATTGATATCGAAATTCTGAAAACCATAGTTTCCGGATCCGTAACAGAATTACAAAAATTATATCCCCCAATCTCCAAATAATCATGGTTTTAACAATAATTCTTATTTTAATTGCACTTCTTATTTTCGTTTTTCAACATCCCCGATATGGAAAAAGGCCAAGTGGCGAAAGATTAGCTTTAATACAAAAATCGCCAAATTATAAAAACGGAAAATTCGAAAATATAAATTTCACTCCTGAACTTGCCGAAGGTTACGGCTATATGGATGTTCTTTATAATTTCTTCTTCAAAAAAGTCGACAGAAAAATTCCGACTGATATTATTCCGTCCATAAAAACCAATTTACACGAAATTCCGTTAGATCAGGATATTTTGGTTTGGTTTGGGCATTCCTCCTATTTTATTCAGTTAGAAGGAAAACGTTTTTTGATTGATCCTGTTTTTAGCGGCAACGCCTCTCCTATTTACGGAACGACAAAAGCATTCAAAGGAACTGATATTTACACCGCTGCTGATATTCCGGAAATTGATTATTTGCTGATTACACACGATCATTACGATCATTTGGATTATGCCACGATCATGGAATTAAAACCAAAGATTAAAAAAATAATCTGTGCGCTTGGTGTGGGTTCACATTTAGAATTTTGGAAATTCCCAAAAGAAATTATCATCGAAAAAGACTGGTACGAAACAATAGAATTAGATCAAAACCTGACACTTTATACAACTCCGTCAAGACATTTTTCCGGCAGAAGTACGAAACGCTGCAACACACTCTGGACGTCTTTTGTTTTAGCAACCAACGATTTTAAAATGTATTTGGGTGGCGACAGCGGTTATGATACTCATTATGCCGAAATTGGCGCAAAATACGGCCCTTTTGATCTTGCACTTATTGATAACGGGCAATACAATCCAGCCTGGAAATACATTCACAATTTGCCGGAAGATGTGATCCAGGCAATGAAAGACATAAAAGCAACAAGAGTTTTTCCGGTTCATTCTTCTAAATTTGCACTGGCACTTCATCCTTGGGACGAACCTTTAATTAGAGTAACAGAATTGAATGCCATTTCAGAAAACCCGATTCCGTTAGTTACGCCGAAAATTGGAGAATTAGTTGAATTGAAAAATGAAAACCAGGAATTTCAACAATGGTGGAAAGGAGTTAATTAATTTTAGATTGCAGATTTCCAGTCATAACCCGTGGTTTTCAACCACGGGGACATATAGATTGTGGAAATACGTTGTGGAGATATGTTGTGTCCAAATGGTTGAAACCATTCGCTATGTCTCTAAATAAAGAATGGTTGAAAGGTGTGAAATAAATTGTAGATTTTCAAACCATAGCCCGTGGTTTCAACCATGGGGACATATAGATTTTGGAAATACGTTGTGGAGATATCTTTTGTCCAAATAGTTGAAACCATTCGCTATGTCTCTAAATAAAGAATGGTTGAAAGGTGTGAAATAAATTGTAGATTTCCAGTCATAGCCCGTGGTTTCAACCACGGGGACATATGAATTGTGGAAATATGAATTGTGGAAATACGTTGTGGAGATACGTTGTGTCCCAATGGTTGAAACCATTGGCTATATTTCAAAATAAAGAATGGTTGAAAGCTGTGAAATAAATTGTAGATTTTCCAACCATAGCCCGTGGTTTCAACCACGGGGACATAGGAATTTTGGAAATACGTTGTGGAGATATGTTTTGTCCAAATGGTTGAAACCATTCGCTATGTCTCTAAATAAAGAATGGTTGAAAGGTGTGAAATAAATTGTAGATTTCCAGTCATAGCCCGTGGTTTCAACCACGGGGACATATAGATTGTGGACATACGTTTGCGTCCCAATGGTTGAAACCATTGGCTATATTTCAAAATAAAGAACGGTGGAAAAGTGTTAGTTTTTCAAACCATAGCCCGTGGTTTCAACCACGGGGACATATGAATTGTGAAACCTGAAACAAAAAAAAAACATGAAACCTGAAACAAAAAAACCATGAAACAAAAAATATGCTTTTTATCCATTGCCTTTCTTGTCACATTAAATATTTTCTCTCAAAACACTTACATATTTTTAGGATCGTATAACAGAGATAAGGAAGCAGAATCTATTCAGGTGTATCAATTAGACACTTTAAACGGAAAACTGACTAAAATAACCGCAGCAAAAAATATCATCAATCCGTCGTATTTGACTATTTCTCCAAACGGAAAATATCTTTACGCCTGCACCGATACAAAAATGCCAAACGCAGGAAGTGTAAGCAGCTTTGCATTTAATCCTGAAAACAAAACCCTTACTTTTTTGAACAAACAATCAAGCGGCGGAGAGAATCCGGTGTATGTTTCGGTGCATAAAAGCGGGAAATGGCTCGTAAATGCCAATTACACGGAAGGAAGTGTTTCGGTTCATCCTTTATTAGAAAATGGCAAAATCGATTCGCTTTCGCAGAATTTCCAATACAGTGACGGAAGCGTTCGCAAAGAAAGACAAACACGATCTCACGTGCATTCGGCGGTATTTTCTCCGCAATTTGATTATCTTTTTTTACCTGATTTAGGCGCTGATAAAATTCGCTGTTATGGTTTTGATGAATCCAAAAAACAGCCTTTAACTGAAACAAATAATCCGTTTACAAAAACAGATTTAGAAGCCGGACCAAGACATTTTACTTTTCATCCCAATCAACAATTTGGGTATTGTATCGAAGAAATGGCAGGCGCAATCAGCGTGTATCAATATGAAAACGGAACTTTGAAAAAGATACAAAGAATTAATACACATCCTGATAAAATCAAAGAAGGTTTTGAAAGTTCAGACATTCACATTTCACCGGACGGAAAATTTCTGTATGCTACAAATCGCGGTAAAGAAAACAATATTGCCATTTTTTCTATTGATGCAAACGGGCTTTTGACAAACATTGGTTATCAATCAACCTTAGGAAAACATCCCAGAATTTTCGCCATCGATGAAAGCGGAAAATTTCTGATTGCCACAAATGTGCTTTCGGGGAATGTGGTTGTTTTTAAAAGAAATTTACAAACAGGTTTGCTTAAAAAAGTGGGTAAAGAGGTTAAAATGGAGAATGTTTCTTGTGTGCAGATAAAGAGGATATAATCTTTAGTGTTTATACACATTTTATGTCACTTCGAAGCAGGAAACTCGAGCGATAGCGAACAAACAATTAATCACATCCAGAGAGCAACGCACTTTGTAGATTTTGATTATGTGATTTCTCCTTCGTCGAAATGACAAACTTTGCGTTACTTTGCCAAAACAACACACAAATTCAACAGATTTTAAAATCTTTTTTAATCTTTTAATCCGTGGCAAAAAAATAATTCGTGCAAATTCGTGCAATTCGTGGCAAAAAAATAAAAACTATGACAAAATTCAATTTACAACCGGAAGTTTTAGAAAATGATATTATAAAATTAATTCCACTGCAGGAAAATCATTTTGAAGAACTTCATCAAGCGGCTTCGGATCCTTTGATCTGGGAACAATATCCTATAAAAGACCGTTATAAATTAGAAAATTTTAAACCTTTTTTTGATGGAGCTATAAACTCAAAAGGTGCTTTTTTAATCTTAGATAAAGTAACCAACGAAGTTATGGGAACGTCAAGATTTTATGATTACAATGCCGAAAAATCTAGTGTTGCAATTGGCTTTACGTTTATTACCAGAAAATTTTGGGGCGGACCTTATAATAAAGCTTTAAAAAAGTTAATGATCGATTATGCTTTTGAAAGTTTGAACTCGGTAATTTTTCATGTTGCTGAAACAAATTTCCGTTCGCAAAAAGCCGTTTTAAAACTTGGAGCAGAAAAAATAAATGAAGTAACTTTTAACATGAATGGAGCTGATATCATCCATTACGAATACGAATTAAAAAAATAATTAAAATGAAAAGCATAACAGTTTTCTGCGGATCCAGTTTTGGTACCGAAGAAATTTATAAAGAACAAGCCGTTTTACTGGGTCAGACTTTGGCAAAACAAAATATAAAATTAATTTACGGCGGCGCAAACGTGGGTTTAATGGGCGCTGTTGCCGATGGCGTTTTGAATGCCGGCGGAGAAGCAATTGGTGTTCTTCCTAATTTTTTACGATCGAAAGAAATAGCGCATTTAGGTTTAACCGAATTGATTTTGGTGGAAAGTATGCACGAAAGAAAAACCAAAATGAACGATTTATGCGAAGGCGTTATTGCGCTTCCGGGTGGTTTTGGAACTCTTGAAGAACTTTTCGAAATGCTGACGTGGGCACAATTAGGTTTGCATAAAAAACCAATCGCCATTTTAAATATCAATGGTTTTTATGATGCTCTTATCGAATTAACCAAAGTGATGGTTGAAAAAGGTTTATTGAAAGATGTCAATCAGCAAATGCTTTTGGTGAGCGATAGTATTGATGATTTATTAGATCAAATGAGAAATTATGTAGCGCCTACTGTTGGAAAATGGGTTGATAAGGATAAAGTCTAAAATACTGAAAAACTTAATTTTTAAATTGCTTTTTATAGTCACTTGGATTCAGTCCTGTATATTTTTTAAACAACCGATTCAGGTGACTTGCATCGCTAAAACCAAATTCATAGACAATTTCGTTGATTTGCATATTGGTAAATTTCAACCTCGTTTCAATAAGTTTTATTTTGTAGGCAATCTTATATTGCTGAATACTTTGTCCGGTTTTGGTTTTAAAATATTCGCTGATGTAAGTAGGTGAAACATGAAACTCTTTTGCCATTTTTACGGCTTTTAATGCTTCGGGCTGATAAATATTCTGATGAACATAATTTAATAAATCCAGACTTGATTCTGCATTAAATGGCATAATCGCAAGTGGAGCAGTCAGTGAAATATTTCTCGCAGCAATTGTAATTATAGTATTCAGAATTTGCCTGATTACTTCTTGTTGCTGCGGAAAATTACTGCTTTCTTCCCGAATCAAAGCCTCAATCATAGAGCGTATTAAAGGTTTGTCTGTTATGGTTTTTAAAATACAGCCCGGCATATGATTGTGATTGTGAAAAATAAATTCCAGTTTCTGAATCCAATCGCTGCTTTGTGTTTTCAGATAACTGTCATGAAATCTGATAAAGAAAAATTTAGTCTTTTCAGCCACTTCAAAACTGTGAATATCCTGCGGAAAAATCAAAAATAATTTATCCGAGGCATACGGCAGTCTGTGATCGTCTATAATCTGAATTCCTTTTCCTTCCAATACAAATACCATTTCAAAAAACGTATTCTTGCGTTCCTTGGCTTCATATTCTGAAACTTCCAAAAATTGAAGTTCAAAAGGGTGATATAAATTTCTAATTTCCATCTTTCAAAAATACAAATTATTCCAATGATTGTACAAGTTTTAAAAAGAGGTTCTTCTGAACTTTGTACTACAAAATCATACAAATATGGAAACTACATCTTTTTTATTACTCCGTCTTGCCGTTGCTATAAGCATGTTTGGCCACGGATTGGTACGTCTGCCAAAATTAACTATCTTTAGCAATTGGATGATTGGCAGTTTTGAAAATTCTATGCTGCCAAAATTCATCGTGACGCCTTTTAGCTACATTTTACCAATAGCCGAATTTACAATTGGTTTGCTTTTATTATTAGGTCTCTTTACGAAACCTGCTTTAATAGCCGGCGGCTTTGTTATGCTGGTATTACTGTTTGGAACTTCAATGATTGAGAACTGGGAAGCTATTCCGTCACAATTAATTCATGTTGCTTTTTTTGCTTTGCTATTGCAATTTATCGATTATAATAGTTGGGCAGTTGATATTTTAATTAAAAAACAATAATCATGAGTTCAAGAAGAAATTTTATCAAACAAACCGGAATTATTGGAATGGTCGGCATGATGAATCCAATAGAAACATTCGCAGAAGTATCTAAAACAGAATCTTTTTTATCTCCTCCAAAAACAAAATGGGCCGATGGTTCAAGATTAGTGGTTTCACTTTCGATGCAGTTTGAAGCAGGCGGACAACCTGATAATGCTGAAAGTCCTTTTCCTCAAAATATACAAAAGGGCTATATCGATCTTCCTGCCGCAACCTGGTACAACTACGGCTATAAGGAAGGAATTCCGCGTATGCTGGACAATTGGGATAAACTAGGCGTAAAAGTCACCTCGCATATGGTGGGAACTGCTGTTTTGAAAAATCCGGAACTGGCAAAAGAAATTGTACAGCGCGGTCACGAAGCAGCAGCTCACGGTATGAATTGGAGTACACAATACACAATGCCTTATGAAGAGGAAAAGAAATTTATAAAAGATGGTGTTGATGCCATCAAAAATGTAACCGGTTTTACTGCTGTTGGTTACAATGCCAACTGGTTACGCCGCGGACCAAATACACTTAACATTCTGCAGGAACTTGGTTTTAAATACCATATTGATGATATTAGCAGAGACGAACCTTTTATTATTCAGGTAAAAAATAAAGATTTTGCTGTTGTTCCCTACACAATTCGAAACAATGATATTGTTTTGATTGAAGGAAAAAACTTTTCAGCAGATCAATTTTTACAGCAGGTTAAAATGGAATTTGATCAATTGTATGCCGAAAGTGAAACACAACGCCGACAAATGTCGATTAGTTTTCATGATCGTATTGGCGGAACTCCACAGATGGTAAAAGCGGCAAATGATCTTATTAAATACATGCAGCAGCATAAAGGTGTGAGCTTTAAACGCAAAGACGAAATTGCCGAAATGGCGCTGAATGACAAAACTACTATAAGAGAATAACAAATATTATTTTAGATTTTAGATCTTAGATCTTAGATTTTACAATCCATACCCGTGAAAACCTGTATGGATTTTTTTATTAAAGTAATTAGAATTTCTTTCTTAAATTAGGGGGTTGAAAAAAATAGTTTAAAAATCAGGATTTACATTTTACAAACAATATTTCACCCATAAAAATGAAAACAGAAAATAACAAATTCGCAAAAGCCGAAATGCTGATTAGAAAACCTGTTTCAGAAGTTTTTCAGGCTTTTATTGATCCGGAAATTACCAGTAAATTTTGGTTTACAAAAGGTTCAGGAAAACTGGAACAAGATAAAAAAACAGAATGGACCTGGGAAATGTATGGTTTTTCATTAACGGTCCTGACGCATGTTTTGCAGGAAAATAAAAAAATAGTGATCGAATGGGGAAATCCTGACGAAAGCACGCTTGTCGAATGGGTTTTTACGCCGCTAGACGAAAATGAAACTTTTGTAAGCGTTACTAATTCCGGTTTTAAAGGCGATACAGATAAAATAATCGATCAGGTTCGAAATTCAACTGAAGGTTTTACTTTAGTTTTAGCCGGAGCAAAAGCATATCTGGAACATCATATTTTACTGAATCTCGTTTTAGACCGATTTCCAAAAGGTCTTGCGTAGAAAGAGTTTCAAGTTTCAGGTTTATTTTGTTTCAAGTTCACAACTAAACCTGAAACCTGAAACCTGAAACTTGTTAAAAAGAAAATCATGGAAACCAAAAAACCAGCAAATATCGACGAATACATTGGCGGATTCCCCAATGATGTCCAGGAAATTTTAGAGAAAATCAGGGCAACAATTCAGAAAGCAGCGCCGGATGCCAAAGAAAAAATCAGTTATTCGATGCCGGCTTTTGATCAAAACGGAATTGTGGTGTATTTTGCTGCTTTTAAAAATCATATTGGTTTATATGCGTTGCCAAGCGGTCACGAAGAATTTAAAGAGGCACTTTCGAAATATAAATCCGGAAAAGGTTCTGTTCAGTTTCCTTTGGATAAACCAATGCCTTTTGATCTGATTACTAAAATTGTAAAATTCAGGGTAAAAGAAAATCTGGCAAAAGCAAAAAAGAAATAATTTCCAATGAATTTAATGGAGCATTACAATCAACTTTATAAAAAATCCGCAGAAAGCATTTTAGCAGGAAATTATAATTTAGATTCTCAAATAAATAACAAATCAGATTCTCGTTTTGGCATTACGTTACTCATTCGCCCAAGCGAAAAAATAAAAGCTAACATTCAGTTCTTTTTAGACGAATTAAAGGCAATCGAACCCGAACAATATTATTATCCTGATTCTGATATTCATATCACGGTAATGTCGATTATTTCGTGTTATGAAGGTTTTAGTGTAGATAAAATTAAAGTCGAAGATTATATTAAAATCATTCAGGAAAGTTTGGTTGATCTGGGTGAAATTAAAATTGAATTTCAAGGCGTTACGGCTTCTCCTTCCGCTCTAATGATTCAGGGTTTTCCTGCTGATGAATCTTTGAACAATCTGCGAAACAAACTTCGCGATAACTTCAAAAAATCGCCTTTACAACAAAGTATTGATAGCCGTTATTCGATTGCAACGGCACATTCGACTGTCATGCGTTTTCAGGAGAAACTTCAAAACCCGGAAAAACTAATTGAAATAACGGAGAGATTTCGTGACTATGATTTTGGCGAATTTACGGTTGATAAAGTAGAATTGGTTTTTAATGATTGGTATCAAAGAGAAAGTAATACCATTCATTTACAAGATTTTAATTTATAAGTTTTTTTTGCCACGAAGGCGCAAAGTCACAAAGCTTTTTTTTTAAACTATGAATTAAAAATTAGTGCCCTTGCGTCTTTGTGGCAAATTTACCAAAATGCCATAAAATACCAGAAGGATCGTGGAGAAAGCATTCACTTCCCCAGTCTAAATGTCGTGTCGGAGTTAGTTTTACTCCTTCATATTTCTGAGGAAGATTTAAAGCTAATAATTCTTTGTAATAACGATCAGTATCATCAACTTCAAGAAAAACCATGGTGTTTTCGATCCATTCTTTTGCATAATAATCCTGAAGATAAAAGGCAATTGAATCACTTTTAAAAACAGAAAATTTTGGATCTAAAACTGTTTCTTCAAAACCTAAATCACGATAAAAACTTCTCGAGATTTCGAAATTTTTAGCGCCGATGAAAGGACGGATTGATTGGATGTTGTGTTGCATTTTAGTTTATTTTAAGTTTCTTTCGCAGATTAAACCCGACAGGTTTTAAAAACCTGTCGGGTTTGTCGCAATCTAAATATCAGAACTTTTATTTCTTTTACCCCTTCTTCAAAATACTTCCCAAACCTCGACCGATTTGTTCAATCGCTTCAAGACCTTTTGTTAATGGCGTTGCGGTAAAATCTTCGTACGCATCCATAGAAGTCACTTTATTATCGTCTTGCGGATACACTAAAATTAAGTTGTTTTCTTCGAATGATTTTTCGAATTTCTGAGGCAATTTATCAAAGATGGAATGATACGATACGGAACCTTTTCTGGACAAATTAAAAGCTATTAAATCAGTTGGTTTAATTTCGTCTGAAATCGCTTCAAAATCATCCCAGTCCAAAATACTCTTAAATCCTAATTTAGCATTGAGCTTTAAATTATTCGCAATTTGCTGGATAGCCTGATGCGTTTTATATTCCGCATAAATCATAATCGGAATGCTTAATTCCTGAGATAATCTGGCTATTTTCTGCAATAAAAGCTGAAACCCAACTCCTCTTTCTGAAAAAGGCGGACAAATAAAAACCAGTCTTTTTTCTTCTATAAACGGTCTTTCAAATCGACAAATAAATAAGCTTTTGTCTACATTATTAATGATCGAATCTACATTTTCCCCGAAAATTTTATCAAGAAAACCTGTTTTTCTCGGCCAGCCCACAATCACAATATCCGACATGATTTCTTTTGAAGTCCTTGCAATTCCACTCGCCGGATTATGGTCGATTCTGGCAATTGTATTGATTTTTACTTCTGATGCAGAACCCTGAATAACGAATTTATCAACGGCTTTTCTATATCTTAAAATGTTTTTCTCGGCCTGATCATTATTCGGCACAATCGTTAACAAAGTAACCGGATTGGTTGATTTTTTATCTTTAATTAAAAGTGCGAAATCTAATAAACTCGCTGTCGCAGAAGTTTTTGCCAGCGGAATCAAAATATGTTCTTCTAAAATATGATCTCTGTTTGTATCTTCATGTGAAACTTCTTCTTCGCAGATTGCAATTTTTTTAGCTGCTTTTTCTGTTGCAAACGAAGCCACAATACAGGTAATCAGAATTAAAATAATAGTTCCGTTTAAGATATTTTCATCCAGAATTTTAGCTTTAAAACCCACTAAAATTACAGCCAGAGTTGCTGCCGCGTGTGCACTGCTTAATCCGAAGATAAGCTGTCTTTCGGTCTTGGTATATTTAAAAACGATTTGGGTGAAAAATGCCGCAATCCACTTTCCAAAAATAGCCACAACACTCAAAGTTCCGGCTACAATCAAAGCTGTTGGTCCGCTTAAAATCACGCTGATATCAACCAGCATTCCCACAGAAATCAGGAAAAACGGAATGAATAATGAATTCCCGATAAATTCAATTCTGTTCATCAAAGCTGATGATTGCGGAATTAACGGATTCAATGCCAAACCGGCAACGAAAGCACCAATAATAGGCTCTACTCCTGCTACCTGCGCCAAAAAAGCGGCGAAGAAAACAACAGAAAGAACAAAAATATAATGGGCGTGTTTTTCACTTTCCAGTTTCTTAAAAAACCATTTTGCAATTCTCGGAATAACCAAAAACATAATGGCTGAAAATATGGCTAATGAAACGCCTAATTTGATCCAGAAAGCCTGATTCAGATTGCCCTGAGAGCTTCCCATAATTACGGCAAGAATAATCAAAACAGCCGTATCGGTTAAAATAGTTCCGCCAACAGTAATAGCAACTGCCTGATTTTTAGCGATTCCCATTTTACTTACAATTGGATACGCTACCAAAGTGTGCGTGGCAAACATACTTGCCGTTAAAAAACTGGCATTAAAATCGTATTGCAGCAAATAAAAACAAACAGGAAAACCTATGGATAAAGGAAAAATAAAGGTAAAAAATCCGAACAGTAAACTCTTATTTCTATTGGCTTTAAACTCATTCATATCGAGTTCCAAACCTGCAATAAACATAATATACAAAAGTCCGATGGTTGAAAATAAATCAACTGCAGAGTTTTTTGCCAGAATATTAAGTCCATGAGGGCCAATGATTACTCCTGAAATTATAAGACCAATAATGCCGGGAATATTTATTTTTTTGAGTAAAATTGGAGACAGCAGAATAATGAAAAGTATCAACGAAAAAATTAATACTGGATTGTTAAGCGGTAATTCGAATTCTTGTAAAAAATGCTTGAAAAATTCTATCATAATGTAATTTTATCTTCTTTATGGTATTTTTATTTTCCGTAAAAAGAGCTCTAAAAAATCAAAATACAATTTCAGAAGGTATTATATATCCGATTTAATTTAAGGTGAAGAAAACCGGATTCTTCAGTAAATGCTTCATTACAAAAATACCTAAAAAAACCACGAACTCTTTATGAAAACCGCATATTAAGGAATTAAATTTGTTTCATTGCCAAATTATTAAAATTTAATACCATTTTTAACAAAACCGCAACATTAACAATTAAATGTTTACGTTCGTTGCATTATTCAATTATCTTTGTCTTATAAAAATTGAACAATGGAAGAATGTATTTCTGTTTTTGATATGCTTAAAATTGGTGTTGGCCCTTCGAGTTCCCACACATTAGGTCCGTGGAGAGCCGCAGAACGTTTTTTAGAAGAGTTAAAAAACGAATCTATTTTAGAACAAATTACCAGAGTCAAAGTCGATTTATACGGTTCACTTTCATTAACAGGCAAAGGCCACGCGACAGATCTTGCTGTTATGCTGGGTTTAAGCGGTCAGGATCCTGAATATATTCCCATTGATGATATTGCCGGAATCATTAAATCCATCGAAACCAAAAATGAAATCCTTTTGGGCAACCAGATCGCGATTCCGTTTTACTTTCTTCAGGATATTGTTTTTAATAAAGACTTTCTTCCTTTCCATGCCAATGGCTTAAAATTCACGGCTTACAAAGCAGATGATTCTGAATATGAATCTACTTTTTATTCTATTGGAGGCGGTTTTGTGGTGAAAGAAGAACGCACGAATGCAAAAATAAAAGAGGAAATAAAATGTGCTTTTCCGTTTCCGATTCAAAATGCGGTTGAGCTTTTAAATTATACGATTTCAGAAAACAAATCGATCTCAGAAATTGTTTATGAAAACGAAAAATCGATGCGTCCTGAAGCCGAAATTCATTCGGAATTAATGCGCATCTGGAACACGATGTTAGAATGCATGTACATTGGCTGCCATACAGGAGGAATTCTTCCCGGCGGATTAAACGTTCGCAGAAGAGCTTTCGATATGCATCAGAATCTAATTGGTTTATCGAATTATTCAAACCCACAAACTTGGCTGGAAGAAATCAGAAAAACCGAGGTTAAATTTCGCCAAATCCTGAAATGGGTAAGCTGTTTTGCACTTGCCGTGAATGAAGTAAACGCGTCTTTAGGCCGTGTTGTTACGGCGCCTACAAACGGAAGCGCGGGTGTAATTCCGGCGGTTTTAATGTATTATCTGGTGATCGAAAACCACGATGCAGGCGAAAAAGAAATCAAACAATTTTTGATGGTTGCCGGAGAAATTGGAAGTATCTTTAAAAAAGGTTCTACGATTTCTGCAGCAATGGGTGGTTGTCAGGCCGAAATTGGCGTTTCGTCGTCAATGGCAGCGGCGGCGCTTTGCGAATTAATGGGCGGAACTCCTGCTCAGGTTTTAATGGCTGCCGAAATTGCTATGGAACATCACCTGGGTTTAACCTGCGACCCAATTGGCGGTCTGGTTCAGATTCCGTGTATCGAAAGAAATACGATGGGCGCGATAAAAGCCATCAATGCTGCAGAATTAGCCCTTGAAACCGATTCTAAAAATGCAAAAGTTCCGTTAGATAAAGTCATCAATACAATGTGGCAAACGGCAAAAGATATGAACTCCAAATACAAAGAAACCTCTGAAGGCGGACTTGCTATTGCCGTAAATATGGCAGATTGTTAAAAAAGGTTTGTCACGAATTAGACTAATTTTCACTAATTTTTATATATGATAATCATTAAAAATAGTAATTCGTGAAAATTCGTGAAATTCGTGCAAACAAAATCAACTACATTATATCTTCAAAAAAACACTACATTATTATTGCTATTTAGAATAGAAGTTAAAGACGGAAAGCTTTTTTCTGTTGAAATATTCTTCTATTGCTGATTTCAATCTATAATTATTCAATACTTTTACATTCACAAAAAAAATAAAAAACACAAAATGTCAGTAGCTAAAAAAGATTATAAAAGAATCACTACAAAGTCGTTAATCGAAATGAAAAGCAACGGAGAGAAAATCTCTATGCTAACGGCTTACGATTATACAATGGCAAAAATTGTTGACACTGCAGGAGTTGATGTGATTTTAGTTGGAGATTCAGCTTCAAATGTTATGGCGGGTCACGAAACGACTTTGCCAATTACTTTAGACCAAATGATTTACCATGCTTCGTCTGTAGTTCGTGCTATCGAAAGAGCTTTGGTTGTTGTAGATTTACCTTTTGGAAGTTATCAGTCTGACCCTAAAGAGGCGTTGCGTTCTGCCATCAGAATCATGAAAGAAAGCGGTGGACACGCAGTGAAACTGGAAGGTGGAAAAGAAATAAAAGAATCTATCAAAAAAATATTAAACGCAGGAATTCCGGTTATGGGACACTTGGGTTTAACGCCACAATCTATCTATAAATTCGGAACTTACAGCGTTCGCGCCAAAGAGGAAGAAGAAGCAGAAAAACTAATCGAAGATGCTAAACTGCTGGAAAAAATTGGCTGTTTTGGAATCGTTTTAGAAAAAATCCCTGCTGATTTAGCCGAAAAAGTAGCCAAAAGTATTTCTATTCCCGTTATCGGAATTGGTGCCGGAGGTGGTGTTGACGGGCAGGTTTTGGTTATTCACGATATGTTAGGAATGAATAATGAATTTAGTCCTCGTTTTTTACGTCGTTATTTAAACCTATATCAGGAAATGACTTCTGCAATTGGTCAGTATGTGACCGATGTGAAATCTAGTGATTTTCCTAATTCTAATGAACAATACTAATTAGTTTTCAGTCTCAGTTTTAAGTATTCAGTTTCTCTCTAAAAAAAATTACCTTGTCTAATAAAATTATTTCCGATAAAAACAATCTTCAGGTTTTACACGAAGACAATCATATTATTGTGGTTAATAAACGTGTCGGCGATATTGTTCAGGGAGATAAAACGGGTGACAAACCTTTATCTGATGTTGTAAAGGAATACATTAAAGACAAATATAATAAACCTGGCGACGTGTTTTTGGGTGTGATTCATCGTTTGGACAGACCTACAACCGGAATCGTGGTTTTTGCCAGGACAAGTAAAGCTTTAACGCGAATGAACGAATTGTTCAGCAATCGCGAAACGAAAAAAACCTATTGGGCAGTTGTCAAGAATAAGCCTTCGGAAACAACTGCCAAATTGGTTCACTATCTGAAAAGAAACGAGAAAAACAATACTTCAAAAGCGCATTTAAAAGAAGTTCCTGATAGTAAAGTTGCCAGTCTGGATTATACTGTTTTTAAAGAACTTCAGAATTATGTGGCGCTGGAAATCAACTTACATACGGGGCGTCATCATCAAATTCGTGCGCAATTAGCTGCGATTGGTTCGCCTATAAAAGGGGATTTAAAATATGGTTTTGACAGAAGCAATCCTGATGGCGGAATTCATCTTCATGCCAGAAAATTAGTTTTTGTGCATCCGGTTTCAAAAGAAGATATTACCATAGTTGCTCCTACTCCCGATGAAACCATTTGGAATGCCTTATGATTTTATGATTATTTTCTTATTTTTTTAAATTTTATCGATTAACTTGCAGGGACCAAAAAACAAGCTGATCGCAAAATGGACTATAAAAATGACATCGGATACCGAAAAGAAACGCTGAAAAAATTATTATATAACATTCAGAAAAGCGAAGATTTAATTGTAAAAGCTTTATATGATGATTTTAAAAAGCCTGAATTCGAAGCTGTTCTTACCGAGACTAATTATGTCATTTCTGAACTAAAGGACACGATCAAAAATATTCACAAATGGGCAAAACCCAAACGTGTTTTTCCTTCCCTTCTCAACTTCCCTTCTACAGATTATATTTATAAAGAACCTTACGGAAAAGTGTTGGTTATTGCGCCGTGGAATTATCCTTTTCAATTGGCATTATGTCCTGTAATTTCTGCTGTTGCGGCAGGAAACAGAGTGGTTTTAAAACCTTCGGAACTTACGCCCAATACTTCTGCTATTATCGCAAAAATAATCGAAAAGGCTTTTCATATCAAACATGTCGAAGTGATTCAGGGAGGTGCTGATGTTTCAACTCATTTATTAACCAAACGCTGGGATTACATTTTCTTTACAGGAAGTGTTGCTGTTGGAAAAATCGTAGCCAAAGCTGCTGCAGAAAACCTCACGCCCGTAACGCTGGAATTAGGCGGAAAAAATCCCTGCATCATTGATGAAAGTGCCGATTTAAAACTGGCCGCAAAACGAATTGTCTGGGGAAAATTTATCAACGCCGGTCAAACCTGCATTGCGCCGGATTATATCCTGATTCAGAAAAACATGAAAATCAATTTCATTAGTTTTTTGATGGAAGAAATTATAAAAGCATATGGTAAAAAAATAGAAAAATCTCCGGATTTTGCCAGAATCGTAAATACCAAAAACTGGTTGCGATTAGCCAATATGCTTAAATCTGAAAAAGTAATTTTTGGAGGCGAAACTGATGCCAATAAATTTTATATTTCTCCAACGCTTATCGAAGAACCAAGTTTGGATAGTCCTGTGATGAAAGAGGAAATTTTTGGTCCAATTTTACCTATTCTCACTTACGAAACAGAAAATGATATTAAAAATATTGTAAGCCGTTATGAGAAACCCCTTGCATTTTATATTTTTAGCGAAAATAAATCATTTTCTAAAAAATTAATCACAACGTACTCTTTTGGAGGTGGTTGCATCAACGACACAGTGGTACATTTTTCTAATAAAAGACTGCCTTTTGGCGGAGTTGGCCATAGCGGAATTGGTGCTTATCATGGCAAATTGAGTTTTGATATCTTCACACACCACAAAGGAGTTGTCAAAAAAGGCAATTGGATTGATTTACCTATGCGTTACGCGCCTTACAAAGATAAATTAGCTTCGATTAAACGCTTATTAGACTGGATATAAACACTAAAACAATTCCGTAATGTTTTTCAGATTTTTATAAGGATTTGATTAAAAATATTATATTTACGTCTCAATAATTAAATACCACAGATTATAAAACAATTCTACTTTTAAAAAAATGAAATCTACACTTGATCAAATTGAGGACATTAAAAATAATGGCTATTCTCTGGACTTTTCTAATGTTTTTAACCATGCTTTTGAAAACTATAAAAAAATAGCACTTTACGCAGGATTAATACTTTTGGTATTTTCAATTCTGGCTATTTTCCTTTTTGGAGGACTTTTTGCTGCGATATATGGTGTTCAATATTTTGATGAAAATTTTTTTAAAGGTCTTCAAAATGAGGAAACATCAACTTATTTACTAGCTGTTTATAGCTTAGCAATTGCTTTTATAGCCGCTGTTTTTAGTCCGTTTACTGCCGGTTTTTTAAAAATGGCCTATTGTGCAGACAGAGACGAAGAATTTAATGTTTCGACTATTTTCAGTTATTATACTTCCCGTCATTTTCCACAGCTTTTTATTGCTATGCTATTAATTTCGCTGACAAGCGGTCTAATTTCAGTTGGTTTTAATATGCTGGGGATTATTTTAGTAGACACAATAATTGCACTTGCTATCACTGTATTTACCTCATTAACAATACCGTTAATTATTTTTGGAAATTTAAACGCAATCGACGCCATAAAATCAAGTATCATTATAGTGAGCAAACAGCCTTTTACCATAATCCTTTTACTTTTTGTAGCCGGTGTTGGTTCTGCGATTGGTTTCATCGGATGTTGTATTGGTATTGTATTTACGATTCCAATAACGTATTCATTAAAATATGCTTTATACAGCGCTATAATCATCACTGAAGAAGATAATACCATCGATTCAATTGGATCTGATTCAGAATAATTTGAAGTTTCTGACCAAAAAAAAGAGACTAACCTACTCTTTCAGAAAACTCTAAAATGCTTTTACTAAACCAAACATACCCCGAATACTATGGTAGTGAACTATAGTTTTTTAAACACATCGATTTCAGGAATCGCCAATTTTGGAGATGCCCTGAAATCGATTGTAACAAATTGGTTCGTTTTTAAATCCGATATTATTTTTTATAACAATCCTAAACTCATTATTTTAGGATTATCGCTTTGTGCTTTTCTTAGTTTATTGATTTATCAGTTTTTTAGAATTAAGGCCAGAATTGGATATTTCATAGAAAAAAAACTGGAAAGCGAAACGGCTCACCGGGAATACCAATTGTATGCTTTGTTTTTTGGTATTGCGATTATCGTTATTGAAATCATCAATGAAATCTTTAAAATCCGGCCAAGTAGTTTATTGCTTTTTAATGTAATTATTGGGATATCAGTCTTATTACTTTATTTAATTACAGATAAAATCAAACTTTTAAGAGACAAAAGCCGGGAAATTTTTATTTTCTTCTTCTTTATTTACATCGTTTATATTTGCCGCAATATTATCTGTCTGCCCAATGATGTAATTCCAATTATCACTTTTCTACTCTCCTTTTTCTTTTCATATACCATTTTAAAACCAATAAGAATCTACTGGATATTTGTCGGAGCCGTATTTACCTATTTGCTTATTACTGTAATATTTCATTTAATTCCCATAAAATCCTCCATTTTACTGATCAATTTCTGTATCATTGTTTTCATCATTAATCATGTTAATTATGCGGTTTTATTGAATAACAGAGATAATTTCAGGTTTACAAACGAAATTGTTCACAAAGGAAATTCACTAACAATTGCCACAAATAAAAAAGGCGAAGTTTTATTTAGCAGTGAAACCATAACGGCAATTTTAGGCTATTCGCCGGATGAAGTTATGGCGATGGAATTTTGGAAACTTACTGAAGATCCGGAATTTATAAGAGAGAATTACCATAAAACGTATGTTGACAACAAGTTATATATTCGGAAATTAAAAAGCAAAAACGGCGAATTCAAATACATTCAATGGAAAGACAAAAAGTTTTCTAATGATTTGATTATTAGTATTGGTCAGGATGTTACAGAGCAGATTATTGTTCAGGATCAATACAAAAACCTGATTCAGACAGCGACTGATATTATTTTCGAAATTAACGTTGATGGTTATTTTACTTTTATAAACGAGTTTGGTTATTCGATTCTTGGTTATGCTGAAGAAGAAGTGATTTCGCATCATTATTCTAATTTTATTCATGAAGATTACATCAAAAGTGCGGTTGATTTTTATGAAAATTTAGAACAAAATGAAATCAATTATCCTACGATTGAAATTCCGATTATAAAGAAAAACGGAGACGAATTATGGATTTCGCAAAAGGTAATCATCCGTAAAAATGATTTGGGTGAAACAACTGGTTTTGCGGGAATTGCAAGAGATATTACCGAATTAAAAAATATCGAAAACGAGAAAAAACTTCGCCTTGAAAAAATCGAAGCCTACAACAATTCGACCAAAAAACTATCAACAACAGATTTTCGCGGTTATAATAATTTGCAAATCGTAATCGATTATATCATTCAGGAAGCTGCAACGGTTTCTAAAACAAACAGAGTGAGTTTCTGGAAATATTCTAATGATACAATTACGTGCCGAAACCTTTTTAGCCGTGATAATCAAAGTTTAAATGATAAAAATATCCTGGATAAAGAATCGTATCCTATTTATTTTGAAACTTTAAAAAACAAAGCCATTATAAATGCTTCTGATGTTTTCAATAAACTCGAAACATCTGAATTTCAGCAGATTTATTTCATCAAAAATAAAATAAAATCAATGCTGGACGTTCCTATTTTTTTAAACGGACAGCTTGCCGGCGTTGCCTGTTTTGAAAGTACCGAAGAAAAAAGAGAATGGGACAATGAAGACATTAATTATGCGAGAACAATTTCGGATGTGATTTCATTGGCAATTTCATCGCAAATGAGACTTAAAGCGGAGAAAAAACTGGAACTTAAGAGTGATTTATTATCGGCACTGGCTCTTTGTACAGAGAAATTTCTGTTGAGTAAAAGTCCGCAGAAGATGTTTCAGGAAACGTATGAAATCATTGGAAAAGCATCAAAAGTCGATCATATTTTTTATTATGAAAAAGATTTTGAAACCAATACTATCACCCAGAAATACAAATGGTCGAGAGAAGGAATAGCGCATCAGATAACTACTTTACAACACTTTACAGAAGATAATTTGAAAGAGATTATCTGGCATTCTCAAAACAAAAAAGTTTTAAGTTCGCTGACAAAAAATCTGGAAGACACTTATTTTAAAAATTTACTGGTAACCAATGAGATTAAATCGATCTTGATTTTGCCTTTATATGCCAACAATAATTTCTCCGGTTTTATTGGTTTTGATGATTGTACGCGGGAAAGGAAATGGTCTGATGATGAAATTTACATCTTCCAGACGCTTGCCAATAATATTTCATCGGCGCTAGACCGAAATAGAAATCAGGCTAAAATTAAGGAAAGTGAAGATGCTATAAAAGCGAAGGAATTAGCGGAAGCAGCCAATAAATCCAAATCGGATTTCCTGGCCAATATGTCGCATGAAATACGAACGCCTTTAAACGGGATTATTGGTTTTACGCATTTGCTGATGAAAACAAATCTTGAAGAAATTCAGGAAAAGTACATGACAACCATCAATCAATCGGCTCATTCTTTACTTGAAATTATCAATGATATTCTGGATTTTTCTAAAATTGAAGCGGGGAAACTGGAACTTTTTATTGATTTATATGACATTCAAAAAATATTAGGGCAGATATTTGATTTGATTATTTTTGAATCCAATCAAAAAAATCTGGAACTCGAACTCAATGTTGATCCTAATGTTCCTAAATATATCTGGACCGATATTGTGCGATTAAAACAAATTCTAATTAACCTTTTATCAAATGCGATAAAATTTACAAACGAAGGTTCGATCAAATTAAATGTTACGGTAATTGAAGAAAAATCAGAAGAAAATTATATCCTGCGTTTTGCCGTTGTCGATACCGGAATTGGGATTTTAGAACAAAATCAAAAGAAGATTTTCAAAGCTTTTTCGCAGGAAGACAGTTCCACAACGAGAAAATTTGGAGGAACCGGTTTGGGGCTTACCATCTCAAATCAGCTTTTGGCATTAATGGAAAGCCGTTTGCAGCTTGAAAGTAAAATCAATCAGGGAAGCACTTTTTATTTTGATCTGAATCTGAATATCAGCCATAAAAGTATAACTGAAAAGTATAAAATTATTTCAAAAAACATCAATCCGGAATATGCTTTAAGTTATTATTCAAACCAGAAAAAATTAAGCATTTTGATTGTAGAAGATAACAAGGTAAACATGCTTCTTTTGAAAACAATTGTAAAAAACCTCAACTTAAACACTATTATTTTTGAATGTGAAAATGGCTATGAAGCTGTAAATCAAATCGAAACTATTAATCCCGATTTGGTTTTTATGGATATTCAAATGCCTATTATGAATGGTTATGAAGCCACAAAAGCGATTAGAAATACATCAAGAGGCAAAAGTATTCCGATTATTGCCGTAACTGCCGGCGCGGAAAAAGACGAAAGAAACAAGTGCATATCGGCCGGAATGAACGATTATATCTCAAAACCAATCATTCGCGGAACAGTTGAAGAGGCTTTATCCAAATGGATAAAATAATAAAGTAAATGATATTAATACAACATATTTTACAAAAAAATATATAAATTCGTACAACAAAATTTATAATAACTTTTAATACAATAAAATATGAAATGGCTAGGCAGAAGACAAAGTGATAACGTTGAAGACAGAAGAGGTGTTTCTGGCGGAAAAGTAGCTCTGGGTGGCGGAGTTATTGGTATAATTATTTTGTTACTAAACGTTTTTGGTGGTGAAACCGGCCAGGTTGTAGGATCTGCATTAGAGCAGATGCAAGGTGGTCAGCAGCAAACTGAAGCTGTTGCTCCGTTAAGTAAAGAAGATGAAGAAATGGGTAACTTTGTTCGAGTAATCCTTGCTGATAACGAAGATATCTGGAGTAAAATATTTCAAGAAAACGGAATGACGTATAAAAACCCAAAACTGGTGCTTTTTAGAGGTTCTGTTCAAACTGCATGTGGAGGCGCATCTTCTGCATCAGGACCGTTTTATTGTCCAGGAGATCAAAAAGTATATATGGATTTAGGTTTCTTTGAAGAGCTTAAAACAAAATTTGGTGCCAAGGGTGGCGACTTTGCGATTGCATACGTTATAGCGCATGAAATTGGGCATCACGTGCAGACTTTACTTGGAACCTCAGCAAAAATGCGTGAGGAGCAAGAAGGCAAAAGTGAGGCTGAAGCCAATAAACTTTCGGTTGCTTTAGAACTACAGGCGGATTTTTATGCGGGAGTCTGGACACACTATAATCAGAAAAATTTAGATACGGATGATATCGACGAGGCTTTAAGTGCTGCAAATGCTGTTGGTGACGATGCAATTCAAAGTAAAATGAGCGGACAGGTTGTTCCGGATTCTTTTACCCACGGATCATCAGAACAAAGAATGTACTGGTTTAAAAAAGGTTTTAAAACTGGCGACATCAAACAAGGAACTACTTTTGAAGAAATTCGATAATACAACAAACCAAATATAATAAACCCACTAAAGCATGATTTAAACGTCATGCTTTTTTTGTGTTTTGTTGCGTTTTTTTTTGAACCATATAAGTGATGTAAGTTCATTTTAGCTAAACACAATCTTGTCATTTCGACGGAGGAGAAATCACACAAGCAACTCTGCAAAGAAATGTCGATAATCTGTGTCGATTCACGAGTGTGATTTCTCCTCCGTCGAAATGACAAAAAAGAGAACTCTCTTTTGTTTTAAGATGCACATGAATGATTTCTACAAGTTCAATCTAAAATGAACTTACATCACTTATATGGTAAAAGAAAATTACACGCACAAAAAAAGCCTTGAATTTCTTCAAGGCTTTAAATTTCTGGGTGGCTGACCGGGTTCGAACCGGCGACCCGCGGCACCACAAACCGCTACTCTAACCAGCTGAGCTACAACCACCATTTTGCTTAGCGGTTGCAAATATACAACTAATGTTTACTTCCGCAAATAAAAAATTGAAAAAATATTGAACTTTTTATATCAAATCTTCTAAGCTATTGACTGCCAAACATCTTTCGACAGTAAAACCTTCGGCAAAATCTCTGTTAACGAGCCTTCCTAAGTCCTGCGCACGGTAATTTAGGCTTTCCATAAAGTTTTTACTCGTGATTGGCGTTGCAGGTTCTTTTGAATTCGGATCATAAAACTGGGTTTTATAAGCCATAACTGCTTCTACTTTCTTTTCTTCAAAACCTGTAATATCTACAACAAAATCCGGTTCTAAGTTTTTCCACTGAATATAATGGTACACCACTTTTGGTCTCCAGGCTTTTTGTGCTTCTCCGTCAATCGAAGTTTCTATTTTCATCAATCCCGATAAAAAGCAGGCATCAGAAACTAATTTGCTCCCTTTTGCGTGATCAATATGGCGATCGTCGACTGCGTTGCACAAAACGATTTCGGGTTGGTATTTACGAATCATTTTAATAACTTCTAACTGGTGTTTTTCGTCGTTGACAAAAAATCCGTCGCGCATTTCTAAATTTTCGCGTACTGAAACGCCTAATATCTTTGCTGCCGCTTTTGCTTCTTCGTCTCTGGTTTCTGCCGTTCCGCGTGTGCCTAATTCGCCACGGGTTAAATCAACGATTCCAACTTTCTTTCCTAATGATACTTCTTTTAAAATTGTTCCTGCGCAGCCCAATTCTACATCATCGGGATGTGCGCCAAAGGCTAATATATCTAATTTCATCTGCTTTTTTTGTTTTTTTTAGTCTCAGGTTGCAGTCGCAGTTTTCAGTCTCAGTATACATTGCGACTGAGACTGAAAACTGAGACTGAATACTTTCTAACAGCTACTGTTCTTTTTTATATTCAAAACTCTTTTCATTGTCATTGACTTATTGACGCTTTCCTCCCATTCTTTCTCCGGAATACTTTCTTTGGTTATACCGCATCCCATGTACAAAATGGCACTTTTTTCCACAATCTGCATACTGCGCAAATTTACGAATAAATCAGAACTTGCGGTTTTATGCGCAAAACTGCTGTTGAGTTCGCCCAGGAAACCCGTGTAAAACGTTCGATCGTAGTTTTCGTTTTCAATGATAAAAGCTTTTGCTTTTTTCTTTGGCAAACCACAAACTGCAGGCGTTGGATGCAAGGTATCAATTACTTCTTCAAGCGTTGAATAATCATTTAAAACTCCCGAAATATCAGTTTTAATATGCCAGATCGATCCGGCTTTTATACTGTATGGGTCTGTAACCACAACAGAATTGGCAACTTCACGCAATCTTTTTACAATAAAATCTGTAACATATTGCTGTTCGTCTTTTTCTTTTTGCTGCCACGAAATTTCTTCTTCCAAATTTGCTTTTTGAGTTCCGGCCAAAGCTGTAGTTTCAAAAACATTTCCGTTTGCTTTTAGCAATTGTTCGGGTGTTGCTCCCATCCAAAGTCCAATTTGAGGATGAAAAAAACAATACGAAAAAGTGGCAGGATATGCGTGAATCAAACGCTGAAAAGTAATTACAAAATCAAAATCTGTCAGATCAACTTTTTCATTTCTGGATAAAACTACTTTTTTGAATTCTTCATTTTTAATGGCGTTTATTCCTTTTTCAACCAGCTCTTCATATTGCGTTTTAGCTTCGTTGTTCAGGTTTGCATCATCAACTTCATTAAAATCGAACTTGATTTCTTTTTGCTCTGTGCTTATAATTTTTGATTCTTTTTCCGGAATTAAAATCAGCTGTTTTTCATCAAAAGAAGCAAAAACGAACCCTTTTTCGCTGTAATCAGAAACTTTATATAAAGTATCATCTTGCTGTAAAAATGCAAAAAGAAGCGATGAATTTGGTTTAGAATAAATGACAAAAGGCAATTTCTGTTCCTGATGTTTTCGGATTGTAGAAAAAAAGTCGTTCATAATTAGTTCGCTTTTTTATCTAAAACCATATTCGTCAGTTTGCAAAGCGAAATCAAATTTCCGGCTTCATCGGTAATTTTAATTTCCCATAAATGAAGACTTCTGCCTTTATGAATAATGCGCGCGGTACCAAAAACCCAGCCTTCTCGAATACTTTTCAGGTGATTTGCAGAGATTTCTATTCCGCGTACTTCTTGCTCTTTTGGGTTGATAAAAAAGAAAGAGGCGGCACTTCCCACACTTTCGGCCAAAGCAACCGAAGCGCCTCCGTGTAAAAGTCCCATTGGTTGATGAACGCTTGGATTTACAGGCATTTTGGCTACTAAAAAATCTTCGCCGGCATCAATATATTCGATTTTTAGCGTTTCCATCAAAGTGTTTTTAGTAAACTGATTGCAGCGCTCTAAGATTTGTTCTTTTGTGTAATTCATTAAAATGGACTTTAGAATCGTAAAATTAAAGAAAAGATGAGATACAAATTAGAAAATACAATTCTATTATTTCAAATCATCCTAAAACATGTAAGTTTTTTGTTATTTTTACAAAACGATAAAAATATTTGCAACAGATTTCACAGATTAACACAGATTAAATCTACTGAAAAAAGAATGAAAAAAAATCATTTAAATCTGTGAAATCTGTGGCTAAAAAATAATCTCATTCAAATGCGTCAATACTTTGTACTTTTCATTTTCGGAATAATTCTGGCTTTTAGTTCATGCCGAACTGATTTTGATACCGTTGCCAGTTCCGGAGATTTAAAGTTTTCAAAAGACACTGTTTATCTTGATACTGTTTTTAAAAACATTGGTTCAAGTACTTACCAACTTAAAGTGTACAACAACACTAAAGACGATATTTCGATTCCGACAATTCAGCTTAAAAAAGGACTGAATTCTAAATACCGAATGACGGTTGACGGAATGAACGGAAACAATGGCAAAATCTTCAATAATGTTACGCTTTTAGCCAAAGACAGTTTGTATATTTTTATAGAAACTACGGCGGATATTACAGATGCAAATCCAACCGATTTTTTATATACCGATGAAATTCAGTTTGACAGCGGCGCCAATCTTCAGGAAGTGGCATTAGTTACTTTAATTCAGGATGCTGTTTTTCTGTATCCGAAACAAAATCCGGATGGAACTAAAGAAAAAATTGAAATTGACGGAAAATCAGTTGATGGTTTTTATCTGGATGAAAATGATGCTGTAAACGGAAATGAACTGGTTTTCAATAATCAGAAACCGTATGTTATTTATGGTTATGCCGGAGTTCCTGCATTCAAAACAGTAACTTTTGAGCCCGGAGCGAGAGTTCATTTTCATGCCAATTCCGGATTGTATGTTGGTGATGATGCTTCGCTGCAAATTAACGGAAATGTATCAACCACCAAAGCACTGGAAAACGAAGTTATTTTTGAAGGCGATCGTTTAGAGCCTGAATATGCTGATGTTCCCGGGCAATGGAAATCTGTTCTTTTTTCTAACGGAAGTGCCAATCATTCGATCAATCATTTAACTTTAAAAAATGCTGTTACCGGTTTAGATTTTAGAAGTCCGTTTAATACCGTTGAAATCAAAAACACGCAGATTTACAATTGCGTCGAATACGGAATTTTAGCTCAGGACACTCATATTATAGCCGAAAATATTGTAATCAATTATGCCGGAATTGCCAGTTTATCTTGCGTTTACGGCGGTAATTACAATTTTGCCCATTGTACTTTTTACAACAATTGGCAAAATAGTTCACATGTTGCCGTTAACTTAAGTAATTCGTTAGCTGGTCAAACTCCGGAAACAAATCCGTTAACGAATGCGACTTTCAATAACTGCATTATTTATGGTTCGAACAGTAATGAATTTAATTTGAGTAAAAATACAGCCGCTGCTTTTGTCTATCAATTAAACAATTGTTTACTAAAATTCAGTACTTCATCAAATCCGGATTATCAGTTTAAAACAGATACAGAACATTATAATCAGATTATTCTAAACGAAAATCCGAAGTTTTATAACGTTTCGCAGAATAAGTTCAATATTGATAATACTTCTCCCGCTTTCGCGAAAGGAAATCCGATATATATAATTCCGTTAGATATTATTGGAGTTACCAGAACTTCTCCACCAGATTTGGGTGCTTATCAGAGTGCTGTTTTCCCTAAATAAAATTATTTCGCGCAAAGACGCGAAGTCGCAAAGTTTTATTTATAAAGCTTGAAAAAACTTTGCGACTCTGCGTCTTTGCGCGATTAAAATCTTCGTGCCTTAGCGTCTTAGCGGCAAAACCATCATCCGTAAGAAAATATATCTAAATTTAAACATCACTTAACGCAACGTATGCATAAAAGTAGTAGATTTGGTACAATTATAAATTAAGTTTCTCAAAATCAATTTATTGAAAACTTAATTTTTAAACAATTTCAACCAAACCTTAAACTATTATTTTATGAAAAAAAGCTACTCTTTTTTATTATTGCTGTCATTTGCGGTCAGTTTTGCCCAGATTCCAAGTGGTTATTACAACACCGCAACCGGAACAGGTTATACTTTAAAAACACAATTATACAACATCATCAAAGGTCATACAGATAATGGATATGCAGGTTTGTATACGACGTATCAAACTTCTGATGTTGATAATTTCTACGAAAATGACGGAACTGTTTTAGACATGTATTCTGAAAATCCATCGGGAACAGATCCTTATACTTATACAACCGGAACGACACAACGTTGCGGAAATTACTCTGCAGAAGGCGATTGCTACAATAGAGAACACATCATTCCGCAATCAGTATTTAATGAGCAGTCGCCAATGGTTGCCGATGCTCATTTTATTACACCAACAGATGGAAAAGTAAACGGAATGCGTTCTAATTATCCACACGGCACGGTAAGTTCTACAACTTATACTTCTCAAAACGGCAGCAAATTGGGATCAAGTTCTGTATCGGGATATTCAGGAACTGTTTTTGAACCCATTAATGCTTTCAAAGGTGACATTGCGAGAATGTATTTTTATTTTGCAACGCGTTATGAAAATACAGTTGCTGGATATTCATACGCTATGTTTGACGGTTCAAGTAAAAAAGTTTTCACCACTGCTTTTTTAAATGTTCTTTTGGCATGGCACGCGCAAGATCCGGTAAGCGCACGAGAAATTGCCAGAAACAATGCCGTTTATGGACGCCAAAAAAATCGAAATCCATACATCGATCATCCGGAATATGTGAACCAAATTTGGGGCGGAACTTCCTCTACAGATACTCAGGCACCAACTGCTCCAACAAGTTTAGCTTCTACTACAAGAACTTCTACTTCGATTACTGTTGCCTGGAATGCTTCTACAGATAATGTTGCCGTTACTGGTTATGATGTTTATGCGAATAGCGTTTTAAAAACAACGGTTTCCGGAACATCTGCAACGATTACCGGTTTAACAGCTTTTACAAGTTATTCTATTTATGTAAAAGCTAAAGATGCTGCCGGAAATACTTCTGCGTCAAGCAGTACTATTGCCGTTACAACCAACAGCAGCGGAACTGCAACAGACCTGCTTTTCTCTGAATATATTGAAGGTTCCGGAAATAATAAAGCACTTGAAATTGCCAACAACACAGGAAATTCTGTGAGTTTATCTGCTTATAATATTAAAAAACAAACCAATGGAGCCGGTGCCTGGAGCACAGGTTTAGCCCTGAGCGGAACTTTAACTACGGGAAGTAAATTTGTAATTGTAAACAGTTCTATTTCTTCGTCTTGTTTTTCTACAGGTACAGCTAATATTTCAACTTCAGGAACGGAGTTGATGTTTAACGGAAATGATGCTGTAGGTTTATTCAAAAATGGAGTTTTGATTGATATCATCGGAACTTTTAATGGCGGAACTGCAAACTTTGCTGTTGATGTGACTTTAAGAAGAAAATCGACGGTGACGTCTCCATCAACAACTTTCAATTTAAGCTCGCAATGGGATTCTTACGCAACCGATACTTGTAATAATCTGGCAAGCAGAATCGCGAAACCAATCGAAGAAGAAATTGCAGATTCTGATGAAATTACGATTTATCCAAACCCTTCTGACGGAAACTTCTATGTTGGTTTTGATAATTTAGATACTACCTATTCAATTGAAATTATTTCATTTACCGGTCAAAAAGTTTTCGAAAAACAAAATACTACTGATACTGCAATTGCCGTAAGTCATTTGGCGAAAGGAATTTATATTGTTCAGATTATTACAGATTCAAAAACAATAGTTAAAAAGATAATTATCAATTAATAATAACATCTTACTTTATTTAAAAGCGGCAAATTTTGTCGCTTTTTTTTGTTTTACCATATAAGTTATATAAGATAATTTAAGTTTTTCTTTTTTTTTTACGAAAAGATAAAAATATTCTCATTTTATGTCATTTAGACGAAGGAGAAATCTCCGTAAGTAACTCCGTAACGAGAGTCCAATCCTTGTCGAGCTTCTCGCGGAGATTTCTCCTTCGTCGAAATGACAAACAGGACGATTAATCATTACTATAATTAAAACTTTTCAACTTTATGAGCAAAATTTACAGAGTAATTAAATGAACTTACATCACTTATATGGTTTAAAAGAACATCTAACTTTGTTGTTTCCAAATTTGCGCTTACTATTTATTTACACTAAATTTGCACCTCAATACAACAAACTACACAAAACAATGATCCATTTCTTTGAAAACCAAAGCAAAACTGTTTTTGCCGTACAAACGCAAAACGAAATTTCAGCTCAAGACATTTCAAAACTAAACTGGCTTTTTGCCAACTCTAATAAGATCGAAAAATCCGCGCTGTCGGATTTTTTTGTTGGTCCCCGCGCCACTATGATCACGCCTTGGAGTACAAATGCTGTAGAAATTACCCAAAACATGGGTATTCCGGGCATTATCAGAATTGAAGAATTTTTTCCTGCAACGGAAGATTTCAATGATTTTGATCCAATGCTTTTTCAAAAATTCAATCAATTGGATCAGGAAATTTTCACGATTAACATTCAGCCGGAACCCATTTTGGAAATCGATGATATTGCCACTTATAACAAAGTTGAAGGTTTGGCTTTAAGCCAGGAAGAAGTAGATTATTTAGATAATCTTGCCGTAAAACTGGGAAGAAAGTTAACGGATTCTGAAATTTTTGCTTTCTCACAAGCGAATTCTGAACACTGTCGTCACAAGATTTTCAACGGAACTTTTGTAATTGATGGTGAAGAAAAAGAAACATCTCTTTTCAAATTAATTAAAAAAACATCACAGGAAAATCCTAACGATATAGTATCTGCTTACAAAGACAACGTTGCTTTTGTAAAAGGACCAAAAGTGCAGCAGTTTGCACCAAAAACGGCTGACAAACCTGATTTTTATGAAATAAAAGAATTTGATTCGGTTATTTCATTAAAAGCAGAAACACACAATTTCCCAACAACAGTTGAGCCTTTCAACGGAGCTGCAACAGGATCTGGAGGAGAAATTCGTGACCGTTTGGCTGGAGGACAAGGTTCATTGCCATTAGCCGGAACTGCGGTTTACATGACTTCTTATTCTCGTTTGAATGATGACAGAAAATGGGAAAATGCTGTTGAAGAAAGAAAATGGCTGTACCAAACGCCAATGGATATTTTGATCAAAGCTTCAAACGGAGCTTCTGATTTTGGAAATAAATTCGGACAGCCACTTATTACAGGTTCTGTTTTAACTTTCGAACATTCAGAAAACGACCGTAAAATTGGTTACGATAAAGTAATTATGCAAGCGGGTGGAATTGGATACGGAAAATTAGATCAATCGATAAAAAAGAAACCACAAGAAGGCGATAAAATTGTAATCTTAGGTGGAGAAAATTATAGAATCGGAATGGGTGGAGCTGCGGTTTCCTCTGCAGATACCGGTGCTTTTGGTTCAGGAATCGAGTTAAATGCGATTCAGCGTTCTAATCCGGAAATGCAAAAACGTGCTGCCAATGCTATTCGTGGTTTGGTAGAAAGCGATCACAACCCAATTGTTTCTATTCACGATCACGGTGCGGGAGGACACTTAAACTGCCTTTCTGAATTGGTGGAAGAAACGGGTGGATTAATCGATTTGGATAAATTACCGGTTGGAGATCCTACGCTTTCTGCAAAAGAAATTATTGGTAACGAATCTCAGGAAAGAATGGGATTGGTTATTGGTCAAAAAGATATTGATACTTTACAAAGAATTGCCGACAGAGAGCGTTCGCCAATGTATCAGGTTGGAGATGTAACGGGAGATCACCGTTTTACTTTTCAATCACAATCAAATGGTTCAAAACCGATGGATTATGCTTTAGAAGATTTCTTTGGAAGTTCTCCTAAAACGGTTATGACCGATAAAACTATCGACAGAAAATATGCTGCGGTTTCTTATGACACAGCTGATTTTGAAAAATATTTAAAAGACGTTTTACGTTTAGAAGCGGTTGCTTCAAAAGACTGGTTAACTAATAAGGTTGACCGTTGTGTAGGCGGAAAAGTAGCCAAACAACAAAATGCAGGTCCGTTACAATTGCCTTTGAATAATGTTGGGGTTATGGCTCTGGATTATTTAGGTAAAGAAGGAATCGCAACTTCTATTGGCCACGCTCCTATTGCAGCTTTGATTGATCCGGTTGCGGGTTCTAGAAATGCGATTGGTGAATCGTTATCAAACATTATCTGGGCGCCGATTAAAGACGGATTAAAAGGAATTTCACTTTCTGCAAACTGGATGTGGGCTTGTAAAAACGAAGGTGAAGACGCTCGTTTGTACGCTGCAGTTGAAGGCTGTTCAGAATTTGCAATCGAATTGGGAATCAATATTCCGACAGGAAAAGATTCACTTTCGATGAAACAAAAATATCCAAACGACGAAGTAATCGCACCGGGAACGGTTATTATTTCGGCTGGAGGAAACTGTACCGACATTAGAAAAGTAGTAGAACCGGTTTTACAGAAAAACGGAGATTCTATTTATTATATCAATTTGTCTCAGGATGATTTCAAACTTGGAGGTTCGTCTTTTGCACAAATCAGAAACACAATCGGAAACGAAACTTCTACTATTAAAGACGCTTCTTTCTTTAAAAATGCTTTTAACACCATTCAGGAATTAATCGGTGAAAACCAAATTTTAGCAGGTCACGATATCGGAAGCGGTGGTTTAATTACTACTCTTTTAGAATTGTGTTTTGCTGATGTAAATTTGGGTGCTAAAATTGATTTTAGCGCTTTCGCGGAAAAAGATTTATTGAAAATTCTTTTTGCAGAAAACATCGGAATTGTATTTCAGGCAAAATCTGATGCAGCGGTTGAAGCTAAATTAAAAGGAAACAACATCGAATTCTTCAAAATTGGTTCAGTTCAAAATACTGCCACTTTAGAATTTGGAGATTACAAATTGGATATTCCAACTTACAGAGATGTTTGGTTTGAAACTTCTTATTTATTAGATCAAAAACAATCTAAAAACGGAACTGCAAAAGCACGTTTTGAAAATTATAAAAATCAGGTTTTAGAGTATACGTTCCCAGCTCACTTTACAGGTAAAGCACCTGTAATTGATGCTTCGAAACCAAGACCAAAAGCAGCGATTATTCGTGAAAAAGGAAGTAATTCTGAGCGTGAAATGGCAAATGCAATGTATTTAGCCGGTTTTGACGTAAAAGACGTTCACATGACCGATTTAATTTCCGGTCGTGAAACGCTTGAAGATATTCAGTTTATCGGAGCTGTTGGAGGATTCTCTAACTCAGATGTTTTAGGTTCTGCAAAAGGTTGGGCCGGCGCTTTCTTATACAACGAAAAAGCAAAAACAGCTTTGGATAATTTCTTCAAAAGAGAAGATACTTTATCTGTTGGAATCTGTAACGGCTGCCAGTTGTTTATGGAATTGGAAGTTATTAATCCTGAACATGAAGTACACGGAAAAATGCTTCATAATGACAGTCAGAAACACGAAAGTATTTTTACTTCTGTAAAAGTTCAGGAAAACAATTCGGTTATGTTATCGACTTTAGCCGGAACTACTTTAGGAGTTTGGGTTTCGCACGGAGAAGGAAAATTCAATTTACCAATGGGCGAAGAAAACTACAACATTGTTTCTAAATATGCTTATGAAGGATATCCTGCAAACCCAAATGGTTCTCATTACGACGTAGCCATGATGTGTGACAAAACAGGAAGACATTTGGTAACAATGCCTCATATTGAGCGTTCTACTTTTCAATGGAACTGGGCGCATTATCCAAAAGACAGAAATGACGAGTTTACACCTTGGCACGAAGCTTTTATCAACGCCAGAAAATGGATTGAGAAAAACTAAGAATATATTTTACTATTAAACGCCCGAATTTATCGGGCGTTTTTTTTGCCGCGAATTACACTAATTTTCGCGAATTAATATTTGTTGCTTTAAAAAAATAGCCACAGATTAAAAGATTAGAATGATTTTAAAAGTTACTTATTTGTTTGCAACTAGTAAACAAATAAAAAATAAATTCGTGAAAATTCGTGAAATTCGCGGCAAACAAAAAAAACAAAAATGCCTCAGCGCTATCCCTATTAGCTGAGGCATTTTTTTTTTTTTTAAACCTTTAGTACCGAAGTGACTCTTACATTTGAAACATTTAAAAAAAACAAACCTGAAGCGATCGCATTTCCCCAAAAAATTGATTCTCCACGATGGTATTGCTAAACAATATATCTTCTGCAACTTCGGCGGGGTTTTGCATTTGCATGCGATTTTTTTAAAGCAATTATATTAATATGCGTATTTGGTTCCACACAAATCCATTACCATATAAAAGCAGTTTTAATCCTGCTCCTTTGCTTTTGCGCCTACAATTTTTGATTTGGTAAAAATAGAATATGCTTTAAAAAACCGATAAGGGAATTCCCTGTTTCTTAAAGGGGAAAAACACCCTTTTTTTTAAAAACAGACCTTGCAAACGACAATCTGCATAATTAGCAAAAATTATAAGAGAATCAGTTACTTATTCAATAAAACACTTCTGAAAATAAAAAGTTAAAAAAAGTTTCTCATATTTATTTCCGATTTATTTTTCTATTGAAATTTGAACTATATTCGCCAAAAAGTTCCTGCCACAAAACTTTTTTTTACCCAAAAACATTAAAACCTACAAACAATGAAAATTTTTAAAGTGTTTCTTTTTGCATTATTTTTTATTGCTACCCAATCACATTCACAAAATCAGATTGATATAATTAATTATAAAAATAAAGAGCGTTACATCACTACGACGCTTAATTATCCTATTCAGGGAACGTATTTGCCTATAGGTCAAAAGGCGCCAAGTACGGTCTTAAATCCTGATGGATCGGGCGTTATCCAGAATGACGATTTAAGCAAAAGCAAAATCAACTGGGGAATTGAATGTACAGAAGAAGGTGTGCCAATTTTTAAAGAAGGTTTTAACAGCGCTTCATATACTTTTTGGTACCGAACTACAGATAGCGAAGAATGGAATTATACGCAGCTTTCGATCCATTTTGCCAAGAAAAGAATGTTTCTGATGGGAGAAAGAGTTAAGGAATACGAAGATTACAACGTGCAATAATATTGCATCAAAATAAACATTTCTTGCTTTTTTCTAAATTTTACTACAAAAAAGAAAACGTTTTCGTTGATTTTCAATAGTACCTATAATTTTTCCCATAAAATTTCATAAAAATAAAAATTGTACCTTATTTTTATTTAATTTGCAGTAAAATTCAATATATTAAACATGGTTTCAATCACACGCCTTTTTGATTTCCCTTATTATCAACAAGAAACTTACAATCTTCCGGTTGCTTTGGCAACGAAAAAAAACGGAGCTTGGGAAAAAACATCCACTCAGGAATATATTGCAAAAGCTAATGCCGTTTCGAGAGCATTATTGCGTATGGGCGTTCAGAAAGATGATAAAATTGCTTTAATTACTTCTAATAATCGTACAGAGTGGAATATCATGGATATTGGTATTTTACAAACCGGAGCACAAAACGTTCCTATTTACCCAACAATTGCCGAAGAAGATTACGAATATATATTAAACCACAGCGGTAGTGCTTATTGCTTTGTTTCGGATACCGAAGTATTGCAAAAAGTAAACGCCATCAAAGCGAATGTACCCACTTTAAAAGAAGTCTATTCTTTTGATGAAATCGCAGGCTGCAAACACTGGACAGAATTATTGACTTTAGGCCAGAACGAAAGCAATCAGGCTGAAGTTGAAGCTAAAAAAGATGCTATTAAAGAAGATGATTTAGCGACTATAATCTACACATCCGGAACTACCGGAAAACCAAAAGGAGTTATGCTGTCTCACAAAAATATTGTGTCAAATGTTTTAGACAGCTCACCAAGAATTCCGTTTGATGCAGGAAAAAGTACTGCTTTGAGCTTCTTGCCTATTTGCCATATTTTTGAAAGAATGATTTTGTACATCTATCAATATTATGGTGTTTCGGTTTATTTTGGAGAATCAATTGAAAAAATTAGTGATAACTTAAAAGAAGTGCAGCCAACTGTAATTACAGCCGTGCCAAGACTTCTTGAAAAAGTATACGATAAAATTTATGCCAAAGGCGGAGAACTAACAGGAATCAAGAAAAAACTGTTTTTCTGGGCTATTGATTTAGGTTTAAAATACGAACCTTACGGAGCAAATGGTTTCTGGTATGAATTTCAGTTGAAAATTGCCCGTAAGCTTATTTTCAGTAAATGGAAAGAAGGTTTAGGCGGAAAATTAGAATTAATGGTTTCCGGAAGTGCGGCTTTACAGCCCCGTTTAACAAGAGTTTTTGCTGCTGCAGAAATTCCGGTTATGGAAGGTTACGGATTATCTGAAACATCGCCGGTGATTGCCGTAAACGATCAGAGAAACAAAGGTTTCAAAATAGGAACCGTTGGAAAAGTAATTCGTAATGTTGAAGTAAAAATTGCGCAGGACGGTGAAATTCTTTGCAAAGGACCAAACGTAATGTTGGGTTACTACCAAGATCCTGAAAAAACTGCCGAAGCTTTACAGGACGGTTATTTCCATACGGGAGATATTGGAGAAATTGACAGCGAAGGTTTCCTTAAAATTACCGACCGTAAGAAAGAAATGTTCAAAACTTCTGGCGGAAAATATATTGCACCGCAGCTTATTGAAAACGCCATGAAACAATCGCGTTTTATTGAACAGATTATGGTAATTGGTGAAGGCGAAAAAATGCCGGCAGCTTTTATTCAGCCAAATTTTGATTTTGTAAAAGAATGGGCAAAACTTCATAAAATCACTTTGGGAAGTTCTAACAAAGAAATTGCTGAAAATCCTGAAGTTGTTAAACGTATTGATACTGAAATTGAGGAAATCAACAAAAAATTTGGACACTGGGAACAAATCAAACGTTTTGAACTTACTCCGGATGTTTGGTCTATCGATGGCGGACAATTGACTCCTACTTTAAAATTGAAACGTAAGATCGTTAAAGAAATTTACAAAGATCTTTACGCTAAAATATATGGTCAAAATTAAATAAATCAAAATAATACAAACCAACTGAAAACGGCTGTCAATTGACAGCCGTTTTTTTTTAATTACTTCACGAAGATTTCCTTCAATTGTGTAATAACGTTTCCACCGCCTGAAATTGTAATTTCTCCAATTTTGTCAGCGATTTTCTCCACGTATTCCATTTCTTTCAATTTCCACAACATTTCGTTTTCTTCCATCAGCTTTGCTGTGTTTAGCAAACTTCTTGTTGCAGCGGTTTCTTCTCTTCTCATAATGCTGTTGGCCTGCGCTTTTTTCTCGGCAACCAAAACCTGATTCATGATTTCTTTCATATCTCCAGGCAAGATTACGTCACGAATTCCGGCATCAGAAATTACTAAACCTAACTCGTTTATCTTAGTTGTTACTTCAGCTAAAATAGCATCTGCAATAGCGTCTTTTTTAGCCAGCAATTCGTCTAATGTCAAACCGCCCACAAAAGCTCTTAAAGCCAGTTGCATGGCAACATACAATTGTTTTTCAAAGTCTTTGTTATCCACCACCGCTTTCATAATATCAACAACCTGGTATCTCACAAAAAAGTTGATTCTCAATCCGGCTTTATCTTTGGTCAACAATTCCTGACCTGAAATTTCTACTTGTTGTTGTCTTGCATCAACCGTTTTAACTTCAATTGTAATCGAATTGTTCCAAAAATAATGAGTTCCGGCTTTTAATTCTTTTACAAAAGTTCCGTTTACAAACAACAAAGCTTTGTCGTTGCTTGACACAACAAATTTTCTTGTAAAAAGTCTCATTCTTGCATTTTCCAATAGATTTACCGAAATATTTTCGGTGATATCAATTTTAGAAAGATCTGCTTTTACAAATTCATTTTTTACAACTCCTCTCCAAAAAGCATATCTTCCAGCGGTTAAAACTTCTTTAAAATTACCGTTTACGAACTGCAAAACAATTTCATTATCGGCAACCTCAACAACTTCCAGAATAGAAGCCAATACTTCGTTTTCCAACAAAATATTCAACTCATATGGCGCCTGAAATGCTGCATTCATATCGTAAATCATTACATTTTTGTTTCCAAAAATCCAGTGCAAACCTTCTTCTAATACGTTAACTAATTTTCTGTTTTCGAATACCAAACCTACTTGGTACGCTTCGATTTTAATTCTTTTAATCATTTTTTCTTTTGTTTTTTTAGTTTTCTTTGTTTCAAGTTTCAAGTTATGAAGCCGTTGAAAAACTATGTTTTTTATCCGTTCTCTAAGTCTATTCGCTCCAGTCTATCCTCTTATATCTATATTCTTGCTTCTTGCATCTTTAATAAAAAACCTCTTTGCCTCTCTCCTCTGAGAAAAACGGACGAACAGTTTGTGTTTTGTTTACTCAAATTGTTTTGCGATTCTGTTTTGTAAAAGCGATTCTAAATTCTAAAAAAATCACTTAAACAATCAAACCGAAAAGAAAATGAGCGTTTCAAAATACATTTCTGTTTGCACTGGTTTTATCATGAGTGTGAAATTTTGGATTCTAAAATCCTGGTTTCACTGACAAAGACAAATCAGTTTTTTCAATGGGCATCTTTTTAAGAGTGATGCGCTCTGTTCAAACAGATTTTGAGTCTGTTGGCGATTTACCATTCATCCAATCGATTAAAATCGATGCAGGATTCGAACCTGCAAATTTCTATTGCTCTAACCAACTGAGCTATCGCATTGCTGCGAATGGGAATCGAACCCATGACCCATAGAGGAAGTCGTTTTTTGGAAAACAACCAAAAACCTCCAAATCAAGTTGCATAGAAAAACATAATACGCTTTCGCGAAAAGTTCCCTACAATGGTGCTATACAGAAACACGCAACAGGACTTGTTTGATATTGTAAATCAAAGTTTCCTTTGATGTATTTCAGTTTATAAAAGAACTTGTTTTATTTCCTGAGCAAATATTCAAATTGTACTGCGCAACTATTTTGCGTAGTATTTTAGTTTGCCACAAAGTCACTAAGACACAAAGCTTAAGGTATTATTCTTTTTAGAAAATCTTTGTGCCTTCGAGCCTTCGTGATACAACTCTCTAAGCAAATTCTAATGCCAAACGTTTAATTCCGAAATCTGACTTTCTTAATTTGCACATTCTTCCGTCACAATGTTTATTTAGTACAGGAAGAGTCCCGATAGCTATCGGGACGAACTCTCAAAAAACTGATTCTAAGTCAGCCGCGTATACCATTCCGCCATTCCTGCTTGTTTTACTTGTCTTGCCACAAAGTCACTAAGACACAAAGCTTAAATTCTTATTCTTTTAAAAAAATCTTTGTGCCTTCGAGCCTTCGTGGCATAAAAACAAGCTGCTCCTACGAGTCAGTTCTTTCTAGAGAACGAGCGATTTCGGAAGGAATCGAACCTTCAACCTATTGATTAACAGTCAAGCGCTCTGCCAATTGAGCTACGAAATCATTTATTTTTGGGCACAAAAAAAACACCCGGTTAAAGGTGCTTCATGAGATTGAATACGATATAATTATCCTATTGCCTGTATTCATGCACCTGTATTGTTAAACATCCAAGATCTGAGCTCGGGTTTAACAGTTGTTTGTTATGTGTATTAGTATTGAAAGCCATTTTATATGTTGTATTATATTTTGAAATCATTCTTGTTATTTGAAATTCTCTTTTGAAATTTTCTTCGGCAAAGATAATGTTGAAAAAATCAATTATCCAAATCATTTTTAAAATTATTTTACTGATTATCAATTAGTTAACAGTAAATAAAAGCTATAAAAATCCCTGTCCGCATACTGGTGCAGATCTCTTTTTTTATCAAATGACTGTCTCTCATCAGATTACTTTTCAAGATTATATTTCGCTATTTAGTCTAATCATTAAACATTTGGTCAATTATTTTTTTAATTATTTTTAGTTAAGGGTTATTTTTTGGTTATTCTGATCGAATTTGGAGTGTTTTTTAAACTTTTTAAAACAAAAAAAGCGCCCAAATTAGGACGCTTTTATATATTTATGTGGAGTTTGAAACTACAATTTACATTTCTCTTCTATAAAATACATATCGCATCCGATACCTTTAGCCGGAACAAATCCTGCTAAACAGTCGCTATTTTGTCTTTCTGACAGATTGATATGTATATATTTCATTTTCATTTCGTGGACAAAAGTAATTGATTTTAACAAATATTGTAGCAAATTGACTTAAAATTCTAAAAAGTACTGTGTTTCATTTTCTTTTAAAATGTGAAAGCAATACTTTTTTTAATATTTTTATCACTTCAAAAACAAACTATGAAAGAATATATTGATTCCATTAATTGGCCGGAAGTTTGGGAATTTTCAAAACATATACTATTACCAAACATGGGTTGGTTTATATTCTGGACTATTTTATTTCTTGTTTTAGGACTCATTATCAGCATTGTTCTAAATGTTTACCTATATAGAAAAAACTTTTTTACGAGAGATAAAAAATACTACAACTGGATTGCCAAACTCTGGATTCCGTATATCGTAATAATCTGTTTGTATTTCTTCGGAATGCTGGGTTTATTTTATGGCACACATTCTATTTTATCTAAAGAAAATAAAAGCCTGACAGCGAGTATTTATACGAAAACAATTGGAAATACATTTGCCTCAGAAAAAGATAAAAAAGCATTTTTGGCGACACTTCAGGAATTATCCAATTCATCTGAAAATGTAAGCAAATCGACAACAGAAGCAATTGCTTTGTACATCAAAAACAAGAATACCGGAATGAGTTCTGTCGATAATTTTAAAAATTCGTCGAGTGCTTATTTGCTCAAAAAATACGAACCTGAAGTTTACAGCGCTATTATTTACGGCTTTATGAAAGTTGTAGACGATAAAGCGGATCTTGCTTCTTTCAAAAAAATAAAGTATGCAGAATTTAAATTGCTTTTGCAGAAACTCGACAAGATCGAACCTAAAAGAATTGAAGAATCGATTCAGTTAGAAATGAGCCATAAACTGCAAACTTTTTTAGATTATATCTATAAAGGAATCATGAAACACGAATTATTGTTTTTCGCACTTTTCCTGATTATTCCGTTTGTTGAATATTTGATTTATTGGAAGTTTGTAAAGACTAAAGAAACTGATGCAAGCGAACTAAAGGCTGTTGAGAATGTTATTTCTCGCTAATTTTGATAAAGGTTTTATTGCTGTTTATGCTTTATAAAATTTAAGTGAAGCGAAAAACACACCCTTAATTAAGTAAGAAAAAGCGTATATTTACATCTTCCTAAACAGCAGAAAAGTATTTTACGCCATCAAACGTGTTTTTTACGGATCACTGTTTTTTATAAAAATTTTAAATACCTTTGAATTATGAGCACAGCAACAAAACCAAAACATATTGGCAGAAATATTAGCCGAATAAGAGAACTTCGAGGTATGAAACAAGAAGCACTTGCCGAAGCAATTGGCATAAGCCAACAAACTGTTTCCAGTATTGAAGGAAGCGAGGAAGTTGAAACTAAAAAACTTGTAGAAATTGCTAAAGTTCTGGGCGTTACTGTAGAAGCTATTGAAAACTTTTCGGAAGAATCTGTTTTTAATTTCTTTAATACTTATTACGATACTAGTTCTAATAATGGTCCTCAGGGAACTGGAAATACTTGTAATTTTAACCCTCTTGATAAGGTTGTGGAGCTTTATGAACGTTTGGTTCAGGCTGAAAAAGATAAGGTTGAGTATTTAGAGAAGTTGATGAAATTGAAATAATATTTTTTTGTTATATACAAAATGCGCAATGGGAATTGCGCATTTTTTTGTTTTGTTGAGTTGTAATTTGTGCTCTAGTATACTTTTATCTTTGCAACCACAAAGTTAAGAGAGATGAAAGATTACAGGTTAAATGTTGATTTAGATTAGACCTAGTTGTTTTGCGATGTCTTGTTGAAATTTTGCCATTGGTCGTTTATGAATCTCATTTTCATCACAATAATTCCCAACTATAAGTCGATTTGTTATATTCCCACTATTGAAAATTTCAGGAAAAGATTCTATTAATGTTTTTTTATAAGATTGCTTATACACTTCAGCTTTTAAAATTAATTCTTCTACAATATCTTTTTGAGTATCGTAAATTCCCTCTATACTAAAAACATCATTTAGTTGCTTATATAAAACAGGAACGACTGGTTCGATAAATTCAATTTTAATATTATTAATATTTCGATCTAATAAAAATTTCCCAACTGAAGCATCAATATCTTTTATCTGAAATTTATAATTAGATCCTAAAATATCTTTTGAATTGACATATAAATCAAAATCTATTTCATGATTTCTTTTCTTTAAATTACATGAACCACATACAGGGTACAAATTAAATAGAGATACACTAAAGCAAGGATAATCATTCTTGTTTAAAAAATGATCAACTTGAAATTTTGCTATTAGTTTGTTTCGTTTAGAATTAACCGTAACACATAATTGCGAATTACAAAACACACAAGATTTGATTCCAATCTTATGAAAATACTCAGGAAAAAAATCTCCTCTTCTAATCGAATATCCCAGTAGATTTAATAATTTATCTTTAAATTTTTTCCAATCCTTTGCTTCAAAATCATTACTTCTACAAATATTATCAAATTCAATTCTCTTTTGAATCAAAACATCTTTTTTTGCAATTAGTCCATTTGAATTTTCGAAAAAATCAATTAATAATCTAACATAATTCTCTTTAGATCCATCTAAATTATTTGCATAATTATTTAATTTAATTAAAATATTATTTTTTTGGTCATTAATACTTTCTGAAAAGTGAACAATAATATTATCAACATTTTCTATAGGAATAGCTATCATTTATTTTTTTCTAATTCAATTAATTTAATTAATCTTTTTACCTCTTTTTCTTTATCAGAAATCGAATTAAGTATTTTATTATAATACAATTCATTAAGACTATTCCTTATTAATGGTTCAGAAATAATATCTATAAATTGTTTTACACTTTCTGAATTCCAATTTTTATCTTCAATTGGGTAATTTTCTAAATATTCAATTGCAGATTTTATTTTAATTTTAGCAAATTCTCCTATGTAGCCTTTCTTTTCCATAAAAAAACTATCTGAAAGTAGATCATGTACATTAGCCCCAAATGTTTTATCTTTGTTCTTTATTTGTTTTGAACGATTATCTTCTTTATCAACTTTTAAAAAAATTATGTTTGAGTTTGAAATATCAGAAAGAATAAAAGGTGAATGAGTAATGAATATTATATTAATTCCCTTTATAAATGGAATATTAATTTTTTTTATATCATTTAATAAATCGTTTATAAATGTTCGTTGCATGTCAGGGTGGTAATATAATTCTATTTCATCAAAAATTATATTAACATATTTATATCTCTTTAAATTTATATCTGGATTATTGAAAACTGAATTTAAGTTTAATAAGTGGTAGAGAACTGAATTTATACTATACACTTTTTGTTTCTCACCTGAACTTAGTAAACTAAACTCACTTCCATCCTCAAAAATAATTTCATAATCAAAAAAAGAAGGAGGAAGAATTTCTGTTAAAGAAACTTTTCTTTTGTTTTTTTTATCTACGATCTTTTTTAAATTAATACCTAAGCTCTTTGCTAAATCATCTTTAATATCTAATTGAAAAAAACTTTCTTTCTCATTGTATTTTTCATGAATTATAGTGTCATATTTTAAAAAATTAAGTGACTGCCTGAGTTTTAAAGTTATATGACTTTGATCATTCTTCATAAATCTAAGAATTTTTTCAAATTTAACTTTATCAAACTCATCAATATCGAAGCTAAAATTAAAATTTCTATAACTAGAATATTTATTTACTATAGAAATTATTTTTTTGAAAATATATTCTAATGCAATACCATTTAAATAATCATTATCATCAATTCCATCTAACTCAAAAACTTTTTTAATTATTGGATAGTGTTTCTCTTTATAAATATCTGTATTTATTTTAGATGATGGCTTCACTTTATTCTCAATTTGATCTTCATCTAAAAGTTTTCTTTTATTAAGCTTAAAATTAATCTTATGTGGTATTTTATTATGAATTAAATACTGACTGTTTATACTTTCCTCAACAACAAAAGGAGATATTAAATTAAACAAAAGTCGAGATTTTAATAAATCTGTTTCTACATTGACATCAATGTTTCCAAAGGTCCGCATAGGATTCAATACAATAGGAGTTTGATAAGAGTCATTTTTGTGAAAAACATTTTTCACCCAACTACCAAGTTCATTAGAATTGAGTGCATAAAAAGAATAATTTATTGCTAGGCTGTAAAAAAATTTATTCTTCAATAGATTAGAAATATTCTTCAGAACAAAACCTTTTTTTTCTTCTGAAAATAAAAATAACTGTGCTTTTTTATCATTAATCTTTAATTTAAAATATTCATTTTCTATTAAAAAAAAGATTTCAACTCTAATTTCTTTTACTATAAAATTTGATAATTTTAAAAATTCAATAATTTGATAATCATCTGCATTTTTATCTTCATCAAGATCATACAAAAAATTATTTACTTTAATAAATTCCTCCTCGTAAATAAATTCATTTTTATCATTTTTTCTGAATATTTTGCTGTATTCTGATTTAATTTTTGATTCAGATTTTTCAATTTTATTTCTAATAATATCAGTAGTCTTTTTTGTCTTTCTTCTATTTAATAAGCGTTTTAATATTGATAAATTATAAAATGAAACATAAAAAAGTTCTACTATACTACTTTTCCCACTACCATTTTTCCCAACAATCGCTGAAATATTTATTTCTAATTTATCACTATCATATAAATTTTCAGGAACTGTTTGTTTCTTCTTTTTTATCCCAATTACCTCATCTTCAATATTATTATCTCTAAATAAAAAATCGTAATCGTTATAAAACTGATAAACTTGATCTTCAACTAAATTTTTCAAAAACCTTTTATTACAGCCTTTAAGTGGTCTTATAGCTAACAATTTAAAACTCATAAATTCTATTTGTATAATTTTTTCCTTCTCTAAAATAAATTTAAATCTAATTTAATTCTTCCTTTTCATCAACTTACAACATCTTCGTGCTAATTTTTACTATTTTGAACAAAGAAATTATACCCAAGATCTATTAAATTTGATTAATAACATTAGTATTTCAATAAGTTTTAAATGTAAAATTTAAAATCTTGTCATCAAATATATGTAAACAAAAAGCCTTTAAACCCAGTACAAATACCTGATTTAAAAGCCAACAAATAATCTTTTATAAATCTACCTAAATCCCAAAAAACTCTTTAGCATTCCTGGTAGTTTCCTCCGCAATCACAATCCCCGAAACTCGTTTAAACTGCGCCACAGTTGCTGCAACAAAAGGCAGAAAAGCAGGTTCGCAACGGCGTTTGTGGTATTTTTTCAGGAGATTGTTTGGTGTGTTTTTCGGGAGCATAAATGGCGCATCGGTTTCGATCATCATTCGGTCCAGCGGCACGTATTGAATCACTTCTTTTAAATGATCAAAACGTTTACTGTCGGATATTGCGCCGGTAAAACCAAGATAGAATCCATTATCGAGATAAGTTTTGGCTTCGGACAAACTTCCGGTAAAACAATGCACGACCGCTTTTGGCAATTGTGGCAAATAGTCTTTTGTAATGCTCATAAACTTTGTAAAAGCAGCTCTTTCGTGCAAAAACAAAGGTTTCTGAACTTCGATCGCCAATTCTAATTGCGCTTTGTAACAGGTTTCCTGTACATTTCTGGGCGAAAAGTCACGATCAAAATCGAGTCCGCACTCACCTACCGAAACGACGTGTTTCTGTTTTAATAAATTTCGCAGTTTCGAAATGCTTTGCGCATCAAAACTCTTCGCATCATGCGGGTGAATTCCGGCTGTTGCATATAATATTCCGGGATATTCTTTTGCCATTTCAGCCGAAGCTTCGCTGTTTTTTACGCTTGTTCCGGTTAGTATCATTTGCGATACATCGGCATCTAAAGCGTTTTGTACAACATCGTCTATGTCGTTGTGGAATTGTTTATTGGTTAAATTAATTCCGATATCTATGTATTGTTTCATTTTTTTTGTTTGCCACGAAGGCACTAAGACACAAAGTTTTCTATTCTTTGGTCTGGTTATTATTATTTTTTAAGCGTAATATTTGTCATTTCGACCGAAGGGAGAAATCTCCGCGAGAAACTCTACAAAGATTGGACTCACGTTGCGGAGCTACTTGCGGAGATTTCTCCTCCGTCGAAATGACATAAAATGAGGATACGTTGTGTTAGACGCACTGCTGTGCGCCTCTACACTGAAAACTGCGACTGCGACTGATCACTAAAAGCGCGCCTCTACACTGAAAACTGCCACTGCGACTGAACACTAAAAGCGCCCTCCAACACTGAAAACTGCCACTGCGACTGAACACTAATCCTCACGGCTCCCATCATCCGCCATTCTCACCAACTTCGGCGTAAATTTCGCCACAACGTCGACCAAATCCTGTTGCGCTTCCATAACCTGATTGATGTCTTTGTAGGCCATTGGTGCTTCGTCCAGACCTGCGCCAATAAGCGTCACGCCATGATGTTGCAAGATTGATTTCATCTCGTTTTTGGTGATATTTTTAATGGCTTGTGTTCGGCTCATTTGTCTTCCTGCTCCATGTGAAGCCGAATTAATGGCGTTCTCCTCGCCTTTTCCTCGCACCAAAAATCCCGGTGCGGTCATACTTCCCGGAATGATTCCCATTACGCCTTTTCCTGCCGGAGTGGCTCCTTTTCTATGCACGATAACTTCTTCACCGTTCCAGATTTCTTTCCAGGCAAAATTATGGTGGTTTTCGACTTTGGCTAAAATCGTTGCACCCAAAGCGCGTTCCATTTTGTTATGTATAATCTCATGACAAGCCGAAGCGTAATCTCCCGCAAGATTCATCGCCATCCAGTATTCCTGACCCAATTGTGAGTTCATATCCAGATAAGCCAAATTCTTGGCCACTTCAGGAAGTTTACAAACGTCTTTCGCAATTTTGGTGTAATGTCCGGCAATTGTGGCACCCATTCCGCGTGAACCTGAATGCGTTAACAAAGCGACATATTTTCCTTTCGGGATATTCAAAACCGCATCGTCTTTTGCAAATTCCATGATTCCGAATTCGACAAAGTGATTTCCACCGCCCGAAGATCCTAATTGCGACCAGGCTTTATCTTTCAAATTCTTCACAAACGGAGTCATATTAAAAGCATCGTTTTCTAAAACCGCATGATCTGATTTGTATTGTCCGTGAAATCCGTGTCCGGCTCCAAAAATAGAATTCGCAATTAATTCCTTTTTGAATTTGGCTTCGTTTTCAAAGTAAAAATCCTCCGCAATATCATAAACCGACAACGCCATTCGACAACCAATATCAACTCCCACACCATACGGAATAATGGCATTTTTGGTGGCTAAAACGCCGCCAATTGGTAATCCGTAACCCTGATGCGCGTCTGGCATTAATGCTCCGGCAACGGTAACGGGTAACCTCATCGCTACTTCCATTTGTTTTCTCGCTCCGTCTTCGATCTGATCTAATCCGTAAGAAGAATATTCGTTTGGGTTTTGATTTAATGTGATGAAATCTTCCGGTTTTTCATTTGCTTTTTCGATCAAAGCAATTGCCAGTTTGCTGAAGATTTTATCGTCGATATAATGCTCTGGAGTTTCTAGAACGTTTTTGAAATTGGCGATCATTTCATCACGTTTCAATCCGTGTCTTTTGCTGTTTATTTTTAACGCAATCCCGATTATTTTTCCTTCCGGGAATCCTAATTCTATTATGTCTGTACCGTTTATTTGTGTTTTCATTTTTTTATTTTTAAGGGACAAAGGTCCAAAGGTTCATAGGTGCAAAGGTTTTATATTAGTGCGCAGTTATTTTGCGTAGATTTTTTTTTATCTGTTAGGGGAGTAATTTTTCGTGCAAAGGCGCAAAGGCGCAAAGTTTTTGTTTCACGCAGATTATAAAGATCTAGGCAGATTTTTTCCTCATTTTATGTCATTTCGACGAAGGAGAAATCGCATCCGCAGAGAGACGTTCTGCATGTCTTTACTTTATGTGATTTCTCCTTCGTCGAAATGACAAACACTGCTTTAATACTTATGCATTTTAATATATATATATATTTTTAGTTATTATTTTAAAAGAGGTAATGTTTAGGAATGGTTTAATTTTCTTTTTTAGTTAAAATTAAACAATCTATCGTTGTTCCCTTTTGACATTACAAAGATTTCAAAAGTACTACGCAGTTATTTTGCGCAGTGAAAAAAGAATTCTATATTTGATTAAAAAAGGTTATGAATCTAAAGGAAAAATTTACTCAATTGCTTGTCAATATTGGTTTTGAAGAAGATAAGATTCAGCAGAATTGGTTGGATTTAGAAAAGGCATATTCCAAGAAATCAAGACATTATCATAATCTTACGCATATCAAAGACATGATTGAATGTTTTGAAACTTACTCTGAACGAATCAAATCTCCAAACGAAATATTATTTTCTATTTTTTATCACGATTATATATATGTAAGCAGTAAAAAAGACAATGAACTCAAAAGTGCCGAATATGCCTTGTCGATTTTACCCGAAAATCCCAAACTGGACAAACAATTGGTTTTTGATGCGATTTGTGCTACACAATTACATCAGCATAATATAAATGAAGATATTAACTGGCTGATTGATTTTGATTTGAAGATTCTCGCCAGAGATTGGGAAGATTATAAAACCTACTTTAAACAGATTCGGAAAGAATACCGCATTTATCCTGATTTTCTATACAAACCCGGAAGAGCTAAGGCTTTGAAACATTTTTTGGAGAATGAATTTATTTTTCAGACTGATGAATTTAGAAAATTATATGAAGATAAAGCGAGATTGAATATTGAGAAAGAGATAAAATTATTAAGCTAAAAATTGATTGCGCAAAGTTTTTCTCTCGCAGATTTTGCAGATCGGGCAGATTTTATATTGATTCATTTTAACGGTTACATATTGCAACGATAAACCCGACAGGTTTTAAAAACCTGTCGGGTTTGCCTGAAGACAATAATTACCTCATAGTATATTGTAGAGACGCACAGCAGTGCGTCTACGCAACGAATATTCACAACGAAAATTGGAATGGAAATACGTTCATTTAATAAGAAATGTGATTTCATTATTAATGCAAACATTGCAGATATTTTAAACCTGTCCGCAACGATAAACCCGACAGGTTTTAAAAACCTGTCGGGTTTGCTTGAAGACAATAATAACCTCAGAGTATATTGTAGAGACGCACAGCAGTGCGTCTACGCAACGAATATTCACAACGAAAATTGGAATGGAAATATGTTCATTTAATAAGAAACGTGATTTCATTATTAATGCAAACATTGCAGATATTTTAAATTTGTCCGCAACGATAAACCCGACAGGTTTTAAAAACCTGTCGGGTTTCTGGACGGAATATTGGAAACGAAAAATAGATTATAACAATATAAAAACGAGATTTCTTGTTAACGAAAATTGCGTGAGGGATAGAGGCGATATCCTTTTGTGAAGTGGAACGGAACAAAAGATAAAGCCGAAAGCCCGACCCGTAGGGACACGCCCAAAAAAAACATACTATGTCACAAAATAAAAACGCCTTAATCAGATACAAGACGATCGACAAATGTCTACAAAATAGATACCGACAATGGACTTTGGAGGATTTGATCGAATGCTGTTCTGAAGCTTTGTTTGAATATGAAGGACGTGAAAACCCCATTAGCAAACGAACGATTCAGATGGATATTCAGTTGATGCGAAGTGAAAAGCTGGGTTATAATGCACCAATTGTCGTCTATGATAAAAAGTATTATAAGTATGAAGACGAAGAATTTACGATTACGGATATTCCGCTGACTGAAACGGATATGAATGTTTTGACGGAAACAGTTTCGATGCTGAAACAGTTTAAGGATTTTTCTTTGTTTAATGATGTATCGGATATTCTGCAGCGTTTGGAGGATAAAATCTACGCCGAAAAGTCGCATACAAAGCCGGTTATTTATCTGGATAAAAATGACAATCTGAAAGGTTTGCATTATCTGGATGAAATTTATCAGGCGATTATCAAAAAAGTGACGCTGGTGATTACTTATAAATCATTTAAATCAAGAGAGGAAACTAAGTTTCATTTTCATCCGTTTATTTTGAAGGAATTTAATAATCGCTGGTTTTTAATTGGAAAGAGAAAAGGCTCTGCCCCTATCAGCAATTTGGCTTTGGACAGAATTATTGCCATTGATTATGATTTTAATTTTCCTTATTTGGATGAAGATTTTGATGCAGAATCTTTTTACAAGAATATAATTGGTGTTACAGTGAACTCGGGTTTGCAGCCCAGACGTATTGAACTTTGGATAAATCCGGAAAATGCGCCGTATGTATTAACGAAACCACTGCATCAAAGTCAGCGGCTGATTCAGGAAAATGAGGATAAAAGTATTGTTGTGCATTTGTTTATTTCTCCTAATTATGAAATGGAACGTTTGCTGCTTGGTTTTGGTGACGGAATCGAAATTCTGCGTCCGGAAAATCTTCGAAATCGTATGAAAAAGATAATTCAGAAGGCATTATCCCGTTATGATGAATAAATTTATTCGCATTTAAACTCTTATTTTTTTGCATTAAGAATAATAAAAGCCCTCTTTAAGATGAAAAATTCTTTTTTACAATCTTAAATATGTACAAATCTCAAAAAAGAATAGTATATTTCAATTCAAAAACTAACCCAAACCCCTCTATTTCAGAGGCATTTTTTTATTAACCAAAAATTTATTAAAAAATTATATGCATGCATAGTATTTTTTGATTATATTTGAAATCGATATAGTTACAATATGAAAGACAAAACGATAGATTATATTTTACGAGCCACCTGGCAAGCTGTATCAAGAATGTATAACGAAGAAGCAGCAAAATACGATGCTACAATGGCGACCGGATTTGCACTTTTAAGTATTGACAAAGAAGATGGAACTCCGTCGACAGCCTTAGGGCCAAGAATGGGAATGGAAGCTACGAGCCTCACGAGAACTTTAAAATCGATGGAAGACAAAGGTTTAATTGTTCGCAAAAAAAACCCAACAGACGGTCGCGGTGTTTTAATTTACCTGACGGAATTTGGAAAAGAAAAAAGAGATTTATCTAAAAATACGGTTCTGAAATTTAATGAAACGGTTAGAAAACATGTTTCGGATGAAAAGCTGAAACATTTTATCGAAGTTTCAGAAATCATCAACGAATTGATTCAGGATAAAAACATATTTAATCACACGAGCGCCAGCGAACTGGCGAAGCAAACAGAAAACAAAGAAAAGAAATAAACAGAATTCAGAAACGAAGATTGGTTATTTCAATTCAAAATACAAAAAACAAATAGTAACAAATTATGAAACGCACAATTAAAAAAGTTGCTGTAATTGGATCCGGAATTATGGGTTCAGGAATAGCTTGTCATTTTGCCAATATTGGTGTTGAAGTTCTATTACTTGACATCGTACCACGCGAGTTGACAGAAGCTGAAACTAAAAAAGGATTAACGCTTGAAAGTAAAGTTGTTCGCAACCGTGTGGTAAACGAGCACTTGGCGAATTCATTAAAATCGAAACCGTCTCCTATTTACAGTCAGAAATTTGCTAGCCGAATTACGACTGGAAATACGACTGATGATATGGCGAAAATTGCCAATGTAGACTGGATTATTGAGGTTGTTGTGGAACGTTTGGATATTAAAAAACTGGTATTTGAACAAATTGAGAAATTCCGTAAACCGGGAACTTTGGTTACTTCAAACACTTCTGGTATTCCAATTCATTTTATGAGCGAAGGAAGAAGCGAAGATTTTCAACAACACTTCTGCGGAACTCACTTTTTTAACCCTGCGCGTTACTTAAAATTATTTGAAATTATTCCTGGTCCGAAAACCTCAACAGAAGTTTTGGATTTCTTAAACGAATACGGTTCTAAATTCTTAGGAAAAACTTCAGTTGTTGCTAAAGATACTCCGGCGTTTATTGGAAACAGAATTGGTATTTACGGAATTCAGAGTTTATTCCATTTAGTGAAAGAAATGGGATTAACGATTGAAGAAGTGGATAAATTGACCGGACCGGTTATTGGTCGTCCAAAATCAGCTACTTTCCGTACCGTTGACGTTGTTGGTTTGGATACTTTGGTGCACGTTGCCAATGGTATTTACGAAAACTGCCCGACAGACGAACAACACGAATTGTTTAAACTTCCTGATTTCGTCAACAAAATGATGGAAAATAAATGGTTAGGAAGCAAAACAGGACAAGGTTTTTATAAAAAAGTAGATAAAGATATTCTTTCTTTAGACTTAGATACATTAGAATACCGCGCTGCTAAAAAAGCAAATTTTGCTACGCTTGAACTTACAAAAACGATCGATAAACCTATCAACCGTTTTAAAGTTTTGGTGAAAGGAAAAGATAAAGCGGGTGAATTCTATCGTAAGAGTTTCTCTGGAATGTTTGCTTATGTGTCAAACAGAATTCCTGAAATCTCAGACGAATTATATAAAATTGATGATGCGATGAAAGCCGGTTTTGGATGGGAAAATGGTCCATTCGAAATTTGGGACGCCATTGGTGTTGCAAACGGAATCGAAATCATGAAAGCAGAAGGTTTAGAACCTGCTGCATGGGTTACTGAAATGTTGGCTTCGGGAAGCGAAAGTTTCTATTCTGTAAAAGAAGGAGCAACTTATTTCTATAACATTCCAACAAAATCACAAGTAAAAGTTCCTGGACAAGATTCATTCATTATTCTGAACAACATTCGCGAAAGCAAAAAAGTTTGGAGCAATAGCGGTGCAATCATTCAGGATTTAGGAGACGGAATTTTGAACTTAGAATTCCAATCTAAAATGAATACGATTGGTGGCGACGTTCTTGCTGCTATCAACAAAGCAATTGACTTATCTGAAAAAGAATATCAAGGATTGGTTATTGGAAACCAGGCAGCGAATTTCTCTGTTGGGGCTAATATCGGAATGATTTTCATGATGGCAGTTGAGCAGGAATATGATGAATTGAATATGGCAATCAAAATGTTCCAGGACACGATGATGCGCGTTCGTTATTCTGGAATTCCAGTTGTGGTTGCTCCGCACGGAATGACTTTTGGCGGTGGATGCGAAATGAGCTTACATGCTGATAAAGTAGTTGCTGCGGCTGAAACTTATATGGGATTAGTTGAATTTGGTGTTGGTGTACTTCCTGGTGGCGGTGGATCTAAAGAAATGGCTTTGAGAGCGTCAGATTTATTCCGTAAAAATGATGTGGAATTGAACGTTCTTCAAGAGTATTTCTTAACAATCGCTATGGCAAAAGTATCTACTTCTGGTTACGAAGCTTTCGACACAGGACTTCTTCAACATGGAAAAGACGTTATCGTCGTAAACAAAGATCGTCAGATTGCTGAAGCTAAAAAACATGCTTTGTTATTAGCAGAAGCAGGTTATACACAACCTATCAGAAGAACGGATGTGAAAGTATTAGGAAAACAAGCTCTTGGAATGTTCTTAGTAGGAACGGATCAAATGGAAGCTGGAAAATACATTTCTGAGCACGACAAGAAAATCGCTAACAAACTAGCTTATGTTATGGCTGGTGGTGATTTGTCTGAAGCGACTTTAGTATCTGAACAATATTTATTAGATATCGAACGTGAAGCTTTCTTGAGTTTATGTACTGAGCGTAAGACATTGGAGAGAATTCAGTATATGTTAACTAAAGGAAAACCTTTGAGAAACTAGTATCAAGTAATAAGAATTAAGTATTAAGAAATGCACCAGTTTGAAAAATTAAAGATTTGGCAGAAAGCAATGGATATTGCAGTTCATGTGTATGAGATTTCTTTACTGTTACCAAATGACGAAAAATTCAATTTAATTCATCAAATAAAAAAATGTGCTGTTTCGATTCCTTCAAATATTGCTGAAGGTTCCGGGAGAAATTCAGATAAAGAATTTATGCATTTTCTTGGAATTGCAAATGGTTCAACTTTTGAATTGATAACTCAATTAATACTTGCTAAAAGACTTAAGCTTGTAAGTGAAGATCTAATACAACCCACTATTAATCAATTAGTAGAGGTTTCAAATATGAACTTTTCCTTTCAAAGAACATTAAAAGATAAAATCAACAAAACAATTGGAAAATCTTAATACTTAATTCTCCAATCTTAATACAATCATTTATGAAAACAGCATATATAGTAAAAGCTTACCGTACAGCGGTGGGAAAAGCACCAAAAGGGGTTTTTAGATTTAAAAGACCTGATGAATTAGCTGCAGAAACCATTCAGTTTATGATGGATGAATTGCCTGATTTTGACAAAAAACGTATCGATGACGTTATGGTAGGAAACGCCATGCCGGAAGCAGAACAAGGACTTAACGTTGGGCGTTTGATCTCTCTTATGGGATTAAAAGTAGAAGATGTTCCCGGAGTTACTGTAAACCGTTATTGTGCATCAGGATTAGAAACTATCGGAATGGCGACTGCTAAAATCCAGTCAGGAATGGCAGATTGTATTATCGCCGGTGGTGCAGAAAGTATGAGTTTTATTCCGATGGGAGGTTACAAACCAACTCCGGATTATAAAGTCGCTGCTGCAGGTCACGAAGATTATTACTGGGGAATGGGTTTAACTGCTGAGGCGGTTGCCAACCAATATAAAATTTCAAGAGAAGATCAGGATGAGTTTGCTTACAACTCTCACATGAAAGCCTTAAAAGCTCAGGCAGAAGGAAAATTCGACAAACAAATCGTACCGATCACTGTTGATCAGACTTTCATCAATGAAAATGGTAAAAAAGAAACGAAATCTTATGTTGTAAAACAAGACGAAGGTCCAAGAGCCGGAACTTCTGTTGCTGCTTTAGCAGGTTTGAAACCGGTTTTTGCTGCTGACGGAAGTGTAACTGCCGGAAACTCTTCTCAAATGAGTGACGGTGCTGCTTTTGTTTTAATCATGAGCGAGGATATGGTAAAAGAATTAAACCTGGAACCAATTGCAAGACTTGTAAACTTTGCTTCGTCTGGTGTTGAACCAAGAATTATGGGTATTGGTCCTGTAAAAGCAATTCCGAAAGCCTTAAAACAAGCTGGTTTAGAATTGAAAGATATTGACTTGGTTGAATTAAACGAGGCATTTGCTTCTCAGTCTTTGGCTGTAATTCGCGAGTTAGGTTTAAACCCAGATATCGTAAACGTAAACGGTGGAGCTATCGCCTTAGGTCACCCTCTGGGATGTACAGGTGCTAAACTTTCTGTTCAGTTATTTGATGAGATGAAACGCAGAGGAAGTAAATACGGAATTGTGAGTATGTGTGTGGGGACTGGTCAGGGAAGCGCCGGGATTTACGAAGTGCTTTAAGACAAATACGTCTCTTTTTGTCATTTCGACGAAGGAGAAATCACACTAGTAATTCGACAAAGTAAACGTATAGTTTGTCATTCCGAGGAACGAGGACACGAGCAAAAGCGCACTGGCGAAGCAATCTCCGCGACAATTATCCGCAAAGTTTGTCAATCGTTGTAGAGTTACTTGCGGAGATTCCTCCTCCGTCGGAATGACAAAAAGCCGGAAATACTAAATTATACAAGGTTATAAATAAAAAACATACAAAAAAACAAAAGCAATGGCAGATACAATCGAAAAAAACGTAACCCGTGGTGGTCAGTTTTTAGTTAAAGAAACAAAGTGCGAAGATGTCTTTACACCAGAAGATTTTTCGGAAGAGCAGTTAATGATGCGTGACTCCGTTAAGGAGTTCGTTGACAAAGAATTATGGGCACATAAAGATCGTTTTGAGAAAAAAGATTATGCTTATACAGAATCATCTATGCGTAAAGCGGGTGAGTTGGGACTTCTTGGAGTTGCGGTTCCTGAGGAATACGGCGGATTAGGAATGGGATTTGTATCTACTATGTTAGTTTGTGATTACATTTCTGGTGCTACAGGATCTTTCTCAACTGCTTTTGGTGCGCATACCGGAATTGGAACTATGCCAATTACCCTTTACGGATCAGAAGAACAAAAGAAAAAATACGTTCCTAAATTAGCTTCCGGAGAATGGTTTGGAGCGTATTGCTTGACTGAGCCAGGTGCAGGATCTGATGCGAACTCAGGAAAAACAAAAGCTGTTTTATCTGAAGACGGAACTCATTATAAAATTACCGGTCAAAAAATGTGGATTTCGAATGCAGGTTTCTGCAGCGTTTTCATCGTTTTTGCCCGTATTGGTGATGATAAAAATATTACAGGTTTCATCGTAGAAAATGATCCGTCAAACGGAATTTCTATGAATGAAGAAGAGCATAAATTAGGAATCCGTGCTTCTTCTACGCGCCAGGTTTTCTTCAACGATACAAAAGTTCCTGTTGAAAACATGTTGTCTGAAAGAGGAAACGGTTTCAAAATCGCAATGAATGCTTTGAACGTTGGTCGTATTAAATTGGCTGCAGCTTGTTTAGATGCACAACGTAGAGTTACTTCAAATGCAGTGAAATACGCTAACGAAAGAATTCAGTTTAATACTGCAATTTCATCTTTTGGAGCAATCCGTTCTAAATTGGCTGAAATGGCGACTAATGCTTACGCAGGAGAAAGTGCTTCTTACCGTGCTGCAAAAGATATAGAAGACAGAATTGCTGCTCGTGAGGCAGAAGGAACTACGCATCAGGAAGCTGAATTAAAAGGTGTTGAAGAATATGCTATCGAATGTTCTATTCTGAAAGTAGCTGTTTCTGAAGACGTACAATCTTGTGCTGATGAAGGAATTCAGATTTTTGGTGGAATGGGATTCTCTGAAGACACTCCAATGGAAAGTGCCTGGAGAGATGCGCGTATCGCTAGAATCTACGAAGGAACAAACGAAATCAACAGAATGCTTTCTGTGGGAATGTTAATCAAAAAGGCGATGAAAGGTCATGTTGATTTATTAGGCCCAGCTATGAAAGTTCAGGAAGAATTAATGGGAATTCCATCTTTTGACACTCCTGATTTCTCTGAATTATTTGCTGAAGAAAAAGGAATTATCGCAAACCTGAAAAAAGTTTTCTTAATGGTTGCCGGAAGCGCTGTTCAAAAATATGGTCCGGATTTAGATTCTCACCAACAGTTATTAATGGCTGCTTCTGATATCTTAATCGAAATCTATATGGCTGAAAGTACTATTCTTAGAACTGAAAAATTAGCCAAAAATCAAGGTGAAGACAAAGTTCAGGAGCAAATTGCAATGGCAAAATTATACTTGTACAAAGCAGTTGATATTGTAAACTCAAGAGGAAAAGAAGGAATTATTTCTTTTGCCGAAGGTGACGAACAACGTATGATGTTAATGGGATTAAAACGTTTTACAAAATACACAAACAATCCAAATGTGGTAGCTTTAAGAGAGGTTATTACATCTAAATTAGTTGCAGAAAATGAATACTGCTTCTAATATAAAAATAGTTTTTAGCTTTTAATTTGTTTAAACCCGCACTAATCCGAAACAGTGCGGGTTTATTTTTTGTTTTTTATTTTTCACCATAATGGTAGAGACGCACAACATTGCGTCTACACAACGAGAAGACGCACTGCTGTGCGCCTCTACGCGTTTTACGATGCGATTTCACAAATCTTTATTAAAATTGCTTTTCTGTTACATTTTCTATAGTGAATTTTCAATTCTAATGTTTTATATTTAGCATTTCAAAAAACAAAAAGCTTAAAAATGAAACAAATTAACCTGATTGCCCTTTTATTATTTTGTGCTCTTACTACAAACATCTTTGCACAAAAGAATAAAAAAATGGACGTTATCGCTTATTACACAGGTGATGATAAAATAATTAACGAATACGAAGTAAAAAAACTAGACCAGATTATCTTTAGTTTTTGTCACTTAAAAGAAGGAAAACTAAGTGTAGATTCATCTAAAGATTCTACTACAATTAAACACTTACTTTCTTTAAAAGCATCAAATCCACAACTTAAAATTGTTTTATCTCTTGGTGGCTGGGGCGGCTGCGAACCTTGCTCTGCTGCATTTTCTACTGCGGAAGGAAGATTGACTTTTGCAAAATCAGTAAAAGAAGTGAGTACTTATTTTAAAGTGGATGGTTTAGATCTTGATTGGGAATATCCTGCAATCGAAGGTCTTCCGGGTCATTTATACCAACCGGCAGATAAAGCTAATTTTACGGAATTAATTAAAATATTACGTTCTACTTTAGGCAAAAAATACGAATTGAGTTTTGCTGCGGGAGGTTTTCAAAAATATCTTGACGAATCTATCGACTGGAAAACTGTTTCGCCATTGGTAAACCGCATCAATATTATGAGTTATGACTTGGTAAATGGTTATTCTAAAGTTACAGGACACCATACTCCGTTGTACAGCACAAATCCAAATGAAGAATCTACAGACAGAGCGGTTACTTTTTTACTCAAACAAGGAGTTCCTGCTGAAAAACTGATTATTGGCGGAGCGTTTTATTCCAGAACATGGAAAAATGTAGAAAATGTAAATAACGGTTTATATCAGGCCGGAGAACATATTCCTGGCGCTGATTTCAAAAACTTTGCTGCAACTTATACCGAAGCAAACGGCTGGAAATATTTTTATGATGAAAAAGCACAGGCGCCATATTGGTATAATGCCGGTACAAAAACATTTGCAACATCTGATGACATTAAATCCATCAAAGCTAAAACAGAATATGTAAAAGCTAAAAAATTAGGTGGAATTATGTTCTGGGAACTTACATTAGACAGTCCAAAAAACGGGATGGTAAATGCTATTTATGAAGTTAAAACAGCTAAATAAATTCATTTTAAAATAAAAAAAACGGCAGTTATTTCTAAGAAGTAACTGCCGTTTTTTATTTTTTAGTTTCGCTCTCTTTTGGAGCCCTGATTCGGCCGTCGTAAGAAATGGATACCCTGTTATTACTATTGATGTTAACGGTTGTTCCGCCATCATAAAAAATAGTAAACATAAGATCATACACATCATTTGTTCCACTTATGGTAGCTTTGATAAGGCATTTTTTTCCTTTTTGTTCCACCTTAATATTTTCCGGTTTTCCTTCAAACTTTATTCCGCCATCAGCCCCGTAAGCAATATTAAAAGCACGCCCAAAAAAAGGCAAATCACAAACTACATTTTCTGAATTAAACTTTATAGAATAGGTATAGTAGTCCAGATTAAGCATTCGTGTTCCTTGTGGATAGGCTTTTTCTGCATCGAAAACAAAATTTCTGGCATCAATAAGTGCTTGTATTTCTTTTTGTTTTTGAAGTTCTCTTTCTTGTTTTAATTCTTTTTTTGTTTTTTCCTGTGCAACACCATCAAAACTAAAAAAACAAAACATAATTAATAAAAGGACTACGCTACTTTTCATGATTTCTATTTTTTTGTGAATCGCATCATGGCAACATCACCGGAAATTAAATTCAGCGTTTTGCCATCATGTGTAATATCATACGAAGTTATTTTTTGCAGTGTACTTATATAAGTCTGTTCTCCCTGTCCGTCCAGACACATCATTTTGGTCATCATCATTGGTTGTGTAAAATCAATTTTATTGCCGTCAACGCTCAGTTTTCCGTTATAAGAATTACAGCTGCTATTGCCTGAAAAACGACTTTCTTTAGAATCAAAAACTATGGTTGGTTTTTTATTTGGATATAAACCATCAAAAGCAATTCTTGGTCCTGAAATATAATTAAGTTCCCATATTCCGTCAAGTTTAGAAACTGAGTCATTTTTTGTGCATTTACATGAAGTCAATACAACTCCCAAAACAAATAAAATTAAAGCTTTCTTTATCATAATGTGATAGATTAAAATTAAAATATCATACAGAAATAAGTATGAATTATACATTAAAGTTAGCTATTTTTACTACAACAACCTTCAATCATGAGCGATAGTTTTGGTTTTTTTTAACTTTTGGCTTCAGACAATTTCAGTAATTTTATGTTAAATTTACTTATAAATTAATTTAAACGCCTTCAAATGAAAAAAATAATCTTTTCTTTCGCTATAATTACAGCCTTAGTTGTTGGTTGTAAAACAAGTACAAAATCAAATGATGCTAAAACTTTGACAGTTGCATTAGAGCCAAAAAGCGGCAGCACCGTAACCGGAACCGCTACTTTTACAGAGAAAAACGGCAAAGTAACTTTTACAGCAAAAATGGCTGGATTACAACCGGGAGTTCACGCGATCCACATTCATGAAAAATCTGATTGTAGTGCTGCCGATGGAAGTTCTGCAGGCGGACACTGGAATCCGACTTTCAAAAAACACGGAAAATGGGGAGTTGGCGAATATCATAAAGGTGATATCGGAAACTTTACTGCAGATGCAAGCGGTAACGGAAGTATCACGCTTACTACTGACGAATGGTGTATAGGTTGTGAAGATGAAACCAAAAATGTATTAGGAAAAGGTTTAATCGTACATCAGGGAACGGATGATTTTACGACACAACCAACCGGAAATGCAGGCGGTAGAGCTGCTTGTGCGGGAATTATCAAGTAAAAACACAATAACCACTATTTTTTCACAAAATTTAGTGGTTATTTCATTTAAATTTTAAACATACCACAAGAAAAAGATATAGCTTTGTAGCCTCAAACTAAAGTTAATAATGATTAACCCATCGGCATCAGGCTGGATCGATAAATTTTTTAGCGAACAAAAGTTTTCAGAAGCAATTCCTTTTGAGACTGTAGATTCTTTTTACTATAAAGTTAGAGAAACTGGCTTTATCTATGGGCACATCATTTCCATTGATTCCCAAATTCCTATTCCGATAAAAGGCTGGTTTAAAACCGAAATTTCTAAAATCGCCTTACTAAATACTTTATACGGTGTTTTTTGTCTGGAAAAAAGAAATTCTGAACCGAAGAGTTTTATTGCTGAAGTTTTAAAGTTTTATAAAAAAATGAATCCGGAAGGTTTTAATCTTTTTAAAATTTTACTTCCAAAAGATACGCCTTCCCATTCTTTAGAAAATATCATTGACGAAAGAGTCCAGACTAATGACAGTATTATTAGCAAAAACTTTTCGCATCTGGTAACCAATGCTTTGTTGTTTATTGATGTTTTGGCTTTTAGACAATATTTGCAACATGGCGAAATTCCGGAAAAATATTTAAAACGAATTGAAGAAACTGTTTTGGGTATTGTTGGTTTAGCATTAAAAACAAAAACATCTAAATCACAACACGACGATTTACTGATTAAACTTTTTGAAGCTTCTATTCGCTATTCAAAATTTTCGAAGGTTACCGTTGATACTTTAGAAACTTTGCAGCTGGACTATTTTAGCAATAAATTAGAGCAGTATTATTTGATCGATATGGCCGGAATGGCTTTGTGGAGCGATGGTGTTGTCGAAAACGAAGAAGCTTATTTTCTTTATTCATTAGGATCGATGATGCATGTTTCTGATGATTTTGTTACCCAAAGTATCGATACAACGCATGATTTTATTACGACTCATAAACATAAGATTCCGTATTTTAATTATTCAAATCCGGTTAAACATTTTTATGATCAAATGACGCATACGGTTGTAAAACTGATTGTAAGAAATAAAAACAGACTGGTTAAGGAAATAGTTCAGAGTAAAGAATTAATGGTGCTATTAGCTTATTCTACAACAAGAGATCTGGATGCAAAGGAAAAGAAAAAAGTAAAAAAACAGCTTTTGGATATCTGTAAAACGATTCCGTCACTCACTATATTTTTACTTCCCGGCGGAAGTTTATTATTACCGATTCTGATTAAGTTTATTCCAACGATGTTACCGTCGGCTTTTAATGAAAATTTAGACGAAAACGAATAAAAAAAAATCGCCCTTTAGAGGCGATTTTTTTATTTATATATTCTATATTCTTACAAATTACTCAACTGATAAACCTCATCTAATTCATCATTCGAAGCAATGTTTACATTTAAATCGGTTACAAAACCAGAATTTAAACCGTAAACCCATCCGTGAAGCATTAAATCCTGACCATTTTTCCAGGCACTTTGTACAATTGATGTTTTTGCTAAGTTGTAAACTTGTTCTTTAGCATTAATTTCAACAAAAGCATTAAAACGTTCTGTTTCATCTTCAATTGAATTTAAGTATTTATCATGCAAACGGTATTCATCTTTAATATGGCGAATCCAGTTGTCAATAATTCCAACAGACATATTTCCCATTGCAGCTTTTACACCACCACAACCATAATGTCCGCAAACAATTACGTGTTTTACTTTTAGAACATTTACTGCGTAATCTAAAACGCTTAGCATATTCATATCAGAATGCACAACCATATTGGCAATATTCCTGTGAACAAAAACTTCACCCGGTTTAGCACCAATAATTTCATTTGCAGGAACACGGCTGTCAGAACATCCAATCCATAATAATGGCGGAGTTTGCCCTTTTGCTAAATCTGCGAAATAATTTGGGTCTAATGCTAATGATTTTTCAACCCACTCTTTGTTGTTGTCTAATAATTTTTGATAAAATTCTCTCATAATTTATTATTATTTATAGTGGTATTTTTAACGTGTAAAAATATCAATAAGGACTTTTGTCGTAAAGTTACCTAAATTCTGATACTTCTTCACTTTCGAAATACCTAAAATTTATGTAATTGTTTTAAAATTCTTCTTTTGTAACTTCTTTCTTAACCAGCGCTCTTTTTGCAACATCGTAGTAATGTTCTATCGAAACGTGGTTATTATTATCCGGCGTATTTTCTAGATCATACGCTTTTTTGAACCCTTTAAGTTTTACTTTAATGTTTTCGTCAATGGCACGAGTTTCTTTAAACTCACGAATTAAATCCAGAACATCATGCGCAATATATTCTGTATCATGTGCATTGATGATTACTTTTGAGTTTTCCGGAATTTCACTCAAAGTTAATTTGATTGCAGCTTTATTTAAAAATGAAACTTCCTGCGCCAAATCTATATGGATAACATCTCCGTCTTCATACTCTTCTTTTTTGAAACTGTAAGCTCTTTTCAGGTTTCCTCTCAATACAAAAATAATACTGATGATGATTCCCAAAGCCACACCTTTAAGTAAATCTGTTGCAACAACAAATACTAAAGTGGCAATAAAAGGTACAAACTGATATTTTCCTTTTTCCCAGAAATGGAAAAACGTTGCCGGTTTTGCTAATTTATATCCCACTAAAATCAAAACAGTTGCCAGAGTTGCCAACGGAATTTTGTTTAATAGTGCCGGAATTGCCAAAACACTTACCAATAAAAGTACACCGTGAATAATAGCCGACATTTTAGATTTTGCTCCTGCATTATTATTCGCAGAAGATCTAACTACAACAGATGTCATTGGCAAACCACCTAAAAGTGAACTTACAATATTACCAACTCCCTGAGCTCTAAGCTCAACATTGGTATCAGTATAACGTTTTTGAACGTCCATTCTGTCTGAAGCTTCGATACATAATAACGTTTCGATTGAAGCAACAATAGCAATCGTAATACCTACAACCCAAACCTGAGGATTGGTAACGGCACTAAAATTGGGTGTAATTATAATCGATTTAAATTCATCAAAAGATTTTGGAACCGGTAAAGAAACCAAATGTTCTTTTGCAATTGCCAACGGACTTCCGGTAGAAATAAAAATTTCGTTTAAAACTACTCCCAAAATAACGGCAATAAGAGCGCCCGGAACTAATTTTAATCGCTTTAAAAAAGGAACCTTTTCCCAGGCAATTAAGATTACAAACGAAACTAGTGAAATTACTACCGCTCCTAATTGAATATGATTAATTACGTTGAATAAAAATGAAAATGAATTGCTTCCATCATTTTGGATAAACGCCTGATCTCCTTCAAAATCAGCATCGTAACCAAAAGCGTGCGGCAATTGTTTTAAGATAATTATAATACCAATACCCGCCAGCATTCCTTCGATAACGTTTGTTGGAAAATAATTTGAGATACTTCCTGCTTTTAAAAATCCTAATGCTAATTGAATTAATCCAGCAATAAAAACAGACATTAAAAACACATCGAAAGCACCTAAATCAGTGATTGCGGTTAAAATAATAGCTGTTAAACCAGCCGCAGGACCTGATACACTAATATGTGACTGGCTTAAAAAACCCACCACGATACCACCAATAACACCTGCGATAATTCCAGAAAATAAAGGTGCCCCAGAAGCCATTGCAATACCTAAACACAACGGAAGAGCCACCAAAAAAACCACTAAACCTGAAGCAAAGTCAGACTTAAGGTTGGCAAAAAGATTAATTTTTTTTGTCATAATAATACAATACTAAAAATTGATACGTTAAAGAGCAGCTGCGTTTACGATAAATACAGTGCTAAACAATCGAAGTATTATGACAAGTTGGGTGGTGGAGCAAAAATGCTCGGAGAAATATTATCCAGTTTGGCAATATTTTCAGAAACTATTGTTTTCTTTTGAATATAAGCGGGCATTAAAACTTCATGCTGCAGTATGGCAGGATGAACAGCCGCTTTTAATTCTTTGTGAGAATGCTCTTCTTCAGAAAAACTGAAAGATATAGACGTATTATTGCATTTCTTCATCAACGTTACTACTGTAGGTGTCGATAAGAAGGCAATAAATATGAATAATAATATACGAGCAATTAATTTCATTGCGGCAAAAATAGCGTTAAACAAATAAAATCAAAGCGAAGAACGGAAAAATTTATAGAAATTTAACAAAAACAAAAAACAGAATGATGTTTAATTAACCATTCTGTTTCTAATTTGTTTATAAATAGCTTTTTACAATTCTTCTTCAAGCCACGCATGCATCATCCAGATTGTCTTTTCCTGTTCAGCAATAAAGTCACTCATCATAGAATTTGTTCCTTCGTCATTGATTTCAGCTGCCTGGTTAAGAATCTCTCTTTCAATCTTTAATAAATCAGATAATGAATTAACTATTAAATGAACTGCTTTTTCATCATTTGAAATATTTTTACCAACAGCTAATTTGTTGTTCTTGATATAATCTTCAAAAGTATGCAATGGAGTTCCGCCAATGGTTAAAACTCTTTCTGCAATCATATCAATTTTTAATTGTGAATCTGTGTATAATTCTTCAAATTTTACATGTAAATCAAAGAAACGTTTCCCTCTGATATTCCAATGAATTCCTCTTAAATTTTGATAATATACCTGAAAGTTTGATAATAAAACGTTTAACTCTTTTACTAATAATTCTGATTCCTTAACAGGCAAGCCTAAAATATTTGTTTTCATGTTTTTTTCTTTTTTACAGTAACTTACTACAAATTTAAAGGAAGTTGTTTAAAAAAAGAATAAAAAAAAATTATATTTTCTTATTTTTGTATCAAAATTTACTATCACAATGACGATAACCCAATTACAATATGTATTAGCCGTAGCCGAACATAAAAACTTCACGCTTGCTGCAGAGAAATGTTTCGTGACTCAACCCACTTTAAGCATGCAGATTCAGAAAATTGAAGAAGAATTGAATATCTTAATTTTCGACAGAACAAAAAAACCAATCCAACTTACAGATATAGGTCAGAAGATTGTTAATCAGGCCAAAAATATTGTAAACGAAGCCGACAGAATTAAAGATATAGTAGAACAGCAAAAAGGTTTTATTGGCGGAGAATTTCGTTTAGGAATTATTCCCACGATTATGCCAACACTTTTGCCAATGTTCCTGAATAATTTTATCAAAAAATATCCAAAAGTTAAACTATTAATTGAGGAATTAAATACAGATGAAATCATTGTAAAATTGAAAAACGGTCATCTTGATGCTGCAATTGCCGCTACTCCGCTTGAAGATGAAAAAATAAAAGAAATTGTTTTGTATTTTGAACCGTTTGTAGCTTACATTCCGGAACATCATGCAAATTTTCAAAAAGAAGAAATTGAAGTTGCTGATTTAAACATCAACGAAATTTTGCTTTTGCAGGACGGACATTGTTTTAGGGACGGAATTTTAAATTTATGCAAAAACGGATCTGATAGCGAACAAAACAATTTTCAGATTCAAAGCGGAAGTTTTGAAACTCTTATAAAATTAGCCGATGAAGGTTTGGGCACAACGTTACTTCCGTACTTGCACACCTTAGATTTAAAAGATTCCGATAAGCTAAAACTACGAAATTTTAAGGAACCAAAACCTGCCCGTGAGGTAAGTTTAATTTACCCAAAAAGCGAATTAAAAATGCAAATCATTGATGCCATCAGATCTACAATTGCCGGAGTTGTAAAAGGAGCAATTGTTTTTCAGAATGTTCAAATCATCAGTCCGCTGCAAAAAAAGTAATCATAAAAAAAGGAGCCAATTTGGCTCCTTTTTTTTATACTTTAATTAGCAGTAAACTTTGTTTTAGTTCTGGTTTTTCAATAATGAAATTTAATAACCATTCTTGTAATTGTTCCATTTCGTATGGTAACAGGGTTTTGATAGCTTTTTCTAGCTCTTTACAGAAAAGTATCGGATCGAAACTAACTCTCTCAAGTATCGATTTCGTGTAATCAAACATCATTTTTGACATAATAAAATAAGATTTTTGGGGGTTATCTATATTTTTAAACTCGCACAAATTTAATCAAATATCATTCATAAGCATTCATTTTAACTTATTATTTTAAAAAATTTATCAACGAATACGTTTTCTTAATATACATAACTCAATATAGAACTGTTCTAAATAACTCATTTAAACCTTTTTAAAGGCTCGAAACATTTCACGTTTTCCCGGTGGGCCTGCCAATTTTTCAACTGTAAATCCAACTTCAATCATACTTCTTTTAACAACTCCCCGAGCGGCATAAGTTACTAAAACACCATTTGGCTTTAAACTCTTATACATTTTCCGAAAGATTTCAGTACTCCATAACTCTGGCTGAACCCGATATCCGAAGGCATCAAAGTAAATCAAATCAAAAGTTTCAAAATCGTCGATTTCATCAAAAAATTGTTTCCTTTTGGTTAACGAAAAATCAGTGCTAATTTCGATTTTTTTATTCCATTCGCATTTATGCATTTTTTCAAAAATGTTCTCAAATTCCAATGCGTCCAGTTCTGTAACATAATTCATCGCTAACACTTCCTTAGCATCTACAGGATATGCCTCTACTCCAACATAATCAATTTGCTGTTTTTTTTCGGTGGATTCCAAAAAAGTAATAAACGCATTCAGACCTGTTCCAAACCCTATTTCGAGAATTGAAACAGGTTTATTTTCAAATAAAGAAAGTCCGTTTTTTATAAATACATGTTTTGCTTCCTGAATGGCACCGTGTTTTGAATGGTAACATTCGTCCCATTCTTTCAAATGAATTGTCGTTGAACCATCCAGCGTTTTAATTATTTCTCTTTCCACTTTTTTAGAATTATCAGTAGGATTTTTATTTATTTGAACCCATTTTAGTAGTCAAAATTACTCAAAACAAATGCGTAAAGCCTTAAAATTCGATTGTTTTTTCATAAAATCTTTATAAAACTAAGTATTTTTTTTCTGTTTATTATAAGATAAATAAATCTCAATTAAACACGGGAATTAATGCAGTTTTACCAAGTAAATTGTATAATTTTCCTTAATTTTGCATTCAATAAAAGTTTATTTAACACCAAATCATTACTTTAAAATTATTTTATTGAGATGATAATTACATAAAACACACATTACTATGAGTACAACTCAAACAAGCAAAATTGAAATCAGAAAAGCTACTTCGTCTAAAATAAGCGCAGTAGACTTTGAAAACTTAAGCTTTGGTGCTGTTTTTACAGACCATTTATTCGAATGTGATTTTAAAAATGGAGAGTGGCAAAATCCTGTCATTAAGCCTTATGCTCCTATTTTAATGGATCCTTCTTCAAAAGTCTTCCATTACGGACAAGCGATTTTTGAGGGAATGAAAGCTTATAAGGATGAAAACAATGATGTTTGGTTGTTCAGACCTGATGAAAACTACAAACGTTTCAACAATTCTGCTGTTCGTATGGCAATGCCTGAAGTTTCGGAAGATATTTTCATGGAAGGTTTAAATGAATTATTGAAAATCGATCAGGAATGGATTCAGAGAGGTAACGGAAGCAGTATGTACATTCGTCCTTTTATGATTGCAACAGGTCCCGGCGTTATCGCAAACCCTTCTGACGAATATAAATTTATGATTTTACTTTCTCCTGCAAAATCTTACTATGGCGGAGAAGTAAAAGTAATTATTGCTGAACATTATAGTAGAGCTGCAAATGGCGGAATTGGTGCTGCAAAAGCTGCAGGAAACTATGCTGCACAGTTTTACCCAACGAATTTAGCAAACAAAGATGGCTTTCAACAAGTAATCTGGACAGATGATGCAACGCATACAAAACTGGAAGAAGCGGGAACAATGAACGTTTTCTTTAGAATTAACGATACTTTATTAACTGCTCCAACAAGCGAGAGAATTTTAGACGGTATTACCAGAAAAAGTTTGATTGCAATGGCAGAAAAAGAAGGATTGGATGTACAAGTTCGTCCGGTTATTGTATCTGAATTAGTTGAAGCTGCTAAAAACGGAACTTTAAAAGAAATTTTTGGTGCCGGAACTGCTGCGGTAATCAGCGTTATCAAAGGATTCTCTTATCAGGATGTTTATTATGAAATGACTCCGGTTGAAAATTCGTATGCTTCTTTATTAAAAGAAAAATTAACAAATCTTCAAAACAAACTTTCTGAAGATACTTTTGGATGGACTGTAAAAGTGCAGTAATTAAAAGATAGTTTAAATATAAAAACCCGACAGCTTAATTATAGCTGTCGGGTTTTATTTTTTGGAAAGATTTTACCACAGAGAACACAAAGTTTTTTTAACAGATTAAGATTAATACAAACACAAAGTTCACAAAGCTTTGTCTCGAAACAGCTTTGCGAACTTTGCGTTTACTATTCGTAACGAGAAATAAAATCTTAGCGCTCTTTGCGGTAAAAATTTTTCATAAAGTTTTTTATAATAGCTTCGAAAAATCAGGCTTAAAATAATTCGGGCCTTTCATTACTTTTCCGTCTTCTCTGTAAATGGGCTGACCATCGTCGCCTAATTTACTCATATTACTGCGCTGAATTTCATCAAAAACAGCTTCAATTTTATCCTGCAAACCATGTTCGATAATAGTTCCGCATAAAATATACATCATATCTCCAAGAGCATCAGCAATTTCGACCAAATCATTTTTTTGCACCGCATCAAGATATTCTTCGTTTTCTTCTTTCATCAGATTATAACGAAGGTACTTTTTGGTTTCTCCTACATCTGCAATTGGCGTTTCGCTGTGACCTATTTTAAAAGCAGTATGAAATTCTTTTACTGCGTCTATTTGTTTCTTCATGACTTTATTTAATTAATGGAGTACCAAATTAGCAACTATTCGTATACAATTCTCTAAATTTGCCAAAAATAATTTCAACTATGTTTAGTCAGGGACAATTAATATTCGCAGTCTGTTTTTTTATCGCATTTGTAATCGTAATGATTTTTGCTTATCGAAAAGATCTTGCACTGCACAAAATTTTTTACAAAGGAAATTATAAGGTTTTAATAACTTTCTTACTTTTTATTGCTATATTATTTGTTATCAAGTTCTTTTTTAAAAGGTAATTCCGGAATTTATTTCTATATTTAAAAATCTAAAAACAGCAACTTGATATTTATACTTAAATCTCATTAAATACGTTCTGTTTATACATTTTTGTTGATAAGATAACTAAAAAGTACTGTTTTATTTTTTGTGCTATTCGCGAGACTAGCAATAAAATTTATAACTTTACGAACCAAATAACCTGCACAATGAAGATCTTAAAATATCTATTTCTATTATCGTTACTAACCTTAGTTGCCCTTACAGTATTTGTTGCTACTCAAAAAGGAATTTTTTCTATCGAAAGAAGCAAAGTGATCAATTCACCGCGAAATACAGTTTACAACTACGTAAATGATTTTAGAAATTATGAAGATTTTCAATCGTGGTCTGTTGAAGATCCGACCATGAAAAGCTATTATCCAAATAAAACAATTGGAAAAGGTGCTTCTTATTCATGGGAAGGTGTTGAAGGTAAAGGAAATGCCGTTACGGTTAAAACAAAAGAAGGCGAAAGTATCGAACAAAAAATGAAATTTGACGGTACTGAGGCTGATATCAACTGGACTTTTAAAGATACTTTGGCAGGAAAAACAGTTGTAACCTGGAAAGCCAAAGGAACAATGAGTTTTTTATTTAAAGTGTATACGGCTCTAAACGGCGGATCTGATAATGTAATTGGAACTATTTACGAAAAAAGCCTTGCTAACATTGACAAAAACTTAGATTTCGAAACCAAAACATTTACAGTTAAAGTAAATGGTGTTGTTAAGAAAACAGAAACACCTTATATCAAACAAACTTTTACAAGCGAAATTTCTAAAGTAAATAAAAATGCCCGTGTTGTAATTCCGAAATTGATTCATTTTAGTGAAACAAACGGATTGAATACTAACGGAAAACCTTTTATCATCTATCACACGTACGACACAAATACCGGATTGGCAAAAATCTCGATTTGTTTACCAATCAATAAAGAAATTTCTACAAGTGCAGGAAGTGATATTCTGGCTGGAAAGCTAAATGGTTTTGAAGCCGTAAAAACAACTTTAACGGGTGATTATTCGCATACTAATGAAGCAATTGCAAAAACGAGGGCTTATATCAACAACCAAAAAATTGTTCCGGAATTAGCCTGGTCTCATCTTGAAATTTTAACGGTTAGTAAATTAGATACAAAAAGTCCGTCGAAATTGGTGACTGAAATTTATTTTCCAACAAAACCAAAAGTAGTTCCGGTTGAAGTGCCTGTTTACCAACAACCTCAAACAACGCCAACTCAAACCACTCAGCCTCAGACTCAGACTCCGGTTCAGCAAAAACCTGCTACAACTACGCCTCCACCGGCAAAAGAAGAAGAGCAATCTGAATTCTAAGAAAAAAAATTAAAAGGGAGATTAAACCTTTTGTTTTAAATTCATTCTAACAAGATAAATGATAAAGCTTGACAAACGAGAAGGAATTTATAGCACAATTATTAGATCCTAAAACGCAAAATACAGCGTTTCAAAAACTCCTGTCTGATTATCAAAAACCGTTATATTCTCATATTCGAAATATTGTTTTGAATCATGATGATGCCGATGATGTTTTACAAAACACTTTTGTGAAAGTATTTCAGTATCTAAAGAATTTTAAAGGAGAAAGCAAACTTTTTTCCTGGATGTATCGCATTGCGACCAATGAAGCCTTGACTTTTTTGAGCCAGAAAGCAAAATTAAACGGGATAACATCTGAAACTTTGCAGAATAAAACAATCGACAATTTAAAAGCCGATACTTATTTTGACGGAGATGAAATTCAGATTAAACTTCAAAAAGCCATTGTAACATTGCCGGAAAAACAGCAATTGGTCTTTAAAATGAAATATTTTCAGGAATTGAAATACGAAGAGATAGCAGAAATTCTGGGAACTTCTGTTGGCGCTTTGAAGGCCTCTTATCATCATGCGGTGAAAAAAATTGAATTATATGTTACGTCAAATTAAACCTTTTGTTATAAAACATATCTTATAAACATTATGAAAACATTTAAATTAGAAAACGAACCGAAAATAAATACTGGATTTAAAACTCCGGATCATTATTTTGATGCTTTTTCGACAAAAGTTTTACAGCAAATAAAAGAAACAAAAGAGGTAAAAGTAATTCCGATTTACAAACGTAAAAATGTTATTGCTATGCTTGCTGCAGCAGTTGTATTTATAGCATTCATGATTCCGATAGTAAACAATTACAACAATACTTCAAAAGAACTTGACGAGGCAACTCTTGAAACTTATTTGTCGTATCAGTCGAATTTGAATCAATATGATTTAATTAAAGAATTGGATACAAAAGATATTGATAAGCTAAACAAAAGTGTTGCACTTGAACAGGAAACACTGGAAGATATTTTATCGTCAAATCCAAATATTGAAAATTTAATTTCAGAATAAAACAAAAACTCAAAACATGAAACTCAAAAATATACTTCCGATATTACTGTTTTTAGTAAGTTTTTCATTTTATGCACAAAGTGATAAAGACGAAAAACGTGAAAAAATTAAAGCTTATAAAGTCTCTTTTTTAACAACAGAACTTGAATTGACTTCAACAGAAGCAGAAAAATTCTGGCCTATCTATAATGCGTATGATGACAAACAATTTGAATTGCGTCATGAAAAAATGAAAACGTATTTGAAAAGATTAGATGATGACAATATAAATTCTATATCTGAAAAAGAAGCATCATCATTATTGGCACAAATAGAAAGTACGGATAAGGAATTATATCTTTTACGTGAAAAATATACAGCGAATCTTAAAAAAATTCTTTCTGCAAAAAAAATATTGAAGCTTAAAAAATCCGAAGATGATTTTAACCGAAAATTGCTAAAACAATATCGAGACAAAGCTGCTAAAAAAGAATAAAAATAACAACAGCGACAAGGCCCCTATATAATAATACTTACTTTATTATTTAGGGGTCTTGTTATTTTATAAAAAACACAAACAACACCAAAACTCTGGATCAATAATAAACTCTTATTGGCTAATAAGATAAGAGTGATTTTTAACGCAGAGAACACGAAGTTTTTATATTTGCTGCATTTATAAAAACACAAAGTTCACAAAGCTTTGTGTTGAATTTAGCTTTGTGAACTTTGTGTTTTATGAACTTACCAGATAAAATCTTAGCGTTCTTTGCGGTAAAATTTTATTATTTAAATCTAAGTCTTATTACTTTATTAAAACCTGCTGCAATCGCAGTATTTCTATTGACAAAACGAATTGTAAAAAGGGAAGAATCAGTAGATAACTGCATCCAGTTTTCGCCGCCATTTTGAGAGTATTGTATTCCTTCTGAACCAACACAAATAATTTCTCTTCCATTTCCGCCCGGAACGTATTGTATACAAGATGCGTATCCAAAACCCATATCCTGACCTATTAAAGTCCAGGTCAATCCTCCATCAACAGTAAAAGCCTTATTATTTGCTTTTTTGCTTGGAAGTTCATAATCTCCTCCGGCAATAAATCCGTGTTTAGAATCATAAAAATCAGCTGTAAAAATACCTGTCATTGGTTTTCCCTGAACAATTGGAGTTTCAATTACTTTCCAGGTTTTTGCTTTATCAGGAGAATAAAAAACACGTGCTTTTGTCCCTCCTGAAACCAGCCAGGTATCATTTCCATTAATTACAATATTCGAATTACTGGCTGCAAAAGCGGCTTCTCCTTTTGAATTTGTAGGCAATTTATCTGATAATAATTTTGTCCATGTTTCGCCACCGTCGCGGGTAACAATTATTGAAAATGTATCTTCTGTAGGATCACCAATTGCAATACCTTCCTTGTCATTCCAAAATTGCATACTATCATAAAACACTTTTTGATTAATTTCTTTATAAACAAGCTTTACTTTTTGTGTTTTTTTAGAAACCTGATAAAGCAACGCCGGGTTCGCCACACTCAATAAATAGATATTTGAAGAAGTCTGAGCAATGCTTCTAAACTCTAATTTTAAGGTGTCACGATAAATATGTTCTTCAAATTTTTCGCCTTTATCTAAATCATAATAGCCAAAACGGGAATTATCACCTCCGTACCACACTTTATTTTTATCAATCATAATGGCACGAATACTAATCTTATCCTTAAATAAAGTATCTATCTGCACTGATGTGAAACCACCAAAAACAGCTTGTTGTTCATTGTAATTCAGCGTTTTAAAAGACACTATCAAGACAAATACAGTACAAATTAAAATTACTTTTTTCATAGAGATTAGATTTTTTTTATTGCTAAAATACAATTAATTATAACATATAAAAGAGGTTTGATTATTTTTTCTGGCACAGTAATTGGATATCCTACAATATTAATCTTAATATGATTTATCATGAAAGCGAAACTACTTTTAATAGCGCTAATAGCAATAGGTTTTGGATCTTGTAAAGCACAAAGCCAAACTACTGTTTATGCAAAAAATTCAGATATAAGCGATAACCTGGACCTTAGAGCAGTTGCTTCGATGTTTGGGGACTCAGACAATCTTCAGGATTTTGAAAGAAGATTGAATGATCCGAAATATCAAATATCAAATCTTGACTTAAACGGAGACAACGAGGTTGATTATTTACGTGTAATTGAATCTGTTGAAGACAGAACGCACGTTGTAATTATTCAGGCTGTACTGGATCGTGATGTTTTTCAGGATATTGCAACAATAGATATTGAAAGAGATAATTCTAATAAAGTGGTTGTTCAGGTGGTTGGTAACAGCTATTTATACGGAGATAATTACATTTATGAGCCTGTTTATAGTGTAGCACCAGTAATTTATACTTCATTTTGGGTAACAAATTACAGACCTTACTATTCAACCTGGGGATGGAATTACTACCCAACTTATTATACTGCATGGACTCCTTATCCGGTTTACAGATACAGAAATAATGTTAACGTATATATTAACGTAAACAACCATTATAACTACGTAAATACTCGTAGAAGCTACAGAGCTCCGGCTATTTATCAAACAAGACGTAGTTATGGTTACGAAAAAATGCGTCCAAACAATAGTTTCTCTCAAAGACATTCGAATGTAAGTAATCGTTATGAGTTAGATCAAAGACGCGTTGCCAGCAGAGAAGCAAACAGAGGTTCTAACAATTACAACACAAACAGATCAAATTCTGGCAGGGTTTCAGGTACAGATAACAGAAATTATACTGAAAACAGAACAAATACGAACAGAAGTTATAATTCTGATAGAGCAACTTCAAACAGAGATAATACGGCAAGACCAAACAATCCTGTGAGAGTTGATAATAACAGTAATAAACAAAGAACAGAATCTAACAGAGGATATTCTAGTGAAAACAGATCGAATACAAACAGAACTTCTACTGCGCCGCAACAACAATCGCAGCCAACAAGAACCTATTCTGAAAACAGATCAAATACCAACAGAGCAACCTCAGCGCCACAACAACAAACGCAGCCAACGAGAAGTTATGACAGATCAGGTTCTAATAACTCATCAAGAGCACAAAGCGCTCCAACACAACGTTCTGAAGCACCTAGAGTAAGCCAGGAACAAAGAGGCAGCCAACCGCAAAGAGAAAGCGGTTCAGGCTCATCAAGAGGCGGAGGAAGAAGAGGTTAATAAAATCTTATTTCTGAGTAAAAAATTAAAGCACAATTTGACGATTGTGCTTTTTTTTATCTTTTTAATTTTAATTACCGCTAATTTGTTTTAAAACAGTAAATTTGCAACCGTCTTTTATAAAAATATACATGAGCGCAGCGCATAAAAACTTACACAGTAAGTTGTCTATTGGAGGTTTATTAATCACATTAGGAATTATTTATGGAGATATTGGTACTTCTCCATTATATGTAATGAAAGCCATACTGGGCGAACATGCTATTAGTATGGATATCGTTTTAGGTGGTATTTCATGTGTATTTTGGACCTTAACCTTACAAACTACTATAAAATACGTCCTTATTACTTTAAGTGCTGACAATCACGGAGAAGGTGGTATTTTTGCTTTATATGCATTAGTCAAAAAAACAAAAATTCAGTGGCTCATTGTGCCCGCAATTATTGGCGGTAGTGCCTTGCTGGCAGACGGAATTATTACGCCACCCATCTCGGTTTCATCAGCTGTAGAAGGAATAAAAACATACTATCCGGAAATCAATACCATTCCTATCGTTATTGGAATTTTATTTGTGCTGTTTACTATTCAACAATTTGGAACTAAACTGGTTGGAAAGTTTTTTGCACCAATGATGTTAATTTGGTTTACGATGCTGGGAACTTTGGGAGTGATACAAATCTCACAACATCCTGAAGTAATAAAAGCCCTTAATCCTTATTATGCGTATCATTTACTGCAAGTTCATCCTGAAGGTTTCTTCGTTCTTGGATTAGTATTTTTATGTACAACCGGAGCTGAGGCATTGTACTCTGACATGGGACACTGCGGAAGAAAAAATATCAGAATAAGCTGGATCTTTGTAAAACTAACTTTGGTATTAAATTACTTTGGTCAGGCAGCCTATTTAATTCACCATGAAGGGCAGACTTTGCAAACTTTAGGCGGAGAAAACGGAAATCCATTTTACTTAATAATGCCGGATTGGTTTCAGCCAGTTGGAATTATCATTGCAACTTTAGCAGCAGTAATTGCTTCTCAGGCTTTAATTAGCGGATCATTTACTTTGATTAATGAGGCAATGCGATTGAATTTCTGGCCGAAAGTAAAAATCAAATATCCTACCGAGGTAAAAGGACAATTATATATTCCGTCTATAAACTGGTTATTGTTTTTTGGTTGTGTAGGAATTGTTCTTCACTTCGAAAAATCAAGCAATATGGAGCATGCGTATGGTTTGGCAATCGTGTTATGTATGATCATGACAACTATTTTGCTAAACTATTACCTGATCATGAAACGTATTAAATTGTATTTCATGGTTCCGTTAATTACTATTTATTTATTGATTGAATTTAGTTTCCTGATTGCTAACGTTACCAAATTTACAGAAGGCGGTTATGTTACTTTGATCATAGCGGCTGTTTTAATTTCGATAATGACGATTTGGTATCTGGCTAAGAAAATTAATAAAAACTACACCAAAATTGTCAAAATTGATGATTACAAAAAGGTGTTAATGGAATTAAGCGAAGACTTATCGATACCAAAATACGCGACGCACTTGGTTTATATGACCAATGCTAACCGTGTAGACGAATTAGAACAAAAAGTAATGTATTCTATATTACAAAAACGTCCTAAAAGAGCTGATATCTATTGGTTTGTACATGTAAACATTTTAACTGAACCGTACAAGACACAGTATAAAGTAACCGAAATTGCAAAAGACGATATTTACAGAGTCGATTTTAATTTAGGTTTTAGAGAGCCAACAAAAATCAACCTGATGTTTCGTGAAGTAATCAGGGATATGGTAAAAAATGGCGAAGTGGATATTACCAGCCGTTACGAATCATTAAACAAAAACAATATTATTGGTGACTTTAAATTTGTTTTATCTGAGAAGTTTTTATCGAATGATAATGATTTAAGATGGCACGAGAATATTATCATGAACTCTTATTTCTTCATTAAAAAACTAAGTTTATCTGAAGAAAGAGCTTTTGGCTTAGACAGCAGTTCTGTAAAAATAGAAAAATTTCCAATGGTGCTTCACGCTCCGGAAAATATTGGATTAACCAGAATTATAAAATAAAGTTATTCCAAAAATAAATTCAAAAAACACTCTTTTAACCTTTATTAGAGTGTTTTTTTTCTTTTTAATGAAAGATGAAACCACAATTAGAATTAAAAATTTAACTTTCAATCAATTAATAGTACCTTTGCAACTCAAATAATAAAAATGAGATTACACAGAAATTTAGTTTATACTACCATCGATTCCTTAAATGCTATTTTCAATGAAGGAGAATATGCAGACAAAGTGGTAGCAAGAGCCTTAAAAAAAGACAAACGTTGGGGAAGTTCTGACAGGAAGTTTGTTGCTGAAACGATATACGAAATTGTTCGTTGGAAAAGATTATACGCTGAAATTGCCGAAGTTAAAGAACCTTACGACAGAGATAACTTATGGAGAATGTTCGCGGTTTGGGCAGTTTTAAGAGGATATCCAATTCCGGATTGGAGACAACTGGAAGGAACACCTGAAAGAAAAATAAAAGGACGTTTTGACGAACTTTCAAAAGTGAGAGCATTCAAAGAATCTATTCCGGACTGGATGGATGAATTGGGTGTAAAAGAATTAGGCGAAAAAGTTTGGTCTCAAGAGATTACAGCTCAAAATCAGCCTGCAAAAGTTATTTTAAGAACCAATACGCTTAAAGGAACTAAAGAAAGTTTAAGAAACACGTTGATGGATTTGAATATTGAAACAGAATATTTAAAAGATCAGCCGGAAGCTTTAGTTTTAAAAGAAAGAGCCAATGTGTTTTTGACAGATGCTTTTAAACAAGGACTTTTTGAGGTTCAGGATGCCAACTCCCAATTGGTTGCCGGTTTTCTTGATGTAAAGCCTGGAATGCGTGTTGTAGATACTTGCGCCGGAGCCGGAGGAAAAACATTGCATATTGCCTCTTTAATGGAAAACAAAGGACAATTGATTGCAATGGATTTGTACGAAAGCAAATTGAAACAATTGAAATTAAGAGCCAAAAGAAATGGCGCTTTTAATATAGAATACCGCATTATTGACTCTACAAAAGTGATCAAAAAACTACACGAAAGAGCAGATCGTGTTTTAATTGATGCACCTTGCAGTGGTTTAGGAGTTTTAAAAAGAAACCCTGATGCAAAATGGAAACTACAGCCTGAATTTATCGACAACATTCGTAAAGTTCAGTCGGAAGTTTTAGAGAGTTATTCTAAAATTGTAAAACCGGGCGGAAAATTAGTGTACGCTACTTGTTCTGTTTTACCATCAGAAAATCAGGAACAAGTGGAAAAATTCCTGAAAACTGAAATCGGAAAGCAATTTAATTTTGTAAAAGACCGCAAAATCCTGGCTTCAGAATCTGGTTTTGATGGATTTTATATGGCATTGTTAGAACGTAAAGAATAAAAAATAAATTCCAAAATTTAAAAATCCCAAATTCCAACTGCAAAATTGGAATTTGGGATTTTATTTTTCATTCTAAAAATTAGAATTTGGAATTTTCTTAGATTAAGCTTGGCTTGCGCAACAACTTTCCATTTTCGTTTTCTTTGAATTTTGGAACAAAAACGATTTCTTTTGGTCTTTCATATTTATCCAAAACATCAAAAAAGTCAGTAGGAAAATCTTGTTTTTCACCTTCAACAACCAGAATTAATTTTTCTCCTAAAACAGTATCTGGAATTCCGGTGACAAAAAATCGGTTACTGATTTTATCGATTAATTTAGCTTCAATCTGTTCCGGAATTAATTTGACTCCGCCACTATTGATAACATTGTCAATTCTTCCTAAAAACATAAATTGATTTTCTCTTATTAATTCGACCAAATCATTCGTAACAATGGGTTCTTCAGAAATACTTTGCACGGTAATTACCAAACATCCGCGATCATCCTGAGCAATTTTTACATTTGGCAAAACGGTAAAAACCTTTTCCCCTACTCTTTTTGCTGCAATATGCGTAATCGTTTCGGTCATTCCGTAGGTTTCATAAACTTCGGTTTTTAACGGCAAAACTTTTTCTTCCAAAGTTGAATCCATTTTTGCCCCGCCAACAATTAGTTTTTTTACATTTTGCAAAGCTTCAATTGAATTCTGCACCTGTAACGGAACCATGGCAACAAAATCATATTTAGTGGTGTTTAAAGCCAATGGCTGTGTGCTTGGCTCAACAATATCCAAATCAAGTCCTAAAATAAAACTGCGAACCAACATCATTTTTCCGGCGATAAATTTTACCGGCAAACAAAGCAAAGCTTTATCACGAGGCGCTAATTCAAAGAAATCCCCGGTTGCAAGCGCAGACTGAATCATCGCTTGTTTTTTTAGTTTCACCAACTTAGGCAATCCTGTAGTTCCGGAAGTTCTCATTTCGATATAATCTTTATCATCAAACCAATCCAGCAAAAACTCGCCTATCGCCTGTTCATTTGCATCGCCTTCTTTTATATAATCATAACCTATTCCGCGTAACGCATCTGCGGTTAAATGATGTCCGTTTATTTTAAAATAATTATGAACGTTTTTATGTGTCAACTGTAACATATACTATTTAATTTGATGATTCTAAAATATTTATTTTACCGGTTAATTTTTCTTTCCAGTTCTTCCAATTGTATTTTTTGGTAAAAATAAAAAGTAAAATAGGGTAAATTACCACTACAGGCAAAATCACATCCAGACCGGCAGATGGTTCTGATAAATCTTTAAAAATAGAATGTGTCTGAAAAACAGACCAATCTGACGTTACCAATAATGCACCAACTAGATTATTAGCCGCGTGAAAGCCTAACGCCAATTCCATTCCTTCATCCATAAGTGCCAGAACGCCCAAAAACAATCCTGTGCCTATGTAATAAATCATAATGATATAACCCATTTTTGCCACTTCAGGATTAAAAACATGCATCGATCCAAAAATCAACGAAGTCATCAATAAGGGAAACCATTTATTGTGAGCCAAATTGGCAAATCCCTGCATCAAATAACCTCTAAAAACGTATTCTTCTGTACTGGTTTGTATTGGAATTAATATGGAGCCTAAAACCACTAAAACTAAAAAAGGAACTAATTTAAAATTCCACACAAAATTTTCAGGAGCCCTGAAATAAATAATTAAAAAACTTAATATCGAAAATATGGACCATAAAAAGAAAGAAAAGAAAACCCTGTTCCAATCTATTTTATTTCTGGAAGTTGTAATAGACAAGAGGGTTTGCTTATGCAGATATTTAACAACAAAATAAATTCCGGCAAAAGCAAAAGCAAAAGATATCATCACCAAAAACAAAGTCATATTGGGCTCAAACATTTTCATTACCTCAGCATTATCCGTAGGAAAAACAGCTTTATCTGTAAAACTTTTATAAAGTACTGCTACAGAAAAAGGAATTTGACCGATAAATGATGCTGTGATAATAATAATTGATCCAATAAGGTATTTCCAAAATTTATTTTCGGGCTTAACTCCTTGTTCTAAAAACATATACTAAAATTTAAAAAATGAGAAATAATATCTTTAAAGTTAGGAAATATTTATTCCCTTAAAAAGATATATGATAAATAAGTAAATCTTATTTTTGGTCTAGCTAAAATACCTAAATTTTATCTGAACTGCCTTACAACATATTAAAATTAACAAAATGATACAAATTTACCATAATCCCCGTTGCGGAAAATCCAGAAATTGTCTTGCATTTATTGATCAGTCAAAACAACAATACGAGATTATTCCTTACTTAACAGAAAGCCCATCTTTTGAAGAATTAAAAGCCTTATTACAAAAATTAGATTTGCAACCAATTGAATTAGTTCGAACTAAAGAAAAAATCTGGATCGAAAATTACAAAGGAAAAACCATGAGTAACGATGAAGTGATTCAGTCGATGGCTGATCATCCTATTTTGATTGAACGCCCAATTGTAATAAAAGACGGAAAAGCCATCATAGGAAGAGATTTGGATCGTGTTGCTTCTTTTTTAGATTGATTATAAAGAACCGCATTAACATTTTTTTGTGATTTTTCTCTTTAAACCAAAAGCTACATTTGTGGTCTAAAAGGAAAAAGAAACCAGAAAAAACAATGAAAAAATTTAAATTTGCTGTATTGCTTGTATTACTTCTTACAAGTTTTTACAATTATGCACAACAACCACCTGACGGAAAAAACAAGGTAAAACTTACCGGTAAGGTTTTCGAAAAAGTAAGCAAACAACCACTTGAATATGCCACAATTTCGATTATGGCGCCAAATGATACTAAAGTTATTGCGGGCGGAATCACAAACCCAAAAGGAGAATTCGACATTGCAGTTGCTCCCGGAACATACGATATTAAAATTGAATTTATTTCGTTTAAAGCTACCGAAATCAAACAAAAAAGCATTCAGGACAATACGGATTTAGGTGTTGTAAACTTATCTGAAGATGCTGCACAACTGAATGAAGTTGTGGTTCGTGCCGAAAAATCAACAGTAGAAATTAAACTGGACAAAAAAGTTTACAACGTTGGCCAGGATATGATGGTAAAAGGAGGAACTGTAAGTGACGTTTTAGACAACGTACCTTCTGTTTCTGTGGATAGTGAAGGGAATGTAAGTTTAAGAGGAAGTGATAATATCCGTATTTTAATTGACGGAAGACCTTCGAATGCTATAAATGTTGCCGAAGCTTTACGCCAGCTTCCGGCTGATGCCATTGACAAAGTTGAAGTTATTACCAATCCATCAGCACGTTATGATGCCGAGGGAGGATCTGGAATGATTAATATTGTTTTAAAGAAAGGTAAAAACCAAGGCTTCAACGGAACTTTTATCGCTTCTACAGGACTTCCTGAAACATATGGTTTAAGTGCCAATTTGAACTATAAAACAGAAAAATTAAACTACTTTACAACAGCAGGTTACAATTACAGAACCAACGAAGGAGGCGGTTTAACAAATACTTCTTATTTTAATGCTGATGGTACTCCAAAAGGGTATTTAGATGAAGATCGTGACACCAAAAGAACCAGAGATGGTTTTAACGGAAGAGCCGGAGTTGAATGGACAATTACTCCAACCACTTTCTGGACAAATGCCATTAATTACCAAAAAAATACCGGAGAAGATGAAGATGTAATCAACTACAATAATTTTGATGCAGCTCATAATTTTACAGGAACTACTTCTCGTTTCAACAACGGCGATACCGGAAGTGAAAATGTAGAATTTACGTCGAACTTAATTAAAAACTTCAACGATAAAGGACATAAACTTACTGCTGATTTATCGATTTCAAGAAATACAGATGACAGTGACGGTATCATTACAGATTCACCAAACTACAATACTACTTTAAACGATCAGGTACAAAAGCAAGTCTTATTACAAGCGGATTATGTTTTACCGCTTGGAAAAGGAAGCCAGTTTGAGGCTGGTTACAAAGGAAGTTTTGGAGATTTAAATAACGAATATTATGTTACGAATCTTGTAGATGGAATCAATGTTAAAGATCCAAACAAATCAAACACTTTAGAATACAAAGAGAACATCAATGCCGTTTATGCACAATATGGCCTGAAGGTGAATAAATTCTCTTATTTATTTGGTTTACGCTGGGAAGACACTAATATTGAGGTAAATCTACTTGACAACAGTGTTTTTAATACCAAAAAATACAACAACCTGTTTCCAAGCGCTTTTATCAGCTATGAAATTTCAGATCAAAGCAACTTGACAGCGAGTTATAGTAAACGTTTGACAAGACCGAGAGGACGTTTTATGAACCCGGCGCTTAACTATTCAAGTAACATTAATGTTTTTCAGGGAAATCCGGACTTAGATCCATCTTTGACAGACAAATATGATGTAGGTTATATCAAAAGATGGGAAAAAGTAACCTTCAGTACTTCAGCTTATTTTGAAGACACAAAAGATGTTTTCAGCTTTGTGAGAACTCCAAATGGGGATAATGTAGGCGGAATTCCAGTTATCTTAAGCCGACCTATTAACTTAGGAAAAGAGCAAAAATTTGGTTTCGAATTTACATTCAATTACACTCCGTTTAAATGGTGGAGATTAAACAGTAATTTCAACCTTTACAACGTAAAAACGACAGGAGAAAATACTTATACAGATACTCAGAATAATTTGGTTGTACAGGATCTTGATAATCAAGCCAACACCTGGTTTGCCAGAATTGGTTCAAAAGTTACATTGCCATACAAAATTGACTGGCAATTAAACGGCACCTACAATGGTGAGCAAAAAACCGCACAAGGAAAAAATCTGGATCAGTTTTCAATGAATACGGCTTTTAGTAAAGATATAATGAAAGACAAAGCGACTATTGCTTTTAACATCAGTGATATTTTTAACTCAAGAATCATGAGATCGTATACGTATCTTCAAAATGACACCACTCTTGAAAGTCAAAAATCGTATAGTGAAATGCAGTTCCGTAAACGTCAGTTCAACTTATCGTTTACGTATCGTTTCAACAAAGCTAAAAACGAAAGAGAAAAAGGTACAGCTCCTAAAAATGAAAATGGCGGTGATGGCGGCGGAGAATTTCCGGGATAAGCTGAGTTAAATTCCAAAAATTAAAAATTCCAAATTCCAATTGTCAGGACTTACTAATCAAGTTCAAGAATTGGAATTTGGAATTTTTTTTTGGGATATCTTTCTATTGGAATTTCTTTTTTGGATAAAAAAAAGGACTCGTTTTCACGGGTCCTTTTTTATGAAATCAACTTAAAATTAAATTGATTGTTCTTGTCTTTTCTTTGCTCTTTTCTCTTTGAACATTTCCCAGCTAGCGCCCGTAACCCAGTAAGATACGAAACCAACTAAGAAAAACATCAACCAAAACCCTATAGTTAGTATGGTCAAGAAAAGTAAAAAACCTAAGTACTGTGAAAATTCAAACATGTTTTCCGGAATTTTTGAATGTAAGGACAAATGTAAGTTTTATATTTTTCCTTAGCAATAAAATCCAAATCAATTTTCGTAAAATCACAATTATCCGTATATTTAAACTCATTTTAAATAAGGGATTTTTCGGATTATTATTTAACTGTCTAAACTAGAAGAATATGAGTGTTTTTAGGAGCTGTTTCCCGCTATCCGTTGCAATCTTTTATGTCCGCCGCGGCGGACACAAAAGGATTTCCACTTCTATCGGGGCTAGGCATTCATTTTCAAAAGAAATTTTAAACATCAAAATAAAAAATCCGTGTCAATCAGCGTCATCCGCGTTCCTTCCACCACAACATTTTGCAAATTACATACGAACATAACACTTTACATATAACATAATGAAATACAGAATAGAAAAAGACACCATGGGAGAAGTACAAGTCCCAGCCGATAAATATTGGGGTGCACAAACAGAACGTTCCAGAAATAATTTCAAAATTGGTCCATCGGCATCTATGCCACCGGAAATTATAGAAGGTTTTGCTTATCTAAAAAAAGCGGCTGCTTATGCCAATTACGATCTTGGAGTTTTGCCTATAGAGAAAAGAGATGCTATTGCAGCAGTTTGTGATGAAATTTTAGAAGGAAAATTAGACGATCAATTTCCTCTTGTAATCTGGCAAACCGGTTCAGGAACGCAAAGTAATATGAACGTAAATGAAGTAATTGCAAACCGTGCTCAGGTTCTCAAAGGTTTTGAAATAGGTGAAGGCGAACAATTTATAAAAGCAAATGATGATGTTAATAAATCACAATCATCAAACGATACTTTCCCAACCGGAATGCATATTGCTGCTTACAAAATGGTTGTTGAAACCACAATTCCGGGAGTCGAAAAACTACACGCTACTTTATCCGCGAAAGCGAAAGAATTTGCAGACGTTGTAAAAATTGGCCGTACGCACCTTATGGATGCAACGCCATTAACACTGGGACAGGAAATTTCAGGTTATGCCGCACAATTATCTTTCGGACTAAAAGCGCTTAAAAATACATTGTCGCATTTATCTGAAATCGCTCTGGGCGGAACAGCCGTAGGAACTGGATTGAATACTCCAAAAGGATACGACGTAAAAGTAGCAGAATATATTGCGCAATTTACCAATCACCCTTTTGTAACTGCCGAAAATAAATTTGAAGCTTTGGCAGCCCACGATGCGATTGTTGAATCGCACGGTGCTTTAAAACAACTGGCTGTTTCCTTAAATAAAATTGCAAACGATATTAGAATGCTGGCTTCGGGACCACGTTCCGGAATTGGTGAAATTCATATTCCTGAAAACGAACCGGGATCTTCTATCATGCCCGGAAAAGTAAATCCAACGCAATGTGAAGCCCTTACAATGGTTTGCGCACAAGTGATTGGAAATGATATGGCAATTGCCGTTGGCGGCATGCAGGGTCATTATGAACTGAATGTTTTTAAACCTGTTATGGCTGCTAATTTCCTGCAATCGGCGAGATTGCTTGGTGATGCCTGCATTTCATTCGACGAACATTGCGCTCAGGGAATCGAACCTAATTACAAACGCATCAAAGAATTAGTAGACAATTCTCTAATGTTAGTAACTGCTTTAAATACCAAAATTGGATACTACAAAGCAGCAGAAATCGCACAAACCGCCCACAAAAACGGAACAACTCTAAAAGACGAAGCCGTACGTTTGGGTTATGTAACTCCTGAGGATTTTGACGCCTGGGTAAAACCGGAAGAGATGGTTTAAAAAGTTTTCAGTCTTAGTCTCAGTCTCAGTATCAGTCTCAGTCTCAGTCTCAGTTCTACAACTTTGACAAAGTTTGCCCATTCAAGGAACTGAAAACTGAGACTGAGACTTTTTACTTATTTCCCGTCTACATAATCTTGCAAATAGGCGAATCTTGGTGTTAATTTTCCTTTTTCGGTGATTTTGGCACGTTGTAAAATTCCGTCTTTGTCTCCGTTAAAAAAGGCAGGAATCACATGTTCCATAAACTGTTCTCCAAAACCTTCGCTGGCGTCTTTTGGAATTTCGCATGGCAAATTATCGACTGCCATAACTACAACCGCAGCAGGGTGAAAAACATCAACTTCTTTGTTTTCTAAAGGAAAATAACCATATATAGGTTCTTCAATTGTCGAAGAACGCAAAGTACAGGCAATTGGTCCGTTTACATCACATGAAATATCGGCAACTACTTTTATTTTGCAATCGCTGGCATTCAGCATTTCTTTTGTTAAAATCATCGGAGCGCCGCTTGCGTGAAAATGTCCCGCAAAATAGACATCAGAAACTTTAGTGAATTTCTCAAAATCAGAAACATATTCTTCCGGATGACTTACAAAATCATTAAAATCAAGAAGCTGTCCGTCAATTCTTTTATTGTATTCTAAAACATCCAACTGAACATATACTGCCTGCGTATAATTTTTGGTCAGATAATTTTCGATCGTAATTTCTTTTACTTTAATGGCATCCAAAATTTCTTTTGCGCCAGATCCCACTTTTCCAGTTCCTGTAAGTACAAATTTTAAAGGTGGTAAAGTGATGCGTTTTAAGTGCATAATCATCGCATCTTTTCCGGCAAGGGTTTCTGCTTTTGGAAGTTTAAACAATTCGAATTTTATTCCGAAAGCGCGAATTCCATTATATACACCAACCATTCCGGCATATTTTCCAAAACCAATTAAACGGCGATTCTGTTCATCAACAATAGTTTCATGATCATATAACTCAATATTTTTCTCTAAAATGGCTTTTAGCAGCTTTTGATTATACGGCTGTTTTTTAATTGTGTGTGAAAAAAAGAAATAGGATTTATTTGGAATTAAATTTTCTACCGGAACTTCTTTTACTCCAAATAATACATCACAATCAGACACATCATCTGTAATAGTAATACCCAAACTTTTATATTGGATGTCAGAAAAAATCCTAATATCTGAGCTCTCAACGGCAACAGACGCGTCGTGATGAAGTTGTTTTAATTTTGCAAGTGCATCCGGTGCGAACACAACTCGTCGATCTGGTGGGTTTTTTCTTTCTTTTATGATGCCGAACTTCATTTATATCGTATTAAAATAATTATTTATATAACTTTTTAGATTCAATTTGTTTCAAATATAACAAAAATAGTTAAAATTTTGTTGCTTTTTTCGACTATCAAACATTTTTATAACGTTACTAACTGATGTACAATCGAATAACAAAAAAAGAAGTTAAGACAATGTTAAAAAAAAGTTTTTCCAGAGTCCGAAAAAACCGAAACATAAATATTGAATTCTATATATTTGTTTTAAAGAATGATGAAAATGAGCTTCCTTAAAAAAACAAATATACCACAAATACTTTTTTTAATTTTAGTTTTCGCTTCATGCGCAAAACAAAAAACAACTCCGGAGAAAATTGTCGAGACAATAGAAGATACTTTACCTAAAATGAAGCCGCATGCTCCTGAAAAAAGACTACCGGCAAATTATGTAAATTCGGTTAAAGGGAGAATAAATCATTTTTATACTAAAAACTGGCCGAATAATAGTATGAACGGAAGTTTTTTAGTAGCTAGAAATGGCGAAATCATTTTTGAACGTTACAATGGTTTTGCCAATAAAAATGAAGGAACTAAAATTACGGCAGAAACTCCGGTACAAATTGCTTCTGTCAGTAAAGTTTTGACGGCTACAGCAATTTTGAAACTTGTAAATGCGGGTAAAATAGATTTAGACCAAAAAGTAAATACAATCCTGAAAACATTTCCATACGAAGAATGCACGATTAGAATGTTATTGTCTCACAGAACCGGAATGCGTAATTACGCTTATTTCACGGATCACGATAAATCAGTTTGGGACAGACACAATCAGCTTACCAATCAGGATATTTTAGACATTTTAGCCACAAAAGATATTGGATTAGAGTCAAAAACCGGAACTCGTTTTAGTTATTGCAATACAAATTATGCAATGCTGGCGCTTATTATTGAAAAAGTTACGGGTTTGAAGTATAAGGAAGCGATGTCTGAAATGATTTTCAAACCTTTGGGAATGACCCATACCTATGTTTTTGACGATGACAAGGAAAGAAAAACTATTGTTCCGTCTTATAAAGGAAATGGTGTAGAAATTGGTTTTGATTATCTGGATAATGTTTACGGAGATAAAAATATATTTTCAACTGTTCGAGATCTTTTAAAATTTGACAGAGCCCGAAATTCCCCTGACTTTTTGAAACCTGAATTGTTAAAACAAGTTTACACCGGTTACAGCAACGAACGAAAAGGAGAAAAAAATTATGGTCTGGGAATTCGCATGATCAATTGGGATTCAGGACAAAATTACTACTTCCACAACGGCTGGTGGCACGGAAACACCTCATCTTACATTCCGCTTATGAAAGAAAATGTAACCATCATTGCGCTTTCAAACAAAATGACCCGAAAAACGTATGCAGTTCGAAAACTGGCTCCAATTTTTGGCGATTATCCGTTTAATTTTAAAGATGACGAATAATAAAATTTTTCTGAAAAATTTATTATAATAGTAACGTCAAATAGTATAAATTTGCAAACTCATTTTTGGGGTCGACTGGTTTTGACAGCAAGTCGAATTGAAAAGTAAGCACGTCGAGCATTAAGACCTTGCTCGTAAATATAAGATCTTACACTTTTACACGGCGAAAATAACTACGCTTTAGCTGCATAATCCGAATTATAGTAAGATTGCGCCACGTCCCTATCAGATAGGGAAGCTGGATTCTCCTTGAAAGCCTTGGTTTGTGGCGTTCAGTATAGGGGAACCGTAAAAATAAACCTAGATTTCCATGAGCTTCGGGTGGATTTCGAAATTAAGAAGATAAGTGTTGAGTGGTTGTTCCTGACCTAGCTTAACATCGAAAATCCAATCAGGAAATAAACGCGTAGAAAGCTCTTTAGTTGCTTGTTTGGACCCGGGTTCGATTCCCGGCGACTCCACATTAAAGTCTGTAAACTTATTGTTTACAGGCTTTTTTTATAATTTTCCTTTTGAATATTATCTGAATTTTATTTTAGTACTGATTGTGTCAACAAATTTTAATTGTAAGATTTTTTACTCATAAAAAGCAAAAAAAACACAATTAGCTTGTCCTACTATTTACAATTAATGTATATTTGCTAAGTTGAAAATAATTAATTGTTACGTTTTTCCGTATCGAAATATATTATCAAGACAAAAAAATTAATTAAACACACTACAATGGCAAAACCAATCAAAAATACTCCTGTTTTAAGAGGTAAAGAAGCCGTTAACTTTCATAAATCTATTGATTCAAATAGGGATAAGAAAGTTAGTGTGGATACTTTGACTTCAATACAAACTGATGCAGGTAAATTAAAAGAACTTCTAAAGGTAAATTAAAATGCCTTTTACTGGATTTTCATTTTCAAAATTACATTCTAATACAAACATTCTTCCCTTTGAATGTGGTGATCAGGACTTAAATAGTTTCCTTCATAATAAGGCAATACCATATAAAAAAGAATTGCTGGCCACTACTTATTTACTTGAAAGTAATGAGAAAACTATCGCTTACTTAAGTATATATAATGATGCTTTAGCTGTTGAGGAAAAGGATTTTGCTTCTAAAAATGCTTTAAACAGAGCGATAAAAGAACTTATCAATCATCCTAAAAGGCATTTGAGACACTTTCCAGCCATAAAAATTGGCAGGCTTGCGGTTTGCGAGTCAACAAAAAAAGAAAGGAAAGGAATTGGTAGAACTCTCGTGAATTTTGTTATTAATTTAGCACTAGAACAAAACAGCAATTGCGCCTGTCAATTGATAACAGTTGATGCATATCGTGAATCGCTAAACTTTTATAAAAAGTTAGGCTTTATATTTCTTACAGAGAATGACAAAGAAGAAGATACACGCCAAATGTATCTTGATCTTAGACCACTAATGAATACCATCGAAGAAGTAGCAACATAAATCTTGTATTTATAGCTAGCAGTATTAAATTACCACGTAAATAAATAGGTCAAATTATGAAAAAAATTCAATTAGCTTATCTAATAATACTACTGAATATATTTAGTATATCTGCACAAATTCAGAAAACAAAATATCTTGCTCATTTGGATCAAATGACGGATTCTATAGTAAATAATCATTACGCGGGAATCCATAGCGTTCTTATTGCAAAAGATAATCAACTTATATACGAAAAGTATTTTAACGGTTACACAAAAGATTCTCTTCATGATACACGCTCTTCCTTTAAGTCAATTACAAGTCTTCTTGTTGGAATAGCGGTTGATAAAGGTTTTATTAAAGATATCAACCAAAAAGTTTATGAATTCTTTCCGGAATATCCATCGCTGAAAACAGATCCGTTTAAGAAACTTTTGACTATCAAAAATCTTCTTGAAATGAAATCGGGTTTTGATTGTGAAGAATTTAATGATACCAAAGATTGCGAGGATAGCATGAGTTTAAGCAAAAACTGGGTAGCATATTCGCTTAAGCTTCCCATGAAAAACAAACCCGGTGAAATTTGGTCGTACACTTCGATTGATCCGATGATTTTAAGTGGTGTTTTAAAAAAAGCCACCAAAATGTCTGTCAAAGACTTTGCTAAAAAATACCTTTTTGATCCTCTTGATATTTCGTCATATAAATGGACTGTAGATCCAAGCGGCAATGCTATGACCGCTGGTTCGTTTTATATAATGCCTTTTGACATGTTAAAAATTGGACAGCTGGTAAAAAACAAAGGAATTTATAACCAAAAACAGATTATTTCAAAAAAATGGATTGCAGAATCTACTGTTTGTGATATTCCAATTCCTGATTTTTCATTTATGAAATCCAGTAGAAGTAAATTCGGAATTCCACGGCCGGCGCATTACGGTTATTACTGGTATCGCGAAACTATTAAAGCAAACAATATACAGGAAAACGTACTCTTTGCATCAGGCAATGGCGGTCAGTACATCTTCATCATAGAACGTTTAAACTTAACCGTTGTTTTTACACAAGGCAACTATGGTTCTTTTAAAGCAAAACAGGCTTTTGAAATTTTAGCCAAATTCATTTTACAGGATTCTGAAAACTAAATTTCCTCCCAATCCATTAACAACGCTATCAACTATTAAAACTAATTTTTTGCGTATTTTTGCATACTTAAACTACATTCAATGAAACGTTCCGGCACCGCAGATCTTCCATTACATTATGGGCATGTTCCAATGTGGCTTGCTGAACGCATGTCGAAACTTGGTTTTGCCATTGTAGAAACGATTGCTTTAGAATTTTCTACTGCTGAAGTTATCAGTAAACTAAGCAATCCTTTTTGGTTTCAAAGTTTTGGCGCTGTAATGGGCATGGACTGGCATTCTTCGGGAATTACAACTTCTGTTCTGGGAGCGTTGAAAAAGTCGGTAAATCCACATTCTAAAGAACTGGGAATTTACATTTGTGGAGGCAAAGGCAAATATTCGATGTTGACCCCACAGGAGCTTTTATTTGTGGGCGAAAAAACCGGTCTTGACGGAAACAATCTTGCCAACTGCAGCAGACTTACTGCTAAAGTAGACAACACCGCTATTCAGGACGGATTTCAATTGTATCAGCATAATTTTATTGTGGATAATAAAGGACAATGGGCGGTTATTCAACAAGGAATGAATCCAAATTCTAAAACGGCCAGAAGATATCATTGGCATTCACAGGATTTAAAATCTTTTATAAATGAACCGCACACTTTTATTTATGGTGAAAATCAAGGCAATATCTTAAACCTTACCGCTCAGGCAGCTACAAAATCGAGAGAAGGTATTTTAGAATTATCAAAAGAATCTCCCACAAAAATTATCAAGGAGATGCAGCACCTTTCTATGCCCGCACATCATGATGTGAGAATGGAAAATGTGAATATGAAAAGACTCGGCGCAATGCTTTGGGCAACGCACGAAAACAAACCGGAAGATTTTGAAGAATTATTGCTTTTAAAAGGAATGGGACCAAGAGCTTTGCAATCATTAGCATTGGTTAGCGAAATAATTTACGGCACTCCTACCCGATTTGAAGATCCGGCGCGTTTTTCATTTGCTCATGGCGGAAAAGACGGACATCCGTTTCCTGTTCCGGTAAAAATCTATGATGAAACCATTGATACTTTACAAAGAGCCATCAATCGTGCTAAAATTGGCAATAGTGATAAAGTAGATGCTATTCGAAAATTATCTGAAATCTCCAGAAAAGCCGAAGAAAGTTTTACGCCCAATTCAAACTTTGATGCGTTGATTCAAAAAGAACGAAATGAATCTCATCTTTATGGCGGAAGAACTATTTTTGGAACTGCTAAACCTCCCAAAAACAAACCTTCGAATCCAAATAACCAACTGGAGTTATTTTAATTCATCCGGAATTTTTGAATCTTTAAAATCTTCAAAAAACTACAACAATAGAACCGAATTATAATGATTATCAGCTGATTCTGTAAACCTTCAGAATCAATTAAAGGCACCAAATTACAATAATACCGTAAAATTACTGTTTATTATAAAGAGTAAACGCCAGTGAAATTTAAATAAACGCCCACAATTGACTTATTTTATTTTTTATAAAATTAGTCTAAAACCCAAAAAACCACTCTTCACAATACGTGTTGAGTGGTTTAATTTTTTAAATAAAAAAACGCGTTAATATTATAATCAGAAACAGTTCTTCTGCTCTTGTTCAGAAGGATTATGCATTGTTTATATAATTAAAATGTCTATTTAACCACATACGAAACCTTATCTGCTTCGCAAAGCCTGAAATATCCAAAAGCAAAATTATTGGCATCAGTGGTATTTACAATATTTCCTCTGATATTTCCGGGAGGAACAGAAAAAGGACTGCCTCCGTATACTTCTAAAAGTAAATTCATATAATTATAAAAGTTTTTAGAAATGCCACGATTCGTAATATTGACAATAGTTCCCGGTTGTATTTTATCTTCATCAGAAAATCGTGTGCTTATTTCATTTCCGTTATACAATTCATCATCCGTAAGTTCGTATTCAGGAAAAAGCAGGAAATCACTTTTATAATCCGTCAGATAATAATTTTCCTGATCCACCGGATCTTTATAATAAAAAGTAAGTTCGATTACATCTTCTCCTCCAAAATCAGGAACAATTGCCTGTTCTACCCTGTCAATTGGCGTTACAGAAGTCAGTTTTTCTACCGCTGTAAAACTTTGTCCTTCGGCAGTTACAAAAAGTTTATAATCCATACCTATAACAGGAACAAAATTGGTACAAACATAATTACCCGGTTCTGTTTCATTAAAAGTAAAAACATCGCCGGTACTGTTTTCAATTCTTACCTGCGCACCTGAAACTTTTGGCGTTGTATTATTATAATATGGAGCTGTTTTACTGATTTTTACAACCTGTTCATTTCCAGTTGTTCCTTTTTGCCAGATAATTTCTGCGTCTACGACTATTTTGGTTTCACCGGTTTCCAGATCAAGCGTTACCACATCTTCACAAGATGAAAAAAACAGTACTAAAAGAAGACTCAATAAAGTAAATGCCTTATTTTTAAAATTATATATTTCTAACCTTTGCATAATCATTAAAATTTAAAATTATAAGAAATACCAGGAACTATTCCGAAAATAGAAAGTCTTCTGGTTTCATTTGCTCCCGTATCTTCATTTGTTGCAAATGTCATAGAAGCGGCATTTTTTCTATTGTAGATGTTATAAATGCTAAATACCCAATAGCTTTGCCAGCCTTTCTTTTTATCCGGTTTTGGCGTATAAGTAGCAGCAAGATCCAAGTGATGAAAAACCGGTAATCTGTTTTCATTTCTAAGCGAAAAATTAGGAATATTGATTCCGCCAAATTCATAATACCCATTTGCATACGTTACGGGCTGCCCTGATTGTAGAGAAAAATTAGCGTTAAAAGACCATTTCGGATTGTATTGATAACTTCCCACAACATTCAGATTATGCAGTTTATCATATCCTGACAAATACCAGTCACCATTTGCAATTCCCGGTTCTTCAGGAGTTCTTCCCGGCGTTTTTTGCTCAGCTCTGGATAAAGTATAGGAAACCCATCCTGTAAAATTTCCGGTATTTTTTCTAACTAATAATTCTAAACCATACGATCTGGCTTTACCATTTAATATAACCTGCTCGATATTATTATTGGCCAAAATATCTGCGCCGTCTATATAATCAATACGATTTTTGATGTTCTTGTAGAACATTTCACCTTCAAAAGAATATTCCCCTTCTTTAAAATTCTTAAAATATCCCACAGCATATTGATCCAGAATTTGTGGTTTTGTAAAAGGTCCGCTTGGTGTCCAGATGCTCATTGGCAATGGCGACTGCGTATTAGACAAAATATGAATATATTGTGCCATTCTGTTGTAACTTGCTTTTACAGAAGTGTTATCATTAAAAGCAAAAGACAATGCAGCGCGAGGTTCCAAATTATTAAATTTACTGATCGTTTCTCCGCTTTTATACGCTATACTTCCCGTTGGAGTTCCTTCTTCATAAATATTATATAACGGATTATATACTACTGCCTGCCCATTTTCATAAGTGCTCACTTCTTCACCTCCTAAACGGTAAAACATGCTGTAACGAAGTCCGTATCTAAGATTTAATTTTTCTGTAATCTGATGTTCAAAATCCAGATAAACAGAAGATTCAAAAGAATATTTTTTATCCAGCTGCTTAAAATTAAAAGGCGAATCTAAACTTGTAGGCTTTACAGTTCCCGGGTTAAAATCATAATACTGACCATCGATTCCGTAGTTAAGTTTAAATTTTTCTGATAATGTGTGATTCCACGCATATTTAAAACCATACGTTTTTATCGTATTGTTCCACTCAAAATTTTCTACCTGAATGCCCAGATTAAATTTATAATCACTGTAGAAAACCGATAAATTAGTGTTTAAATTATCTGAGAATGTATGTTTCCAGCTCAGGATTCCCATAGTGTTTCCGTATGTACTTGAAAAACGATCATTGATATCGAAAACATCATTTCCAAAATATCCTGAAAAAGCAATCGTGTTGTTTGCACCCAAACGATAATTTAATTTGGCGTTAATATCATAAAACATAGCAGAATTTGCATTATCTGCCAGCTTTAAAAATAAATGTGCATAAGAAGTTCTTGCGGCAATAATAAACGAACCTTTTTCTTTTTTAATTGGTCCCTGAACCAGTAAACGACTTGATATTAAACCAATACCTCCGTTTACTTTAAAATTTTCAAAATCACCAATTTGCTGGCTTACATCAAGAACGGAAGAAACTCTTCCTCCAAATTTAGACGGAATTCCACCTTTGTATAAATCCAGTCCGCTGATAATATCGGCATTAAAAATGGAGAAAAAACCAAACATATGCGAATCGCCATAAACTGGAGCTCCGTCTAAAAGAATCAAATTTTGATCTGCAGCACCGCCTCGAACATTAAAACCAGAAGAAAGTTCGCCGGCATTTGTAACTCCGGGCAATGTCAAAATCGATTTTAAAGGATCCGGTTCGCCCATAGCGGCCGGAATTCTCTTTATTTCTTCCATCGTAAGCTTGTTGACACTCATTTGTGTATTGCGTACATCAACTGCTTTGGTATTAGTAATAATAACCTGTTCCAATTGCTGGCTGTCGGATTCGATGTTGAAATCAATTCTCATATCATCAGAAACCGTGATTTGTTTTTCTTTATTTTTAAAACCTACGAAACTAATCAAAACCGTATAAGTCCCTTTATCTACGTCTAAGGAAAACATTCCGTTTCTATCTGTCGTAGCGCCAATTTGCAGTTCTTTTACAAATATGTTTGCCCCAATAACAGGTTCTTTTTCATCATCCAGAACCTGACCTGTTAGTTTATGGTTCTTTTTTGCTGCTTTTACAGATTTTTGTTTTACAAAAATGTTATTACCAACGATTGAAAACTGAATTGAAGAACTTTTATTCAACTCATTTATAAGCTCTTTTATTTCGACACGATTATAAGTTTTTTTAGTTGTAAAATATTTTTTACCCGTATCAACCTGGTCTGTAAAGGCAAATTTAAAATCAGTTTGATTCTCAATTTGTTTAAAAAATTCTTTTAGCGTTACATTCTGATCAACAGTTACAGTTACATTTTGAGAAAATACACCCCAACTGAATAAAAAAAAGCAAGCTGAAATTATATGCTTCATGAAATTTTGTATTTTTGAATAATTAATAATGGATAGCACTATGCTAACCTGATTATGAGGAGGATGTGTAGTTTCGCGGCTAGTGCATCCTTTTCTTTTCTATAGAAAAGTGATTTCTTTTAGTTCATCGTTTATTTCAAAGTTTAGGTTATACATTTCTGACAGTAATTGAACAATCGTTTTTAAATCTTCTTTTTTATTTATTCTCACCGTAATTCGCTGGTTATTATATTCCTGCGGAAGTATCATTTTATATCCGTAGTTTGTTTCAACATACTTACAAACCGCATTTAATTTTTCATTTTCAAAATCCGTAAACCTGTTAAATTCAGAAACCTCAGCATTTTGGTTTCCGTAAGTAAATTGCTGGCCTGGATCGAGTATCCATTTTTTTGTCTGCCCTTTTACATTCATCTGGACGCTTCCTTCATAAAGTGCAACGATTACACCCTTTCGCGTATATTCTTTCACAGTAAATGAAGTTCCTAAAACAGTTGTTGTCGTTTCATTGCAAAAAACCTGAAAAGGATGTTTTTTATCTTTTTTCACTTTGAAATAAGCTTCACCTTCTACTTCAATTTTTCTGTTGCTTTGAAAATTACTGGCATACACAATTTTCGAACTTGGGTTTAATTCAACCTTTGAACTATCCGGCAGGAAAATCGTTTTTATTCTTGAAGTTGTATTTTTTATTTCGATTGTATTCGAGGCAATATAAGATTCATTTTGCAAAGGACTTTTGTTCAAATAAATCGCAGTTCCGATACCCATAAAAATGACAACTACCGCAGCTGCAGCATATTGCCAAACTTTAAATTTCTTCTTTTTTGAAGGAAAAGCTGTAGATTGAAATTTCTCCCAGGAAGCCTCTTTTTCATTATCAGAATGTGAAGCGGGAGTTTCATCCCATAATTTTTTTAATTCATCTTCTAATTTCTTTTCGTCCATTTCTTTGAGCGTTAAAGTTTTTGACAATAAAATCCCTGTTTATTAAAAACACCATAAACCATTTCTTTTATATCTCTGTTGGTTTCAATTCGCAGCACATGATCATGATCTTCCAAATCAAAATTCATGATACAATCAGAAATAACAAATTGAAGAAGCGCTACAATAAATCTTGCATCTTCCTTTGTGGTAACATCTGTTTTATAAGCTTCAGTATTCATTTCTATGTTTCCGTTTTATAGATAACAAACGAGAACACAAAAGTTCCTAATGCTCTTCGATTTTTTTTCGAATAAATTTACTGGCGAGATAAATATGATTGGCAATTGTCTTTTCAGAAAGTTCTGTAATTGCTGCAATCTCCTTATAGCTAAGGTTTTCCAGTTTATGTAAAGTAAATATTTTTTGCTGCTGCTCCGGAAGCTGATTGATGAAAGTATATAATTTTTCTTTTCTTTCTTCAAAAACTCCGGTTTCTGTAGTCTCCTGTTCCATTTCAAACTCCGGATCAAGGGAAACGATCTTATTTTCTCTGTTTAAATGGTTGATGATGATATTTTTGCAGATCGTAAACAATTGTTTATCAAATAAAACATCTTCATTAAGCAACTCGCGTTTGTTATAAAGCCGTAAAAAAGTTTCCTGAACAAAGTCCTGTGGAGTCAGAACCGTAAAATTAAATCGTTTGGCAATGTTTACCAGTTTATCGTAGTAGTTTAGGTATGCTTCCTTAAAAGAAGCCTCATTACCTTTTTTTAAACTTAATATAAACTTTTTGTTGTCCATAACGTAAACATGATAATTACTCTAAACTCAATGTCCGGAATAATATTGCATTTCCAAAGTTCATAACATAAGACTTGCTTAAGCATTTCTTTAGAAAATTCTAAGCTGCAAAGAACAGAAAATTTATTTTAAAATTTAATGAAATCGAGCCTTAAAAAACGAAACAGTCAATTAAATTGGAATTGGTTCGAGTTCTACTTTTCCTATTGGTCTGCGCCAAAGTTTAAATAGCAGAATTATAATGACAGGCAAAAAACAAACCGCCGACATGACGAGATAAATATCTTTGTAAGCCAGTAAAATCGAAGCCTGAGCCGTTTGTCCCGAAAGACTTTTTTCTGCTTTTTTCTGTGCTTCGGCTTCAGACAAACCCGTGTAGAGAAATTTCCTTTTCGTGTTTTCAAGCTGTTTTTGAGCTTGTTGGTTTACTGCTGTCAATTGCTGGCTCAGACCAACTTTGTGGTGGGCATTTAAATTTGAAACAAAAGTTCCAAGAATGGCGCTTCCTAATAATCCCGCAAAAACCGCTTGTGCAATAATACCGCTCATCATTCTGGAAGCACTTAATCTGGGCGGAACTCCTTCTGAAATATATAATAATGAAATTGGGAAAAGAAAACCCATTCCGAGGCCTTTAAAAATTAATGGAAGAAAAAAATCAGAAGAATCTATGCCGGGATAAAACCTGAAAAACAGAATAATATGATAAAATCCGTAACAGGCAAAACCCATAATCCAAATGGTTGCCAAATAGGTTCTTTTGAATAAAAGATAAGTCGAAAGCGGAATAGAAACGCACAGTCCGATTAATAACGCCAAATGCGTTCTCGCTCCAGAAACCGAATCAAAACCTAAAATATTTGTCATATAACCTGTTATAACACTGCCGGTTCCGTTTATGACACCGATATAAAACATCAAAAAAGCACCAATAATGACGTTTTTATATCGATAAACATCAGGATCAATAATGGGATCAGTTGTAAATCGCGCGTGTATGAGGTAAATTCCAATAAGGATCAATAATAAAGCAACTGCCAGACTAATTTTAGGGTCGTTGAACCAGTTTCTGCTTTGTCCTTCTGCACTTAAAAAAAGAATGACGATGAAAAACAAAATCATAATAATCCAGCCTCGCCAGTCAAACTGAAATTTGGTTTTCATGGGCGCAACATCGGCTTTATAAAAATACCACGCGATAATAATACAGAGTAAAAAATTGATATTTAAGAAATAAATACCAAAAGTCCAGTTGTAAAAATTAGTAAAATGCGCTCCCAAATATTGGTAAACATGCTGACTTCCTTTTTGAATAAACTGAAGGATTCCGTACAGCAAAGCCATATTAAAAGCCGGATTGTATTTTAATAATATCGGAACCATCGAAGCAAAAATTCCAATAACAGAAACGATTCCCAAAAGTGAACGCCAAAAAGTAAACCATTCAATATCAGAAGCAAACAACGATGCCGTATTAAACAAAATAGACAAAAAAGCGGCAGACAAAATCATCGTACGCACTTTTATCTGTTTGCCTAATTTGAGTCCCAAAGGCATAAAAGCCAGCATCGTAAAAATGGGAATGTAAATCGAATACGTAAAAACCGTTGTCGAAGCGCCAAAATGTCCCAGGATTTGCGAATTGTCGTAAGTAGTGACATTCAAGCCATTAAAAAAAGGAATCGTCAGGATATATAATCCGATAAGGGTAACAATGCTTCCTTTTTTTCCTGCAAACATATTTTATTTTTTAATTTCGACCGTTACATTCATTCCCGGTTTCACTTCTTTTAAATCTTTGGCTTCGACTTCAAATTCCAGTTTAACCGGAATTCGCTGTGTGATTTTTACAAAATTTCCAGTCGAATTATCCGGTTCAACCATCGAAAATTTAGCGCCGGTGGCAGGCGAAAAGCCAATTACTTTTCCTTTGAATTCTTTTCCGTCAAGCGCATCAATTTTGATAACAGCCTGTTGTCCCTGCTTTATTTTCCCGATTTGCGTTTCCTTAAAATTAGCCGAAACCCACAATTTTTCATTCAGCACAATGGTCGCAATAATCTGATTGGCATTTATAAGTTCACCAATAGACAATTTACGTTCACCGGCTATACCAGTCGCCGGAGCAATAATATTGGTATACGATAATTGCAGTTTTACAGCTTCAAGATCGGCTTTTTTGCGGGCAACGGTGGCTCTGGCGGCTTCGAGATTGATATTGCTTTGCCTGGTTACAGAACCGCTTGCTTCTACCCCTTTTTGTCCTGCTTTCAAATACGCTTCTTCAGATTGCAATTTTGAAACGGCTTGATCGTATTGATTTCGCGTTACTGCCGAATCTGCATACATATTTTTAAAACGCTGGTAATCTTTTCGTGCTTTTTCAACACTTGCCAAATCTCCCGCCAGTTTTGCTTTTGCCGCAGATTGATTGGATGACGACGTAACGATGGTCTGTTCAAGCGAATGCAGGTTTCCTTCGGCTATAGCCAAATCGGCTTCGGCCTGGCGCACTTTTATTAAATATTCCGAATCATCGAGAATAACAAGCGTATCGCCTTTGTTGACAAACTGATTGGTTTCAAACCGAATTTCCTTAATATGTCCCGACGCTCTCGCCGAAACATTGTTGATATAGGCTTCAACCTGAGCATTATTCGTCGTTTCGTAATTACTGAAATCGAAAAATAAACTCAAAATCCAAAATCCTCCGGCAGCTAAAAACAGGAAAGAAACAACGGTCAAAATCGTATTTCTCTTTTTCTCTTTCTGAACCGCTTCGTCAGGTTTATTTTCTTCGCTCATACTACTTTATTTTAAAGTTTACCCATCGCAAACTGCAGGGAATAATACTGAATGATTAAATCCAAATTGGCATTTACCAACGAAATTTTAGCGTTATTCAACTGTAATTCAGCATCCACCATATCGCTTATCAAAGCAAAATCATTATCATACCTGCTTTTTACAATTTTATAATTGCTCAGTGAAAGCTCAACATCTTTTTTGTATGTCGTGATATTTCTTTTGCTTTCTTCGTATTTTACAAAAGCCGTTTTTACTTCATTTTCGATTTGATTTTTAGCTGCTTCAAGCGCAATATTGCTTTTATCGACCTGCATTTTATCTCCGCGAATTCGGTGTTTTATAGTGTAAAAACTGGAAATATCCCAGTTTAATGAAATTCCCGCTGCCCAGTAATTAATGATATTGACATAATTGGGCCATTGCGCAGGATACTCGGTATTGAGAATAAGATTGGCATTTATATTGGGCTGAAAACCGCTTTTTGTAATGTTTAAATTCGATTCTGATAACTCAATGCTAATCTCTGCACGCTTTATTTCTTCCCTGTTTTGAAAAGCTTCTAAAAGGCTGTTTTGCAGTTTTATTTCTTCTGATTGAATATTATTTTCTTCTAACTGAGGCTTAAGAATTGTATTTGTCGGAAGCCCAATCAGAATATCTAAATAATTGCTGACCAGTTCAATGTCATTCGTATTTCTAAATACAGAAACTTTAAAAGCAGATTGCTGCAATTCAGTTCTGAGCAAATCACTTTTTAAATTCTGACCATTGTCTACACGCGATTTCAATTGGCTTAGCCGAAGATCGGTATTGACAATATTTTGTTTTGTCACTTCAATTTGCCTGTATAATTTTTCAAGAGTGAAATAATAAACCGTAATGGCGTTTTTAACTTCTGCCTGCGTCATTTTTACCGCCGATTCCTGCATTTGACTGAGCAGTTTTTGCTGTTCGATTTTTTTATGGATCAATCCGCCACTGTAAATGGGCATCGACGAAACAATATTGGCAAAAGCCTGATGGTTAAAATAATCTACCGTGATGCTTTCTTCATAAAAACCTTCATATAATTTCGGATTCCCGATGTACGTATAACCGCCGTTTAAGGCAATAAGCGGCAACTGAACACTTTTTGCCTGACTGATGTTTTCTTCTGCAATTGCGGCATCCAGCGAAACCATTTTAAGCTGGCGGTTGTTTTGGGCTCCTAATAAAAGTGCCTCTTGCAGCCTGATTGGTTTTGCATTTCCCAGACTATCATTTTGAGCAAAAAGCATCATAATATCAAAAAAGGCCAAAGCCAAAAGCAAAATTCGGAAAGACACTTTTTTATGAAAGGAATAGCTCATTGCTTATAATTTAATGTACTGATATTCAGAAAAATGCATGAATTTTTAATTTTTATGCGGACGAATTGAAAAAAAACAAATCAGAAAAATAATAGGAACCCTTAATTTTAAAGGATTATCAAAATATTATGTTAAAATTGAATGATATAAAAGTAGTAAAAATTTTATTATATTGAAATAAATCACTAATATTGAGATACTTAAAACCACAAAACTATGTTTATAGAACTTGCTTTAACCGGAAAATTTATCGTTGATATTGTGAAAAGACTGCGAAATGACAAAACATTTCGAACCTTAGGTTTTTTAATTTTTGTGCTCATTTTAGTTGGTACAATGTTTTTTTGGCTTGTAGAACATCTTCCGTTTCTTAAAGCTTTGGCATATTCGGTAGGAACGCTTTCCATGAATAGTCCGTACGACCATGAAATTACGTTCTCGACTATTGGGGTTGTTTTTAATATTATCTACATTTTTATTGGTGTTGGTGTTTATCTGATTTTTGTTCTTGAAGCCGGCCGTACGATTATTGCGGCTCACGAAGAATTTGAAAGAAAACAAGCTGAAAAGAAAGCGCTTAAAAAAGCCAAAAAAGAAGCCGGACTTTAATTCGAAAAAAAGTCTTTTAGCTAGAAAAATTATAGACTAAATTCAATTTTTGCGGCAATAATTCGCATGGGTTTTCTATACCTAAAATCACTTTCAAAATAATGAATATGAATGTAAATACATTAGAACATACCGAAGCCTGGATAATTGCGCTGCTTCTTTTTACGTTGATGATTATTGCGACTTTTCTGGGGAAAATCACCGGAAATTACATTCAGAGAAAAAATCAAAGCGAGGAAAAACTTCCCGAAACTTCAGCACTTATTGCGCTGCTTTTTTTCTTATTGGCCTTTACTTTTAGCATGAGTGGCGATCGCTATGATTCGCGTAGAAAGGTGGTGGTTGAAGAAGCTAATATTATTGGAACTGCCATACTTCGAAGTGATTTATATCCGGATTCAACGCGGGTTTTATTTCGTAAAGATTTTAAAGATTATGTAGAAACCAGAATAACATATTACGAAGTTGGCGCAGACCCAAAAGGGATTTTAAAAGCGGATAGTTTGTCACAAATAATTTCGGCTAAATTGTGGAAACGAGCCACAAATCTTTCGAAAGATCCTGCAAATCTGGCTGCAACCCAACAAATGATCCCGGCTTTAAACGATATGATCGATGTCACGACTTCCCGCCTTTCGGGAGAAAAAGCAAAAGTGCCGCAGAGTATATTGGTAATGTTGTTTTTTCTGTCAACAATAATTGCATTTTACAGCGGATATTCTGAAGGACGCAAAGGCAAAATTGACTGGCTGGTTCAAATTGGTTTTTGTCTTCTCGTTTCATTAGTTATTTTGTTCACACTGGATTTAGACAGACCCCGCCGTGGATTTGTCAATCTGGATGTTCCTAATCAGACAATAATCGATTTGAGGAAGAATTTTTAGTGATGGTTTTTTAAACTACTTTATATTTCGTGCTGAGATTTAAAAAAAACTTTAAAGATATTTACTTTTGTATTTGTTTGAATTAATTCTGTTTTTTGTGTAAACTTTCTTCCAGTTCAAAATATTTACTTTCAAGGGCATGAATTTTATCATAAATATTAATTGGATCAGGCATCTGCCTTGAGGCATACATACTCGCGTACCAAACCTCTAAAATATCTTCTGCATAAATGGAATACATGGGATAATTGCCATCTTTGTTATCAGATTTCAGAATTAATTTTCCGCTTTCTCTAATTCGGTTTAAAACCCTTTTAACGACTAATCCATCATTTTTGCTGATAATTACATAAATTCGCCCATCTAATATATCATCAAAATTATCTACATATTTTCCAAAAAGATAATCCCCGTCATGTATGGTGGTCGACATGGAATTTCCCTTAATTTCAAAACATCTGTACGTTCCGTTTTTTAGCATCGGCATACTAAACGAAGGAAGTGTTTCCATATATTCGGGATCAGCATAACCGTCTAAATAACCGGCACGTGCTTTTACACCAACGAAATTAATATTTTCCTCTCCGTTTTCATTTACCGTTATAATCTTTGGCAGATTTAAACTTGCTTCCGTGGCTATTTTATTGGTAAAAATTTCTTTGCTGTCTCCAAAAAAATAATCAGCATTTACATTACATTTTTTAATGATACTCTGAAGTAAATCAAAACCTGGTTTTGTTCTTTTTCTTTCGCCATCAGCCTGTAATCTTCCAATCGTAATACTATCTACTGTGGTGCTGGTAACTCCTATTAGCTTCGCAAATGAATTGTTATTTAAGTTTAATTCATCTATAATACGTTTTATTTTAGTATGTATATCCATATTGTAAACGCGTTTATTTTTTGTAATATGTTTTTTGTATTAAATCAAAATCAATCATATGTTGCAAAGCTAAAGAATATATACTTAAAAAAATAATTTTAGACATTATTTTTTATAAAAAACTGATTATCAACTACTTTATATTGATTTTCTTATAGTAATACTGTAATATTTGTCAGAAATAATTTAATCATATTACTGAAATAATTGCATTTTTAACTGTAATATGTTTTAAAAATTAAAACATATGATTTACATTTGTATAAAATAATCAATCATATGATTTAGAATATTTTATGCAAAGAATCCTGTTTTGATGCTACTTCGATTCTTTTATGAGTGTAATAATTTATTTTATTTTTTGATGATTAAATAAAGATATATGCAAAAGTAACCCCATTCTTAAATACCACAGATGAAACGAAGCAAAACATTATTAGAAAAAAGAAGAGCTTATGTGATTAACTATTTAAATAGAAATCAGGATAAACAAATGAAAGTTGTCGTATCTGAACTTTCTGATAGTTTGTTCCTCACAGAACGCACTATTTATACCATTATAAATGAAGGTCTTTCTAGAGAAAAAGACAATTAACCATTGCAGTAATGGTTGTGAGATCGCTAAATTGGTAAAGTAATTTTAGGTTTAATTGTTCCGGTCGCCAGGAAACAATATTAAATAAGCTAAGGTTAATCCAATTATACTAAATGTCCAAAATACTAATCTGCTTTGGATTCTAAAAATACACAATAAAAACATAAACAACTGAATATAATAAGTTTAACAACTTGTTACTGAAATTCTTTTGCCTTGTTTTAAAATAATCTAAGCAGGTGAATTCTGTTTTTACTTCCAGTCCAGCGGATGTGGTGGGAGAGAAAACCCAATACCCAAAAACTATAAAAATTAACTTAAAAAATATAATCATGCATACAATCTCAGAATATTCAAACGAACTGCAATCAATGTTATACGGATTTTTCACTTACTTACAGATGGATACAGAAATTGTAAAAGTCCTTTTTTACCTCATGGGAATGGATACTTTTTTAGGCATTATCAAAACTATTGCCTTAAACAAAGTCCTGAGCTTTAAAAAATTAGCACTAGGAATTGTTTCCAAATTAGCGGTATTATTTATTCCAACAGCCTTAGCTTTAATAAGCATAGGCCTTAATTATAATTCTAAATGGTGTGTAACCGTAGTAATGGACTTACTTATTGTGAGTGACGGAATTTCGATAATCAGTAACATTATTGCCATAAAAACAAAAAAAGAAGTCGAGAATTTCGATGCTTTGACCTTAATCCTCAAGACGATAAGAGATCGCTTAATACAACTGTTTAAAAAACTGCTGACCACAATAAATCCTAAATTTCATGTGGAAGAATAGTGACAAACAATAAAAAAATGAATTTCACATAAAAGCCCTGCAAAATAATAATTTGGCAGGGCATTTTATTAAATAGAAATTAACGCAAATAACTAAATTCTTAATCGGGATTTGCCAGTATTTTATACAATTCGGCATTGGAAATATAAAACTGATTTTCGATACTAATTTGAGATAATTTGGCGCTTACCAGATTATTTTCTCTTGAATTGATCAGGAAGATTGAGCTTTCGCCAAAAGAAAACAACTTCTCTTCTGAGTTTAACATCGTCAGATAATCTTTTGCCAGACTGTCAATAACATCGATTTGTCTTCGCAATGAAGCAATCTCGGTTTGCTGCGCTTTTATTTTATTCTTCAGTTCCAGTTTTTGCTGATCGATATCAAACTTTAAATCCTGAATTTTAAGTTTGGCTATTTTCAGGCTTCCGCGTTCTTTTCTCAAAAAAATCGGAATACTGAAATCGATATTAAATTTATAATCATCGGCATTAAAAGAATCAAAATAAGATGGCTCTGAAATATAATTATACCCCACGTTTAACTTTGGGAGCAATGAATTTGCCTTAAGCTGTCTGTTGATTTCCAGCATCGATAATTTCGTTTCCAAAGCCTGCAATTTTGGATGTGAATCTAATGTTTCGATATTCATCATTGCCGAAGTTTTAAGCGTTTCTTCGAGCGTTGCAATTAAATTTTGCTCGGGTCTAACAGTTTCATCGAGTTCGACCGGAACATTTTCGATCCATAAATAATTCGAAAGATTCAATTTGGCTTTGGCCAATTTCAAATTCCCGTTCTCTACATTCAATTGTCGGTTTCTAACGGTGATTTTTGCTTCGACACTATCAATTGCCGGAGAATCGCCATGTTGTATTAATTTCTTAACACCTTCAAAACGCGTACTCGCAAAACCAAGATAATTTTTATAAAGTTCGGCTTCGTTAAAACTTTTTCTCCATTCAAAATAGGCCTCACTTGCCTTATACAAAACTTCGATTGCTCTTAGTTTTCTCTGCGCGTCGCTTAATCGTATCTGCAATTTTCCTTCTCTCACATCGGCCATACGCTGGTTGATGAACATTCCCTTACCCAATGCCACGCTAATACCCAAAGAAGTTAATCCGGCATCCGGCGTACGATTTTGCGGATTGTAATATTGTCCGTCTGTATCGTCAAAACCGGCTTTTATTTCGATTCCGTACCAGGTCGGAATTTTAAAACTGCTGTTTAAGAGCGAATAATATTCTGTTCCTTTAAATTCTTTTTTACTATAATCAACTTCAATTTTCGGATCAAATCCTCCGCGGGCAACCATAAGCGCTGCCTGAGCATTACTTACTTCCAAATTGGCCTGTTTTACCAGCGGATGGTATTTTTTTACGTATCCTAAAAATTCGCTGTAACTTAATTCTTCTTTATTAAAATCCTGACTGTATGCGTTTAAAAAGCCAAGGAAAAACAAAAAAGAAAACACAGCGTATCTTATTTTATTTTTTCTCTTTTCCATTTGCTGCTTTTTCATCTGACTTATAATAATTTGGCGGAAAACCATTCAGGTTACGCCATATTTCATACCATACCGAAACAGTTTCGAGTAAAGCAATACTTTGTGCACCGGCGCCAATACTCAATTCTTTTGGCCATTTTTGATCTTTATCATCGGGAGAAATAAGCACTCTGTATTTTCCATTGGCACTAATGAAATTTTCGATCGCTACAATGCGTCCGCCAAAAGTTCCGTATGATAAGCCCGGCCAGCCCGAAAATACAATTCTTGGCCATCCGTCAAACCAAACCCTAACTTTTGCACCGCGATGTACCAGCGGAAGATCGATAGGATCGACATACGTTTCTACGGCAATATCGTAACTCGACGGCATAATGCTCACCACTGGAGTTCCTTCTTTAATAGTTTCGCCAAGACCGGCCAGTAAAGCACGGTTTACATAACCGCTCTGAGGTGCGGTAATATAATACATGCCGTTTCTCAAACTGTAATTTACATACTGATTTTGAAGTTTATTGACCTGAGCTTTAGTATCATATTGTGTACTTAAGGCAGTAAATTTATCACTTCTTGACTTTGAAATTTTCTCAGCATATTCGGCCGTAATACGATTGATCTCTACTTTGGCATTGATCAGTTCGTTTTTACTGCTTAATAATTTATTTTGCTGTGTAATAATATAGGCTTCAGATTCCTGCAGCTTCAATCTTTTTTGCTCCACATCTGTAAGCGGTTTTAGGCCTTCTTTGTTTAATGTTGTCGAACGATTAAACTGGGTAGTTGCGATTCTTAACTGGGTTTTTACCGCTTCAAGATCCATACTGTCACTTTTAATTTTTAAGTGCGCCTGTCTTATTTTGTTCTGAGCCTGTTGCAGTTTTAATTCTCTTTCTGTGTTAAGCGACTGTGCCTGAACATCAAGAGAATTTACTTTATCGCCATACGATTCTACAGCCATTTTTTTTGCATCGACCTGATCTTTTGTATTTCCAACCAAATTGGGATCTAAATAATCTTCTTTCGTTTCAGAAATAAACAAAATTGTATCTCCCTTTTTTACATAATCACCTTCTTTTACAAACCATTTTTCGATTCTTCCGGCAATGGCGTTATGAACCGTTTGCGGTCTTTGATCGGGTTTTAAGGTCGTAACAGAACCGCTTCCCGAAATATTTTGTGTCCACGGAAGAAACAAACAGCCAACAGCAAAAATTAAAAAACCAACTATTACTCTGTTTAAAATTTTATAATGAGGCCTGCGGGCAACGCTGGTAATCGAAGCGTATTTTCCCGGCGTTATCAGTATATTATTATCTTTAGATATATTGAGCATGATTAAAGCTTTATGTCGTTAATAATTTTTCCATCATCAATCGTTATCATACGGTCGCATTTGTCCATCCAAATATCATTTTTAGAAGTAACAATTACCGTCCAGTCATTTTCATCAGATAGTAAAAAATCCATGATTTTACCCGAAGTAAGTTCATCCATTTTGTCAACAGGATCTTCGAGGAATAAAATATTAGGTTTATGAACAATGCTTCTTGCCAGCAATATCTTCTGAATATCTGAAGCTGAAAGTTCGCCTCCGCCCGGATGAATTTGATTTTCAAGTCCGTTTGGAAAAGTTTTAATATACGGTGTCAGGCAAACATTGTCCAAAGCCCATTTCAGGTCATCATTGTTGATGGCTTTGTTTCCAAAAAGAATATTCTCTCTGATGGTTCCGGCAAAAAGTGTATCGCCTTGTAGAAAAGTTCCTGATTGCGCTCTGTACGCATCTTCATCAAGACGATTCATGTAATTGTCCGTCACATACATAGCGCCGCTTTCCGGCTCAAGTAAACCGGAAAGTAGTCGCAATAAAGTGCTTTTTCCTGCTCCGTTTGTTCCCCTTAAAACTATTTTTTCGCCCTGAGCGATTTTCAGATTTATATTTTTAAGCGATTTTTTATTGTAACCCGGATAATTATAGGCAATACTTTCGGTTTCGATCGTAATTCCGGTTTCGGTAATTGCAGCTGTTTTTGGAACACATGAAATTTCCATATCCGTTACCTGACCAATTTTTTCTACAGAAGTCAGCACGTCATAAAAAGATTCTAACCCAAAGATTATTTTTTCTACAGAATTGATAAGCAATACAATAACAATTTCAGCAGCTACAAACTGCCCAATGTTCATTTGATGGTGAATTACCAGAAAACCACCAATTGACAGCAGGGCAGCCGTAACAATAACTTTGAAAATAGTAAGCTGAATGTATTGTTTTTTCATTACCTGAAAATGCTTTTCGCGGTAATTGATGTATTGACTTACGTAGCCGTCATTTCTTTCAAGCGCATATTCGAAACTTCCTTTTTTACGGAAACTTTCGCGATTGCGAGCTATTTCCTGAAGCCAGGCCGCAACTTTGTATTTAAATTTCGATTCGTTAAGGCTGGTTTCTAATCCGTCTTTATAGGAAAATTTAAAAATAATATATAAAATGGCGATAAAGAAAAGCCCAATAACCGTGAAGAAAGAATGGTATAAAACCAATAAAATAATCCCCAGACCAACCTGAAGGAAAGCGGTACAAAAGTCTAATAAAAGTTTTGCCGTACCTTTTTGAACCATTAGCGTATCAAAAAAACGGTTTGCTTTTTCAGGCGCATATTCAGAATACATTTCTTTAAATTTAATTAAAGGCATTCTGTAAGCAAATTCAAAAGAAGATCGCACAAAAATTCTTTGTTGCAGATTCTCAACGATTCGCAATTGTAAGATGTTTAAAACACCGCCAAAACCAACTCCGATCGTAACTAAAAACACCAGAACGATCCAGGAAACACTAAGCTGGCCGCTCTGAATAAAATTAATAATAGCCTGGATTCCTAACGGCAAAGAAAGATTAACCAGACCGGCAAATGCGGCATAAAATATAATTTGATATACGTCGCGCTTATCTAGTTTGAGTAAATTAATAAAACGTTTAAATGGTGTCATGAATTTATATAAAGACGTGATTAATAGATAGATATTAATATACGGTTAAAACCATATAACGGATTTTCAACATTGCTGCTGATCCGAAAAACGAGTATTTATACGATATTTCGAGGAGGCGGTAAATGAATTTTACCATGAAACCCAAATGAAAACATAGGGTTGCTTATGTAGTTTTTTCCTTTAGATTCTTTTTGAAAATATAAACTTGGCAATGAAGCGTTTAGAGGAACTAAATAATCTAATGAGGGGATTCCTTTTGCCAATTTAGGCGCTTTGGTTTCCTTAGTTTTGTAATCATCCAATTCTTCCGGAATTCCGTCGCATTTGAATATTTTTTTCAGAAAATTACATGTCATTCCTTTTACGGAATGCAACTCTGAATTATTTTTTATGATTCGGTCAAAAGTGTAGGCGATGTTGATACTGCTCAATAAAAAGTACCCAATTAGCAACACCTGAAGGCATTTGCATAAAAGACTATTTTTAATTTTTTTCAGCATTCTAATGTTTCTTAATTTACTTTTTCATCCAAAAAACAATTCATTTTTTGTCGAAAATCAGCGTGATTTTACTACGTTTTTTTCGTAGGTGCGCAAGGTAAAACTAAATTGAAAACGCAACATTAGAATAACATTAGAATTTCAAAATACAGAACCAAATACTTAATTATCAATAAATTAAATAAAAAATAGATTTGTTTTTTTGTATTATTTTTTTGTTAATATGCTTATTTATAAAAAAAAAGAGACAGTTTTGAACTGTCTCTTTATCATTAAAATTAAATTCATTAAGGTTGTCTTTACCAGGACAGCCATTTTTGGTATGATCAAATGGTTTATTTCTTTTTAGTTTTAAAGATTCTTATCCTTCAAAATCTGAGGATAATGAATACTCGTATGCACAATCATTTCGCCAAAAAGGGTATTCGCCCAGGCAAACCATTTTCGGGTAAATTTTGTTACATCGTCTTTATGAAATGATTCGTGCATAAAACCGGTGCCGGCATTGGTTTTAATCAAATTACTGATGCACATTTTGATTTCTTTTTCGTCGACACTTGTAATCGCTCTTAAAACAATACTCATGGGCCAAATAGTATCAACTCCGGTGTGCGGACCTCCAATTCCTTCTCCGGCTTTTCCTTTATAGAAAAACGGATTATTTTCTGACAGCACTACTTTTCTTGTATTTAAATAAAGCTGATTATCAGGTTCAATTGCGCCTAAATATGGCAAGGATAATAACGAAGGTACATTGGCATCGTCCATCATATGGAAGCTTCCGTAGCCGTTGACTTCAAAAGCGATGATTTTGCCAAATTTTGGATGCTCGATAATTCCGTTTTCTTCTAATCCTTTCTGAACCTCAGCTCTAAGTGCTGTCGCTTTGGCAACCAAATCTTTGTCGAGCATGGCCGGTAAAGAGAAAATTTCGATCAGATAACCCAAAACTTCAATGGCAAACATATTACTCGGAATTAAATACCCAAATAAAGTACTGTCATCGCTTGGCCTGAAAGTCGAAACAATTAATCCACAAGGCTTTACAGGATATCCGTAACCGCCTAACGGAACACCATCTGTAGCCCAGGCTGTTTGTCTCTGAAAACTGTATGGACCACCTTTTCCGTCTAATCTTTGCTGTTCTTTAAAGGTTTGAAGTACCAAAAGCATGGCTTCTTTCCATTTTTTATCAAACATGCTTATATCTCCGGTTTCCTTCCAATAGCCATGTGCTAAACGAATTGGATAACACAAACTATCAATTTCCCATTTGCGTTCGTGAATTCCGGGCTGCATTTTGGTCAAATCATTTTTCCATTCGCTTTCTTTGGTAAAATCTTTATAAAAAGCATTCGCATACGGATCTAATAAAATACATTTCGCCTGACGATTGATGACACCTTTTACGAGTTCTGCCAGTTTTTTATCTTCTTTTACAAACGGAATATAAGGCCAGATTTGAGCCGTACTATCACGAAGCCACATCGCATCAATATCTCCCGTAATCACATAAGTATCCGGTTTTCCGTCGATAATTTCAAAATCTACCGTGGTGTCTAAAGTATTGGGGAAACAGTTTTCAAACAGCCACGCCAGTTCCGGATTTGCGATTTGTTTTTTGACTTTGACGATAGCAGCTTCGATCGCCGGACTTGTAAATTTTCTTTCTGCCAATGGGGGTCTCTGGCTGATAAAATCCTTCAGCGCAAAATTGAAAGCATCAGAATTAAATCCGAAAGCATCTGTTTGTAAAGCCAATAATCCTGCTGAAAAAATGCCTGTATTTTTTATAAATTTTCTACGTGACTGCATAATTTTATTTTGAAGTTGAATAAGAATAAGGGTAATCGTCCGGTGAAATTCCTCTTTGTAAATTAGGCGAACTGGTCATGTCAAAATTTAATTCACCGCCTTTTAAAAGATCAAAATGCTTGAGATAATTTTTAGAATAGGTCGCATTATCCCATTTTAATTCCTGAACATATTTACTGGTTGCTGAATTATCCGGAGCATTGATGATGAGTTTCTTTCCGTTTTCAAGTTGCAAAGTCACTTTTTTAAATAACGGTGCGCCCAAAACATATTCGTCTGTTGCGGGGCAAACCGGATAAAATCCCATTGCCGAAAAAATATACCATGCTGAGGTTTGTCCGTTGTCTTCATCTCCGCAATAGCCATCCGGAGTTGGTTTGTACAAACGGTTCATTACTTCTCTCGACCAAAATTGTGTTTTCCACGGTTCGCCGGCATAATTATACAAATAAATCATGTGCTGAATGGGCTGATTTCCGTGTGCATATTGTCCCATATTCATGATTTGCATTTCGCGGATTTCATGAATAACAGATCCGTAATAGGTATCGTCAAAAACGGGTGGCGTAGTGAAAACCGCATCTAATTTTGCCGTGAAATTTTTCGGTCCGCCCATTAAATCAACCAAACCCTGAATATCATGAAAAACGCTCCAGCTATAGTGCCACGCATTTCCTTCCGTAAAGGCATCTCCCCATTTAAACGGATTAAAATTCACAGGAAAACTGCCGTCTTTATTTCTTCCACTCATTAATCCAATTGCCGGATTGTAGAGTTTTTTGTAATTCATCATTCTTTTTTCGAATACATCAATCTCTTTTTTAGGCCGATTTAATTCTTTTGCCAGTTTCCAAATCGCAAAGTCGTCATAAGCATATTCTAATGTTCTCGCAGCATTTTCATTGATTTTTACATCGTAAGGAACATATCCTAACGTATTGTAATACGAAACCCCCTTTCTTCCCACAGCATCCATCGGACCTTCATTATTAGCGCCATGAACTAATGCTTCGTATAAAGTGTTGATGTCATAACCGCGTAATCCTTTCATATAAGCATCAGAAACTACTGAGGCTGAATTGTTTCCCACCATTACATTTCGTAAGCCCGGACTTGACCATTCCGGCAAAAATCCGCCTTCTTTATAATCGTTTATTAATCCTTCCTGCATTTCTTTATTTATCGAAGGATAAACCAGATTCAACAATGGATATAAGGCTCGAAAAGTATCCCAAAAACCGGTTCCGGCATACATATAACCCGGCAAAACTTTGCCATTGTACGGACTGTAATGCACTATATCGCCGTCTTTATTTATTTCATATTGTTTTTGAGGAAAACAAGTGGCACGATACAAACACGAATAAAAGGTTTTTAACTGTTCTTCGCTTCCGCCTTCTGCTTCAATTTTACTTAAAACATTGTTCCATTCTTTTTTTGATGCTGCTGCAGTTTCCTGAAAAGTGGCTGATCCTAATTCGTTTTTTAAATTTAATTCGGCTTGTTCTGCGCTAATAAACGACGAAGCAACTTTTACATTTACTATTTCTCCTTTTTTAGTTTTAAAACTAACAACCGCTCCAACATGAATATCGGTTTTTTCTAATTTATCTTTTTCTAAAATCTTATTGTTCCAGGTATAATTTGCCGAAAATGGTTTATCGAATACCAGAACAAAATAATTTTTAAAATTCGTTGGAACTCCACCGCTGTTTCGGGTTGTGTAGCCAATAATTTTATTCTCTGAAGGAATAATTTTGATGTAAGAACCTTTATCAAAAGCATCAACAACTATGGAAGACTGCTCGTTTTCAGGAAAAGTAATTTGAAAATGTGCGGCTCTTTCTGTCGTTGTAATTTCTGTTGTAATATCATAATCTGCCAGATAAACGCTGTAATAATACGGTTTTGTAACCTCAGCTTTATGGCTGAACCAGCTTGCTCTTTCTGTTTCATCAAAAACTAGTTTTCCCGTTATCGGCATAATCGAAAACTGTCCGTAATCGTTCATCCATGGCGATGGCTGATGCGTTTGTTTGAATCCTCTAATTTTTTCTGCTGTATAGGTATACGCCCATCCATCGCCCATTTTACCGGTTTGCGGCGTCCAGAAATTCATTCCCCAAGGCCTGCAAATTGCCGGATACGTATTTCCGTTTGAAAGATTGGGCAACGACTGCGTTCCCATTAAAGGGTTTACATATTCTACCGGATCTAAAGTTTTATCCTGCGCATTTGCTGTAACAAAACATTGGATGAGTCCTAAAAAAATTAAATGTTTTATTTTCATATTCTATCTGTTATCCTGCAAGGTTTACAAAACCTAACAGGTATTATATATTTGTTGTAAATACCAACTTTCAAAGCTTTGTCAAAGTTTAAAACTTTGACAAAGCTTACGTAAAACTAGCCAATCTTTGTCGTGCTACTTGCGAAGATCCCTCGTTCCTCGGGATGACAAAATGCACACACTAACTAAAATCTATATTCTATATTCTATATTCTATTTTCTAAAATCTTAAATCTTAAATCTAAAATCTAAAATTACAAAGGTCTATCTTCTTTCTTCACCCCAAAAGTTGTCGAAGGTTTACTTCCCATAAACAATTTAAACTCGCCGCCTTTTACAATCATATCGTGTGTGATGTATGATTTTGTATACGGTTTTCCGTTATATTCTGCTTTTTGGATATAGATGTTTACAGCGCTGTTATCGATTGCTTTTATGGTAAATGAAATTCCCTTTTTATGGTGAATTGTTGCTTCGTTGACCAACGGACTTCCCAAAACGTAGATTCCGTTTGCAGGATTTACAGAATAAAATCCCATGGAAGATAGAATATACCAGGCCGACATTTGTCCTAAATCTTCATTTCCGCATAATCCGTCTGGTTTTGTCGAGTAGAATTTATCATCGATTTCACGAATTAATTTTGCTGTTTTCCACGGTTCGCCGGCATATGCATACAAATATGGAATGTGATGATTGGGTTCATTACCTTGTGCATATTGCCCAATTAAGCCACTGATATCCGGTGAAACTTCTTCGCCTTCTACTTTTTCTGATTGTAGAAAAAGAGAATCTAATTTGTCTAAAAATTTCTTTTCACTTCCAAATAAAGCAATCAAACCATACGGATCCTGAGGCACAAGCCACGTATATTGCCATGCATTTCCTTCGACATAATCGTCTTTTCGATGTGCAGATGAAAGCGGATTAAAAGGCATTCGCCACTTTCCGTCGGTTAATTTTCCACGCATGAAAGTGGTTTCCTTATCAAAATACAATTTGTATAAATTGGCTCTTTTAGAGAAATACGTGTAATCTTCGGTTTTGTTTAAAGCCTTTGCCATTTGGGCTACGCAATAATCATCAATAGCATATTCTAAAGCATTTCCAACAGATTCCAGTAATTTATCGGCGGGAATGTATTCCAGTTTTTGAACATAATCCATTCCGTCGCGGGTTTGCATCGCTGTTTTTTTGATCGCTTCGTAGGCTAAATTGGTATCATAGTCATGATATCCTTTTAAATAAGCGTCAACAATAACGGCGATGGAATGATTTCCGTTCATAGTATTGGTTTCATTGCCCATTAAATGCCAAACGGGTAATCTGCCTTGCTGTTCGTAAATCGCCAGAAACGATTTCACAATATCATTGATTTTATCGGGTTGCGTAATGGTGTATAATGGATGTAAACCTCTGTACGTGTCCCAAAGTGAGAAAGTCGTGTAATTGGTAAAGTTTGCTTTTTCATAGACTTTTTTGTCTGTTCCTCTGTAATCTCCGTTTGCATCATTAAAAATGGACGGCGCAAATGCTGTGTGATACAACGAAGTATAAAAAACTTTCATTGTTTTATCATTGGCTTTTACTTCAATTTTACTTAATTCTTTATTCCATTTTGAAGTTGCTGTTTTTACTGTATTTTCAAAATCCCAATTCGGAATCTCGGCTTTTATATTGGCGGAAGCGTTTTCAGAACTTACCGGAGAAATTCCCACTTTTACTAAAACCTGTTTGTTTTTTAAATTAGCAAAATCCAAAACTGCTTTCATTTTTAAGCCTTCTCCTTCAGTTCCTGAAACAGCCGTTTTATCATCGTATAATGCTAAATTCGAAATAGGTTCTGAAAATTCAATCGTAAAATAAACACGCTGATCTGTCGCCCATCCGGTTGAAAAACGATAACCTGCAAGTGTGGTTCCGTTTATTTTTTTAATAAAAGTTTTTACAGGTTTATCCCAACCCACGCCATCGGCAAGGTCTAATAAAACATGAGAATCTGTCGCAGAATTGAAAGTATATTTATGAAAACCAACTCTTTCGCTGGCTGTTAATTCTGCTTTAATTTTATATTTATCTAATAAAACACTGTAATATCCGGGTTTGCTGATTTCATTTTCATGGGAGAAATAAGAGCCGTAACCGTTTGTCATGTCTTCTTTTGTTCCTTTAAAAAGAGGTACTTTTCCTGAAACCGGAAGTAAAAGAATATCATTTAAGTCACCAATTCCCGTTCCGCTTAAATGGGTGTGGGTAAATCCTAAAATGGTATTACTGGCATAATTGTAACCGCTGCACCAATCCCAGCCTTCAAAAATGTTTACAGGGCCTAACTGAACGGCTCCAAAAGGAACATTGGCACCAACAAATACGTGACCATGTCCGGCTGAACCTATCAACGGATTGACATATTGGGTGTAATCAATATTTTTTTCTTTTGCTTTCTTTTGCTGTGCCATTACCGGATTTGCAAAAGACAGGCTGAAAGCTAAAATACTGGTGAAAACTGTTTTATTATATTTTGTAAACATTATTCTATAATTTTTATTTGGACGGATTTAGCTTTTGAAGATAAAAAATTTAACTGGAAATTTGTGGAATTTGTGGTGAGATTTAACCGCAAAGTACGCAAGGATTTACGCAAAGTGTGCTAAGTTTAATCGCAATTTTTATAATTAATTCGTGAATTCGGGGGGAAAATTAACCACAGAGTTCACAAAGATTTACACAGAGTTTACTAAGTTTTTTTAACTGATTAAAGAAGGCAAAGTTCGTAAAGCTTTATGCTATTATTGTGGAAATTTGTATTGAGATTTAACCGCAAAGTTCGCAAGGATTTACGCTAAGTTCGCTAAGTTTAATCGCAATGTTTATAATTAATTCGTGAATTAGTGGCGAAAATTAACCACAGAGTTCACAAAGTTTTACACAGAGTTTAGTAAGTTTTTTTAACTGATTAAAGAAGGCAAAGTTGGCAAAGCTTTATGCTATTATTTGTGGGGTTTGTGGTGGAAATTTAACCGCAAAGTTCGCTAAGTTTAATCGCAATGTTTATAATTAATTCGTGAATTCGTGGCGAAAATTAACCACCGATTCCGCAAAGCATTTTCAAAATTAATTCGTGAAAATTGGTGAAATTCGTGGCAAAAAATAACCACAAAGTTTTCCCTTTGAACCTTTGCTCCTCTGAACCTTTGTCCCTCTAAATAAACCTCTGAACCTTCAAAAAAAAATAAGCCGGGCGGAACAGGTAATCCTACCCGGCTTACGTCAAAAACTCAACTAATTGACCAATTTAAACTATTGTTTATCCCACCAAACTCTGGTTGTTAATAAATCCAGACCCTGACGTTGGATGGCTGCTTTATAATTATCGGCATTTGTCAACAATTCTGACTGATCATAAATCAATCTTCTTGGAATTGTTCCGCCTGTTTCTCCCGTTGGATCATTAACTGGTACTAAAACAGGATATCCGGTTCTTCTGTATTCTGAAAATGCTTCAAAACCATTGAACAATAATACAATCCACTTTTGGGTAATAATCTGTTCGATTTTTTCGGCCTCAGTTCCGGCAGATTTAAATGGATAAGTGGTGATGTAAGTATTGTATTCTGCACTTGTAACGGCTGGCACTTTATCTCCAAAAATGGTTAATATTTCCATCGCTGCTTTGACACCGTTTTCATAATATTGCTGTGCACTTCCGCCAACGTTCCAGCCTTTTACTGCTGCTTCTGCTAATATAAACTGAACTTCAGCATATGACATGATTAAAGTTGGTGCGTCTAAACGCAATACTGTTGAGGTATTCGGATCTGAGAATAATTTTTTATCTCCACCCGGAAACTCTCTTGCATCGTTTGCAAGACCTTGCTGATTTGCAGGATTGTTGTCTCCTGTAGCTTCTAGTTTGGCATAAATTCTCAAACGTGGATCATTGGTGTTTTTTAGTAAATCGATAAATGTTTTACTGAATTTTATATTTGATTCTCCTTTGTTCAAATCATTTACAACCCATGAAGAAGTGATAGGATTTGTTCTGACTCCTTGCGGACCAGCATCGTGTTTTAAAACAAGGCTGTCATCATTTGAAGTAAAAACACCTTTTGATACTGCTTTTTCAACAAATTCTTTTGCTTTTGCAGGATTTACTTTAGACAAACGATTTGCTACTCTTAACATTAAGGAGTTGGCTAGTTTTTTCCATCTTGCCACATCACTTTGGTAATACAAATCTGCAGCGCCTGCAAAAGGTTTACTGGGATCTAAAGCAGTTCCTGCTTCATCCAGTTCTTTTAAAAGATCATTATAAATAACTTCCTGTGTATCATATTTTGGAGTAAAAATATTTCCGTTATATCCTTTTCCAGCTTCAAAATAAGGAATTTCACCATAGGTGTCTGTTAGTTTTTGAAACAGGAAAACTTTCATGATTCTGCATGCCTGAATCATGTTTGAATTTTCGGGAGTATCCGGTAATACAGACATTAACTGGTAAATCTGATTTAATCCTTTTCCATATGATTCTCCAAAAAGTGCAGCTGAATACTCCGAAGAATACGTATATTTTGAACCTGAACCTCCTAATGATGCAAACTGCTGTACAATTTGTGCCGCATAAATATTGTTTCCTCTTGTATTAGAAAAATCCTGCCCGTCTACATAAATCTCGGCCAGTGTAAACATTGATTTTACAGCCGGATCTGTTAAGGCATTTGGATTCGTATTCATTTCTTCGAATCCTTTATCGCACGATGTCAATGTCACAGCACTAACAATTGCGATACAAAATAGTTGTATAAGTTTATTTTTCATCTTTTTATTATTAGAATTTGACATTAAGGGTTAAACCATAATTTCTTGTCAAAGGCATAGTAGCTCTTTCAAGTCCCTGGGCATTACTATTGTTATAGTTTGACTCTGGATCGATGTTTGGCACTTTATCATAAATCGTCCATAAATTATGAGCAGAAAAGGCTAAGCTAATCGATTGAAATGGTGTTTTTGACAAATAATCTTTTGGAAAATTATAAGCAAAAGAAATAGCTCTTAGTTTCACAAAATCAGCATCGTAAACAAAGTTTGAGGTTACGTCGCTATAACTTCTCCAGTAATCAAATGCAGATAATGTTGTGTTTACAGGATTTCCGTTTGTATCCGTTCCCGTTACGGCAACTCCGCCTTCACGACCCTGAAGTGTCAATTCAGACAATCCGTAACGTGCTCCTAACTGGTTTGTAGCCGAATAGATTTCGCCTCCAAATTTAGCATCAACAAAAACCGAAAGTGTGAAATTTTTATAAGAGAAATCATTTGAAAGTCCCATTGACATTGGCGAAACACCTTGTCCTGCAATAATTAAATTTCCTCTCAGGAATTTTCCGCTTGGGTCAAGTACAATATTACCATTTGCATCTCTCAAATAATCATATGCTTTGATTACCCCAAAAGGCTGTCCTTTTTCTAATACTACAGAGGCTCTTGCATCTCTGTTATCATCCAGTAATTTTGTTGGAATTTTATCAGAGAGATTGACAACTTCACTATCATTATAAGCAAAATTATAACCTACGCTCCAGCTAAAACTTGGTGTTTTTACTGCTTTTACATTGATGGCAAATTCAACTCCTTTGTTTAAAATTTCTCCCACGTTAATTTTTGTCGTTCTGTAACCGGAAGTTTTAGAAATATCAGCATCGGCAATATCGTTTGTGGTTCTTTTTTGGTAAAAAGTCAAATCTGTACTCAATCTGTTGTTGAAGAAGGTGTTTTCAAAACCAAATTCGATTGTACTAACATTATACGGTTTTAAATATTTGTTTGGAACTGTGTCTCCATTTATACCCAAAATTGGCTGCCCTTGCGAATCTGTTTGTCCGTCTGGTGTGTTGTAAGTTAAAGCTAAAGCATAAGCATCCGGCAAGGCACCTCCTACGTTACCCCAGCCCGCTCTAATTTTACCATAAGTCATCCATTCCGGTAATTTAACTACTTCAGAATAAATAAAACTTGTACTTACTGATGGATAAAAAGTGCTATTATTTGCAGGATCTAAAGTTGAAAACCAATCTTCACGACCTGTTAAACTTACATATAAGAAATCTTTATAGCCAATATCGGCTGAATAAAAAAGTGAATTTACCTGACTTTCAGAAAATAGTTTTTCTGTTTTTACCGGTTGTGTATTGGCATAAAAATATTTAAACGGAACAATAAAATTATTTCCTCTCATTTTAATACCGCTGTATCTATTGTCCTGACGGTTTGCTCCAATAAAAGCATCTAATGAAAGATTTTTAGCAATATCTCCTTTATATCCTAAATATCCTGAAGCATTCATTTCTGAACGGTTTTGTACGGTGTTTTCATATGCTCCTCCCGGACTATAATTGATACCTGTAGGCTCAATTTCAGTAAATTCATAGTTAATATCATCAATACCAATTACCGCTTTTGCGTAAATTCTTTCTGTAATGTTATAATTCACTTTCGCAGAACCGATAAAACGTTTTCTAAGGTCATCATTCAAATCTTCCTGCGTGGCAAAATAAGGATTAGTATGATATACATTCGTAGCAAAATAATCTGCTTCGCCACCGTTTTCATCATATGCATTGCTTATCCATCTAATATCTGTTCCCGGTGTCATAAAAGTAGTTGGGAAAGAAGGATTTCTTGGCGAATCATTCAAATAAGGACGGTTATGACTTTTCTCAGAGATATATTGAGCGTTGGTCTCGATGCTTATTTTTTTATTTACAGCCGAATTCAAACTCAAAGAGACGTTGTTTCTTCCAAAAGTTGTACCAGGCAAAATAGATTCGTCTTTTGTATTTCCGAAAGATAATCTGAAGTTAGTCGTTTCATTTCCTCCTGAAATTGCCAGAGTATTACTGAAAGAAAATCCGGTTCTGTAAAAGTTTTCAACGTTATCTTTTCCATATGCCTGATAAGGTCTGGTTATACCATCAATGCCAATAGAAGGCGTTCCGTCGTATTTATCTCCCCATGCAAAATAGTAGGCATCTCCAAGTTCCTGCACATTTGTAAATCGCGTAGGAACACCATTTACAGGTTGTCCGGCACCGTATTGATCTTGCCATTTTAAAAGACTTGCCGGTGTATTAAAAGTAGAATTGGTACTAAAATCTACGCCAATTCCGGTTCCGCTTTTCCCTTTTTTTGTTGTAATTAAAATAACACCGTTTGATCCTCTGTATCCGTAAAGCGCAGAAGCCGCACTACCTTTTAAGACAGACATCGAAGCGATATCATCAGGATTAAAGGAAGACATACCATCCCCTTTATCTGCTCCACCGTACATTCCTGCATTTCCCTGCTGCGTATTATCTATAGGAATACCATCTACAACATACAAAGGCTGGTTAAGTCCTGAAGCTGAGGTTGCTCCACGAATTACAACACGGCTAGAACCTGATGGTCCTGAAGCCGGCGCAGAAACGTTAACTCCGGCAATTTTTCCCTGAAGGGCATTTCCCAAGTTAATTTCCTTGTTTTTTGTCAGGTCTTCTCCTTTTAATTCTCCAACAGCATAACCTAAACTTTTTCGTTGTTTTTTAACTCCAAATGAAGTTACTACAACATCTTTTAATTCCTGTGTATTTTCTATTAATACAACCGAAACCCGGTTTTCATTTTCCTGAAGTACTACTTGTTTTGATCCAAAACCCATAGAAGATACATTTAATGTAACTTTTCCTTCCGGTACATTCATCTTAAATCGACCTTCGGCGTCTGTACTTGCGCTAAATGGTTTTCCCTGAACTTCTATAGATGCAGCAACAACTCCCTTGTTTTCTGCATCTGTGACTACGCCTGTTATTAATCGATTTTGTGCTGCAGCTCCTAAACTGCTAAACAATACCATCGCTAACATTGCCAATATTCGTTTCATAAGCATCTTTTTGGTTTAATTTGTTTTGATTTCGTTTTGTTTGTAACGTGTTTTAAATAATTAATAAAAATTTGAACTCAACTTTAATATGGTATTCAAGGTTCGTAAACGCCGAATACTATTGGTTTATTGGAACGTAAGTATTTCTATATTTTAAAAAATCGATAAGTAAACAGGTTAAAAAAAATGACCTGATTTTCGATTTGATAACTAAATTTTTACTAAAACGATTTAGTAAATTGTTTAAAAAAAAACAAATTCCTTTGCCTTCTAATTGCTGTTTTTTCAGAATAGGTTTAAACCGATTCTCTTATAATTAATTTTCCTTTTTTAAGGCTTTTTTCTATTTGGTATGCCTCCATATCAGTCATTTGGCTCATTAATAATTGTATGGATTTAATGGCAATTTCTTCAATTGGCTGGGCAATAACCGTAATTGTTGGCGTATGCAATTTAAAGCTGTCATGATCATCAAAACTAACCACCGAAATATCTTGCGGAATTAGGATTCCCATATTCTTAAAAGCCTGCAAACCTGTTAATCCCATATAATTCGTCAGGAATAATACAGCATCGATTTCAGGATTTCCTTTAAAAAAACTAACTACGGATGCAATCCTGTCGTGCTCACTGCTATGATATTCCATATGCAGCACAAGCGAATCCTTATAAAATCCTGCTTCTTTCAAAGCGTCTCTGTAACCGTCTTCCCGTAGTTTCATCTGCACCATTTCAGAAGTATTATTAACAACGGCAATATTCCTGCAGCCTTTGTTGATAAGGAATTTTGTTGCTGTATTTGAGGCTTCATAATTATCCATTACGACATGACTTACTCTTTGTCCCGGAAAATAGCGGTCGATTAATACAACCGGTTTTTTTAATTTTATAAGATGTTCAATACTTTCTTCCAGATTTTGTGTCGGTGTAATAATAAATCCATCAACATTTGCCTGTAAAAGACTGTGTATTAACTCCTGCGAACGTTCATCATCATTTCCTGTACTGCAATAAAAAACTCTGTAATCAATATTTTTCGCTTCATCTTCAATAACCCTCGCCAAATCAGCAAAGAACTGATTGGAAATATCCTCTACAATAAGACCAATAGACCTTGTTTTTCCAGTTCTCAAACTGGTTGCAATCATGCTGGGTCTGTAATTCAATCGTTCTGCTACATCCTGCACTTTTTTGATCACATTGGCACTAATTCCCATTTTTTCTCCCTTACCATTAATTACAAAAGACACAGTAGATATCGACACTTGCGCCTCTGTGGCAATATTTTTAATAGTAATCTTTTTCATTCGGTAAATTAGGTATTTGTAAGATATTAACAATATAACAAATATATACAAAAACAATTACTAAAACGATTTTGTAATTATTTTTTAAACGAATTCTTTTTTTATTCCCATAAAAAAGAAAGATTATCAGTAAATACGAAGATTTAGCTGATAATCTATTTTTTAAAAAGGTAATACTTATTTTTTATTTATTAGTAATAAACGTTCAAAATGATATTTGACTTAGAACTGTCTATGATTTTTTCGAGGCGCTTAAAGAATTTTTCGCTTACCATTGGGCAGCCATGACTGTTTGAGATGTAGTAGTCCTGCTCTTCTTCCGGAACGGCAGAATAGGCATGTAAAACAATCGCTCTTTTTAACGCGTTATTGTTGGTTTCATCAAGACCGGATAATTTATATGATTTGCCAAACATTCCTGTATAGGGTTTGTTGACAACGTATCTTCCAAGTGAAGTACTGTTCGAATTGGGTTCGTTGCTAAATTTTAGTTCTCCCCTAACTTTAGTTTCAGAACCTGAACCGTTTGCAACTAATCCCTGATCTATAATTGTATCGTGTACCAGGTCGTAAACAAAGAATCTGTTCTTGCCCGATTTGATTTTCATATCTACAAAAAACGCAATTTTAGTATTATAATTTCCTGTTGTATTTATTGTTGTTTTTACCTGTTCTAACTGTGTATTGAATCGTTCCAGTTCAGCATCCGTCAGTGAAGTATTATTTTCTTTTATCCCGCCAGAAAAGCCAATGACGAAAAATAAAATCATATTGAATATTTTCATAATGCTCTAGTTTAAAGTATTGATTTACACTTGCAAAATTACAGCGCACCAAAAAACAAAAACACACTTAAAAGCCTGAAAAACAAAACAATAAGACTTAATTATTTGGACTGATTTTTTCGCATTAAAACATAAAAAAAAAGCCTTGTGAATCTGTACTTCACAAGGCTTTTAGCATTTAAAAAATAAAACTTCGAACGTTTATTTTGCCAATATTTAATGCAAATCAACAGCGTCCTGCGCTTTTATAACGGCATTTTTTGATTTTGCCAATTGGTTTACTCTCCACATTAAAAGTACTGTCAATAAGGTTACTGCAGCAATTACATACCCTAAAATATCGTAGTTTTCTAAAGGTGAAGATTTCGTTTTTTGATGTACAATAAATCCCGCACAAACCGCTGCGATTCCACCTGCAATTTGCTGTAATGATGAGGTTATCGACATATAAGCACCACGATCTTTCATTTCGGGAATTGCGGTATTAAGTGTTGTTGCAGGAATCATACGGCTCATAATTCCCATAAAAAGAATCATGTTGATGACTACAATTTCCCATAACGGAATTGGGGTAAGATTAGTGTAAATTAAAATCATAATGATCGAAATTAATGATCCGGCTGTAAACAATTTAAACTTGCTCACTTTATCACTCAGTTTTCCTACCAACGGCATTATAAAAAGAACCGAAACTCCGGTGAAGAAAAACACCATTGGCAATTGAAGCTGGCTGATATGAATATTGTTGACTAAAAATGCGCTTCCGAAAGGCTGTAACATAAATCCTCCAACTGAAAGAAATGCAATAGCCATAAAACCTATCTGATATTGTTTGTTACTCAACGTATGCCATAAATGCAAAAACGGACTTTTGTCTGACTGCAGTTCTAGGTGTTTCGTTATGGGCTCCATTTGTGTAATAATGGCGACTAAAATAAGTGCTGCCAAAACCGCAATAATAATAAATGCCGAATGCCATCCCCAGTTATTGGCAAAATATAAGCCAACCGGAATTCCTAAAATCTGGCTTGTAGCAAATGCCATTTGTATAAATCCCATAACGCGGCCTCTTTGCTGAATCACGAATAAATCGGTTACAATTGCTAGTGAAACAGAACCAATTACACCGCCAAAGAGTCCGGTAACAATTCTTGCCATAAGCAACATGAAGTAACTCGTAGAAAGAGCACAAAAAACGGTTCCGATAATGAAACCTGTGTAAAAGAAAATCAACAGTTTTTTTCTGTCAAACTTATCTGCAAAACCTGCAGCAAGCAATCCCGAAATTCCGGCGCTGAATGCATAAGCAGAAACGGCAAAACCAAAGTTTGCAGTGGTCATATTTAAGGTTTTCATAAGGATATCTCCCAGCGGAGAAATCACCATAAAATCAAGTATAACAGTGAATTGTAAAAGCGCCAGTATGGCAATAATAATTTTTTGATTTGAAGTAAATGAAGGAACTTCTATTTTTGGTTTTTCCATTGTAAACGGTTTGTATTTTTGATTAGGCTAATTCCTGGCATTCGTGGCCAAGGTTATTGATAATACTGATAATTATTTCCGGCTGCAGTTTTTCTGAAACAACACGGAGCACGCGATCAATGTCTTCGCAATCAACACTCCATTGCTGAATATCCTGATGATTACTCAAGGTTGTGTTTATAGCACAATCCGGATAAATTTTATCAATATTTGTTTTAAAAATATGTATTTTTTGTAAATCTGTTTCCATAATTTTTCATGGTTTTAGCGCTTTTACAGCTGCCTGAAAAGCTTCTTTCATTATTTCTTTGGTCAACACAAATGGCTTTCCTCCCAAACTTTTTCCTTCGGTATGAAAGTTTAACAATGTGTATAATGGTCCGTAAGCGATACTCCAAAAAGCTTCAAATGACATCGGAATCAGCTCCTTATTTTTTAATCCATTGTCAATGAACTGTTTCATAATAGCCCTGAAATCTGAAAACTCCTGGATAGAATCTAAAATTGCCTCGGCATGCGGCGAATGTTTGATTATTTCAAAAAATGCAACTTCTTTTGGATATTTCATCGTGAACGCGGCGCGGTTTTCCCATTGTTTCCACAACCCTTTTTCAAACGACATATCCGGCGAAAAATCTTTAATAGTTCCTCCTAAAAACTTTAATGCAACTTTTGCGCCTATTTTTTGAATTAAATCATCTTTGTCTTTGTAATAGATATATAAAGTGGCGACAGAAATAGAACAGGCTTTTGCTAATTTATTCATACTAAAACCCTGAAATCCATCTCGTACGATTTGGTCGATTGCAATTTCAATTACCAAATTTTCTTTATCAATATCTCTTATTCTCATGCCAATAATTTTGGCAAAGTTAAAATAATAAATGAATGAACATTCTTTTATTTATTATTTTTTTTATTTGATATGTAAAACTTTTTTCTTACTTTATTTAAACACATCCAAACATACATCTTCAGTCTAATTTAAAGATGCAAATCAGCTTTGACAAAGTTTTAATTTTGACAAAACTTCAGACCTTATTTATTGACTTACATCAAACTTTTCGATTTAAAACAACTTTAGCTTTGCAGGGTAAAATTTTGAAAATAATTTATAGCATCCCACAAAATGATAGATACGTTAATAAGTCCGCTGGAAAAATTTGGTTTAACCAGTCAGCAACGAGTAGAAAATGCTTTGAAACAGTTACAAAACGGAAAAGGCATTTTACTGACCGATGATGAAGACAGAGAAAATGAAGGTGATTTGATTTTTTCGGCACAACATATGAGCGTTTCCGATATGGTGCTAATGATTCGCGAATGCAGCGGAATTGTTTGTCTTTGCCTCACGAATGAAAAAGCAGATGTTTTAGACTTGCCATATATGGTAAAGGAAAACACAAGCAGTTTTCAAACTCCGTTTACGATTACTATCGAAGCTGCAAAAGGCGTAACAACCGGCGTTTCGGCACAAGACAGAATTACTACAATTAAAACGGCATGCAAAGACAATGCAAAACCATCAGATCTGGCAAGACCGGGACATATTTTTCCGCTTCGAGCAAATAGAAACGGCGTTCTGGAAAGAAACGGACATACGGAAGGAAGTGTCGATTTGATGAAACTGGCGGGTTTAAAACCACAGGCTGTTTTGTGCGAATTAATGAATGAAGATGGTTCTATGGCAAAAATGGACAAAATAATTCGCTTTGCAGAACAGCACGATTTAGTCGTTTTATCGATAGAAGATATTGTCTATTACCGTAAATTTGTGAGAGACTACATTTAATATGATATACGAGCAGCTTGGTAATTACATCAAAAAGAATATCGAGATTACGGATGAAGATTTAAATACGATTCTTTCTTATTTTAAACCTTTAAAACAAAAGAAAAATGATCTTCTGCTTTCTCAGGGACAAACCAGCCAACAGAGTTTTTTTGTTGGCAAAGGCTGTTTGAGAATTTTTTTTATTAATGAAGAAGGAAAAGACGTAACCCGATATATTGCTTTTGAAAATCAGCTGGCGACGGCTCTGGTGAGTTTCATCACAAAATCTCCTTCGGCAGAATATATTCAGGCTATCGAAAAATGTGAACTTTTATCCATCACCCATGAAGATTTTAATTATTTGATGGAAACAATTCCGCAATGGCGCGCCTTTTATTGTGTATATCTGGAAAAAGCGTATGTGAATAATACTAACCGATTAATGTCGTTTACAACGATGGACGCATTGGAAAGATACAGCCAGTTATTACAAGTAAACCCAACAATTGTAAAACGACTTCCCAATAAAATTGTGGCCTCTTACATTAATATTTCGCAGGAAACTTTAAGCAGGTTAAAATCTAAAGTTTGATTTTAAAAAATAGGGAGTAAAATTCTTTCAATCTGAGTGTCAGCAATATCCGTTGTAAAAAATCAAAAACTGTTTAAAAGAAAAGACTATATTTGCCGACGAAATTTTTGATTCTGATCGCCTTTTAATTACTCTTTTATATCTTTTTACATCTTTGAAATTTACTTTAAAAAATAGCTTCTCCGGTCGGAACTTCTTTATTTTAGGAATCTTTTTTATCGCCCTTTCTTTATTATCTCTTTATATATTAAGTAATTTAATTACGCAGATAACCGAAAAATCAAATAACGACAGTACAAAAAGATTCTTTGCGAAAAGAGAAGAAATGGTACAACAGGAATTTTCCCGTTTTCTGGATACGCACAAACAGTTAGATCATATTATCAAAATTAGTAATGCCGAAAATCTTGCAGATCACTTAAAGGTTTTGAGCACGATTCATGCGAATGACAGCATTATTAAAAATAATTGGTTTCAGATTAATAACGGCAAAATAGAATTTACGACTTCAAAAAGCAATTCAGATCTTGATCGTATTATTAAAGATTTTATTTTTAAAAATAATTCCAAAGACGAATCGAATAGTATTGTTAAGGACAACAAAAACTTTTTTTGGCGAATTTATTTTAAATCTGTTTCAGAAAACGGAACAATTGTTCGATATGGCTTCGATGTTGATTTGAAGTCGTTGCAATCTTATTTTAAAAACATAAAAAATAACATTCCCAATTATGCTTTTGTCTTTGATCAAAAAGGAACGATTCTGTATCATCCGGAAGGAAAACTTTTAGACCAAAATGTTTTTAAGATTACCAATATGACTCCGGCCGATACTACTTTTATCAATGACGAGTTTTATGGAAAAAAAACAGCATTATCAGAATATCTGAACTTAGATATTATACGCTATACCAAACGACTCAATGTAAAAAACACCAATTGGTACATCAGCACTAATTCCCCAAAAGATGTGGGTAATGAAGATGTTGATGCAGTAAAAAAATATGGTTACTTAATCTACATTATCACCACTTCGATACTCATTCTCTTTTTCTATCTTTTTACAATTTTTAATAAAAAAATATTCAAGGAAAAAGCCATTCTTCTGAGAGAAAAAAACAGGCTTCTTTTAGAAAATGAAAAAACAAATAAAGAAAAAGCATTAATTCAGTTGCAACAGCTGAAAGAACAGATCAATCCGCACTTTTTATTCAATTCGCTCAATTCGCTTTATATGCTTATTGATAGCGATACAACGGTGGCGAGAAAATTTACTTTGAATCTTTCAAAAATTTACCGTTACCTTATTAATCCGCCGCTGCAAAATATTGTAACGCTGCAGGAAGAATTATTATTTATAGAAAAATACATTTTTTTACAGCAAACCCGCTTTAAAGACGAATTCATTTTTTCGGTCGATATTGTTGATGATGAAACTGTTTTGTCGAAAAAAGTTCCGTACCTGGCTTTTCAGATTGCGATCGAAAACGCTATAAAACACAATATTGCGTCTGACGAAAATCCTCTTACCATTACTATTGAAATTCGTGAAAACGAGGTTGTTATTACCAATAATCTAAACGAAAAACAAAACACTGAAAAGAGTTCTCAGTTTGGTCTCAAGTATTTAGAAAGTATTTATAATTATTATTCTAAAACTGATTTTGAGGTTTACAAAAAAGACGGGAAATTTACTTGCATTTTACCTCTTATTGGCTAAAAACAAAACTTTCACTCCCAAAAAAAAGCCACTCACTCCATTTTGTTTTTTTTAACATTATCTATCGAATAATTTCGGCAAAAATTAACCTAAACTTAACTTTCAAGATGAGAGAAAAGGCATTGCTGATAAACCTAAAAACCGTTGTTTTAGCGACAGTACTATTAAGTACCGGTACTATGGTTTCTCAAAAAAAGAACAAAAAAGACAAGGACAAAACAGAACAGGTTTCAGATTCTCTTAAAACTCCAAAAGGGAAAAAATACAACGACCTTATCAAACAAGGTACATTCAAAAAAGGTTTGTTTAATACCATTCAGGTAAAAACAGATTTGTACCTGGAAATCAACGATTCTTTATTTCAAAGAGAATTTTTGGTGGTTAATAAAATTTCAAATGTTCCCATGACGATTAACGATCAAGGGCTTAACAGAGGAATGAACTATGAAAACAAGATTATTACTTTTCATAAAGATCTTGTTGCAAAAAAAGTTTGGGTAAAATCATCTGTCCCAAACGTTTCTTCACCAACGGGAGACGCTATAACGAATTCGGTAAATGCAAATTTTTCAGAATCTATTATAGAAGTTTTTGATATTGAAACAAAAAATAATGATTCTACTTCGATCGTAATCAAAGCAAATAAAGTTTTTGACGGAAAACAAAAAAGTTTCAACGATGTTTTAAGCAATATTGGTCTTAGCGGATCTGTAAAATCGGAACTTTCGTATATAGAAAGTGTGAAAACTTTTCCAAAAAATATTGTTGTTAAATCACAGCTTACCACTTCGGTTTTCGAAAACGGCATTGCCATTTCGGTTACTCTGGGCGTTACGAGTAATATAATATTATTAGATAAAACTCCAATGCAACCTCGTTTTGCAGACAAACGTGTTGGTTATTTTTCTGAAAAACACTGGTATTTTAGTGATGACCAACAGGCAATGCGTGAGAAAGAATTGATAACACGCTGGAGATTAGAACCTAAAAAAGAAGATCTTGAAAAATATAAAAATGGCGAATTAGTAGAGCCTAAGAAACCCATTGTTTACTACATCGATCCATCGACACCTAAACAATGGCGCTCCTACATAATAGAAGGGGTTCGCGATTGGCAAGTTGCGTTTGAAAAAGCGGGCTTTAAAAATGCCGTTATCGCAAAAGAACCTACGGAGGATGACACTGATTTTGATATCGATGACGTTCGTTATTCTGTTATTACTTATGTTGCGTCGCAAAAGTCTAATGCGATGGGACCAGCGGTTGTTGATCCAAGAAGTGGCGAAATTATCGAATCAGATATTATCTGGTGGCATAATGTGATGACGTCACTTCATAGCTGGATGCGCATACAAACCGGTGCAATTGACCCGAAAGCGAGAGCAAACAAATTTAGTGATGAACATATGGGAGAAGCAATTCGTTTTGTTTCGTCTCATGAGGTTGGACACACTTTTGGTTTAAAACACAACATGGGCGCTTCATTTGCTTATGATGTAGAATCACTTCGATCTCCAGCTTTTACGGCAAAAATGGGCGGCACTGCTCCTTCTATTATGGATTATGCCCGATATAATTATATCGCTCAGCCGGAAGATCATGTAGAAGCGATTACGCCAAAAATTGGTGAGTATGATAAATACGCTATCGAATGGGGTTACAGATGGTATGCAAACGAAAATGAAGAACATACTGCTTTAAACGCTTTAATTACGAAACATCAAAATGATCCTATTTATTTTTACGGAGAACAACAAAGCGCAGATGCTACAATTGATCCGCGTTCTCAATCTGAGGATTTAGGAAATGATGCCATGAAAGCCGGAGAATATGGACTGAAAAACCTGAAAAGAGTGGTAAGCAATATTCTGGACTGGACGTATGATAAAGACGAATCTTATTTCGGAACAGGTAACCTTTACATTGGCGCAATTGGTCAGTGGAATTTGTACAACTACCATGTTTTAAGCAATCTTGGCGGAATTTATTTAAATGCTACGGTTCACGGTGATAATAAAGCGAGTTATGTTGCGGTTCCGGCTGAGATACAAAAAAGAGCTGTGGCTTATTTATTAAAAAACACCCTTACGCTTCCTCAATGGTTGTTTTTCAATCCGATTTTAGACAAAACAAATCCTGTAAAAGATACGCCGATAGGACCATACGAATACACGCCATACACATTGGCGAGAGAATTACAATATGGAGTTCTCTACAACATGCTAAGCGACGATCGTTTGCTTCGAATTACGGAGAATGAATTATTTCAGCGTAATGAAACGAAAGAAAACGTGTTTACCGTAACACAATTATTTAAAATGTTACGTCAAAATATTTTTGATTCGACCATTCAGAATAAATCACTGACGATTTTAGAACGTTTATCTCAGAAAAATTATGTTGATGTTTTAATCGTATCAACAAACAAACTTTTTGAAAAAACAGAACCTAAAAAGACTATCGAAATTCACGAAAACCTAAACATGCCGCAATTGTGTGATTACTTAGATAATTCGAAAATGGCACGCAATATTAATCAGTCGGCCATGAAAAGAGTTTCGGAAGTAACATCGGATAAAAAAGGAGAATTAAATCAGGTTTTACAATTGTTAAGATCTAAAAGAAATATCGGAAATCAGGAAACGAAGAACCATTATTTCGATTTGATTCAGCGTATAGAAAGAGCATTAAACAACACATTATAAATTTTTAACCAAACCCAAATTCCAGAATGAAAAATCTATTTTACATGCTGAGTTTTCTTATTGCCCTGTCCGGGTATGCCCAGGAAACCAGAACGATTAAAGGAAAAGTAACGGATTCGAAAGATGGTATGCCTTTGTATGGTGTATCTGTCTTTGTAGAAAACGCTTCTATTTCAAACAGTACACAACAAAAAGGTGTAATTCAAAGTTCAAGTCTTGGTACCGTTACTGACTTTGATGGTACATTTACACTACAAATAAATGGTAATGTAAAGTTTTTAAGGGTAACTTATATTGGATATGAGTCTACTTCTCTTGAGGTTACCAACCAGAAAAACTACAATGTTAGTTTAAAATCTGAATCTGCAGAATTGAAAGAGGTTGTTGTTACGGGTTACCAAAAAATCGAAACAAGAAAACTTACTTCTGCTATTAGTAAGGCTAACATGATCGACATTAAGCAAGCGGGTGTTGCCAGTATCGATCAATTATTAATTGGTCAGGTTACCGGTGTAGCGGTTAGTCAGGCTACAGGTGCTCCTGGTACTATCGCGAAAGTGAGGATTCGTGGTACAGCTTCGCTTTCAGGTCCACAAGATCCATTATGGGTTTTAGATGGTTTGCCTTTAGAAGGAAATGACGTTCCGCAAAACTATGATAAAGACAATATCGATCAGTTGACAAACTTTTCTATCGCAGGTTTAAACCCTGAGGATATTAAAGATATCACGATCTTAAAAGATGCTTCGGCAACTGCTATTTACGGTGCAAGAGCTGCAAACGGAGTTATCGTTGTTACCACTAAAAAAGGTAGAAAAGGAAATATGAGAGTAAACTTTACTACCAATACTTTCCTTACACAAAGACCTGACTTTTCTAAATTAAACTTGATGAATTCATCTCAAAAAGTTGATTTAGAATTAGCGCTGGCTGCTGATCCAAATTTAACTTACAGAAGCCAAAACGGACAAGTTTCCCGTATTATTAATGGTGCCGGTGAATTAGGAGCTTACAGAGGCGGAGGATTTTCTGCTTTAAGTACAGATTCTCAAAATTCTATCAATGCTTTAAGAAACAACAATACAAACTGGGGTAATTTATTGTACCAGGATGCTGTTAATAAGCAATATGGTGTTAGTGTTTCAGGTGGTGGAGAAAAATCTGATTACTATTTCTCTCTTGGCGCTTATGATGAAGAAGGAACTACAATTGGTACAGGATACAACAGATACAACCTTACTTTGAAAAACAATTTTGACGTAAGCGATAAATTACGTGTTGGCGTTAGTGTTTTTGGATCTCAAAGTACTACAAAATCTTACATCACAGATACAGATGGTTTTACAAATCCTGCGTATTATTCAAGAACTGTAAACCCTTATTTAAATCCAAAAAATGCTGACGGAAGTTATAATTACGATAAGGACATTAGCGGATACAGTAATAACTCTGTATATGTTCCTTTCAACTTCCTTGAAGAAAGAGATAATACTTCTTACGAATTAAAAAACAGAGCTATAAAAGCGATACTTGATATTGATTATAACATTACTAAAAACTTCAAAGCAACTACACAGGTAGGTATTCAGTTTGACAACAGTGCATCTGAAAAGTTTGCTGATAAAGAAACTTACTATACTAGAAAAGTAAGAGAAACTACAAAAAGATTCAGTGGTGGAGTTGGTAAGTATTTCCTTCCTGAAGGTGGAATTATCCAAAATTCAAATACTGACTTTTTCCAATACAACTGGAAAACAATGTTAAACTACAGTGCTGTTTTCAACCAAAAACACGAGGTTGAGGTAATGGCGGGTAGCGAATTAAGAAGAAATTACAATACTTCTATCGCAACTAAAGGTTTTGGATACAACCCTAAAACATTAACTACTCAACAAATCATTTTCCCTAACGCAAATGATGCTACATCAGCTACATACAGAACGTATCAAAAAACAGAGAATGAAAATGCATTTGCTTCATTCTTTGCAACAGCATCATATACTTACAACAGAAAATATACTGCCTTTGGTAGTGTGCGTTACGACGGATCAGATTTATTTGGTGTAGATCCTAAATACAAATACTTACCATTATGGGCTCTTTCGGGTTCATGGTTAGTATCTGAAGAAAATTTCTTAAAAGAGAATCCATATATTTCTGCTTTAAGATTACGTGCTTCTTATGGTTTACAAGGAAATATTGACAAAAACACTTCTCCATATGTAGTTGGAGCATACGGTAATACAACTCTTTTACCGGGACAAACTGAGCAGACTATTAATGTTTTATCTCCTCCAAACGATAAATTAAGATGGGAAAAAACAACCAATACCAACTTTGGTTTTGATCTTGGTTTGTTTAACAACCGTGTAAGCGTAGTAACTGATGTTTACGGAAGAAAAAGTACTGATTTGATTGGTTTACAATCACTTCCTGTTGAAAATGGTTTTGAATTCTCTAACCTAAACTGGGGACAAGTGTCTAATAAAGGTTATGAAATTGCCTTAACAACAAGAAATATAGAGCGTCCTAATTTCTCATGGACTACAAACATTAATTTCTCTCATAATAAGAGTAACGTAGACCGTGTTCAGATTAGAGAAAATAGTTATTTGCCTTCAAAAGAAGGATTCCCGGTTAATGCTGTATTTGCCCTGAAAACAGCAGGAATCGATGAAAATGGTTATCCTTTATATATTAATAAAAAAGGAGAAACAGTTAATACGAATACCCTTTTTGCCCTTGTTGACTCATACCCTGATATTTTCCCTGGAGAATTATCACAATCGAGCTTATCAGCTCAGGAAACGCGAGACCTATTTACCTACGTAGGAGATCGTGACCCTAAATTTACAGGAGGTTTTATCAACACGTTTAAAGTACATAGCTTTGACCTAACCATTGCTACTACTTTTAATATTAAACAAACTGTTGTTGAGACGCCTCCTTATAATGGAACCAGAGTAGATCCGGGACAAAACTATTCTACTGCTATTTTGAATGCTTATTCATCTACAAATACCAATACAAACTTACCGGGTATTGTGGGTAGAGATTCAGGAACCGGAGATGACAGATGGATGGCTTACAACTGGTATGCTGATTCAGGTCCGTTCAATACTACTGCCTTACTGGATACATGGGTAAAAGAAATGAGTTACATGAGATTAAGCAGTGTGCGTTTAGGATATTCTTTACCTAAAAAAGCGACTAACAGTATTTTCATGGAAGATATTAGATTTAGTATCGAGGGAAGAAACTTATTTGTTGTAAGCTCTGATTACAAAGGATATTTTGACCCTGAAACATTCGGAAATATCTATGCACAACCAATCCCGAGATCAATATCTTTAGGATGTAACTTAACTTTTTAAACTAATTTAAAATGAAAAATATATTAAAATATGCATTCTTTTTCGTCACAGCTATTACTACGGTAAGCTGTGATGATTATCTGGACGTAGAGCCTATTGGTAAAGTAATTCCGGAAACATTGACAGATTTCAGAGCCGTTCTTACAAGAGGTTACGAAACTTACCCTGATCATAAAAACCTTGCTTCGCTAAGAGCAGATGAATTAATACTTGATCCTTACAGTTTTGGTCCTGATTATCCTTTTTTCAAAGATATTTATCACTGGAATGATGCGACTCCAGATCGTATTACAACACAATTTCAGTATGCAAATCTTTATAATACTATTTTCTTTACTAATGTAATTATCAATGATGCAAATGTTAAACTTGAAGCATCTGCTGATAAAGATCAATTAATTGGAGAAGCTTATGCCTTGAGAGCTTATGCTTATTTTGATTTATTGAACCTGTTTGCAAAACCTTACAATGCTGCAACAGCAGGTACAGACAAAGGAGTTCCTTTAGCTTTAAAAATAGATTTAGAGCAAGCATATGTTCCTGAAAGCACAGCAAGAATTTACGAGCAAATTCTTTCTGATAAAGAAGAAGCTAAAAAATTGCTTAACAAAGACACGCAAACAAAAGGTTTAAACTATCGTTTCTCTAAAGCAGCAATTTATGCATTAGAAACACGTGTTTTCTTATACCAAAAAGAATGGGCAAAAGCTATAGAATCTGCAGATAAGGCATTAGCTATTAAAAGCGCTTTAGTAGATTTAAATGCTACACCTGTTTTAGCTAACCGTTATGATGGTGTAGAATCAATTTTGGCCCTTGAAGATGTGTTTGTTGTTGGTTTAAAAAATATTTCTTACGCCTCATCTGAATTGACTGATGCATACGATCAAACAAACGACTTGCGTTATGCTTTATATTTTCAAAGATTTGGAGGCGACATTTCTATTTTAAAAGGTGGAGAAGATGCTCAAAAATGTTCTTTTAGAACTTCTGAATTATATTTGACTAAAGCAGAAGCTTCGGCACAATTAAATGATCTTACAACGGCAAAAACTACCGTATTGGCTTTTATCAAAAACAGATACAGAGCTGCCGGTTACAATCAGCTTAGTATTGAAATCGATGCAATGAACCAAACTGAACTTCTTGATTTTATTGGTGAAGAAAGACACCGTGAATTTGCTGCAGAAGGACACCGCTGGTTTGATTTAAGAAGAAATAATCAAAAAGAAATCCTGCATTATGACGGATTAGGAAATGAATATAAACTGATCGAAAATGATCCGCGTTATACAATACCATATCCTAAAGATGCACGTTTAAATAATCCAAACTTGTAGAAAGAATTAAGCTCCGTTTTTAACGGAGCTTTTTTTTTACCTTTGCAAAAAAAAGGAAATGAAAATTGCCATCATTGAAGATGAACACCTGGCTTCAAATTATCTGAAATCAATTCTCGAACAGCAGCAAATTATTACCATAAGTGAAGTCACAATATTAAAATCTGTAAAAGATGCTGTAGTTTTTTTTAAAGAAAACACAGTCGATCTTGCTTTTATGGATATTCACTTGGGAGACGGAAAAAGTCTTGATATTTTTGAAGAAGCAACCGTTACATGTCCTGTTATTTTTATTACGGCTTATGATTCTTACGCCGTAAAAGTTTTCAAACATTTTACGATTGATTATCTTCTAAAACCTTATGAAGAACAGGAATTATTAGAAGCTTTATCTAAATACAAAAACATCAGAGATACTTTCAATCCAAACTCGATTTTGGAATCTTTGGTCGAAATTGAAAATCAAAGCAACATTCAGCATCACTTTTTAGTAAATCATAGAGACAAACTGATTTCTATAAACGATACGGCTATCCCCTATTTTTTTGCCACCGGAAAACATCTTTTTATTCATACCAATTCCGGAAACAGTTATTTGTACAACAGCAATCTGAAAGATCTGATCAATAATCTTGATCCGAAGTTATTCTTTAAAATCAACAGAAAGTACATCATCAACAGACATCATATTCAGGAAATCGTAAAACATTCGAGTCAAAAAATCGAATTGCTTTTAAACATTTCCGTTCCAGATACTGAGCCGATTATTTTAAGTAAAAAAGAAATTAATAATTTCAAAAACTGGCTAAATTCTTAAAAGTAAATCAGAATTATTTTTTAAACTTTCACTTTCTGACATCTAACTTAATCAGCTGATGTAATTATTTTTAACACATAGAAACATATAATTAATGGGCTTAAAAAAAAAGGCGTTTCACTTGCGTTAACAAACAAAGCTATGTGTGAGAAACGAGTTTCTTTTTTATTTCTTTTTTCGAAGTATAAAATCTATGTTTCTATGTGTTCAATCAAAATATTTAGACATTACATCTAACAGTTAACTTTAAATTTCATTTTTTTTGATTCTTATGATTTGAGTCATAAAACAGAGGTTCATGCAGGATCTAAATTTGTAAATATCAAAATCGAAAACACTTTTACCGTTTTAGATTTTAAATATTTAAATCCTAATCAAATCCTAAGTATCACAAAATGAATCCACATCAAAAAGAGCTTATCAAAGCAACAATTCCCATTTTAAGAGCGAGCGGCGAAGATCTTACCAATTATTTCTATAAAAGAATGTTTACGCATCATCCCGAGCTGCGAAATATGTTTAATATGGGAAATCAGGCAAACGGAAGACAAAAATCGGCTTTGGCAAATGCAGTTTTGGCTTACGCCGAAAATATTGACGATCCTTCTGTTCTAATCAGTGTTCTAAAAGGAATTGGAACCAAACACCGAAGTTTGAATATCCAGCCCGATCAATATAAAATCGTGGGAACACATCTTATTGCTTCGATTGGCGAAGTGGTTGGCGATGCTGCAACACCCGAAATACTCGAAGCCTGGACCGTTGCTTTTTATCAGCTGGCGCAAATTATGATCGATCTTGAAAAAGAAATGTACAAGGAAAACATCTCAAAACCCGGAAGCTGGAATGGCTGGAGAAAATTCGTTATCAAAAATATTACAGAAGAATCTGCCGAAATTAAATCATTTTATCTATATCCCGAAGACGGAAAGGAAATCACCAATTATCATCCGGGACAATTTATCAGTGTGCAGGTTTTTGTGCCTGAATTAAATTTACTACAGCCAAGACAATACAGTTTATCGAGCGCTTTTAATCCGGAATATTACAGGATTTCGGTAAAAAAAGAAAGCGGAGTTGCACCCAATCCATCCGGTTTTGTTTCGAATACTCTGCATTCAAAATCTGAAGGCGATATTATTTCCATCTCTGCTCCTGCCGGATTATTTCACTTAGAAAAAGATTCTCAAAATCCTCTGGTATTAATAAGTGGCGGTGTTGGGCTTACGCCAATGTTGAGCATGCTGGAAACCAATTTAAACAACATTCAGAATAAAAAAACAATCTGGATTCACGGTTGCCGAAACGAATCGGTTCATGCTTTTAAAAATCAGATTTCAACTTTAAAAGAAGAAGCAAAACATCTCGAAACGTTTACTTTTTATGATACTATTGAAGATGAAAACAATCTGGAAAATGAAATAATTCAGGGTCGTGTTGATCTTCACAAATGCAAAGATTCTATTTTATTAGATAAGGCAAAATATTATATCTGTGGTCCTGAAATATTTATCAAAACCCAATATCAAGCGCTGATTAATCTAAATGTGAATCAGGAAAATATTTTTTACGAAGAATTTGGACCTCAGCTTATTAATTTAAATTAAGATGAAAATCGTTCCGTTTTGCAATAAGAAATATCGAATTATAATTTTGCGAAATTTGACAACCACGTTTTTTATAACTTTTGCACTGGCCAGCATTAATTGCAACAATAAATCTATCTTTTTATTTTTTTGGATGCGTTCGTGGTTAGTTGCAGGTTTAATTTCTAATGTGTTTTCATTTTTTATATTTTCGAATAAAAAGTAAATTATTCAAAGTTTTAAACAAAAAAAAACCACTCCCTCATGAGTGGTTTTTTACCTTTATATATAAGATAAAACTATGATTAAGTCTGCTTTATGAACTACAACAATGTATTGTTGCTTTTTCTTTTAGTACCTTTTTTATTTTTCGCTTATTGCTCTACTAATGTCTCTAAGTTCTTAAGATTAACTATCATGTTTTTGATGGGACAAAATTACTACGAATCACAAAAACAAAATACCATTAAAAGACTCATTTACAACATAATAAGGTGAAATTAATTTTTATAGGAAAGGTTTCTGAAATTTTGAAGATTTATTTTTTACATTGAGATATATGTAAACTTGTTTCAGGACTAGACATCGTATTGGTTACTACGCCATTTTCATTGAAGGCACAAGCGAGGCGCTTGCGCCAGCGGAGGAGGATACATCATACATTATCTTTAATAATCTTATAAATCATTATTAAAATTAGTATACTTATACCAATTACAGCCTTCATAACAAAACCTTTTTGAATTCCATTCGAATCATCCGATTCTTTCCAATCTTTTTTAGCTATTAAAAGGCAAATAATTAAGAATATTACCAAAACTCCTAATACAATAATATCTTTCATATCAATTTTCTTTAAACATTCCTGTTTTAGTTTCTCTCATTAAATCAACAGACTTATCAACAGCCATAACCTCTAAATTTAAAAGAGTACCTGCTGTTTCTGGAGCTCCCAATGATTTAAGAGCCCCACCTCCAATACTCGGAGCAATCATCATAGCGCCTTTCGTTAACGTTTTTTCCGTTGAGAAGTTTCCTGTATTAACATCATTCAATATATCCATTCCAGTTCCTACATTAGAAGCGATACCGCCATAATATATCAAACCAGCTCCTATCGGAGCTCCAACACCTGTAAGAACCATTAAACTTCCTGCAACTACTGCCACGTCGCCAGAATTCGATGCAACAGACGATAATTGTTTAAGTGTACTTTTATTTTCTCCGACATATGTACCTTGAGCAGTTGTGAAGCCTTTTTCTATACTTGTTCCTCCCGCTCCTACATCCGTTACAGAACCATTTTCATTAAGCTGATATGAATAACTACTATTTCCATCAGGAGCTGTACCTGTAATAGAACCGCTTTTAAAAGAATCTATAACATTTTTATATTTCGCTTCAGCATCTTTTTTCGAATGTACTCCTTCATCATAAACTACCTGCTGTTGCCCATCGTGACCTACATAACTAACCCAATCATCTGCTTGCATTCCATCTGGATCAATAAAATAGACTGGATTATTAAGCGCATATGCAAATGGAGAAAAACGTCTTGATGTTTCTGCTTTTGGATCAATATTCATCCAACGCCCAAGAGCAGGATCATAATTTCTTGCTGCGTAGTCATAAAAGTTAAGCCCTAACTCGTCTTGGAGTTCTTTTCCGTTGTACTTATAATTATATCCAATCTGCTTATTATCTGTATTATACCCTTGATGTTTTAATCCAAAGGGATAATAATTGTTTTCTTCAAGAATTTCAAGACTATTTTTCTGTGCATTTTGTGCATAACTTACACGCACATTTCCTAGATGATCAGTATAATTAAATACATAACCAAAAGTATAGGTTGCTGGATTAGTACTAGTGTTTCTTACATAACCTTCTGCCGTTGGAAAAAACTGTAAAACATTGTTTTTATACTGAAAACCGGTTAAGTATTTCGTATTAGTTACTACGCCATTTTCGGTTACATTTTTTTCCAGTTTTTGCCCTGTTGCGTTGTAAATATACTCAATCGTGTTGCCGGTTGCAAATGTTATTTTCTTAGTTAAGTTAAGGTGGTTATAGGTAATCTCCGTAATGTTTTTGTTTTGGTCTTTTATTAAACTTCCATTGTCATCATAGGCATAATCATCTTCGGTATCGTTTCTGCCGTCGCTGTCCTCTTTAAATCCTTGCGGGTTATTGGTGGAATCTGTTACTTTCATAAGCTGGTTCGAGTTATCTTTATAGAAATAACCCAAAATATCCATATCATCAATGTAGGGGTTACTCGATGTTCCTGCTATAGATTTACGCTGCATATTGGTTATATTTCCGTTTTTGTCATAGGCTGCAAATTCTCCAAAATAATTTTTGTTATCAGTAAGTTTTGGTGTTTGGTAGGTTGCTAATTGCAAACGGTTTAACTTATCGTAACGGTATCCATAACCACGCATTACACCTCCATCTGAATTTGTTGCCCAAAAAGTTTCGGCAATATTGCCATTATAAAGTGGTTCTGACTGAAACGTAAGACCTTCATGTTTATTATAATTTATTTTAAAAGCAAATAAATCTCTTGGGTCATTATCTTCTAGCAAATTATCTGTATTATTAATGTTGGTCAGCCAGCCTCTTATATTGTATTTATAATCGATTTTTTGTAGTGGGTTTGCATTTGTGTTCCCTACTTTTTTATTAGTTAGCAGCCCCAGTGCATCATAGCTGTTTTCAGCAAGTAATTGCTCATTGCCATAGGCTGTTTTGTGCGTATGGGTTAATAATCTGTCTTGTTGAGTATAGGTAAAAGTTTCGCCAATATTTAGAGGCAGCGTGCTCGACGAATATTTGTGGTTCGTAGCAGAATACAGTTTTTTTCCTGTAAAATCAAGTCTGTCATCAATATAAGTGTAACCGCCTAAATGATTGACAATATAGTTTTGTATAGGCCTTCGCATCACATCATAAAATATAGAATTGGTTTCGCCCAAAACTTCCGAGGCTTTTGTAGGCACTCTTGTCCAGCCACCTGTAACCAAACGTGTATTTGTAAATAAAACCTGTTGTCCCTGTATGGTAGATAGCTTAGTGGCTGCTTTGGGAAAATTATGGTTTTCATAATAAGTAGCGCTAAGGATTTTAAAACCTGATGATGGAACCTTACTGTCATTTACCAAAATACCTTCAATAGTACCTGATTTCTGGCTTGGTTCTAATATTGGGTTTTCATGATTGTATTCCTGTTGCAAAATATATCTTCCGGCACTATCAGCCGCTTTATTGTCCCATCCTGTATATATTGGCCTGCCGAGCGCATCATATTTGGTTATCAGCCACCCAACGGAATTATCATCCTGAAAAGGAGAATTTACGGGTCCGGTTGCAACTACACGATTTAGTCTGTCGTAGACGATAAACTCCCATTGTTTTCCCGGTAATTTTTTCTCGACCAAACGGTTGCGCTCGTCATGTTTGTATTGGAAACATAAATTATTCAAAATTTCATCTGTAATAACGCCATCTGCTTTTGGCGGAATCACATAAGTTAATTGTCCATATTCATCATATACATAATAAGTGTCGTGTTGTTGATTAGAGTTGTATGTTCTTCTTAAAACAATTTGCCCTTCCTTATTTTTAAATTCAATTGTACTGCCGTTTTTTTCATAAGGATCTGAATCTGAATTTTCATCGTAAGTAATCATTTTATACAGCTCATTTTTGTCATAATGTCCGTTGTCCCAAAACGAAATATCATACAATCCTACTGATGGATCCCACGTTGTGATTACTTCAAATAATCGTACTTCCTCGTTTGTATTAGTCTGGTAGTCTATTTTTATTTCATGACCCTGATCCATCGCCCAATCGTTACCTGGAGCAGCTTGTTTTAAAACACGGTTAAGCGGAGAATTTTCAAACTTTTTTTGAGAAAAAGGGTTTGCAGTATTATTGTATTTTTCGTTACTGTAAAATGACAGAGTATTGTTTATTGCTGTTTGGGTTTCAATCCTCGGATATTGATTGTTAGCATTAGGAAGCGAAAAAGGCAAATATTCTTTCTCCTGTCTGCCAAATCCGTCATACTCAATGGCTGTTATTATATCTGATCCATCACCACCCTGCCCAATAGCAATAGTTTGCACGGGACGGCCTAAACCATCAAAATAAGTGACGTTTTGGGTCATCTCTTCTTTTTTCAGGGTTTTAAAATAATCTCCAGAAACTGCTTTTTTAGGTCTGGCAGTATAAATAAAATTATCATCGCTAAAATACTGGGCATTTATAGTGTTACAAAATGCAAATAAAATTAATAAGTGTACGTATTTTTTCATAACATTTTGATTGGTAAGTTAAAGTCTACATCTTGAAAATCTATAATTGTTAATATGCTGTCACAATCTTTGGGTTCTTCTTCTAGTTTATCCGGCAGAGGACATTCTTCTATTGAACAAAGAAACTTATGCTGGCATTTTAAGTAAGCTTCATATGCCTGATTATCGGCATCACCCTGAGAAATTATTGAACTGAATTTTCCTGACGCAACGTAATAATATACATACACATAATCGTTATTATACCACCATGCGCGCGTGGCGAAATAGCCTCTTATTTCTTTGTTTGTATAGGTACAATTGCTATTGGTATTGGCATTTTTTTGTCCATTAGTATTTAAATCAGCCTGAGCCATGGTGTCGGCATCTGCTTGTGAAATTATCGAAGTGTATTTGCCTGCGTTTACTGAATAATAGACTGCAGCGGGAATAACTCCCGTTACTTGACAATCATTTTTTGTAAACATTGCACTTATAGCCTTGTTTTTAAAATAACAAAAAGTATTTTCATTGACATAGTTTTGTCCATTCTTATCTATATCTGCCTGAGCTTTACTGTCAGCATCTGCCTGAGAAGTATAGGAATTGTATTTGCGTGCTGGAACTGAGTATGTTGCTTCATAAATTATAGCATCAGAAGGACAATTATTTTTAGTAAATACTCCAATTTTTTCCGTATTCATATACACACAGTACGAACTTTTGTTTGCATTTAGCTGACCTTGCGTATCTAAATAAGCTAAAGCCTTCGCATCTGCATCGGCTTGCGAAATAAGCGAAGTATAGGTTCCTGCTAAAACAGAAAACTGCACAGGTCCTACCTGCCCTAAAGGACAATTGTATTTGTCGTAAGATTTACTCATGGCAACATTACTATAAACAGGCGCTACATCTAGCGACAAATCCATAATTTGCCCTTTATAATTATAATAGTAAGAGTTTAAAACATTTCCCTGTAAGTCTTTCACAAACTTTAAACGATTGAAACTGTCGTAGTCGTAATATGTTGCCATACCTTTTGGGTCGATAATACGGCTTACTCCTACCAGAGGTTTATACATGTATGTGATAATCATGGTATTGCTTAGCCCTATGCTGAAATTATAAAAATACTTAGCCAATGCAGTTGTCATGCTTGTTTCACTTCCTTTATCCGAAGATGCTATTTGCACTTCATTAATTAAACTGATTGGAATAGTTTTATAGGCCAGGTTTTCAATTTTAACAACTGGCAATGTTTTATTATATCCCCATACAATTGATACAGGTGTATTGCCTTCTTGTGTATACTGCAAAACATTTCCTTTATCATCATAGAGATCGTAAGAGATTTTTTTGTCGATTGCTGCGTTTAAAGCTGCAGCTCCTTTATTTTCAAGAATATATTTAGGCAATAATAAGTTGCTGGTTGCAATACTTTTATCGTAAACTGTTTTTTGCTCTGATAATTTGGTTGCTCCTCTAAATGTTTGTGTATTTAAAGGAGTTCCAATCATATTCTTAGCAATTAAATCTTTTACAAATGGCTCGCCTGCCATTTCCGGATCTTGTGGGTAAAAGTATTTGGTTTCGAGAATTTCATTATTTTTTGAGGTAGTACTTTTAACCGAAGTTAGTTCAATATTATCGGGCAAATTATTATATACATATTCCTCACTTTCTTCGACTATACCATCCTTGAAATAATTTTTTACAGTTTTTGATTTTAGTTTATCAAAGCCGGTGTAGATTTTGAAATAGGGGATTTTTAAACCAGTAGGGTTATAATTTTCTATAGCATATTTGTTGATTGGATAGCGGTTTGCACTGGTAAGAAATCCTTTCAAATCTGATGGAAACATTGCAACATCAATCAAACTAATTGAAGGATATATGTGTTTTGATACACGCTCTTCCGCACCGTTAGTACATAGCTCGTTTTGGTCCAAAAGCTCGTAATTAATTTCATCTACATATCCTCTGTTTTTTTCTACTTCTTTTCCGTAATAATCATACAATTCTTCTTTTATAATATTATTATCATTATAAAAAAGCTTTTTTAATAGTTTACCTCTATGCCATTCCTGAGGTTCGTCTTCTCGTCTGTCGTCAAATAATGTTATTTCAGAAAACAAAGGTTCTTTAAAACTAAAATAATGGTCTTCTTTAATCTCTTTTTTATTTGTATTGTCATACTCTATTTGACTAACTTTTGTGTAACCCACATTTGAGCCTGACGTTTTATATAATGATAACGTAGATGATGATGACATCCTAATTCCTAGATCAAGTCGATCAGGCTTATCAATAGTCCCTGAAGGACCGAAACGAGAAATGTTCTCAATATAAGAAGGTACATTCATCATTTTTCCGGAGGTAATATTATTATCTTCCAGATATTTAAAATAAGTTGTATATTTTTCTTTATTTAAATTTTCACTTGTATACGTTCGAATATCTTTTATCCGCAATCCGCCAACAAGCACATCATCTTTTATTTTATCCCTATAACTAATTGTAAAACTACTATTATGATAAAAATTATAATCCTTAGGACTTGATAGGAAATAAGTTTGAATAATTATAATTTTCATTCTATAAGTTCCTTTACCACCTACTTCAAAATAACCCTTAATATTTCCTGATGTATTTTGATCTTTAGAAATCGTACCATGGTATTTTATATCTTTAAAAGTTCCATCAGTCTGTTTCTGCTGCAGATAAAACTCAACTTTATTAAACTCTGAATTTATATTTTTATAATCCGGAGCTTGAAATGGAAAATTTGAATTTATCATTATACTTACCTGATTGGCTTTTAAAGAAGTACTATAAATATTCGTTTCAAAGGGTTCGCTATAGAATATATTTTTTAATGGATTTGATTCGTTAGGAGTAGGATAAAAATAATTTAATGCATAACCTGAAACACTAAATGATGGACTTTTTATCCCGTATCTTTCATCAGAAATAGCATCAAAATAATTTGCTGTTGTTGCACCTGTTAAACATTTATGATTTTCATAATTATAATATTTAATTCCTCCTTCAGGAAATTTAATACTTTTAAGTGAAAATGTTTTAGTATATAAAGTATCTAAATCTCTATTAAAACCATAACTGCTTTCAACATTATGAAAGGGTAATAAATATTCTGGTAAAAGAGAAACATTCGTTTGTTTACCATTAAAATACCCCCAATGGTCTTGTGCTTTTGATGATTTAGAGGGGATTTTATCAAATAAATAATAATCAAAGTTGTAGTTTTCTATAACTGTATTTTTTGTATCGTAAAACCTAACTCCTTCAAGTTTTAAACGCTTATTTACTTCGTCTTTAGAATAAAGATGTATATTGGCATTAAAATAACTTTGTAAGAATTCAATTTTTCTAATTAAATTATTTGTATTATCATAGATTTCGATTTTTTCTAATTTTTTAGACCCTGTTTGTAGATCTGTCCGATCTCCATATGCAAAATTAATTTTGCCTGCAGGAAAAATAATTTCAGAAATCAATTTTTCCTTTGTACTGGTAATATTCCAGTCAGGAGTACTGCCAATTATCTCATCTTTTGCTGCCGTTACTATCTGAGTTGTTTCACCTGATAAATTTGTAAACAGGTTATAATTAGCAGAGATATAATTATAAATAATTTCTTTGCTTTTTGGAGAAATAATCTTTTTTAACTGCCATGATTGATGAAATGGAGAAAGTCCATATTGGCTTATGGATGATGTTCCCTCTTTCCCTAAAATTAAATTAAACCCATTAGGTAGTTTAATATTAAAATTATCAAAAAAGTTGCTGTCTGGAATAGTAGATAACTTACCTAACTCATAAGTAATATTTATATCATCTAATGGAAAAGTGATGAACTTTTTTAATTCCTGATTAAACATAAATTTGCCGCTATGACCAAAGAAACTATAGTAAAATTCATCCGGGCGCGTATCTTCATTTCCGTAAACATTTCTTTTATCATTTCCTGCTAAAAATGCTTTTGCATAAAACTGTGCTCTATGCCTGTATTCATCCCCTGGACCTCTACAATCAAAAGGTGTACTTTCAGTGTGATCTATCGAAGTTTTTAACCTGCCTATTCCATAAGTATTTTTGTTACTATAATCCTGATGTATAAAATAACGCTCATCTGGCGCACCATGGTTGTTGCGTGTTATTTGCCCGCCGATATTTAAACTCCAGCCTAACCCCACAGATGTTGCATCTTCTTCGACTTTAATACCTCCCGTATTGTACGAAATAGAAATAGGAATTTCCATACCGTCCAGATTAATAGAATATAGTGGGATATCGATGGAAGGCTGTCCGGTATAAAGAGATACATTGTTTAATAATCTTTTTTTAAACTGATAAGATTCTGGTGGTAAAGGAATACCGTAATCATATTCTGTTGATTTCTGGCTGTATAAACTCAGGTTTAATAATATAAATAGTATTGTAAATTTAATTTTCATGGTTATTGAATTACTGGTTATTGACGAATTAGGAAATACGATTTAAAATCGAAATACCTATTCTGTAGTAGCTTAAGTGATTTAATTTTTCCCTTTTCGTATCACTTTCACTCCATCGCTCTGAACGTTCGTTTTTATATTCACGATGTAGATTCCTTCGGGATAACGACTTAAATCGACTGGAACAGTTCTGCCTGAAATAGTAAAATGCTGTAACATTCGACCTGCCATGTCTACAACAGTAGCAGTACCTTTTTCATAATCATATCCAATAATAATATTGGTATAGGTTACCACCGGATTAGGAATAGCTTCAATTCCTTTTGTTTTTACTTTTTCTGGTTTTGTTTTGTCTTTTAATTTTACGATCCAGAAATCATTACCGCCAATACTTGAACTTTTATTTTTAGAAGTATCTGATTTTGATGATCCTGCCATTAAATAACCTCCGTCACGGGTTTCGAAAACTTTTTGCAATACATCTTCCCCGTTGCTGCCAACAGTTTTTTTCCAGATTTCTTCCCCTTTTTCATCAATCTTTAAAGCGATGTAACCATCTTCTTCTTTCTTCTTTATAATTCCGGCAGCTTTCCCAACTATTCCCTCTTTTGAAACATCAACGCCCTGAGAATATCCGCCTATTAAATAGGTATTGTCTTTGTTTTCTATTAGCGAAGTCAAAATATCTTTTTTACCAAAATCGTAGGTTTTGCTCCATAAAACACCTCCTTTTTTATCCAGCTTAAGTACCCAATAATCTGTACCATTGTTTACGATACCTCCCAGCGATGTAAGAGCGCTTGTACTGTTTGAGTTTCCTCCCACTATATATCCCTCATCTTCTGTTTGATGAATCACATATAACTGATTATCTCCATTACCACCGTACGTATTTTGCCACTCGATTTCTCCAGTACCGTCGATTTTTATAATCCAGTAATCGCCTATTCCTTTACTTGGTTCTGTTTTATCGCCGGATTGAGGAGAATTAGAATAACCTCCCAAAATATATCCGCCATCGTGGGTTTGTTCCATGCTTCTTAATACATCTGCGTATTGTCCGCCATATGTTTTTTGCCATTCAATAACTCCTGATTTATCAAGTTTTATAATCCAGTAATCCATATTACCACGGCTGTTTTCAGATTTTGTATATAAATCCGGTTCTGCAAATAATAATTTACTATCTATAGAATTATTTTCGATAATATCAAGACTAGATAAAGACGAACCGCCCAACATATACCCTCCATCAAAGGTTTGAAAGGCACACAAAAGTTCATCCTGACCTTTGCCACCTATTGTTCTTTGCCAAAGTTCTTCGCCTTTGGCATCTAACTTTATCACCCAAAAATCAGTAGCGCCTTTGCAAGGATGTTTTTTCTGGAAATCATTTGGAGAATTGGAGGTTCCTGCCAGAATAAAACCACCATCGTTTGTATTTTTAATACTTTGAAGTACATCGAAACCACTGCCTCCAAAATTCTTTTGCCAATCCAATGCTCCGCTTTCATTCATTTTCCAAATCCAAAAATCAAGATCTCCATTATTGTTGTTCTCTTTGTTTCCCGTTTTATTAGACAAGGAACTACCTGCCAAAATAAAACCATAGTCGGCGGTTGGCTGCGCATCAAAAAGATAATCTGCGTGTATACCTCCATATGTTTTCTCCCAAAGAATATCTTGTGAATACATACAGGAAAAGGAAAGAATAAGAAATAAATAGTAGTTTTTTCTCATATTAAAAATTATTATTGTAAGTAATTACTTTATTAATTTACAATAATAGATGATTTTGTCTTTAATTACAATACCCACTTTCCGGTATTTTCTACATGTTCTAAAAAAGGTATTTATAAGGATAAAATACAAAAGGAAAATTTTCTTAAACAACTCCCCTTTTTCCTCACTTTATATTTCTCAATGTTGTAATTTTTAAAAAATTCTTCTTAAGTTTATGATAATCAAGGAAAAAACTAACTAGTAATTAAACGGGAGAAGTCTCTGTAGATAACGATTTTGATATCTCGAACTTCAATTACAATTTTGGTACAGAGTAATTATAGGGGTAATTTATTTTTTGCTTTATAAGAATATTCGTTTATGTCGATTCAGTTAAATGTTATATAAAACCAAATATTAAAGTTTATTAAAATGCACTTCAATAAATAAGTTTTATCTTAGCTGAAATAATTATCTTATAAAAATGAATAAACAGCAATACAATCTTTTACTTGCAGATGATGACGAAGATGATTGTGATTTTTTTAAAGAAGCTCTCGACGAGTTACTTCTTCCTACATCTCTTGTAACGGTTAATGACGGTGTACAGCTTATGGATTTTTTGTCTGAAAGCGGTGCTGAAAATTTGCCGGATATTTTATTTTTAGACCTAAATATGCCCCGTAAAAATGGTTTGGAATGCTTAACGGAAATTAAACAAAAACAGGAATACAAGGATCTTCCTGTTATTATTTTTTCTACTTCTCTGGACAGAGATATTGTTGATTTGGTTTATCAAAAAGGAGCCGTTCATTATATTAGAAAACCAGGTGAATTTGCCAAACTAAAAAAAGTGATCGCAAACGCGCTAAGCATTACTTCTCAAAGCAACTTCAAACAGCCTGTAAGAGAGAATTTTATCCTTCAACCTTAAAAAAATTTATTTGAATGGGCATTACAAATAAAGAGCATTATTTCCTGGAAGGTGGTGGAGAAATGGGAAAACTCATGCGATCTAAAGATTGGAGCAAAACCCCTCTTGGCGATCCTGACAACTGGCCGCAAAGTCTTTGTACCATACTGGCAGTCGTAATCAATAATCCCTTTGGGATGTATATTGCGTGGGGAACTGAATATACACAATTATACAATGATAGTTTTAGGCCTATTTTAGGTTCAGACAAACACCCGAACGCTCTTGGTAGTAGTTCAAGGGAAACTTTTTCTGAAATCTGGGATACTATAGGCCCAATGTTTGCCGATGTAATGAAAGGAAAACCGGTTAGTTTTCCAGATTTTATGGTGCCTTTATACCGAAATGGATTTACAGAAGAATGTTACTTTGATTTTTCATACAGTCCAATTAAGAAAGAAGATGGAGAAGTTGGCGGCGTTTTGGTCACCGTAATCGAAACTACAGAAAAGAAAAAAACTGCCGAAGCCTTAAGACAAAGCAATACCAGATTTAGAAACAATATCATGCAGGCGCCTGTTGCGATGTGCGTTCTTAGAGGTAAAAATCATACTGTGGAAATTGCAAACGAACAAATGATTCAGTTGTGGGGAACTTCAGGCGAGGAAATAATTAACAAACCTGTTTTTGAAGTATTAACGGAAACAAAAAATCAGTATTTAGAAAGTTTACTTGATAACGTATATAAAACCGGCGAAAAATTTATTGCTAATGAACAACTTGTAAAACTTCCCAGAAATGGTAAGATAGAAGACACTTATATTAATTTTGTGTACGAAGCTTTACGAGAAACTGACGGAACTATTTCTGGCGTTGTGGCAATTGCAATCGAAGTAACACCGCAAGTATTATCAAGAGCAAAAGTAGAAGAAAGTGAACAACAAGTCAGGGCGCTAGTAGAAAATGCCCCTTTTCCTATTGCAGTATATGTGGGGAAAGAAATGCGTATTGAACTTGCGAATGATTCTATTATCAATATTTGGGGAAAAGGAAATGATGTTATCGGAAAATCATTCAAAGAAATTTTACCTGAACTTAATAACCAACTTGTTTTTGAGCAGATTAATACTGTTCTTGAAACAGGAAAATCTTTTCATACCCAAAATACACCTCTGGATTTAACCGTAAATGGAAAATTACAGACCTTTTATTTTAATTACAGCTTAACGCCCCTTTACGACATAAAAGGCAATATTTATGGCGTAATGAATACGGGAGTTGATCTTACTGATTTAAATCTCGCCAAGAAAAAAATTGAAGAAAACGAGAATAATTTACACAGTATGGTGCTCGAAGCGCCAATTGGTATTTGTGTATTAGACGCTGCTACTTTGGTTAGCGAAATCGTAAATGACAGTTTTATTGAAGTTGCAGGAAAATCATACGAAGAAATTGCCGGAAAATACTATTGGGATACTTTTGCAGAAGTAAAACCGTATTATGAAGAAGCGCTTCAGAAGGTTGTAACTCAAGGAATTCCTTTTTCGGCAAGTGAAGTCGAAATGGAACTGATCAGGCATGGCAAAAAAGAGAAAATATTTGTCACTTTTGTATATGCTCCACTAAAAAATACAGCAGGAGAAGTTAAGAAAATATCAATTTGGGTTCTAGATAACACACATCAGGTAAAAATTCGACAGAAAATAGAAGAAAGCGACAAACGTTTCCGTAATACTGTAAAACAAGCTCCGGTTGGAATTACTATTTTGCGCGGACCAGATCATATGGTTGAAATGGCCAATGAAGCCTATTTGAAATTAGTAGGACGAGAAGAAAATACGTTTGTAGGTAGACCGTTATTTGACTCATTACCAGAAGTAAAAGAAACGGTTAGCGCTTTATTAAAAGACGTTTTAGAAACCGGAATTCCGTATCACGGAAATGAAGTGCCGGTTCCGATCAACAGATTTGGAAAATTAGATAATTTATATTTTGATTTTTTATATCATCCTTTAAAAGAGGTAGATGGCAAAATATCGGGGATTATTGTCACCGTTACTGAAGTTACGGAAAAAGTAGAATCCAGAAAAAAAACAGAACAAAACGAAGAGCACCTCAATATTGTCGTAGAAGCCAGTGAATTAGGAACCTGGGAACTAAATTTAAAAACAAAAGAAGCAACTTATTCACAAAGATATCTGGAAATAGTGGGCGGTTATAAAACCCATATTCAATTGACACACGAACAATTACTGAAACATATTCATCCTGATGATATGCCGGTCAGAAATAAAGCGCTCAAAAATGCCTTCAGAAAAGGATATCTGCATTATGAGGCAAGAATGCTTTGGCTCGACCAATCTGTACACTGGATGGAAAGCAAGGGAAAAGTTTTTTATGATTCAAACAACAATCCCGAAAAATTAATTGGTACCATCAGAGATACTACTCTCGAAAAAGAACACCAGCAGCAATTAGAAGACAGCGAAAAAAGATTTCGCGATCTTGTAATGCAGTCTCCCGTGCCAAAAGCAATATTGAAAGGCAATGACATGATTGTTGAGATGGTAAATGTTGTTCTATTGAAAAATATCTGGAAAAAAAATGAAGAAGAAGTTCAGGGCAAAAGAATCTTCGATATTTTCCCCGAACTGCAGCAACAAAAATATGCTGATTTATTAAACGAAGTCTATACCACCGGAAAAGTCCATTCAGAATCTGAATCATTAATTTTTATTGATGGTAAAGATGGAGGACATGAAATGTATATTGATTTTGAATATGCGCCAATGCGCGAAAAAAACAATACGATTTCAGGAATAAAAATGACAATTATTGATGTAACTGAAAAAGTTATAGCCAGAAAAAAAATTGAAGAAAGCGAAAAAAGGTTCCGTTCCCTGACAGAAAGTATTCCACAACTAATTTGGGAAACAGATGAAAAAGGAAACGCTTTATTTGCTTCCGGAAAATGGTTTGAATTTACAGGCCTTCATCCGGATGGTGAAAACGAATGGAGAACCATAATCCATCCTGCCGATTATGAAGAAAATGCCAAAACATGGGCAAATAGTCTGGAAACAGGAGAAGTATACAAATCTGATGTGAGAATAAGAAGCAAAGACGGAAGCTATCGCTGGCATTCTGTAATTGGCGAGCCGGTTTTTGATGAAGAAAATAAAATTATAAAATGGGTGGGCGCTTTTACCGATATTCAAACGGAAAAAGCTTTTACAAATGAATTAGAAAAACAGGTTACGGAAAGAACCCAGGAACTGGAAAACAATAATATGGAATTGGAGAAAATGAATAAAGAACTCCAGTCTTTTACTTATATCTCCAGTCACGATTTGCAGGAACCGCTTAGAAAAATTCAGACTTTTGCTTCGCAGATTATGGAAAGAGAATCTGAAAATTTATCTGAAGTTGGAAAAGATAAGTTTCAGAGAATGCAAAATGCTGCAAAAAGAATGCAGACCCTGATTAACGATTTACTTTCTTATTCGAGAACAAATACGCAGGAAAGAATATTTGAAAAAACGGATGTTTCTAAAATTATTGATGAGGTAAGAGAAGATTTAAAAGAAGAACTGGAACAAAAACACGCAGTTATTATAAACAATGATAAATGCGACATCAGCATTATTCCGTTTCAGTTCAGACAATTGATATACAATTTAGTTAGCAACTCATTAAAATTTTCTAAACCGGATACAACCCCTGTTATAAAAATCACAAGTCAGATTCATAAAGGAACAAACACAGAAAATAATTTTTCTGATGAAGGACACTATTGTCATATTAGTATTTCTGACAACGGAATTGGTTTTGACCAACAATATAATACCAAGATATTTGAAGTGTTTCAGCGTTTACACGGAAGAGAAACATACAACGGAACCGGGATTGGTCTTGCTATCGTGAAAAAAATCGTAGAAAACCATAATGGTTATATTACTGCCAAAGGCGAACTGGACAAAGGCGCAACATTCGACATTTATATTCCCTTATAAAAATATAGTACAAAAAAAAAAAACGGAAACAACCTTTAAAAGTCGTTTCCGTTTTAATCCTAACTTCGATGAAGTCAGGATTTCAATTCAAAAAAATAAATTATCTTGTATATACTGTAATGATACCAGTAGCTTTATCTTTTAATTTTAACTCTTTGTTAGTTAAATTCATGATGTCAGAAGTTGTACCAACTCCGTTAATAGTAATAGTTAAATCGTTGTGAGATCTAGCGTAAGTACCTGTAGTTTCTGTTAATGCACAAGAAGTTCCAGCATAATCACCTACAACTGCAGCATTACTTACTCTTAAGTCTAAATAATCTCCAGGACAACCTGCTTGATTTGCCGGAGCATCAACTAGTTGTTCTTGACCGTTTACAATAACACCTTGTTTGCTAAGGTTATATTTTCCTTCAATTGGAACAATTGTTTCTCCATCGTTATCGTCACTGCTACAAGATGTAGCGAAAATTCCTAACCCTAATGCTACTACGAATAATATTCTTTTTAAATTTTTCATGATTTGATTTCGTTTTAATTATTTATTATGTTTAATTGTTATGCCAAAATTAGTAGGAAAGTAGTTGTTCTATGTTCTATAATTTTCCCAAATTCTTACATAATTTATATTTTTATAGAATTTTAACTAAATTCATTGAATAATTATCTAAAAACAACTCCATAAACAGGGTTTTGTTAATTTTTACATAATTTCCATTTTTTAATCCAAAAAAATAGTTAACTATTTCATAACCTTTACATTACGATCAGTTTATATCTTTTTTATTAATTTGATTAAAACTAAAAACCATGAAATTCTTTAACTTTTCATTCCTGACCTCATTTAAAGAATGGCTTTTTTTAAAAGCTATGCAATCTTCTTTTCTTCATTAATATTTTAAGAATTAAGGAAAGTAGCATTTAAATGAATAAAATTGACAACTCGCTACTAAATAAAGAACAATTTGGAAAGGATTTCCTATGGGGAGTTTCTACAGCCGCTTTTCAAATTGAGGGTGCACATGATACCGACGGTAAAGGTGCTTCTATCTGGGATGTTTTTACTTCTCAAAAAGGCAAAATAAAAAATGGCCATCATGCTATTAATGCCTGCGATTTTTATAATACATATAAAGACGATATTGAATATATTCGGCAATTAAATATTCCGAATTTCAGGTTTTCTATCAGCTGGCCGCGAATTATGCCTACGGGAATTCATCCTGTCAATCAGGCAGGAATTGACTACTATAATAAAATCATTGATTTTTTAATCGAATGCGGAATTGAACCCTGGGTTAAACTTTATCATTGGGATTTGCCACAAGCTTTAGAATTAAAAGGCGGATGGACTAACAGAGAATGTGTAAAGTGGTTTTCTGACTATACCGAAGTCTGTGCAGAACATTTTGGCGACAGAGTCAAAAACTGGATGGTTATGAATGAGCCTTCTGTTTTTACTGGCGCAGGATATTTTCTGGGTATTCATGCTCCCGGGAAAAAAGGAATTACAAATTTCATAAAAGCCATGCATCACGTAACATTAGCAACTGTTGCCGGTGCAAAAATGCTGCGAAATAAAGTTGCTGATTCTAATATCGGAACTACTTTTTCCTGTACACATATCGAACCTTTCTCTGATAAACCTGCTGATATTCAGGCCGCAAAAAGAGTCGATACTTTATTAAACAGGACTTTTATAGAACCTATTTTAGGACTTGGATATCCGCAGGAAGATTTGTCGGTGCTCAAAAAGCTTAACAGTTATATTATACAAGACGATTTAAATAATTTAGCTTTTGATTTTGATTTCATTGGATTACAATGTTATACGCGTGAAATTGTAAAATCGTCCATGTTGATTCCGTATGTGGGTGCTGAATTGGTAAGTGCTGAAAAAAGAAATGTCATTACCACCGAAATGGGCTGGGAAGTTTATCCTCCTGCTCTATATCATATTATAAAGAGATTTAATGATTATAAAAACATCAAAAAAATCATTATAACCGAAAACGGCGCCGCATTTCCGGATAACGTAACAAACGGAAAAGTATACGACATTAAACGTACACATTATATACAAGACCATTTAGAACAAATATTAAAAGCCAGACACGACGGTTATAATGTCGATGGCTATTTTGTATGGAGTTTAATGGATAATTTTGAATGGGCTGAAGGATATAATGCCAGATTTGGGTTAATTCATGTTGATTTTGAAACTCAAAAAAGAACTATTAAACAATCCGGTTTGTGGTTTGGGGAGTTTCTGTCGAAATAAAACTAAAAGATAAAATCTGAAATTCATATTAACTTAAATAGCAATATTATGGAAATCAATTGGGTTATTATAGCTGCAGTTCTTATTGCTGTTGTTTTGTTGGTTTATTTTTTAATTAAACAGAATAAAAAAGATCGGAAGAAAATTGAAGAGGAATTAAATTACGTTGAGGAATCTGAAGAAGCAGAAATCAATAATGAAAAAGAATCCTGATCATTATTTTTTCTTTCACCAAAATAAAAAAGCCTTTCAGGATTTCTCCCGAAAGGCTTTTGTCTACAAATTAACAAGGCAATATTATTTCCAGCCGCCGCCTAGTTCTTTATAAACATTGACTGCAGCAGTTAATTGATCTTTTTTAGTTTCTACTAATTCCAGTTTAGCTTCTAAAGCATCTCTTTGTGTCATCAATACTTCAAAATAATCAACTCTCGCTGATTTAAACAAATCGTTAGAAACATCAATTGATGTGTTTAAGGCATCAACCTGTTGTGATTTTAAATCATAGCTTTTTCCTAAATTATCAATTTTAGAAAGTTGATTTGAAACTTCGATATAAGCGTTTAAAATCGTTTTATCGTAATTGTACAAAGCCTGAAGCTGTCTTGCATTGGCACTGTTAAATTCTGCCTTAATCGCATTTCTGTTAATTAATGGCGCAGCAATATCTCCGGCTAACGAATACAATAATGATTCGGGAAGCGTAAACAAATACGACGGATTAAAAGCATTAAAACCAACTGCAGCAGAAATATCTAAAGATGGATAAAACTCTGCGCGAGCTACTTTTACATCCAGTTTTGCAGCGGTAAGCTCTAATTCGGCTTGCTTGACATCCGGACGATTCGTTAACAATTGAGACGGAATTCCTGATTGAACCGTTGAAGGCAACAAAGTCAGGAAATTGTTTTTGTCTCTTTTAATTTCCTGTGGATATTGACCAACAAGGAAATTAATTTTGTTTTCAGCTTCTTTTATTTGCTGACGAATATTAAACTCCAGACTTTTTGAAGTTAAAACCTCAGCCTGAAATTTCTGAACAGCCAATTCTGTTGCTCTCGCCGCCTGTTTCTGAATTTTTACAATTTCTAAAGCGTTAGACTGCAATTCGATATTTTGTTTTACAATATCCAACTGGCTATCCAAAGCTAATAATTCATAATACGAATTTGCAATTTCAGCAATCAGACTTGTTACTACAAAGTTTTTTCCTTCTACTGTAGCCAAATATCTCGTTAAGGCCGCTTTTTTAGAGTTACGCAATTTTTTCCAGATATCGACTTCCCAGTTTGCATAAGCCGCAACTGCAAAATCTCCAAGCGGATCCGGTGTTTCTCTACCCGGCATAATTTCTGTCGAAGCATCTCCGGCACCCTGGCTTGTATAACGTCCTACTTTTTCTACTCCTGCTCCTGCTCTTACGCCAAGCGTTGGTAATAAAAGCCCTTTTCTAACACGGACATCATTTTTAGCAATTTCAATTTCCTGCAACGTCATCATTAACTCCTGATTGTTTTTCAGGGCTAAGTCAATTAAGTTTACAAGGTTTTGATCTTTAAAGAAATCATGCCAAGGAATAGCTGCCATATTCGTTGTGTCTTTGCTGGTTGCAAAAGCCTCAGGAATTGGTTTACTTGGTGTTTCGGCTGTCGCCTGCGGAGCTTTGCAGCTTGCAACAGCAAGGCAAAGTCCCACAGCAACTCCATATTGATATGTTTTAAATTTATACATGATTGTTGTCAATTTCTTCTGTTAATGGATTTTCTTCTTCATGTTTCACCAATTTGTGTTTCTCAGCAATTTTTCCGAAGATGTAATACAATCCGGGAATTACAAATACCCCACAAATAGTTCCGATAAGCATACCTCCGGCAGCTGCAGTACCAATAGTTCTGTTACCAATTTTACCAGGACCAGTAGCAAAAGCAAGTGGCAGTAATCCTGCAATAAAAGCAAATGAGGTCATTAAAATTGGACGGAACCTCGCTTTCGCTCCTTCCATTGCGCCTTCAAGAACTGTTCTGCCGGCGGCATGCCTTTGAATAGCAAATTCTACAATCAACACGGCATTTTTACCCAGTAAACCAATAAGCATTACCATGGCAACCTGAGCATAAATGTTATTTTCTAATCCAGTCAATTTCAATAAAAGGAATGCTCCAAAAATACCCGCAGGTAAAGAAAGAATTACTGATAATGGCAGAATAAAACTTTCATATTGGGCAGCCAAAACCAGGTACACAAATCCCAAACAAATTAAGAATACCCAAATTGCCTGATTACCCTGTGCCACCTCGTCGGCAGAAATACCGGCCCAGTCAATGTCATATCCTCTTGGTAATTTTTTAGCCGCAACTTCCTGAATTACTTTAATCGCTGTACCGGAACTGTAACCCGGAGCAGCTCCTCCACTAATTTCTGTAGAAGTATACATATTATGTCTCGTAATTTCTGAAAGACCATACACTTTTTCTAATTTCATAAAAGCTGAAAAAGGCACCATTTCATCACGATCATTTTTTACGTAAAGCTTTAAAATATCATCTGGCTGTGCACGATATTCCGGAGCGGCCTGAACGATTACTTTATAGTTAATACCGTATTTAATAAAACTGATTTCGTAGTTACTACCCACAAGAGTTGACAAAGTATTCATCGCGTTTTCGATAGAAACTCCTTTTTGCTGTGCCAAATCATTGTCGACTTTCATCATATACTGAGGAAAACTCGCACTAAAGAAACTAAACACGTTCGATAATTCCGGACGTTTGTTCAATTCTTCCACAAAATCTTTATTAACTGCTTCGAGTTTTTTGAAATCGCTAGAACCTGTTTTGTCTAATAAACGAAGCTCAAATCCTCCCGCTGCTCCATATCCCGGAACTGCCGGCGGTTGAAAAAATTCGATATTAGCACCCGGAATATCTTTCGATTTTTCTTCCAGTTCTATCATAATTTCCTGAACAGATTGTTTACGATCGTTCCAGTCTTTTAAGTTGATTAAACAAGTTCCTGCGTTAGATCCTGTACCTTCGGTCAAAATTTCATAACCTGCTAATGAAGAAACTGATTTTACTCCTTCTACAGTTTCTGCAATTTTTTGAAGCTGCTCAGCAATATTATTGGTTCTTTCTAATGATGAACCCGGAGGCGTTTGAATAATCGCATAAAACATTCCCTGATCTTCATTCGGAATAAATCCTGAAGGAACCGTGCTGCTGATTAACCATGTTCCGGCACAAAAACCAAGAAGCGCAATAATAGTAACTCCTCTTCTGTTTACAATTTTACCTAATACATTTTGGTATTTACCTTGTGCAAGGTTAAACTTATCGTTAAAACCATCTATAAATCTGTTAATAGGCGTTTTCTTTTTGGGCGTACCGTGATTGTTTTTCAACATCATGGCACAAAGTGCTGGTGTTAAAGTCAAAGCCACAATACCGGAAAGTATAATCGCTGTTGCCATCGTAATCGAGAACTGTCTGTAGAAAACTCCCACAGGACCAGACATAAAAGCAACCGGAATAAATACCGCAGCCATTAAGAATGTAATCGCCACAATTGCTCCTGCAATCTCGTGCATCGCTTTTTTGGTCGCTTTAAATGGTGAAAGATGTTCTTCTTCCATCTTGGCGTGAACGGCTTCGATAACCACAATCGCATCATCGACGACGACTCCAATCGCTAATACTAAAGCAAACAGCGTAATTAAGTTTAATGAAATATCAAAGAATGTCATGAACACAAATGTTCCAACCAACGAAACCGGTACCGCAATTGCCGGAATAACTGTAGATCTCCAGTCACCTAAGAAAAGGAATACAACCAAACCAACCAAAATAAACGCCTCAATCAAAGTATGAATTACTTTTTCGATAGAGGCATCCAGGAATTTAGAAACGTCATACGAAATTTCATAATCCATTCCCTTTGGGAATTTTTGTTTGATTTTCTCCAGTTTCGCTTTTACGTCTTCAATAACCTGATTGGCATTAGATCCAAAAGATTGTTTCAATACAATCGCTGCAGAAGGTTTACCATTCAAATTAGAATAGATATCATACATTGAGCTTCCAAATTCTACTTTGGCAATATCTTTCAAACGTAAAAGTTCCCCGTTACTGCTTGATCTTACTACGATATTCTCGTATTGTTCTTTGGTTGTAAAACGTCCTGAATATTTCAATACATATTCAAAAGCCTGAGAACGTTTACCTGAACTTTCCCCCGTTTTACCAGGCGAAGCTTCCAAACTCTGACTAGATAATGCTTCCATTACTTCATCAGCAGATATTTTATAAGCTAACATACGATCCGGTTTCAACCAAATACGCATCGCATATTCACGTGTTCCCAAGATATCTCCTGATCCAACACCATTTACCCTTTTCAATTCAGATAATACGTTGATATCAGCATAATTGTATAAGAACTTCATGTCGGTATTTTTATCCGTACTATAAAGATTCACATACATCAACATACTCGGAACCTCACGCGTAATCTTAACACCTTCTCTCACAACTAACGGAGGAAGTTTATTGGTAACCGAAGCCACACGGTTTTGAACGTTAATCGCAGCCTGATTCGGATCTGTACCTAAATTAAATACAACCTGAATACTGGCTTCACCATCATTTCCGGCATCAGAAGTCATATATTTCATTCCGGGAACACCATTTAAGGCTCTTTCCAAAGGAATAACAACCGATTTGATCATCAATTCACCATTCGATCCGGGATAATCCGCCGTAACGTTTACCATTGGAGGAGAAATGGAAGGGAACTGGGTAATTGGTAAATTCAACACCGACAATACCCCTAAAAAGACAATTATAAGCGATATTACTATCGACAGAACAGGTCTTTGAATAAATTTATTAAACATTTTTATATTTTTTTAATGATTAAAATAAACTGGAATTTTACAAGTATTTGAGGTTTCCCGTTTCAATGTAAGACTGAAAACTGTTACTGAATACTGTAAACCGCCACTGATCACTTTTATCTACTCCGCTTTTATGCGTAAATGATTAATTACCGTTTGAGGCTCCAGGAATTCATATTTAATCTTGTCATTTTCTTTTACTTTCTGAACTCCTTCAAGTAAAATTTTATCCGTTTCAACAAGTCCGCTGCTTACAACGTACAAATCAGGGATTTCACCTGTAATTGTGATCTCTTTTGAAGTTACGTGATTGTTTTTATCCACAACAAAAACATACTTTTTGTCCTGAATTTCATAAGTTGCTTTTTGTGGAATTACAATAGCATTTTTAAGCGGAACAAGCATTTGCACTTTTCCGGTTTCTCCGTTTCTAAGTAATTTTCCTGTATTAGGGAATCTTGCTCTGAAAGCGATATTTCCTGTTTCATTGTCAAATTCACTTTCGATAACTTCAACGTTTCCTTTGTATTTAAAAGATTCTCCATTTGCCAAAAGCAAACTCACATTATTTCCTGCGCGATCTTTTATATCAGTTTGGTATTGAAGATATTCCGGCTCAGATACATTGAAGTAAGCAAACATCTGACTGTTGTCTGAAAGACTGGTCAACAATTCGCCTTCATCGATAAGACTTCCTAATTTTAATGGAATTCTGTCGATTGTTCCGTCAAAAGGAGCTCTGATTTCGGTAAATGATAAATGAAGTTTTGCCAGCGCCACTTCAGCTTTTGCTGATTGTAATTTTGCCTGAGCAACACTTAATTCGTTTTTAGAAACGATATTTTTGTCTGCCAGTAATTTGGCATTTTGCAATTCGATTTCGGTAGATTTTTGTTCAGCTTGTGCTTTAAGCAATTCTGCCTGATACATGTTTGGCATAATTTTAAATAAAAGCTGACCTTTTTTTACAAACTGACCTTCATCAACATAAATGTCTTGTAAAAACCCTTTTTCCTGGGCGCGGATTTCGATGTTTCGAACAGATTTAATTTGAGAAACATACTCTTTGGTAAATGAAGTGTCGATTTTTACAGGATTGGTAACTGTAAATTTTTCTTCTTCTTCTTTTTCTTCTTTTTTTGATGTACAACTGGTAAGGCACAACAAGGCAAGCATGCCCGTTAACACGATAATTCTTTTCATGGTAAATTAATTGGAAATTAAGCGATTGAGTTAGGGATATAGAAATCCCAGAGTATAAGTCATCAGCCGCCAGAATACGTGATTTTTGTTGTAATTAGGAAGTACGTTTTTTAAAAACAAATCCGTAAAAAGAAGTCTTTTCTAAAAATACAATCCATATTTATCCATGATCACGCTTTTGGTAACCGATGTATAAATAGAATCAAATTCTTAAAACTCTCTGAGTAATGTAAATAGGATTTGACTGACCACAAGATGGTCCTAAAATTTCAAAAAGGCTATAAGAGTTTGCAACGTTTTGACGTGAGAATGTCAAATATAAATCGTTTAATAAACTATAGTTCGTTGCAAAGAACTTAGTTGAAATATCTTTAAGATCATCACTTCCAAGATACTCTTCATCCAAATCTACATCAGCATCTTCTATTATCGAACTGCCTTGTTCATTATTGGTGAATTTTACCCGGTGTCTTTTCTCAAGATTGTGGTGAGAATTTAGGTGCGTTTCAGCATTAAGATATTGCCCTCCGCCTAACAGAAGGAAATTCATGAATGTTAAAAATACGACTAACTTTCTCATTTGAGTGCGAAAGTAATAAAAGATTGGAATAAAAAAAATAAAATAAGAAAGTCTTAACAACATAAAATATACGAAAACGTTTTCTTTTTATTTTAGCTTTTTATTTCACAATTAAAGAGATTCTTTTTTGCTAAAATGATAGGTGAACTTAACATTTAGACAACATTGGTGACAGATCTGGAACGTATTCAGACAAAATGCATCATAATCGTAAATATCTGAAGCTCTATCATTTATTTAATAATTCTCATTCCTTTTTCTACCATAAAATTTCCATTATAGTAAATTCCTGTTCCGCTTTAATAAAAGTTTTATGGGTGTCTTTCATTCCAAATTTTTGATAAAAGGACTTTTTATTCGTTCTGGCATTGCACCAAATCTTCTTTACTCCTTTTTCTTTTGCCAATTCTAAAATATATTTTAAAAGTTCAGATGCAATTCCCTGACCCTGAAACGATTCTAATGTTGCCAGTTTTCTAAATTGCATTTCATCATCAGTAAAAAAACAAGAAACTATGGATACCAATTTTTCATCCACAAAAACGCCAAAATGCTTTCCTAAATCATCTTCCTTCAATTGAACAAATTCAAAAGGCTGATCCGGCCACATTACTTCGTGCCTGATTTGCCAGGTTTCAGAAGCCTGAATTTCTCTAATTTTCATTCTCTTTTTATTTACATCCAAATTTAAGGCAATTAATTTTAATCATAGTTAAAGTGATACGAATCACATAATACTAATTATCAAATAGATAATAAAAAACAAATAAGATAAATCTTTCTATTTTAATTAATAATAATTATTTTTATAGTATCTAAAACCAATAAAATCCGTTATGAAAAAATTAATTATCGCAGCATTATTATGTATTAGTGTAAACGGTTTTGCACAATTGATACAATTTGGACCTCAATTTTCGGCCAATGTTACTTCGCCTATAAGCGATGATTTTAGCTCTAAAAGTTCAGGAACAGGTATTGGTCTTGCCGGATTTGCGAGAGTGAATTTATTGCTTTTTTACGGTCAGGGCGAGTTTGGTTATGCAAAAAATAAATTTAGTGTTTCTCAAACCGGAATTGGAGAAACTGAATATGAACTTTCCGGAACCGATGCCACATTAATTGCAGGATATAAAGTACTTCCGTTTGGTAAATTAGGAAATCTACGTGTCTTTGTGGGCTATAACTGGAAACATTATTCAGATATTAAGGCAAGCAACAATCTTAATCTAATCGCTTTTGAACAGGATAACAGCAGTATCCTTGGTGGCGTTGGCGTCGATTTATGGAAACTTACTTTCGATGTTCGTTACCTTGCAGGACTGTCAGATCTTGATAATTCAGGAAGAGAATTAAAAACCGGAGTTACTAATTTTTCACTTGGGTTTAAATTTCTATAAAATAAATGCCACAGATTTAACAGGTTCATAGGATTATAATCTTTGAAATCTGTGGCAAAAATAGATTTAATTCGAAAATGCATTCAAAATTTCCATGGCTTTTACAGCATCTTTTTTAGCTACAAAAATATGATCGTGATAAAAGGCAGCGACTACATTACAGCTAATTCCGTTTTCAGAAAGTGCTTTTGAAAATGCTGCCGTTAAGCCAACCGCTTCTAAGGAAGAATGAACTGTCAAAGTTATCCACGACATTACAACTGAATAATCGAGATGTAATTTTTCGGCAATTTCTTTTTTTAGAATTAATGTAATAGCTTCTTTTTCTCTAAAAAACATTTCAATTTCATTTAAGTTTACCTGCTCTAAACTTTCTGTTTTACAAAAAACATATTCGTCCGGATTTTGTTCCGGTTTCATACTTTTCAGTAATTGCTGTAAATCTTTTTCTCCTGACATCTTTATTTTGGCTAAATAACTATTTTAAAAGCTTATCTAATTTCACTTTTGTATCTGGAAAATCCTTATCTAAAGCCAATACTTTCTGATAATTGGCAATAGCATTTTTTTTATCTCCGTTTGCTTCATAAAAATCTCCCAGAGAATCAAACACGTTTGGACTTTGAGGATAATTTGCCGCGTTAAGTTCAAACAGATAACCGGCTAGATTAATATCTTTTTTAGCAAGTGATTGGTAACCATAGCTATTTACTACATCTTCGCGAACATTTACTTTATAGCCTAAATGTTTGGATACATTTTCATAATGTTTTTCAATTTTGGTAAAAACTGCTTTATTGAAATTCATTTGTTCGGCAATAGAAAGTTTTAGCTGATTGAAACCAAAGAGAAAACGAAGTGCATTATAGGTCGCAATTAGCGGAACTGAACCATGATTGTCATCCCTATAATATTTGTATTGATAATTTAAATTACTTTTTTTATTCTGACTTAAAAAATCATTCAGTTCCAATGCAGAGCGAATATGTTTTGTGACGACTGTAGTGTCTTTTCGAACTTTTACAAGATCCATATTATCTTCCATTGTATTGGCAATTCCCAAAAACAAAGAAACATTTGCTAAATTTTTATTCGATAATGTTTTTGTAGTTTCTTTTAAAAACTTTTGATGATCCCACCACATACTTGGATCAATCGCCACATAAGCATTAAATAAACTCGTATGATTGGTCAGAATATTTATGGCTGTCAATCCACCGAAAGAATGTCCGATCAAGGTTTTATACGGCGCTGTTGGATATTTTGAATCAATGTACGGAATCAATTCTTTCTCAAGAAATTCGGCAAACTTTTCTCCGCCGCCCGATTGTTCGCTTAAACCTTTATTTACAAAAGGCAAATCAATATCTGAATGTGTAGGCGTTAAATCTCTCGTTCTGTTTGTATTTGGAATTCCGACAATAATCATTTCGGGACAAATTGTATTTCCGTTTGTTTCACTTAATTCCTGGATTATTCCAACAACAGAATTAAAATGAGCATCGCCATCTAATAAATAAACAACAGGATATTTTTGTTTAGAAAAACCTTTAAAACTGGCACTTCTGGGAAGATGAATCCAAATTTTCCTTTCTTCATTTAAAACTTTCGAAGAAATACTGTCGATTGTTCCAATGGTGATCTGACTTTTATTTTGGGCGATTGAATAATGGGCAAACATTAAAAAACAATATATTATTAATGCTCTGAAATTTAAAAAGCACGATAAATTACATTGAGAATCAACTTGTTTCATTTTTACTTTTGGTTTAATAGTTAGACAATAAATATAAGACAAAAACTATAAAAATTGATTTTTGAACACCTAATTCTCAAAAAATAAAAACCGCAAAAGAGTTTAATATCTTTGCGGTTTTATGATGATTTTTATGTTTTATTACAAACAGTATAAAGTAATTATATTTTCATATAAAAATATTCAGGATTTTCATTTTCGATTTTTTCTACACCTTTTTCTGTTTGTTTTGCAATGTTAATTACGTGTAATGTAGTTGCATTTTCGCTAATAGTGCAGTTCCATATTGTACCGTCAGAAAGAATAATGGCTGAGAACAAAGAATCTGATTTGTCTCTATTGTAATAAATTAAATCTTCTGTTTTTACAATCTTTTTAGTCAGTGTTTTTTTATCCTGTTCATAAAACACAATCTTGTTTTGTGTAATTTCGACAAATTCGTCGACTTGCTTTTGAGAATCATTTGCTGTTTTTACGGCCCAAACTGGTTTATCACCTGTCATTTTCCAGATTCCTACGGCTTTTTCCATTATGTCTTTTCTTAAAATAGATTTTAAAGTATCTACTTTTTTAATGGATTCCTGACCTAATTCATTTTCAGGTCTGATTTTAGATGCTACAGAAAATAAATCCAGGGCGTTTTTAAAATCTGACTTCTTGTAATAAGAAATAGCCAATTCGTATTTATTCTTTTGAAATTTAGCTTTTGCATCATTTTGAGCAAAAGTGCTAATTGCTAACAATAAAAAAACAATGTTTAAGTAATTTTTCATTATATAGGGCTTTATTTTTTTGCAAACATACTTGTTAATTTTAGAATTATTTTGTGGTTTCCCGTATTTTTTAAAAAACACAAAGCTCAAAAAACACAAATAACTAAATATCAATTTATTAAAATAAAAAAATCCTTATTCTCAATTGAGAACAAGGATTTTTATTATGGAAAATGTTTTATTTATCTTACTAAAAAAGTATTATTGTTTGGCGTAGCATCCATAAAAATTCCACCGTCAATAGTAACCTGCTTAATTGCTTTTTTGTTTTTTAAAGCAACTAAAGCTGTTTTTTGATTGGTTTGCCAAATCGCGGGAGTCTGATGCAAAGTCTCTTTTGAATCATCAGCATAAACAATATTTACATCAAAAGGAATAGCAAAACCTCCAACATTTTCAATTGAAACTGTGTTTTTCTCTACTTTTTTCACTGAAAGGTCAATATAATTATTGGTGAAAAACCAGTTATTAAAAAACCAATTCAGATTTTTTCCAGAAGCAGTATTCATCGAATTAAAATAATCCCACGGAATTGGGTGTTTTCCGTTCCATGTATCCATATAATGATGCAACGATTTTTTGAACAAATCATCTCCCAATAAATCTTTTAAAGCGATGTACGAAAGTGACGCTTTTCCATATGAATTGTTTCCGTAACCTGGGCCTGAAACCTGCGTTGACATTGAAATAATAGGCTGATCTTCTTCTGTTGAGGCATCTTTGATATAACCTTCAACTCTAAATTCTTTATAAAATTTGTCTGCCGCTTCTTTACCGTGTTCTGCAATTCCAATTAAATATTCAAAAGTGGTTGCCCATCCTTCATCCATAAAAGCATAACGTGTTTCATTGATTCCCATATAAAAAGGAAAATAAGTATGTGCTACTTCGTGATCCTGAACTAATTGTGCAAAAACAGGATCGTTCATTTGAGAATCGTTGCACATCATTGGATATTCCATGTCTGCAAAACCCTGAAAAGCCGTCATTTTTGAAAACGGATACGGAACTCCCGGCCAATTGTTCGAAAAGAAATCTAAAGCATATTGATTGTTTTTGATTGAATTGACAAAATCAGTTCCTTTTACATCATAAGCCGCCTGAACGCTCGCGCGACGGTTTGTTTTTTTGTCTACCACAACGCTGCTGGCATCCCATAAATAATGATCGCTTAAACCAAAACAAACGTCTGAGATATGTTTCGCTTCAAATTTCCAAACGTTCCAATCGTTTTGTTTGGTTACTGCACCGCTTTTCATTTCCTGTTCATTTGCTATATGCAAAATTTCATCTGTTACGTATGATTTTTTCAAACGTGCAGCAAATTCAGGCTGTAAAACCTCATCCGGATTTAATAAATCTCCGGTTCCGTAAACGACATAGTTTTTTGGTGCTTTTACAGAATACGTATAATCATTAAAATCATTGTAAAATTCCTGACGATCTGTGTGCGGCAATCTGTCCCATCTGTTGTAATCGTCAAAAACTGTAACACGCGGATAACTGTAAGCTACGAAGAAAGTCGTGTTATCGATTTGTCCTTCTCTCCCACTTTCCTTAGATAAAGGATAATTCCAATCGATATTAATCGTCACTTTTGAATGTGGTGGAATTGCTTTTTTCAATTTAACGTTTCCAACAGTTCCCCAGCTTCTGGCATCTTCCTTATAAACTTCGCCAGCAATTTTTAAGGATGTAATAGTTAATCCATCACTTAAAAAATCATCACTAACATTTCCGCTTCTTGGAGAAGATGGTTTATGAAGATTATTGACAAACCTGATGGGTAAGTTTTTTAAAGTATCAGTACTATTGTTTTCATATTCGATAGTTTCAGTTCCGCTAACAACTTTTGTATCAGCATTTACTGTTAAGGCGATATCATATTTTCCGTGGTTTTGCCAGTAGTTTTTTCCTGGTTTTCCATCCATCGAGCGCGTTCCTTTTGCGTAAGCTTCTTTAATATTTCGCGGCATATAAAGTTCCTGCGCAAAATTGTTTTGTGCCAAAAACAAAAAGACGATTAGTATAAATTTTTCCATAAGTGGTTTTGGTAATTTGTTTATTTAATAGTTGTTCCAAATATTAGTTGCAGTTTTTTGAATAAAGTTACAAAGTTTGGAATTTAATTTGCCACAAAGGCGGTAAGACGCAAAGATTTTTCAGTTTGTTATGTCACCAAGATTGAAGATTATAAGATAACATAGAAAAAACTTTCATCTTAGCGACTTTGGGAAATAAAGTAAAAAATAAAACCTTTGTGCCTTAGCGCCTTCGTGGCAACTTCAAAAAAAAAAAACCGCCTAATTCCAGAAGAAAAAGACGGCATCTACAAATAATATATAACCCTGATTACTACAAAATATAATCGGTATTAATAAAATTCGATTCTTTGCTGTTTAGCAATTCCTGTAGAATTTCATTATTGTAAGCGATATCTTTTGAAGCCACAAACGTACGAATGGAGAACGAACGCAAGGCATCCGGAATACTTAAAGTTCCTACTGCAGAATCTTTACGACCTGTAAACGGGAACGCATCAGGTCCTCTTTGGCAAGAACTGTTGAGGTTCACACGACACACTAAATTCACTAAAGAATCAATAAGCGGCGCCAGCGTTTTAATATCTTTACCGAACAAACTTACTTGCTGACCGTAATTTGATTCGGCCATATCATCAAGAGGTTCATCAATATGTTTAAAAGAAATAATAGGCACGACAGGTCCAAATTGTTCTTCGTGGTATACTCTCATATTTTTATCTACAGGAAATAAAACAGCCGGAAAAATATAATTATCCGTATGTTTTCCACCTTTTTCATTCAGGATTTTTGCTCCTTTAGAAGTAGCATCATCAATTAATCCCTGAATATAAGCCGGTTTATCAGTTTCTGGAAGCGGCGTTAACGAAGCACCTTTATCCCAAGGATTTCCAAATACTAATTCATCTACTTTTTGAGAAAAACGTCTGTTGAATTCTTCCGCAATAGATTCGTGAACATATAAAACTTTCAAGGCTGTACAACGCTGACCGTTAAATGATAAAGAACCTGCAATACATTCCTGAATTGCCAAATCCAAATCGGCATCCGGTAAAACTATAGCCGGGTTTTTAGCTTCTAAACCTAAAATCAAACGCAATCTGTTTTTGTTTGGATGCTGATCCTGCAAAGCAATCGCTGATTTACTGTTTCCAATTAATGCCAAAACATCAATTTTTCCCGATTTCATAATTGGAGATGCAATTTCGCGGCCTCTTCCGTAAACAATATTAATTACACCTTTAGGAAAACTGCTTCTAAAAGCATGCAACAACGGCGAAATACATAAAACGCCATGTTTTGCCGGTTTAAAAATTACGGCGTTACCCATAATCAAAGCCGGAATCAATAAAGAGAAAGTTTCGTTTAATGGATAATTGTAAGGTCCAAGACACAAAACAACACCAAGAGGTCCGCGGCGAATCATGGCATTCACACCCTGTACTTTCGAAAAGTAAGAACTGCGTCCGTTTAATTCTTTATAACTATCAATTGTATCCTGAATATATTCAACGGTTCTGTCAAATTCTTTTTGTGAATCGCCCAGGTTTTTCCCAATTTCCCACATCAAAAGTTTTACCACTTCTTCGCGGGTTTCTTTCATTTGTCGCACGAAATTTTCCATGCATTTAATTCGGTCAGCGACTTTCATCGTTGGCCACAAACCTTGTCCTTTATTGTAGGCTCCGTTCGCAGCTTCAACAACTTCTGCCGCTTCTTTTTCTCCCATAAACGGGATTGATCCTAATACTGTTGGCGAATATTTTTCTGTAGAAGAAATAGTCGAAAAAACGGGCGTTGTTTGTCCAGTCCATTTTTTCAATTCTCCGTTTACAAGATAAGTATCTTGATTTATAAGCGTTTTAATTTGATACTCTTCTGGTATTAAACTCATAATCTGGTAATTTTTATAGTTTGGTTATTAATAGTATTTAAAGAAAAAAGAGGCTTTTAACGCCTCTTTTATTGTTTTATGGATTTACGGTTTCACCTTCCCAGTCCAGGATTCCGCCAAGCAAGTTATAAGCATTATTTATACCTAACTCGTTCATAACCTGACATGCTTTGGCACTTCTTGCTCCGGAACGGCAATACACATAGTAATTTTTATTTTTATCAAGTTCTTCGATTTCATAAATAAAACCCTGACCTTTATTGATATCAATATTTACGGCATTTTCGATATAACCGTCATTAAATTCGTCTTCAGTTCTTACGTCCAGTATAACTGCATTCTCGTCAGCAGCAAGCTGATTAACCCAATCTTCTTGTGATAAATTCATAATATGTGTTTTTTGTAAAATTACGACGTTTCTATTAATTAAAAACGTGCCAAATGCGATTTCGATTATTATTCTCAGAAAACGTTTTAGAGAAACTATTATAATCAGTGATTTACAAATTTACTTACTATTTTTAAAAATATAGTCTATAAAATCGATCGAAAATAGGATTTTTTAATTTACATAAAATTCATCTCAAATCTGGTTTTCTCACAATTAATACCATTTCAATCTAGTATCTTTACATCAAATTATATGTTTTAATCTCAATTTGATAAAAAATGTTCGTCGCAAATTTTACAAATGAACACGAATTAATTAATAAAAATTCGTGAATTCGTGGCGAAAAAAAGATTTATGTTTAAAAATAACTCCATGCAAAATTCACTTAAAAATATATTTCCCAATTTCTCCAGCGAACTTATTTCGACTATTGAAGAAAACGGAAGTCTCCAGGATTTTGAAGCCGGAACTATTTTAATGCGCACCGGACAATACATTAAAAACACCGTTTTGATTACCAAAGGAAAAATCAAAATTTACCGCGAAGGTGAAGATGGCGGCGAATTTTTAATGTATTATTTACAACCCGGACAAGCCTGCGCTATTTCGATGATTTGTACTTCTAAAAGTGAAAAAAGCCAAATCATGGCAAAAGTAGTTGAAGATGTTTCGGTCATGATGATTCCGCTGCAAATGATGGATAAATGGATGATGGAACACAGATCGTGGTTTGAATTCGTAATCGAAACCTACCGAAGCCGTTTTGAAGAAGTTTTGGAAGTGGTTGATAACATCGCCTTTCGATCTATGGACGAACGTTTAGAATTTTATCTAAAAAGACATTCTGATGCCTGCGGTTGTTCTGAAGTTAAATTATCGCATCAGGAAATTGCAACCGAATTAAATACGTCTCGCGAAGTGGTTTCAAGATTACTCAAAAAAATGGAACAGCGAGGTTTGGTTAAACTCAACCGAAACCAAATTGAATTATTGAATATGAATTTCACTAATTAACACTAAGTTTTTTTGATTGAACCATTAAGAGATTAAGAAAAATTAAACTGTTAGTCTTAATTTTCTTCCTACACACGAAAACACAAAGAAGCTAAACTTAACTATCTTAATATCTTAATATCTTAATCGTAAAATATTTTTTATGTTAGCAAATCACAATTCTTGTGTGATAAATGTTACTGTAGATTTCTTTTTAACGAATCACCTTTGCATAAAACAATTGCAATGGAATATATCGGCTATTTTGCTTCAATTATTATCGGGATTTCGCTGGGCTTAATTGGCGGGGGCGGATCGATATTGACAATTCCTATTTTAGTGTATTTGTTTAAGGTAAATCCGGAGCAAGCCACTTCTTATTCCTTATTTATTGTTGGATTAACGGCCATGTTTGGAAGTTACAGCCATTACAAAATGGGAAATCTTAAATTAAAATCGGCTTTGTATTTTGCGATTCCTTCTGTGGTTTCTATTTTGATTATTCGCGAAGTGATTTTTCCGCAAATTGCTTCTACGCTGTTTTCAATTGCTTCGTATTCTGTTTCAAAAGATTTTCTGATTATGATTATCTTTTCGATATTAATGATTACGGCAGCGATTTCGATGATTCGAAAAAACCAACCCGAAATAAAAACCACCGAAACCAATTACATTCAATTGAGCATAATAGGTTTCGTTATCGGCATCATAACCGGATTTCTAGGCGCCGGCGGTGGATTTCTAATTATTCCTGCCCTGCTCTTTTTCGCCAATCTACCCATGAAACAAGCCGTTGGCACTTCTTTGTTAATCATCACTATCAATTCCTCGATAGGTTTTGGAGGCGATTTATATATCGGAACTCCTATAAATTATCCTTTTTTATTAGGCGTTTCCGCAATGGCACTTTTGGGAATGTTAATTGGCAGCCAGCTTTCTAAAAAGATCGACGGCACAAAACTCAAACCTATTTTTGGCTGGTTTGTTCTCGTAATGGGATTTTATATAATTACAAAAGAGGTTTTGTTTTAGTTTCTCGCAGATTTTGCAGATAACGCAGATTTTTAAATACTTTGAATTTAGTTTCACTTGTAGACTAATCTTTGTCAAAGTTTTAAACTTTGACAAAGATTAAACTAAAAAATCCGTTTATTTTGTTGAATAAACGGATTTGTATTTTTTGGGCGTTTCGCCGCAAATTCACGTGAACTTGAGTCTTTTATATTTTTATTTATTTAAAAGCTTTTCCAGATATTCGACTTTTGCTTTTTCAGCTTGAACTAATTCTTTTTCAGCCTGAACCAAACGTTCGTAAAGTTCGACTACTTTATCTAATGGATTAAAACTACAAGAATTATTAGTTATAAAACTATCTGAAACAGTATCATTAAAAGTGTTGAAATAATTTATAATACTTTCTTCCGAAAAGTTTTCAATCGCTTCTATAGTAACTCCAAGTGCTTTTGCAATTTGTTCAAGTTTTTTAGTATCAATTTCCTCGCTTCCTTCAATGCTGGAAACAGTTTGTTGACTTACACCAATTGCTTCTGCAAGCATTTCTTGTTTCATTCCTTTAAGCTCTCTGATTCGGCTTATATTACGTCCGATATGTTTTGGTTTTGTTACTATGCTCATAGTTCAAAGATATTCAAAATTCTTTAGAAAAATATAGCTTTGGTAAAATACAGGTTCTTTTTGTAAGATACGATTTACAGATGAAAAATTAAACTTTTTTCATATTTGAATTTATAACTTTATATTTGTACTGTGATACTTACTAAAGCCTCTTACCTTATGGTAACGTAATTAAGTTTAAGAAATGTAAAAAGAGCCACTAAATAGTGGCTCTTTTTTATTTACTTTAAAGAAAAAAATAGTTTTAATGCTCCCCATACCCCACATCATCCATTTTCCCGCTAAAAACACGATATTGAATTATAAAATAAACAATCACCAAAAAAAGTGCAATGAAAAACCAGCTCAGACCGGCATTCAATCCGTATTCTCCGGCGGCGGTATTATAAATTGTTAAAGACGGATTTACCTTATTTGTTGACGGCAAAACATTTGGAAAAATCGAAACGGCTGTTGAGGCAAATCCTCCCACTAAAAATAAAGAAGAAAATATAAATGCGTGGCCGTCTTTTTTGAAGGAACGCACTTTGAATAAACCTAAAATTCCAACAAAAGCCATTACTGGAAAAAACCAAAGAATTGGAGTTTCGATAAAATTATGAAACGGTTCCGGCTCGATAAAATGCCAAATTTGCAACGAAATACAAACCAAAACCAATAAACCAATATTGAGTCTGAAAACTATTTCTTTTAGCTGTGGATTTAATGCCGAATTGGTTTTAAAAATAATCCAGTTCGCACCATGAATTGTTAAAGCGACAACGCTTACAATTCCCAGAAAAAGTGTGAACCAATCTATAATTCCCAATTCATTTGCCTGCGGGCTGAAAGTTGGATTCCACAAAGGCAAAAAGAAAAAATGTGGTTCCTGCGTTGAAACGCCATTTTGCACCATTCCAAGATTTACACCGCGAACAATATTTCCCAAAGCAATTCCGAAGAATAATGCCAAAAGCAAACTTGCGATTCCGAAAGCTTTGTCCCAAATGGCTTCCCACATAGGATGATGTACTTGTCCGCGCATTTCTAAACCAATGGCACGGAAAATCAAAAGCCATAAAATCATAATCAAAGGCAAATAAAATCCGCTGAAAGAAGAAGCATATAAAGTGGGAAAAGCAAAAAACAAAACACCGCCGGCAGCAATAAGCCAAACTTCATTAGCATCCCAAAACGGACCAATTGAATTGGTGATCGCTTTTTTATCTTGTTCTGTTTTACCAAAAAACAAGTGAATAATTCCTGCTCCAAAATCGTAACCGTCCAATACAATATAAACGGCCAGAATTCCCATTAAAACTACGTACCAAAAAAATTCCATACTTATATTTTTTCTGTTGAAAGTTCCACATGATGAGGTCCTTTATTGATAATTTTTCCAATCAAAAGCAAAAACAACATACCCAGTAAAAGATACAATCCTATAAAACCCAATAAGGTAAACAAGGTATTTCCGGACGAAACCGTTGGCGATGCGCCTTCGGCAGTTCGCAGTAAATTATAAACGAGCCACGGTTGTCTTCCCAATTCTGCCGTGTACCAGCCTGTTGTGTTTGCGATATACGGAAACGGCATCATGAACATCAGCGACCATAAAATCCATTTTGTCTGGTATAATTTTCCTCTAACCAATTGAAAAAGTGCCAAAACCATTAATCCAATAAAAAGCGTTCCGAGTCCGACCATAATATGGTATGCATAATACAATCCTGAAATATTTGTTGGATGCAGGTCTTCTTCAAACTGGTCTAAACCTTTGATTTCCTGATCCCAATTTCCGTAAGTCAGGAAACTCAGAATATTTGGAACTGCGATTTTATTATCGAGTTTTTTATCTTTTACATCGGGCTGACCGATTAAAACAATTTCTGAACCTCTTTTTTCGGTATGAAAAATTCCTTCCATTCCGGCAAAAGTTACAGGTTGGTATTTTACCACGTTTTTAGCCAGTAAATCTCCCGTTGGAACTGCGACAATTATGCTCGAAATCAGTCCGAAGATTACGCCTGTTTTAAGAAATAATCTTCCAAAAGAAACATTCTTCTGACTCAAAATATAAAAAGCACCAATTCCGGCCACAACAAACGAACTTGTCACCAAAGAGGCCGCCTGATTGTGCAAATAAGAAGGCCATAACCACGGATTTGAAAATAAAGCTTTGAAATTCGTCAGCACAAACTTTCCGTTTTGGAGAATTTCATAACCCACAGGATTCTGCATCCACGAATGTGTTGCTATAATGAGATAACCACTGGCCCAGGAACCAATCATGATTAGTAATCCGGTGACAAAATGCCATTTATGTCCGAGAAGTTTTTCTCCAAATAAAAATATCCCAAGAAAAGAGGATTCTAAGAAAAACGAAAACATGCCTTCCATCGCTAATGTCTGACCGATAATTCCACCGGTTAATTCAGAGAATTTTGCCCAGTTCGTCCCAAACTGAAACTCCATCGGGATTCCGGTTACTACGCCCATTGCAAAATTCAGGGCAAAGATTTTCATCCAGAAATGTGTGGCGTGATTGTATTGTTCGTCTTTGGTTTTGAGGTATTTCCACTTAAAATAAACAATGATCAGCGAAAGACCCATTGTAAGTTGCGGAAAAAGATAGTGAAAGGTAATTGTGAAGGCGAATTGCATTCGGTCATAAAAAAGCATTTCTTCCATAGTGGTATTTTATTTATGAAGTCCCACAAATTTACCCATTAAAACCCGAAATTCCTGCCTTTAAAAAAAGTTTATCGGCTGATATTTGTTAAACTTTTCAACAATTTAAAAAGTATAAATTACACTTATGCTTTACGGCAACTTTGTCAAAGTTTGAAACTTTGACAAAGTTTTCAATTCTAAAAATTAATCATTTTTTCAAAATTCCTTTTTCTACGCTTTCGTTTATTAAACCTTCTGCGTAATTCCATAACGTTTTGGAACCTTCTTTTATAACGCTCTTTTTCTCGTACACTTTATCATATTTTACATCAAATTCTTTCCATGTTCCGCCGTTGTTTGATGTGTTTTGCAATAATGGTTCTAATCTGTCCATCGACTTTGCGAATTTTGCCTCGTTTGTTTCTCCGGCTTCAAATTCTTCCCAAATGGCAATCATTTCTTCTGCCTGTTTTTTCGGAAGTAAACCAAAAATACGTTCGGCCGCCAATCGTTCTTCGTCAGTATTCGAATGATTTTTTTGTGAATCATAGATAAAAACATCTCCTGCGTCGATTTCTACAATGTCATGTATCAGAACCATTTTTACAACTTTCAAAACATCAATTGGCTCATTTGAATGTTCTGCCAAAACAATCGCCATCAACGCCAAGTGCCAGCTGTGTTCTGCATCATTTTCGTTTCGGTCGCTATTAAATAACTTCGTTTTTCGCTGAATGTATTTTAATTTATCAATCTCTTTTATAAAAGCAATTTGATTCAATAAATCTTCTGTGTTCATGTTAATGATTTTTGTAGAGTTGTAAAATTACGCAGATTTTTCACCATATAAGTGATACAAATTCATTTTACCTGATGCATATTACACGAAGCCTTAAATTTGTACTTGTATTTTAATATAATGGAGATTAAGTGGCACCTTAAATTTACTTATATCACTTATATGGTTAAATTTCATTTTTTACACAAAAATCAAATTTGTGTAACATTAGTCACCCTATTTAATAAAAAAGTAGGTTACCTTTGTGTTCCCATATTTTTAGAATATTTATCATGAAAATAGAACAAATCTACACCGGATGCCTAGCGCAAGGTGCTTATTATATTACTTCGAATGGCGAAGCGGCAATTATAGATCCGCTTAGAGAAATTCAGCCTTATCTGGATCGTTTAGAACGCGATCAGGTAAAATTGAAATATATTTTTGAAACCCATTTTCACGCTGATTTCGTTTCAGGTCATATCGATTTGAGTAAGGAAACTCAGGCGCCAATTGTCTACGGACCCAATGCTGCCTGTGAATTTGACTGCATTTCTGCAAAAGACGGACAGGAATTTAAAATTGGAAATATTACCATTAAAGCGTTGCATACTCCGGGACATACCATGGAAAGCACGACTTATTTACTAATTGATGCAAACGGAAAAGATCACGCGATTTTCTCTGGTGATACTTTATTTATTGGTGATGTTGGGCGTCCTGATTTGGCTCAAAAAGCGGCGGGAATGACTCAGGATCAATTGGCTGGCATTTTATTTCATTCTTTAAGAGATAAAATTATGACGCTTGCAGATGATGTAATTGTTTATCCAGCGCATGGTGCGGGAAGTGCCTGTGGAAAAAACATGAGCAAAGAAACAGTCTCAACTATCGGGAATCAAAAAGCAAATAATTATGCTTTGCGTGCGAATATGACGGAAGCTGAATTTATTGCTGAAGTTACTGATGGTTTATTGCCTCCTCCAGCCTATTTCAGCATGAATGTGGCCATGAACAAAGGCGGTTACGAAAGTTTCGAATCGGTTTTGCATAACGGAATGAAAGCTATTGCTGTAAAAGATTTTGAGGCTGTTGCCGAAGAAACCGGAGCATTGATTTTAGATACCCGAAAAAGCGGCGACTTTTATAAAGGATTTATTCCGCAATCTATAAATATCGGAATCAACGGAGATTTTGCACCGTGGGTTGGAACCTTAGTTGCCGATGTAAAACAACCTATTGTATTAGTTACAGAAGCTGGTCTTGAAGAAGAAACCGTAACGCGTTTAAGCCGTGTCGGTTTTGACTCTATTATCGGGCATCTTGAAGGTGGTTTTGAAGCCTGGGAAAAAGCTGGTTTTGAAGTTGATACGGTAAACCGAATTTCAGCAGAGCAATTTGCATCTGAATTCAAAATCGAAGAAGATAAAATAATCGATATTCGTAAAGAAACAGAATACGAAGCAGAACATATTGAAGATGCTTACAGCAAACCTTTGGCTTATATTAATGACTGGGTAAAAGATATTGACCCAAATGAGCATTTTTATTTGCATTGCGCTGGCGGATATCGCAGTATGATTGCGGCTTCTATTTTACAAGCGCGTGGTTTTAGAAATTTTACCGAAATTGACGGTGGTTTTGGAGCAATTGCAAAAACAAATATCCCAAAATCTGATTTCGTTTGCCAGACTAAAGTTTTAAAATAAATAAGTAACAAAGGTACAGAGGTACAAAGCGACAAAGGTTTGAGCCTTTGAACCTTTGAACCTTTGCCTCTTAGCACCTAAAAAAAAATGAACCTACTAGAAATTATAAAAGAACCTTGGCCTTGGTATGTTGCAGGTCCGTTGATTGGGTTGACTGTTCCTGTTTTGTTGATTATTGGAAATAAATCTTTCGGGATTAGTTCGTCATTGCGACATATTTGTGCGATGTGTATTCCGGCGAACATTTCGTTTTTTAAATACGACTGGAAAAAAGAAAGCTGGAATTTATTCTTTGTTTTTGGAATTTTCCTTGGCGGAATAATTGCCGCTTATTTTCTGGCAAATCCAAATCCGGTTGAAATAACGCCACAGCTTTCAGCGCAATTGGCTACTTACGGCATCACGGATCATTCGGGATTATTGCCAAAAGAATTATTTTCGTGGGAAAGTTTATTGACGCTTCGTGGATTTATCATGATTGTTGTTGGAGGATTTCTTGTTGGTTTTGGAACCCGTTATGCGGGCGGATGTACCAGCGGACATGCGATTATGGGAATTTCAAATTTGCAATGGCCTTCATTGGTAGCAACAATCTGTTTTATGATTGGCGGTTTTATTATGGCTAATTTGATTCTGCCTTATATTCTTTCGCTTTAAGATATTCTTTCACTTAAAATTTCAAAAATGAACAATTTAGAAAATAAAAATACAGATACAGAAGGAATTAACGGAAGTCAATTGAAAGATTCAGCATTTTCAAATCTAAAATATTTAGTTGTTGGAATCTTCTTTGGAATCGTATTTGTTAAAGCCGAAATCATCAGTTGGTTTCGTATTCAGGAAATGTTTCAGTTGCAATCTTTCTTTATGTATGGCGTAATTGGAAGCGCTGTTGTGGTTGGAATAATTTCTGTTCAAATTATTAAAAGATTCAATATCAAAACCATTCAGGGCGAGAAAATCGAAATTCAGCCGAAAGTTTTCAGTAAAGGACAAATTTACGGCGGATTACTTTTTGGTTTTGGATGGGCAATTACAGGCGCTTGTCCCGGACCTCTTTTTGCTCAAATTGGAACCGGGGTTACCGTAATTGTGGTAACTTTAATAAGTGCTATTTTTGGAACCTGGGTTTATGGTTTGATAAAAGACAAATTGCCTCATTAAGATTTCTTCTTGATTTACTATTATATCAAACCCGACAGGTTTTTAAAACCTGTCGGGTTTGTCGTATTGTGTAGCTCGCGTGAGGGATAGAAGCTAACTGCCGAAGCAGTGCGGATAGCCCGACAGCATGCCGATAAGAGGGCGTATATGCGCAAAGTATTTTTGCCCTCTTATCGGAATGGTGGCACGCCCTGCTCTTAAAATTATATATTTCTTTTTAAAATGTAATTATTTTCTCCAGAGTTATTTCTTTTTGTTTTGCTTTCGTTAAGTTTGTTTTAAATAAAGCCCACCAAATCCCCAAAATACCATATGAAGCATTCAGAACAATTGTTGACATTAAAAAATACTGAAAAGTGGGACGTTATTGTAATTGGTGGTGGTGCGAGCGGCCTGGGAACTGCGCTCGATGCCGCAAGCAGAGGCTACAAAACAATATTGATCGAAGCTGTTGATTTTGCAAAAGGAACTTCGAGCCGAAGTACGAAATTGATACATGGCGGCGTGCGTTATTTAGAACAGGGAGACATACATTTGGTTAGAGAAGCCTTGAAAGAAAGAGGTTTAATCGCGAAAAATGCAGGTCACTTAGTCAAAAACCAGTCTTTTGTGATTCCGAATTACAATTGGTGGGGCGGCTCTTTTTACACGATTGGATTAAAAATTTATGATTTACTGGCTGGGAGTTTAAGTTTGGGAAGTTCCAACTATATTTCGAAGAAAAAAACAATCGAAATGCTTCCTAACGTACAAGAAAGCGGCTTAGCAAGTGGCGTTATTTATCATGACGGTCAATTTGATGATTCTCGTCTGGCTATAAATATTGCTCAGACAGCAGTAGAAAACGGGGCTTGCCTTCTAAATTACACGAAAGTTGTAAACTTATTAAAAGACGACAACAATCAGGTTATAGGTGTTGAGGTTTTAGATCAGGAAACCGGAAATCGATATGAATTAAAAGGATCTGCTATAATAAATGCTACGGGGGTTTTTACAAATGCAATAATGAAACTAAACGATACGGTTTATAAAAAATATATCGTTCCGAGTCAGGGGATTCACCTTGTATTTGATAAATCTTTTTTGCCTGGGGATCACGCTTTGATGATTCCGAAAACAAGTGACGGACGAGTTTTATTTGCTGTGCCGTGGCATAACCGAATTGTTATAGGCACAACAGATACTTTGATCAAAAAACAAAGTTTAGAACCTATTGCTTTAGAGAGCGAAATTGAATTTGTACTGCAAACTGCGCAACGTTACCTGGCAAAGAAACCTACGAGAGCCGATGTTTTATCTGTTTTTGCTGGTTTACGTCCTCTGGCTGCTCCTGAAGAAGAAGGAAAAAGTACGAAAGAAGTTTCGAGAAGTCATAAAATCATAGTTTCGGAAACAGGCTTGATTACTATCACAGGAGGAAAATGGACAACTTATAGAAAAATTGCTGAAGATATTATAAACAAGGCGATCCAAACAGGAAAGCTTCCAAAAAAAGAATGTGTTACGGAACAACTTTCTATTCATGGAAATAAAACTACGACTACTTTAGACAGAGAAAATCATCTTTATATTTATGGATCGGATATTCCGAAAATAATCGAACTGCAGCAAAACCATCCTGAATTAAGAGAAAAAGTACATCCGGATCATGAGTTTACTATGGCAGAAGTGGTTTGGGCTATTCGCCATGAAATGGCAAGAACTGTAGACGATATTCTGGCAAGACGCGTTCGATTGTTGTTTTTAGATGCCAGAGCTGCAATTCAGTCTTCAGAAAAAGTAGCACGATTACTGGCGAAGGAATTGGGTCATGATGAGGAATGGGGCCGTAAAGAGGTTCTGAATTTTAAAGAAATTTCTAAAGGATTTCTTTTGGCTGAATTTCAATAAACCTTTCTTACTACTAAAAAGGTTTGCTCCTACCTGCCATGACTTCCTTAAACAATCATTAAATACTAATAATCAATATTTTAATTCAAAATTTTTATAGTATTTTTACACTAATTATATAGACTTTGTCAAGTTATAATTTCATGTAAGTATTATTAACAAAAAATTAACATGACACTTGTATATACAACTATTAAAAGTTATACATTTGTATATACAAATTATACACTTACGACTATGACAATTGAAGAGGTTATAAAAAGTACAGTTAAGATGGATAATGCGAAAAAAGTTATCCTGAATATCATGTACACACAGAACGTGATTCAGGATCATTTTAACGAGTTGATAAAACCGTATGATTTATCCGGAGAGCAATATAATGTGTTGCGTATATTAAGAGGACAAAAAGGCAAACCTGCTAATATGTGCGTCATTCAGGAACGTATGTTGGCGAAAACCAGTAATACTACAAGATTAGTTGATAAACTATTATTGAAGGATTTTGTGACCAGAAAAGTCTGTGAAGGAAACCGACGCAAAATAGAGGTTTTGATTACGCAAAAAGGACTGGACGTTCTAAAAGAATTAGATCCAAAAGTAGATGAACATGAGCGTAGATTTGCAGAGAATATAAGCCCTGAAGAATTAGAATTATTAAATCAGTTATTAGAAAAATACCGAACCCAAGAAAATTAATATTATGAGTACATTATTAGAAAATCTAAACTGGAGATATGCAACAAAAAAGTTTGATGCAACAAAAAAAATATCTGCAGCCGATTTAAATACTTTAAAAGAAGCGGTTAGATTAAGTGCTTCTTCTTACGGTTTACAGCCTTATAAAGTTGTTATCGTAGAAAATCCGGAAATCAGAGCGCAGTTAAAAGCTGCAGCTTACGGACAAACTCAAATTACTGATGCTTCTCAGCTTTTTATTTTTGCAAACGACTTAAACGCCGGAGCAGAATCTGTAGGTGCTTACATCAAAAACATTAGTGAAACAAGAGGTGTTCCTGTTGAAGCTTTAGGCGGATTTGCAGACATGATGAATAATGTGATCTCAAATTTATCGCAAGAGGCTAAAAATATCTGGACAGCAAAACAAACTTATATCGCTTTGGGAACTTTATTAAGTGCTGCGTCTGAATTGAAAATTGATGCAACGCCAATGGAAGGTTTTAATGCGGCTGCTTTTAATGAAATCTTAGGTTTCGATAAATTAGGCTTAAATGCTTCAGTTATTGCTACTGTTGGTTACAGACATGATGAGGACGAAGCTCAACATCACAAAAAAGTTAGAAAATCTCACGAAGAATTATTTATCACTATATAATTATTATTAATCCAAAATCAATTTTACAACATGAAAAATTTAAAAACAATTGCAATAGCATTATTCGTAGCAGCGGCTAGTATTTCAGTAAATGCTCAAACTAAAAAAATCGACGTAAAAGCAAGTACTATCAAATGGGTAGGTAAAAAAGTAACTGGAGAGCACTCTGGAACTGTAAACTTTAAAGACGGAGCTTTAGTATTTAAAGGAAAAAAATTAACTGGTGGATCTTTCACTGTTGATATGACTTCATTAACTGCTACAGATTTAACTGGAGAATACCAAGGAAAATTGAATGGTCACTTAAAAGCTGATGATTTCTTTGGAACTGACAAATATCCAACTGCAAAATTAGTTTTCAAAACTATCGGAGCTAAAGCAACTGACGTTTATACTGTAACTGCTGATTTAACTATCAAAGGAATCACTAAACCTGTAACTTTTGACATCACTGTAGCTGGAAACACTGCTACTACAGCATTTAAAGTTGACAGAACTAAATATGATATCAAATACAACTCTGGTAACTTCTTCGAAAACTTAGGAGACAAAACTATCAATGACGATTTCGAATTGACTGTAGCTTTAAAATTCTAATATTTTAAACTTACTGTTTCAAAATTTAGAAAACCCCAAAAGTTTAGGCTTTTGGGGTTTCTTTTTTTTAATTTTATTTAATTCTTTTTATGCTTTGTGGATTTTGACGGGTATCAAATACATCTAGAATCTCAACTGAGTTTTTTTCGAAATTTAACCAGTAAATAATTTTATAATTTTTGAAAATTAAATAACGAATTTCTTTTGGATTGCTAATTAAAAGACCTTCTTTTTGTCCGATTACTGGATGTTCTTTTAATTTAAGTGTCTCTTTTGTAATCTTCAAAACAAGTTTTCTTGTGACATCTACACTTGCTTCTTTCTTATAATAATCAAAAATATTTTTTAGTTCATTTTTTGCAAAATCAGTCCAATAAATTTTCAACTCCATTTCTCAATTTCAGAAATTAATTGGTTCGAGTCTGTTAAAAGTCCATTTTTAGAATCTTCCAAAGAATCTGAAATTCTCTTTTTGAAATCAGAAATGGTCATAGGTTTTAATTCAGCATCTATTTTAGTTTCTTTCTTTAATAATTTTTCAAACTGAGAAATGGCTTTCTCGCTCTCAAGTTTTAGAAAGTCTTTAATAAAAATCACTTTTCGAGTATCTAAATCCATAACTTTTTATTTTTATCAAAGTTACAAATTATCTTGAAATGAAAATTTAATTGCAAAATAATTTCAGCTTGACTCTTAAAAGCAAGTAATTATATTTTCCTTTAAAAAAGATAACGTTCTTAACACTATAATAACCCTTTCGTAACAACGCATGATGTTTTGATTAACATACGGCTTCTAATTTTGAAGTAATAAAAAAAATCAAAAACTAGAAATCAAAATCATAGTTATGAAAACAAAAATCAGTATTGCAATTCTAAGTATTTTAAGCACTTTTTTTCTACACGCACAGCAACAACAAAGAGGAATTGTTGGCACCACAAACTGGATGAGCAACTGGACAAATTTTAAACCAGCAAATACAGAATATAACGAAGCAAGTAATATTATCGCGGGAACAATAGATAAAGACACTAAATTATTAAGACGAAATACTTATCAACTAGTTGGAATTGTATATGTTACTAATAATGCCGTGTTAACAATTGAACCGGGAACTGTAATTCGAGGCGATGATAAAACATGCGGAACTCTGGTAATTACAAACGGTTCTAAAATTATAGCCGAAGGAACAGAAACAGATCCAATTGTTTTTACTTCTAATAAAGAAAATTTAGATCGCAAACCGGGCGACTGGGGAGGAATTGTGATTTTAGGAAAAGCCCCAATAAATAGTCTTGGCGGTTTACACACATTACCTTTTGATCTTGAGCCTTTGTTAAATCACTATGGAGGACAGGATGCGGAAGACAATTCAGGGATTTTAAAATATGTGAGAATTGAATATTCAGGAAGAAAATTAAGTGCTTTAAAAGAACTTAACGGACTTTCATTGGCCGGAGTGGGCCGCAAAACAGTTTTAAATAATATTCAAATTAGCTTTTCAAACGATGATTCATTCGAATGTTATGGCGGAGAATTGAATATGAGCAACTTAATCTCCTACAGAACTACCGATGATGATTTTGATTTTACACAGGGAGCTCAAATAAATATCAGCAATAGTATTGCAATTCGTCATCCGTTTTCATCAGATATTTCAGGTTCAAGATGTTTCGAAGTTGATTCGTATGATAAAATTGAAAATACAGACATAAAAAGATTGACAAAAATAAACGCCACTAACATTACATTGGTTAATCTGGAAGAAAATAATCAGGGATTGGTTCGTGAAGCTATTCATATAAAAGAAAACACTTTCTTTAATTTAACAAATAGCATTGTTTCCGGATTTATGCCTTTTACATTGTTAGAAGGAAATATTGGAAATGGGGAAGTTAATTTAGCCAAAATCACTTTTAAAAATCTGGTTGTAAACAATTGTAATGGCGGCATTATAAGTGAATCCAGCAGTAATAATACAGATCTTCAAAGTTATTACAGCAATCCCCAATATGATATAGATTTTACGAAGATCAAAAACAGTGATTTGTTTACAATGCCAAATATAAAAGGAAATCCTGATTTTAGAATAAACCAAAATAACACAATTGCTATTGGAAATTAAAATTTAAAATAATCTGATTTTCTGAAATTTAACAAATTTTCAGATTTAGAAAAGTTTTTTTTGAGGTTTTATGTATTCTAATTCAAATTACATTTATATATTTGTGACATCAAAATAAGATATGAAAACAATAATGAACAATACTTGGTGGTGGAAGAATTTACGTCAAACGTCGTGAACTAAGCTTCCTATGGTATTTTCAAAACTATAAATATAAAAGGCTTGTCATCACGACAAGCCTTTTTTTTTGGCCGAAACTAAAGTGAAAAAATATTAAAATTAAAAAAACAACCTACATTGAAACCTTTTATACTCAACACACACTACAAACAAATTCTGGCAGATACAATCACGCCGGTTAGTATTTATTTTAAAATCAGAGATAAATTTCCAAATAGTTTATTATTGGAAAGTAGCGACTATCATGGAAATGATAATAGTTTCTCGTACATCTGCTGCAATCCGATTGCTACGATTAAAATCGAAAACGAAACAATCTCAAAAACGTTTCCAGACGGAACTTCGGAACAAAATAAAATTGACGCTTCGACTAATATTCCGGAAGTAATTCAGGAATTTTCAAGTCAGTTTCAATCAGAGAAAAATGATTTTAAATTTATCAACAACGGGCTTTTTGGCTATATTTCTTATGATGCTGTTCGTTATTTTGAGAAAGTTTCGATTGCTAAAAAAGACAATGCAACTTCAATTCCGGATGTATTTTATGCTGTTTACCAAAATATTATTGCGATAAATCACTTTAAAAATGAAGCTTATATTTTCTGCCATAGTGTCGACGGAAGAAATAACATTTCAGAAATCGAACAATTATTACAATCCAGAAATATTGCTTCTTATAAATTCACCAAAGAAGGCGAAGGTTTCTCTAATTTAACCGATGACGAATTCAAACATAATGTGGCTTTGGCTAAGAAGCATTGTTTTAGGGGCGACGTTTTTCAATTAGTGCTTTCACGTCGTTTTACACAAGGTTTTAAAGGGGACGAATTTAATGTTTACAGAGCTTTAAGAAGCATAAATCCATCTCCGTATTTGTTCTTTTTTGATTATGGAGATTTCAAAATATTTGGGTCTTCGCCCGAAGCACAAATTATCGTAAAAAACAGAAAAGCCGAAATTCACCCAATCGCCGGAACTTTCAAAAGAACCGGAAATGACGAACGCGACGCCCTTTTAGCCAAAGAACTTTCTGAAGATAAAAAAGAAAACAGCGAACACGTAATGCTTGTTGACTTAGCCAGAAATGATTTAAGCCGAAATGGTCACGATGTAAACGTAGAAAAATACAGAGAAGTTCAGTTTTTCTCTCATGTCATTCACCTGGTTTCAAAAGTTACGGGACATTTACATGAAAAAGCAACGACAATGCAGGTTGTGGCAGATACTTTTCCGGCAGGAACTTTAAGCGGCGCTCCGAAACACAGAGCGATGCAATTGATTGAAGATTACGAAAAAACAAATCGTAATTTCTACGGAGGCGCAATTGGTTTCATGGATTTTAATGGAAACTTTAATCACGCCATTATGATCCGAACTTTCCTGAGTAAAAATCATCAATTACACTGTCAGGCCGGAGCCGGAATTGTAGCAAGTTCAGATGAAGAAAGCGAAATGCAGGAAGTTTACAACAAATTAAGAGCTTTGAATACAGCGCTGGAAATGGCGGAGAAGATTTAGTATTCAGTCTCAGTATACGGTTCGCACAAGGTTCAAACTCCGGGCAATATTTAGAAAACAAATATAAACATAGCGAACGGTTTCAACCGTTTGGACAAAGATTCTTAAAAACCTGAAATAAAATAAAAACCACAAAATCATGAAAAAAGCAATTTCAATTTTAGTTTTAATCATTACTATGACAGCTTGTAATTCAGAAAAAAAGCGAAATCCAATTGAAGGAACCTGGCGTCTGATATCAGCAGAAACGACAGAGAAAGATTCCACTTTTTCGACTTTCAATCCAAAAACAAAAATGATTAAAATTATAAATGATACACATTTTGCTTTTTTCAATCATGATTTGAATCATGGTAAAGATTCAACAAATGCAGTCTTCTTTGGCGGAGGTGGAAAATATACTTTGAAGGATAGTATCTATAGCGAGAATCTGGAATATTTTAATAATCGTCAATGGGAAAATGGCAAATTTGAATTTGTGATAAAAATTAAAAACGACACTTTAACTCAAAAAGGAATAGAAAAAGTAGAAAAATTAGGAATCGATCGTGTTATCACTGAGAAGTACGTTCGAGAAAAATAAAAAAATTAGTAGCCAGTCTCAGTTTACAGTCTCAGTTTACAAACTTAGTAACTCAGAACCTTAGCAACTTAGAAACTCAAAAAAATGAAAAAAATATTAGTTATAGACAATTACGATAGTTTCACTTATAATTTAGTACACTATCTGGAAGATTTAAACTGCGAAGTAACCGTTTACAGAAACGACGAGTTTGAAATTGACGAAATCGCAACTTTTGATAAAATATTACTTTCTCCGGGACCTGGAATTCCGGATGAAGCGGGATTATTAAAAGCAGTAATTCAGAAATATGCACCAACAAAAAGTATTCTTGGCGTTTGTTTAGGACAACAAGCGATTGGGGAAGTTTTTGGCGGAACACTTTCGAATCTGGATAAAGTGTATCACGGTGTTGCAACAAACGTAAAAACTGTAGTGTCAGATGAAATTCTGTTCGAAGGTTTAGGAAATGAATTTGAAGTGGGAAGATATCATTCATGGGTGGTTGACGCGAATTTACCTGATGTTTTAGAAGCAACCTCAATAGACGAAAACGGACAAATTATGTCACTAAGACACAAAACTTTTGACGTAAGAGGCGTTCAGTTTCACCCGGAAAGTGTTTTGACTCCAAAAGGGAAATTGATTTTAGAGAATTGGATTAAGAGTTAGCATTTAGTCGCAGTTTACAGTCTCAGTAATCAGTCTGAAAAAACTCAGAATCTTAGTATCTCAGAACCTTAGCAACTTAAAAAAAAATGAAAACTATATTAAACAAATTAATCAATCACGAGGTGCTTTCTAAACAAGAAGCAAAAGATGTTTTGATTAATATCTCAAGCGGAAGTTATAATCCAAGTCAGATTTCGGCATTTTTGACCGTATTTATGATGCGAAGTATTACGATTGATGAGCTTTCGGGATTTCGTGAAGCTTTATTAGAATTGTGTGTTCGCGTTGATTTATCTGCATATAATACAATCGATTTATGTGGAACAGGTGGTGACGGAAAAGATACTTTCAATATCTCCACTTTAGCATCCTTTATATCAGCCGGAGCCGGAATTAAAGTAGCAAAACACGGAAATTACGGCGTTTCATCGATTTCAGGATCAAGCAACGTGATGGAAAAAATGGGAATAAAATTCAGTAATGATGCTGATTTTTTAGAAAAATGTATTGATAAAGCGGGAATTTGTGTTCTACACGCTCCCTTATTTCACCCGGCAATGAAAAATGTTGGACCAATCAGAAAAGAATTAGCGGTAAAAACGTTCTTTAATATGCTGGGACCAATGGTAAATCCGTCGTTTCCACAAAATCAATTAGTTGGTGTTTTCAATCTTGAATTAGCCAGAATGTACGCTTATTTATATCAAAATACTGATATCAATTTCACGATTTTACATTCGCTTGACGGATATGATGAAATCTCCTTAACAGGTCCAACCAAAACGATCACGTCGCACATGGAAGGAATGTTAAATCCATCAGATTTTGGAGTTAGACTTTTGTCTCAAACTGAAATCGAAGGTGGAAAAACCATCGAAGAATCAGCTGATATGTTTATCAATATCATTTCAGGAAAAGGAACCGAAGCACAGAACAATGTAGTTTTAGCAAATGCCGCAATGGCAATCGCAACAGTTACAAAATGTTCACCACTCGAAGGATTTGAATTAGCAAAAGAAAGCCTATTCTCTGGAAAAGGATTAAAAGCATTACAGACATTACAAGAGTTAAGTAAGTAAAAAACAAACACAAATTTCACGAATTTGCACTAAATAAATTTGCGCCTTTGTGACTTTGTGGTAAAATAACAGCCATGAATATTTTAGATAAAATAATATTTGATAAACAAAGAGAAGTCGTTCTTAAAAAATCGATTATTCCGGTTTCGCAATTGGAAAGTTCTGTATTTTTTGAAAGAGAAACAATTTCTTTAAGTCAAAAACTTAGAACAAGTTCAACCGGAATTATTGCAGAACACAAACGCCGTTCTCCTTCAAAATCAGTAATCAATCACAGTTTTACGGTTGAAGAAGTCGTAAAAGGTTACGAAAATGCAGGCGCTTGCGGAATCTCTGTTTTAACGGATGGAAAATATTTTGGCGGTTCTCTGGACGATTTACTTTTAGCGAGAGCAAGCGTAAATATTCCGCTTTTGCGAAAAGAATTTATTGTTGAAGAATACCAAATTCTGGAAGCCAAAGCTTTTGGAGCCGATTTGATTTTACTGATTGCTGCGGTTTTAACACGTGAAGAAATTAAATCTTTATCTGAATTTGCGAAAAAATTAGGTTTAGAAGTTTTATTGGAAGTTCACAATCAGGAAGAACTTGAAAAATCGATTATGCCAAGTTTAGACATGATTGGTGTTAATAACAGAAACCTAAAAACGTTTGAAGTAAGTCTGGATTTCAGCAAAGAATTAGCTTCTCAAATTCCAAATGATTTCGTAAAAGTTTCAGAAAGCGGAATCTCATCTATAGAAGCCATTTCAGAATTAAGACCTTATGGTTACAGCGGTTTCTTAATTGGAGAAAACTTCATGAAAACCGACAACGCAGGAAAAGCAGCTAAAGATTTTATTGACAAACTAAATCTATAAAAAAGTTGCCACGAATTTCATGAATTAGCACAAATTAAATTAGTGGAAATTAGTGTAATTCGTGGCAAACAAAAACAAAAAAACTTTGTGTCTTAGCGCCTTCGTGGCAAAAAACAAAACAACAATGAAACTCAAAATATGCGGTATGAAATATCCCGAAAACATTCTCGAAGTAGGCGCACTCCTACCCGATTATATGGGATTTATTTTCTGGGAGAAATCCGCGAGATATTTTAACGGAACAATTCCGGAACTTATCAAAACAATAAAAAAAGTCGGTGTTTTTGTCAATCAAAGTCAGGAAGAAATTCTGGATAAAGTAACAAAATACAATCTGCAAGCAGTTCAATTACACGGAAATGAATCGGTTGAATTTTTATCAGAACTAAAAAAACAATTGCCAAAGAAAATCGAAATCATCAAAGTATTTTCGGCCGATGAAAATTTTGATTTTGAAATTATAAAGCCTTTCGAAGAAGTTTGCGATTATTTTATGTTTGACACAAAAGGAAAATTACCCGGCGGAAACGGAACCACTTTTGACTGGACAATATTAAAAAAATACAATTTAAAGAAACCATTCTTTTTGAGTGGCGGAATTGGAATAAATGAATTAAAAGCCATAGAAGAAATTTCAAAAACAAATCTTCCTATTTATGCCGTCGATATAAATAGTAAATTTGAAATCGAACCAGGCTTAAAAAACAAAAATCTATTTAGCAATTTCAAACGAAAATTTGATGTTGCCAACTTTTAAAATTGGAAATAAAATGAATTTTAACGTTAACGAAAAAGGATATTACGGAGAATTTGGAGGAGCTTACATTCCGGAAATGTTATATCCAAATGTAGAAGAATTACGCCAGAATTATTTAAAAATAACAAGCGAACCAGATTTTAAGGCTGAATTCGATCAATTGCTAAAAGATTATGTTGGACGCCCAAGTCCGCTTTATTTTGCGAATCGTTTATCTGAAAAATACAATACAAAAGTTTATCTGAAAAGAGAAGATTTAAACCATACCGGAGCGCATAAAGTCAACAATACAATTGGACAAATTTTGGTTGCAAAACGTTTGGGCAAAAAAAGAATTATTGCTGAAACCGGCGCAGGTCAGCATGGCGTTGCTACTGCAACAGTTTGTGCTTTAATGGGAATGGAATGTATCGTATATATGGGCGAAATTGACATTGCACGCCAGGCACCAAACGTGGCTCGTATGAAAATGTTGGGCGCTGAGGTTCGTCCGGCACTTTCGGGTTCAAGAACTCTGAAAGATGCTACAAACGAAGCGATTAGAGACTGGATTAACAATCCGGTTGACACACATTATATCATTGGATCTGCAATTGGACCGCATCCTTATCCGGATATGGTGACGCGTTTTCAAAGTGTAATTTCCGAAGAAATAAAATGGCAGTTGAAAGAAAAAGAAGGGCGTGAAAATCCTGATTATGTGGTCGCTTGTATTGGTGGCGGAAGTAATGCCGCAGGAACCTATTATCATTTTCTGCACGAACCGGAAGTTGGAATTATAGCCGTTGAAGCAGCCGGAAAAGGTGTCGATAGCGGTCATAGCGCAGCAACGAGCAAATTAGGAAAAGTGGGCGTTATTCACGGTTGCAAAACCCTTTTAATGCAAACTACTGACGGGCAAATTACGGAGCCTTATTCTATTTCTGCAGGATTAGATTATCCGGGAGTTGGTCCAATGCACGCACATTTAGCACAAACTGGTCGTGGCGAATTTTTCTCTGTAACCGATGATGATGCCATGAATGCAGGTTTGCAGCTTACGAAGTTAGAAGGAATTATTCCGGCGATTGAAAGCGCGCATGCTTTTGCTGTTTTAGATCAAAAGAAATTTAAACTTACAGATATTGTGGTTATAAGCCTTTCCGGTCGTGGCGACAAAGATTTAGACAATTATATTGATTATTTTAAATTGTAATAAAAATCGTAATTTGGGCCTTCACAATTTCTAACGCATCAAATAACGAGAAAAACAGAACTATGGAACAATTATTTTCCTACGGAACATTACGGTCAAAACAAATTCAAATGCAGGTTTTTAATCGATTATTAACCGGAACTGCAGATCAGATTTTGGGCTATAAATTGAAAAGTCTGCAGATAGAAGAAGAATTTGGAATGGCAGATTATGTTGTAGCAGTACCAAGCGAAATTCATTCTGATATTATTCATGGTGTGGTTTTCAATATTACTGAGGCAGAATTAGCCAAAGTAGACATCTTCGAATCGAACGCCTATAAAAGAGTTCAAGTGAAATTGAAGTCCGGAATAGTTGCCTGGATTTATATAGAAAATTAATAAAAACAGAAATGATTCTAGCCGCGGCACAAACTAAACCATCAAGAGGAAATATCGACGCTAATTTATCAGATCATTATCGGCTTATAGAATTGGCGGTGGAAAATGAAGCACAATTAATTGCATTTCCTGAATTGTCGATTACAGGTTATGAAAGAGAAGATGCTCAAAAACTGGCTTTCAAAAAAGACGATTCAAGATTGGATCATTTGAAGAAATTGGCTGTCGAAAATAACATTATAATTATTGCCGGCGCTCCCATTCAAATTGGTTCTGAATTATTTATAGGTGAATTTGTGATTTCTCCGGATAACTCGATTTCAATTTATACGAAGCAATTTTTGCATGAAGGCGAAGATGCGTTTTTTCAATCTTCATTCGATTATAATCCGATGATTACTATTGAAGACAAAAAGATTTCTTTTGCTATTTGTGCCGATATTGATAATCCGCTGCATCCGGAAAATGCATTTAAAAAAGAGACTGACATTTATATTGCGAGTATTTTCTTTTCACCAAATGGAATTCCGAATGCTTACAGAGATTTACAAGGTTATGCCCAAAAACACAAAATGAATGTTTTGATGTCTAATTTCAGCGGAGAATCCTGGGGCTATCCTTCTGGCGGAAAAAGTGCTTTTTGGAATAATAATGGAGAACTTGTCGGGCAAATGAATGATTCTGATGCAGGATTATTATTGGTCGCAAATCAAAATAATAATTGGACAAGTAAAGTTTTGAAGATTTAAAAAATAATGCCACAGATTGCACAGATTAAAAAGATTTTTTTTCACGCAGATTTGGCAGATTAGAGCAGATTTAAAATAATGCCACGGATTGCACCGATTAAAAGATTTTTTTCCGCACATTTAATTAGAAAATCTGTGTAAATCTGCTTAAATCAATTTAAATCTGCGTGAAATAATTTGAACCATTAGTAGCTGCGGTAAAAAAATAACTTAATAAATACCTACAAGGTTTGATCCCGAAGCTTCGGGACTTGCAGGAGAAAAACATAAAAGAAATGAACAGAATAACTCAAAAATTACAAGAAGATAAAAAGATACTTTCTATTTATTTTTCTGCCGGATATCCTAATTTAAATGATACGGTTCAGATTATTCAGGATTTAGAAAAAAATGGTGTTGATTTAATCGAAATTGGTTTGCCTTTTAGCGATCCTTTGGCAGACGGACCAACAATTCAGGCAAGTTCTACGACGGCGCTTTATAACGGAATGACAACTCAAATTCTTTTTGATCAGCTGAAAAACATCCGCGAAAGCGTAAAAATTCCGTTGATTATTATGGGATATTTTAATCCGATGTTACAATACGGAGTGGAAGAATTTTGTAAAAAATGTGCTGAAATTGGTATCGACGGATTAATTATTCCGGATTTACCGGTTGATGTTTACGCCGATGAATACAAAGCTATTTTTGAAAAATACGGATTAATTAACGTGTTTCTGATTACGCCACAAACTTCTGACGAGCGTATTCGTTTTATCGACAGCGTTTCAAACGGATTTATCTATATGGTAAGTTCTGCAAGCGTTACAGGATCTCAATCTGGTTTTGGAAATGTTCAGGAAGATTATTTTGAAAGAATCGCAAACATGAATTTAAAAAATCCACAGATTATCGGTTTCGGAATTTCAAATAAAGAGACTTTTAAGCAGGCGACAAAATTTGCAAAAGGTGCGATTATTGGAAGTGCTTTTATTAAACATTTGAGTGAAAGTGGTTCTGGAAAAATTAGCGGATTTGTTGGGGAGATTAGGTAATTTATTTTGTTATTAAAAAATATCACATAATTTGTCATTTCGACAAAGGACTATAGCTGAATTGAAATCTTAGGATATTAATTCAGCTTTTTTTTATTCAAAAAACACTACACCGTTTTCTGTTAATATTTTGTTAAACAAAAATTAAACAAGCGTTTAATTTAAACACTTGTTTAATTTTGTATCCGATTAGAAACAATACCATGTCAAACATCGAATTAAACGATAAAAAAATTCAGATTCTGGAAGTGGCTGAAAAGCTTTTTTCGGATAAAGGATTTGAGGGTACATCAATACGGGATATCTCAAAACATGCCAAAATAAATATTGCCATGGTTTCGTATTATTTTGGTTCAAAAGAAAGATTACTGGAAGCTTTAATTCTTTACAAAACTTCTGATTTAAAATTACAGCTCGAAAATTTATTACAGGAAAATATTGAACCTCTTGAAAAGGTCAATAAACTAGTTGAAATTTACATTACCCGAATTAGTTGTAACAAAGGGATTTTCAGAGTTTTACATTTTGAACTTAATTCTCAGAAAAGAGAAAAAAGTATGATCGCTTTTACAGAATTAAAAAAAGGAAACTTAAAATCTGTTGAAAGCATTATTACTCAGGGTCAGGCCAAAGGGGTTTTTAGAAAAGATATTATCATTCCGCTTATCACTCCTACGATCATCGGAACTTTTTTTCACTTTCATATGAATAAACCTTTTTTTGAGGAACTTCTTAACTTAAATACAGAAACGTTATATAACGATTACATTAAAAACAGTCTTACAAAGCACATTCAACAAACTATAAAAGCTCTACTTGTTTATGAAAATTAATCAATTAATGCTCTTTGGTATTTTCTTTATCGGAATTTCATCAATAGAAGCACAAGAAAAAACAAGTTTAACCTTAGACGAAGCCGTTAAAATGGCTTGGGAAAAAAGTAACGAAGTTACGCTTGCCAACACTAAGGTAAACTCAAAAAAATATGAATTGCAAACGGTTAAAAACAACCAATATCCAGATTTAAAAATCTCAGGACAATATCAGCGCCTGACTAAAGCTTCGATAGAGATGCCAAATCAGGGAGAAAGCGCTTCTTTAGCCTCTCCGGATCGTGCAATGATTGGAATGGCAAATTTAAGTTTACCACTTTTTGCAGGATTTAAGATCCAGAGTAGTATTGACGCTTACGAAAGTTTATATGAAGCGGAAACGGTTACTGCTCTTAAAACAAAAGAAGATGTTGCTTTAAGGGTAATTACCTATTACACTGCTTTATACAAAGCACAAAAAACATTGGATGTCTTAAATGAGAATCAAAAAAGCGCGAAACAACGTGTTACTGATTTCACAGAATTAGAGAAAAACGGAATTATTCCGAGAAATGACTTATTGAAATCGCAGTTATTAGTTTCAAAAACACAATTATCTATCGATGAAGCTAATAATAATATCAATAACATTAATTTTTATTTAACGACATTACTTAAATTAGATCCATCAGTAAAAATTCAGGTTAATGAAGATGATTTTTTCAGCTTAAAAACAACCAATGCACCAACATCTGATGCTTTGGCTCTTGAGAACAGAAAAGATTTAGAGGCTATTCGCTTACAGCAAAAAGCTTCTGAGGCAAATGTTAAAATAGCAAAAGCCGGATATTATCCAACAATTTCATTGCTTGGCGGTTATACTGCATTAGATCTTAAAGATATTGTAACTGTAAAATATGCTATGAATTTTGGTTTAGGTTTATCTTATGATTTATCAGGAATTCTGAAAAACAGTGCACATGTAAAAGAAGCTGAAAGCAGAGCACTTGAGGTAAAAAATACGGAAGCAATTATGACAGACCGCATTAAAGTTGAGGTTCAAAAATCTATTGAAGATTATGACTTAGCTATTAATCAAAGTGTGGTTTATGATGAAGCGCTTCAACAGGCTGCAGAAAATTACAGACTGGTAAAAGATAAATTTGATAACGGTTTATCTGACACCAACGATTTAGTTGAAGCCGATGTTGAGCAATTAAGTGCCAAAATTAATACCGCTGTTTCAAAAGCAACTATTATTCAAAAATATTACGAATTACTTTCAGTATCAGGACAATTATCACAATCATTCAATCTTTCTAAAATATAATCGATAGCTCTCATGGAAAAGAAAAAAACAAATACTAAATTCATCATTATACTAACCGTTTTGGTTTTAGTGGGCGGAACTTACGGAATAACAAAATACATGCACTCATTAGCTCACGAGGAAACAGATGATGCTCAAATCGAGAAAAAAATGAATCCAATTATCCCGAGAGTATCAGGATATATCAGCAAAGTTTACGTAAAAGATAATGATTTTGTAAAAAAAGGAGATACTTTATTTACTATCGATAAAAGAGATTACCAATTGAAGATTGATGAAGCAAATGCTGCTTTATTAGGTGCTGAAGGTCAATACGAAGCTGCAAAAGCAGATATTGGAAGTGCTTACGCAAGTATCTCAGTTTCTGATGCCCAAATGAGATCTGCAGGTGGTTCTATCGAAAGTGCAAAAATTAGATTGAGACAACTTACAAATGATTTCAATCGTTACAATAATTTGTATAAAACGCATACCATTACGAAACAACAATTTGAACAGGCTCAAACAGCAAAAGACGAAGCTGAAAATCAAGTTAGAGTTTTAGAACAACAACAAAGAGCAAGTTCTTTCCAGAAATCGGTTATTCAATCGAAATCAAAAGTTTCTGATAAACAAACTGAAGTTGCTTCAGCAAACATTAAAAAAGCAAAAACAATGCTTGATGTTGCGCATTTAAATCTTAGTTATACTGTGGTAACAGCAGCAATTGATGGTCAGGTTTCTAAAGTAGATATTCAGCCGGGACAATTGGTTCAACCGGGGCAATCTTTATTTTATATCATCAACAATAATGAAGCATGGGTTGTAGCTAATTTTAAAGAAACACAATTAAACAAAATGGTTGTAGGTCAAAAAGTAAGTTTAAAAGTTGATGCTTATCCTAACTATGAATTCAAAGGTACTTTAACTTCATTTTCTCCGGCTACAGGATCTCGTTTTTCATTATTACCTCCTGATAACGCTACAGGTAACTTCGTAAAAACAATTCAGAGATTACCGGTAAAAATTAGTTTAGATGAATCAAATGATCCAGAGAAAGTAAAATTATTACGTCCGGGAATGAATGTTGACGTAGACGTACATTTAAAATAAAATATGGCAGCAGCAGTACAAGCAGACGACGATTTAGTAGAATACGGTTACAGACGTGTCATAATCACGATTACAGCAGTACTTTGTGCGTTGCTTGAAATCGTTGATACGACCATCGTAAACGTAGCGCTAACAGACATGCGAGGCAGCCTTGGTGCTACTTTGACAGATGTGGCGTGGGTAATTACAGCATACGCAATTGCGAATGTTATTGTAATACCGATGACGAGCTGGCTATCGCAGCAATTTGGAAGACGTAATTATTTTGTGGCTTCTATCATCATATTTACAGTCTGCTCCTTTTTGTGTGGTAATGCCAGTAATATTTGGGAATTGGTTGCTTTCCGGTTCGTACAAGGTATGGGTGGTGGAGCATTACTTGTAACAGCCCAAACCATTATTACCGAAAGTTATCCGGTTGCAAAACGAGGAATGGCACAGGCTATTTACGGAATGGGAGTTATTGTTGGTCCAACCTTAGGTCCGCCTTTGGGAGGTTATTTAGTAGATAATTATTCATGGCCTTATATCTTTTACATTAATATTCCTTTGGGAATTATTGCTACAATTTTGGCGCTTACTTTCGTAAGAAGTCCAAAATATGGAGAAAAACTTAAAGCAAATCAGGTTGACTGGTGGGGAATTATATTGTTGGCTTCTTTCATTGGATCTCTACAATTTGTATTAGAACACGGACAACAAGACGACTGGTTCAACGATTCATTAATCGTGACTTTAAGTGTTGTTACAGTTCTTGGATTAATTCTATTCATCTGGAGAGAGCTAACATACAAACATCCAATTGTAAATTTGAGTGTTCTAAAAGATGGAAATTTAAGAATTGGAACCATAATGTGTTTTATTCTTGGTTTCGGATTATACGGTTCAACTTTAATCATTCCGATTTATACGCAGTCTATTTTAGGATGGACAGCAACTGATGCCGGAATGTTATTGATTCCCGGTTCGATTACCACAGCGATCATGATGCCATTTGTTGGTAATATGATTCAAAAAGGTGTTCCGCAAGGTTATATGGTGGGAGTTGGATTTTTAGTTTTCTTCTTCTTTACTTTTATGATGCAGACTCGTATGACGCCTGATACCGGTGTCGAGCATATGTATTGGCCTTTGATATTAAGAGGAATTGGTTTAGGATTACTTTTCGTTCCTATTACAACACTTTCGCTTTCTACTTTAAAAGGAAAACAAATTGGTGAAGGAGCGGCTTTTACCGGAATGATGCGTCAATTAGGAGGTTCATTTGGTATTGCAATTATCACCACTTTTATTACCCGATTTAGCCAGGAACACAGAGTAAATTTATTGAACAATTTAGATCCTGCAAAATATGATGTACAACAACGTATTGCCGGAATGCAAAGAGCTTTTATGGCTAAAGGTTACAGTGCCGATGTTGCCCTTAAAAAAACATATCAGGCTCTTGAATATTCAGTAATGAAACAAAGTACAGTAATGTCATACATGGATATTTTCATGTATTTAGGAATAATGTTTTTATGTTGTATACCTATTATCCTTTTCATCAAAAAAGGAAAGAACAAGATTAATCCTGCTGATGCAATGCATTAATAATAATTGATTTATAATTTATAATACGAAAAAGCCGGGCTAGTAATTTAACCCGGCTTTTTTATTTGTGAATTTTGAAATTATCTATTGATTTTATACGGGATTAAAATAAATCCCTGCCTATAATATTTCTCTAATTTGAAGGGATTAAAATCCCTACCTACAATATGGCCCGAGTCTCCGACTCTCTATCAACTTAGCCCCGAAACCTAGGAATAGCAACTTATATCCTTAGCAGCTTTCAAAAAAAACCTTTGAACCTTTGTTACTTTGAACCTTTTTTCCTCAAAAATTATCTTGTAAAAACCAAATGATTTTCTTTAGAAAGATTGGCATCAAAACCATATCCGTCATAATTGAAACCTTTTAAGTCGTCAATCGTTTCTGCATTTGTATCGATGATATAACGCACCATCATCCCTCTCGCCTTTTTAGCAAAGAAACTGATCATTTTTAGTTTTCCGTCTTTATAATCTTTAAAATCCGGAGTGATTACAGGAACTTTTAAAGCTTTTATATCAACAGCCGAAAAATATTCATTACTGGCCAAATTCACAAACAATTCACCTTTCTTCAATTCTTTATTTAAAGCTTTTGTCACGGTTGGTTTCCAGAATTCGTGCAGGTTGTTGTATTCGCCAACTGGTAATTTTGTTCCCATTTCCAAGCGGTACGCCTGCATTAAATCGAGTGGTTTTAAAATGCCGTAAAGTCCTGATAATATTCTTAGTTTATCCTGTAAAGCATCTAATTTCTCTAGCGGAATTGTATAAGCATCCAAACCAGTATAAACATCTCCGTCAAAAGTATAAACTGCCGGACGGGCATTTTCGGGAGAAAAAGGTGTTTTCCATTTCTGGTTTCTTTCCCAGTTTAAATCTGATAATTTTTCTGAAATCGACATTAGTTCCGATAATTCAGCCGGTTTTTTAGGTTTTAAAACTTTATGAACCTGACGCGCTTCTTTTAAAAAAGCTGGTTCTGTATATTTAGAAGTTGGTAATTCTTTTTCGAAATTCAAAGATTTTGCCGGCGATATAACAATTTTCATTTGTGCGTTTTTATAGAACTCAAAAATACAAATTGAATTTCTAAAAAAATATTATTGCAATTGATTTGTTTGATAATGCTATAAATCAACCGACGGGTATTTTTTTCGCCACGAATTCACGAATTTCTTATTTTATATTGATTATGATTCGTGAAATTTAGCGTGAAGTTTTTTGTTTTAATAAAATTTGATACCTGAAAATATGAATTTGTTCAAAAAAGTAAACGATAGATTGTAAAAGGCATTTTCTATGTTGTAAATTTGCAGCTATAAAATTCCAAATAACATTCAATATAAAATTGAAAGTTGTATTCTATATATAGCCACGAATCACGAATTAACTTTTTAAAATTAATTAAAAAAATTCGTGAATTCGTGGCGGAAAATTTAGACTATGACAAAAATATTATATCAACTGGAAAGTTATCAAATAATGGGAATTTTATTTGATGTTCATAGAAATTTAGGTGGAGGTTTTTCTGAAATCGTATATAAAGACGCTTTAGAATATGAATTTAAAAAAGCCAATATTCCATTTGAAAGAGAAAAAGAATATTTGGTAAATTATAAAGACATTATACTGAATCACAAATTTTATGCTGATTTTGTTTTGTTTGATAAAATTATACTTGAAATAAAATCAAGTGATTTTTTACACCCAAAGCACATTTCACAATGTCTAAATTATCTTAAAGTTTCGAAAACACATTTAGCAATTTTAGCAAACTTCAATTCTTCCTCACTTGAACACAAACGTATTATTTTATAAAAATTACTGAATTCGTGGCTATACAAACAAACTATAAAGCAGCTTTACAACATAAAATCTTCGAAATAATTTCGAAAGCATCTCAGGAACTAAACGTTGACAGTTATGTTATTGGCGGATTTGTTCGGGATTTGCTTTTAAACAGAGGTTCTAAAAAAGACATTGATGTTGTTGCGGTTGGCAGTGGTATCGAATTGGCTTTGAAAGTTTCTGAACTGCTTCCAAAAAAACCAAAAGTTCAGGTTTTTAAAACTTATGGAACAGCAATGCTTCGTTTTGAAGATACTGATATTGAATTTGTTGGTGCCCGAAAAGAATCCTATAATTTTGACAGCAGAAATCCTATCGTAGAAAACGGAACGCTGGAAGATGATCAAAATCGTCGTGATTTTACCATTAATGCTTTAGCTTTATCGTTAAACGAAAAAACATTTGGAAATCTTTCTGATCCTTTTAACGGATTGGCAGATTTGGAGAATAAAACCATTAAAACACCTTTAGATCCAAGTATTACTTATTCTGATGATCCTTTGCGAATGTTGCGTGCGATTCGTTTTGCCAATCAGCTGGGTTTCGAAATCGAGAAAAATTCTCTTGATGCCATCACAAAAAATGCGGAAAGAATCAAAATTATTTCAGGCGAAAGAATTGTTGATGAATTAAACAAAATTCTTTCGACAGATAAACCTTCCATCGGGTTTTTACTTTTATACCAAACCGGACTTTTAGATATTATATTGCCTGAATTAACAGCGTTGAATCAGGTGGAAGAAATTGAAGGTCATACACATAAAAACAATTTTTATCACACTCTTGAAGTTGTCGATAATATTTGCCCAAATACAGATGATGTATGGTTGCGCTGGTCAGCTTTATTGCATGATATTGGAAAAGCGCCAACAAAACGTTTCAATAAAAAACAAGGATGGACTTTTCACGGTCATGAATTTTTGGGTGGTAAAATGGCCAAGAAAATATTCGAGCGTTTACACATGCCATTGAATCACAAAATGAAATTTGTGCAAAAAATGGTTATTATGAGTTCACGTCCAATTGTTTTGGCACAAGATATTGTGACAGACAGCGCCGTTCGCCGTTTGGTTTTTGATGCGGGTGAAGATGTTGAGGATTTAATGACTTTGTGCGAAGCTGATATTACAACTAAGAACCCTGCAAAATTTAAAAAATATCACAAGAATTTTGATATCGTTCGCAAGAAAATTGTTGAAGTAGAAGAACGCGATCATGTTCGTAATTTTCAACCGCCAATTTCCGGTGAACAAATTATGGAAATGTTCGATTTGAAACCTGGTCGCGAGATTGGAGTTTTGAAAGAAGCTGTAAAAGAAGCTATTCTGGAAGGCGATATTCCGAATGAATATCAGGCTGCTTATGATTTTATTATTAAAAGAGCTGAAAAATTAGGTTTAAAAAAAGTATAAGAATAAGTACTATAAAATGAAAAAAGAGAATAAATCAGTAATCATTTGGTTACTATCGGGTTGTGTTTTATTGTTTTTAATGGTGGTTGTTGGCGGTATTACCCGCTTAACCAATTCAGGTTTATCAATGACGGACTGGCATTTGGTAACCGATACTTTTCCGCCTTTGACGGATGCAAAATGGAATGAGGCTTTCGAGCAATACAAGAAATTTCCTGAATATCAAAAAATTAATATTCACAATGATTTTCAATTAGCTGATTATAAATTCATCTATTTCTGGGAATGGTTTCACCGTTTCATCGGTCGAATTATCGGATTGGTTTTCTTTGTTCCTTTTGTGTATTTCTTAATCAGAAAAAAACTGGATCGTGAAACCATAAAAAAATGCATCGTTCTTTTGGCAATGGGAGCTTTTCAGGGATTTTTAGGTTGGTTTATGGTTCGCAGCGGATTAATTGATAATCCGGATGTTAGCCATTTCAGACTTTCATTGCACTTAACTTTTGCTTTTATCACTTTTGCTTATACTTTATGGGTGGCGTTGGATTTAATTTATCCGGAAAGAACAATTACAAAAGTAATTCCGCTTCGCAATATTGCGCGATTTGCATTAGTGGCGTTATTAATCCAGATTATTTATGGTGGTTTTGTTGCCGGATTAAATGCCGGATTAATTCACAATCACTGGCCTTTAATGAGTGACGGACAATTTATACATGATTCGGTTTTTATCGAACAATCTACTTTAGTTAAAAATTTAATTGAAGGAAAAAGCGGTGTTCAGTTTGTACATAGAACTTTTGCATACGTTGTTGTGGCTTTTATTCTGTTTTTATATTACAAAAGCACTAAATTTTCGCTTAACAGCACTCAAAATAACGGAATCAAAACATTAGTTGTTTTTGTTTTCATTCAGTTTTTATTGGGTGTTTTTACATTACTATACAGCGTTCCGTTAGCTTTAGGACTGATTCACCAAATTATGGCATTTTTCCTTTTAAGCGCTATGACTTTTACTTTACATAGATTGAGCAAATAATAAAAACGTTTAAAAATAAAAAAATCCTTCGCTGAAGGATTTTTTTATTTTTAAACAGGCCTAAATCGTATTGAACCTAAACCGGATTAAAATCCGCCCTACAAAATAAATCGAGCCGGTAGCTCTTTAATTTTAGATTGAATTCCGTAGGAATGGTTTATATTGTAGAGCTGGATTTTAATCCAGTTCGTATATATCATTTTTTTACCCCAACCAATTTTTAAAATCCTGAACCTTTTCACGGCTTACAATAACCTCATCTTCTTTATAAGTTGGTAAAATAACTTTAAGTCGGGAATTGGTGTAAACCTGAATTTCTTTAATTGCAGGAAGCGGAACAATAAATTTTCTGCTTACGCGAAAGAAGTCCTTCATGTCTAATTCCTGCTCCAAAATCTCCAACGTCGAATCGATTAGATAATTTCTATTGTCGAAAGTATGAATATAAGTTCCTTTGTTTTCACTAAAAAAACATTCGATTTCATCTGTTGTAATCACCTTTAAATGCTGACCAATTTTAACGGTAAATCGCTTCTTGAAATTCTTCTCAAAAGGATTTGACAACATTTGGCGTATTTGCTCAAAGTCTAACTGAAGGTTTTTGGGTTCCGATTCTATTTTAGGCAAACGTGCTTTGAATTTAGTAACCGCAACATCCAGATCATCTTCGTCAATAGGTTTTAAAAGATAATCAATGCTGTTGAGTTTAAAGGCTTTTAAAGCATATTCATCATAAGCCGTTGTAAAAATAATGGCGCTTTTAATCTCTATTTTATCAAAAATTTCAAACGATAAACCATCTGACAATTGGATATCCAGAAAAATCAAATCTGGATGTTCATTATTAGAAAACCAATTTACTGATTCTTCTACAGAATGCAGCATGGTTTCTACAGCAATATTTAATTTTTCCAGTTTTCGCTGTAATAATCGGGCAGCGGGTTTTTCGTCTTCTATTATTAATGTTGTCATTTTACAAAGCTAATTTGAAAAAGTAAATCTACAATTATTCCCATTTATTATTGGCAGCTTCCTTATTCATGTATTCCTGAATTTTTCTTTGTTCCCAATCAGCACTAAAAAAAACATCTCTGCCAAAAACAGATAATCCATGAGCCAATAAACCTATTCCCCAAAACAAAGCGGTAGAATATGTTTGCCAATCTAATAATCCGCTGTCCAGGATTCCTTTTGAGAAAAAGTTCCCGTTTACGCTGGCAACAATTATCAGGATGTTTACTATGATATAAATTCGTAAATGCGAATAAAACCCTTGTATTCTTTTTACTTTTTTGTACGCCGCATTAAAGCGTTCATCTGATGAAAATTCTTGTGAATATTCTTCGTACATACGTCTTCTAAATCTTCCCATTATATGTAAAATTAAATTATTTCCATTTGTTGTTGTTCTCTTTTTCTTTTTCCATGAATTCCTGGATTTTTCTTCTTTCCCAGTCTTTTCCTAAAACCGGAAATACTTCAAAAACCTTTAATCCGTGAAAAAGCACACCTATTCCCCACCACATTAGCGGCCAGTAAAACCATAAATGATCTGGTGTTGTATATAAATTAATGAAAATTAAAATCACATTTACACCAATGAAAGACGTAAGGTTTGCGTAAAATCCTTTTATGCTTTCTACTTTCTTTTTTGCAAGATAGTATTTATCTTCTTCGCTAAAATTCATTTCCATGATTACTCCCAATTTTGTTTTTTTTCTTTTTCTAAAATTTCTTCAACTCTTTTTTGAGCTCGATAATAACGTTCTTCTCCTATAAATTGCTTTTCCATACTTAGACCCATTTCTGTTTTTGCTGTCTTTTTTCAAGAATACTTTTCAGTTTACGTTCCTCCCATTCTTTCCCAAAAATTGTATAGGAAACAACTAAATCAATCGCAGAAAATAAAAACACCGAAGTCCAGATTATCAGTACAACATAATTTAGATATTTGACTGGATAAAAATCAAAATGGACTCCAAAAAATTCTTTTAAAATAAAAACCGTTACTGCCGAAAAGTATATAAGAGCATGAATGCAAAATGATTTTAGTTTAACGATCCTTTTGTTAAAGATTTGCTGAAACTCAAATTTTTCCCTGTCAAAATTGCAATTCGTTTCCATGACTATTTCCAGGTTTGTTTATTATTTTCTTTTTCCAAAATCTCCCTTATTTTTCGTTCTTCCCAATTTGAGCTGTAACCAAAAACTTTAAAAGCATGCATTACTACGCCAAATCCCCAGCCTAAAGCCGAAAACCAAAACCAATGAAAACCAGGCGAAAATTTCAAATTAATAAAAACTAAAAACGGAATTATACAACAATAAGAAAGTACGTTTCCGTAAAAACCTTTTAATTCCTCTACTCTTTTTTTAGCTCTGAAATAGGCTTTATTTTCATCATTATAATCTACACTTGCATCCATAACTGTAATTTGTTTGGTCAAAATTGGAATTTTAACCGTGAATGTTTCCTTGTTTTGTTCTATCAAAACTTTTCTGTTTGTAATAATTCCGTAGCGGTCTACAATGTTCTGCAAACCAACCCCTTGCCTGTCCTGCAAAACTTCTTTCTTTTGAAAATCATTCTGAATAGCCAGATAATCTCCATCAACAAAAATTCTGATATGCAAGGGTTTCTGTTCGCTTACCACATTGTGTTTTACCGTATTTTCGAGCAAAAGCTGCAACGATAGCGGAACCACTTTTGCATCCGGATGAATGTCTGTCTTTGGTAATTCGTAAAACAAACTATTCTCGAAACGCATTTTCAGCAGATTCATATAGGTTTTTGCAAACGACAATTCATCTTCAACAGAAACCAATTCTTTGTCTTTTTGTTCTAAAACGTAGCGGTAAACTTTAGATAAAGAAGTCGTAAATCGTTGTGCATTATCCGGATTTTCTTCGATCAAAGAACTTAATACATTTAAACTATTAAAAAGAAAATGCGGATCTATCTGATTTTTTAAACTTTCGAATTTCGCATTTGCCGTTCCAGCAATAATCTTTTGCTGTGTTATCTCAAACTTTGATGCTTGTTTCCATTTCACCATGAAGCTTCTCGCCTGCATAAAAGTCGAAACTCCCAGCGATAAAATGATATAAAAAAGATGCACCCAAAGCATTCTTTCGCCAAAAAACTCCTGCACGGTCATGTCCTGCAGGACCATAAAAATATAGTAATTTATTCCTAAGATTACAGGAACGGTATACAAAACAGTAACCAATATCCCGTAATAAACTCTCAGGTTTGTCTGCTCAAGCCAATCCCATTTTTTATCTAAAAAAACATTTATAAATGCATTACCAAAGCCCAATCCGAAAGAATAAAGACAGCTTATAAAAAAAGTAATAAGAACGTTTTTAACATTTAAATCTTCTCCTAAAAAGGCGCAAAATATAATGGTAAAGACCATAGAAATCTTGAAAGAAACAAGTGTTCCACTTTTAAAATCTCTATAACTTACATTTTTATTATCTTTCATTTATGAGTTGCTTAATTATTATTTTTTACAAGATTTTTGCGTTTCCAAAGCTCTTTCTAATCCCCATTTTGGAGAAAAAGGAGTTGCTGGTTTAAAAGTACCAAAAAGTTCAATTGCTTTATCAACCTGAGCACATAACGGTTTTGTATCAACACCTGTCCATTTTGCTCCACCTAACTGATAATCAGCTTCACCAAAAACAATTCTTGGATTATTTGGGTCGATCGCTTTTCCTTTTGCGTAAGCTTCCATTACTTTAGCAGAATATTTCATTCCGTTTGTCATTGGATCTGCAACTACCCAAGCCGTATAAATCAAAGCTTGCATCGCATATAATTCGGCATTGTTTTGATCTTTAATCAATTCGACATCTAATGCGTCTTGTGCTTTTGTCAATAACAAATCAATTTTAGTTTTATCTTTTTCAGTAAAAGCAGTTGTAGTATTGATTAGAGAAACATAATAATTTGGCAGATAACTTGTTTTTTCAGCAGCAGCAATTCTTTCAAACATTGCCGAAGCTTCTGCATTTTTTCCTTCTTTCCAAAGTCCGAAGGCTTTTCCCATTCCTTGTTCAAATTGTGTTTGTGCAGAGCTTATAACTACTACAAATAATGCGATTAAAGTGATGATTTTTTTCATTTTAAAGTAATTTAATGGTTGTTTATTTTTTGTTGGTTACTATTTATAATACAATTTTAATTTTTGAATTTTTATCTATAACAAATTTAGCATCTTTATAGGAAGGTGGTCCCATAAATCCTTTAGCATTGTTTGAAGCAGCATAATCTTCAGAAGGTATTCCCATCATATTTTTATCCAGCTGTCCGTTGTTGTTTTCATCGTGATAGGTTGAAATTGCATATTCTCCTGTCGGAAGATTGTCAAATGTCACCGTGGCTTCATTATTTTTAATTTTAGAAGCAAGGCTTTTATATGCCGTTTTAAGAAATGTACCTTCTGAATTGTACAAACCTACTTTTACGATTCCTGTGTTGTTTTTCAATCCTGAAACAGAAACGGTTAGTTTTACATTTTGAGCAGACATTAAGCTGCAGATAAACATCATTGTTATTGTGATAATTTTGGTCATGGGTTGATTTTTTTTTAAAGTTACTAAGGTTCTGAGTTGCTAAGTTTCTAAGTTTTTTTTCTTAGTGTCTTAGGATCTTAGCAACTTAGTGGCTAATTAATTGATGATTAAAACTCTGTTTGTTAATTTATAATTCAAAAGTACTTTGGTTTTTATTCTTTTAAAATTAAATAATACTCAGTTGTTGATTTTGGTTACTGAATTGTTTCTTTTGAGGTTCAAAGGTTCAGAGCAACAAAGGTTCAAAGGTTTTTCTTTTGATCTTCTATAGAAACCTCTGTCCCTTTGCACCTTTGCCACTTTGCACCTTAAAGATTTTTTAACTGATTCTCATTTTTATTATCACTGATTGTCCAGAAGAAACCAACGAAGAAAAATCTGTCTGCGGTTGGAGTTACGGCTTGTCTGTTATAAACTCCGTTTGCGTCCGGCAATTTTGCGTAATCATATCCAAAAACGTTTTGTGACCCTAATACATTTGAAACGGAGAAATACAGGATTTTTTGTGTGGTTAATAAATACGCCCAGTTAAAACTCAAACTATTGTATGATTTTGTTTTTCCGTTCATGAATTGCGTCTGGTTTGGATCATTATACGGACGTCCTGAACTGTAGCTATTTGTAAAACCAATTTGTGATTTCCAGTCTGTAATAAAATATTTTGTTACAATTGATAAACTATGATTGGCTACAAAACTTGGCGTTGCCATAGTTGGAAAATTCTTGTATTGTCTTTCAGAATCGATATAAGAATAAGAAATCCAATATTCTAAGTTTTTGTACAAATTGCTGTCTCTCCAAAATAAATCCAATCCTTTTGCATATCCTGAACCGTTATTATTGAAAACCGAATTGTAAGCAATATCTCTTGTGTCATACTGAACTAAATTGCTGTAATCTTTATAATAAGCTTCGGCTCTAAAAGTTTGTCCCGGTCTTGTAAATTGATAGTTTAAGATATAATGCTGTGCTTTTTCACTTTCAAACTGGTGGTATTTTGAATACTTGATATAGTCCACAACCGGTGTTTGAGAAAAATCTCCGTAAGCAAATGAAAACTGACTCGTTTTAGAAACTTTATAAGCAATAGAAGCTCTTGGAGCGAGGTTAGTTTCATCTAACAAACTATTATTTGAAAGTCTTGCTCCTACTTTCAATGCCAGATTTTTTGAGAATAAAATATCTCCTTCGGTATAAAAAGCAGCAATATTTGAATCGTAACCGTTTGCAACATCAATAGAAATATTATCCTTGAAATTTTCATTGAATTTGGTAATAAAATAATCTGCTCCAAAAGATAATTTAAAGTAATTCGAAATGTTTTTTCTCAATTTTAATTTCAACTGCGCTGCATTTTCATTAGTGTTTACATCATTAATATCATATTTGACTTTATTTTTACTGTAACCGTAACTAACTCCGGAAGTAATTTGCCAGCCTGTTCCAAAATCACCTTTATAAGATCCGTTAAAATAAAAGTTATTATTATTTAAGTCTGTTCTTACCGGATCAACAAAATTGACGTTTTTCTGATTTAAATCGAATTTTTCTGAATCGAAAGCAGCGTATAATTTAAAAATTCCTCTTTCAAAATGATAACGATATACTGCTTCACCACCCAAAGACTGATACGGATTATTCCAGTCAACATTTTGAGGAATCACAGCCTGATAAGGTGCTAAATTGATATAATTGGTATTGATACTAAACGAACTTTTTTTCCACTTTTGAGTATTTCCAACTCCCAAACCTACCGTCATTAAAGCAATATCTGTTTTATTTTGATCCGGTTCATCTTGCGTATTTAAAAGTAAAACACTTGATAAAGCTTCGCCGTATTCTGCAGAATATCCACCTGTAGAAAAAGCAATTCCGCTAAATAAGAAAGGAGAAAAACGGCTTCGTGTTGGTAAATTATTGGTTGATGCACCGTAAGGCTGTGCTACGCGAAGTCCGTCAACAAAAGTCTGGGTTTCGCTGGCTTCCCCTCCACGAACAAACAAACGTCCGTCTTCACCAACAGTTTGTGTTCCCGGCAATGTTTGCAGAGCAGCAATAATATTTCCTGCGGAACCTGCAGTAGTTACGATATCCAGTGGTTTTAAAACAGAAACTCTTGCTTTGTCTCCTGATTCTAATGTTCCGGCAGTAATTACAACAGCGTCAAGAGCGTTTACATTTTCTCTTAATTTTACTGTTTGATCTTTAAAATTGGCAACATCAATTTCTGTTTTGAATGTTTCATAAAGTAAAAAACTCACAACTATAAATTGATTCCCTGTTGCCGTTGTTTCAAAAGAAAATTCACCGGTTTCAGAACTTGTTGCGCCATCGTATGTTCCGTCTATGTAAATATTTGCTCCGGGAACGGGTTTTCCTTTTTCATCAACCACTTTTCCGGAAATGGTATTTTGAGCAAAAAAAGCAGTTGTTAAAAATAAAAAGCTAATTGTAAAAAGTAATTTGGTTCTCATGGTTTTTGATTTTGATGAAGCAAATGTATTTTAACATTCGAAGGTATAAAATAATTAATCACCCAATTGTAGAATTTTGAGGATGAGTTGTAAATTAGTTATTCGTATCTTAGCTTTCACGTTTAAAAACTATTAATCATGTCAGAAAGTAAAAGAGTTTCAAATTTATATCAATCCATTTATAATGGAAATCCGTGGCTTGAAGTTACCTTAGCCGATACTTTAAAAGATGTTACCGCAGCGCAGGCTATTAAAAAAGTAAACCCTAATTTGAATACGATTTGGGAAATTGTCAACCATCTTACCCAGTGGAGAAGAAATATTTTAAGACGCGTTCAGGGCGAAATAATTACCACGCCAGATCATAATTATTTTGTACCAATTCTGGATTCATCTGAACCAGCCTGGGAACAATCGCTGCAAAGTCTTGCCAAATCTCAGGAATTATGGACGGCCTTTTTGAGTGATTTTGAGGATGCCGGTTTCGAAAAAATAGACCCAAACAACAATCATAATTTTTATGAAGATATTCATGGCATTATCCAGCATGATGTGTATCATTTGGGACAAATTGTTATTTTGAAGAAGTTGCTTTAAAAATTAAAATTAGGGGATTAAATAGGTAATTCAGATGAAAAACATTGATAAAGTACAAGGTTTACTTCCTTTAGGTTATCTTTTTCTTGTCACTTTGGGAATTGTGAAAGAAACTATATCGTATTATCAAATAGGAATAAATATTATCAGATATTCATCTATTATAGACATTTTAATAAGTCCATTAGCGGCCGTTACTTCGCATCCTGTATTTTTTATAACTGTTTTAATACTGTTTATTTTTTCCTATAACCTTCCTCAAATATTATTGAACAACGAAGATAAAAAAGGCCTTCACAAATTGTTTGGTGTAAAAGACATTACCGAAGTGAGTAAATTATTAGAAAGTGAAAAAATTGATTATTACACCACTATCTCCATAAAATTTCTTGCTAGTTTTTTAATCTCTATTTTTTTGGGATATGGATTTGCAGATGGCAGATCGATTGCCACAAAAATAAAAGGCAAAACATTACACTACAACAATACTCTAAACTTTAATGATGAAAACTCGGAACAGGTTTACATAATAGGATCAAATACGACCTATTATTTTTATGTAACAAAGGGAGAACAAACCGTAAAAATTGCACCAATTGCTTCAATAAAAAACATTGAATTGACTGAAAATAAAATGCTGAATAATTAAAGAACTGCAGTCGAAAATACAAGGACAAAATAATTACTGTATGAAAACAGAAAAAGAAAAAATGATTTCGGGAGAGTATTACAACGCTTTTGATCCGGAATTAGTAAAAGGCCGCCGAACTGCAAAAAATCTTTTGCATACCTTAAATGTAAAAGAATACCGGGTAACCAAAAAAGCAAAAGAAATTTTAAAAGAACTGATTCCTAATACCGGACAAGGTTTTTACATAGAACCTCCTTTTCATTGTGATTATGGTTATAATATTTTTTGTGGAGACAACGTTTACTTCAATGTAAATTGCGTTGTTCTGGATTGTGCTCCCGTAAATATTGGGTCAAATGTTTTTATTGCGCCCAATGTTCAAATCTATACCGCATCGCATCCGCTTGACGCCGAATTAAGAAAGTCGCTTGAAAACGCATATCCTGTTACAATTGGAGACGATTGCTGGATTGGCGGAAACTCAGTAATTTGTCCCGGTGTAACCATTGGAAAAGGTTGTGTCATTGGCGCCGGATCTGTCGTAACAAAAGATATTCCGGATAATTCTTTAGCCGTTGGAAATCCTGCAAAAGTAATTCGAAAATTAAATCAAGAAACTGAACCCAATATCTAATGCTTACTTTAAACAAAATTCATCACATCGCCATTTTATGTTCTGATTATCAAAAATCTAAAACTTTTTATACCGAGGTTTTAGGTTTAACAATCATTAGAGAAATCTATCGCGAAGAACGCCAGTCTTATAAACTGGATTTGGCTTTAAATGGTACTTATGTCGTTGAATTATTTTCATTTCCGGATCCGCCAAAACGACCTTCAAGACCAGAAGCTGTGGGCTTGCGTCATTTGGCTTTTGAAGTCATTAATCTGGATGAAACAGTTGCTTTTTTAGATTCAAAAAATATAGAATCAGAACCAATTCGAATTGATGAAACTACTAATAAACGTTTTACTTTTATTGCTGATCCGGATTTATTGCCGATTGAATTTTATGAGCGGTAACTAACACTTTTTTTTTTGCCACGAAGGCACTAAGACACAAAGTTTTTTTCTTATTTTATGCCATTATAAAAAGAAAGAATTATCTCTCAAAACAGTTTTTAACATAATATAATGAGTGTTTTTTATTAAAAACCGAATATGATTCTTTAATTTTGTGAAATCGCAAATAAAATTAATGCGATTTACAAATTTACTTCTGATGAACAAAACGGCGCAAATCAAAAAAAATCATCAATTTATTAAGTTCCGAAAATTAGTTATTGTCTCTGTTTTAATTGGCTTTTTATCGGCTTTTTTAGGAATTTCACTTAAAAAAATCACTGAATATTACGAAGAAATCTTTTTTCATGAAGTTTCTGTAAATCCGCTTTTTTACATTCTTTTTCCCGTTTTCGGATTATCTGTAATATATTTTCTGAGACAATATTTGTTTAAGAAAAAAGAAAACAAAGGAATCAAAGAAGTTTTTGAAAGCACACAATCAAATTCAAAAAACTTACCTCCTTATAAAATTCCATCGCACTTTATAAACGGATTATTAACAGTTATTTTTGGAGGTTCAACGGGAATCGAAGTTTCGACAGTTGTTGCCACTGCTACAATTGGTTCTGTAGCTCAGCAAAAAGAAAACGTATTTCGTCAATACAAAACCGAATTAATTTGTGCAGGCGTTGCGGCAGGAGTTACTGCTTTATTCAGCTCACCAATTGCCGGAATTTTATTTGCTCTTGAAGTTATTTCACGAAAAGTAACCCGTGCTTTTATCATTTCAAATGTCATTGCAGTTTCTATTGCTTTTGGTTTACTTTCTATTTTAAAAGAAGAACCTTTGTTTGCAGTTTCGATTACAACCTGGCATTTAAAAGCGATTCCATATTTTATTCTATTGGGAATTTTAGCTGGAATAAATTCTGTTTACCTGACACGCTGCGTATTATTTTTCAAATCTCAATTTGGAAAAATCGATACTCATTATTATAAAATCATTATTGGATCTGTTGTTTTGAGTGTTTCTCTTTTTATTTTTCCCCAATTATATGGAGAAGGATATCACGCTATAAAGGGAATATTTAGTTCTTCATCAGAAATTCCATTAACGCTAACTTTGGCTTTTACTTTCGTTGGAATTCTGCTTTTAAAACCTATTGTAACTTCCATAACTTTAGCTTCCGGAGGTGACGGCGGTGTTTTTGCTCCGAGTCTTTTTATCGGCGCTTTTTTAGGATTATTACTGGCTTCGATTTTAAATACATTTTTTCACGTTAATGTTATTCCGGTCAATTTTATGATTATCGGAATGGCGGCAGTTTTAAGTGCCAGTATTCACGCGCCTTTTACAGCCATATTTTTAGTTTGCGGACTAACAAATGATTACACTTTATTTTTACCGATTTTAGTAGTTTGTCTGATTTCAAAATATACTGCGAAGATGATTTACCCATTTACGGTTTATTCCTATTCGCCAGGTTTAGTAAAATAAAATATTATGCCAGAGATTTAATGATTTTAAGATTAATAATCTGCGAGAATCTTTAAATCCGTGGCAAAAAAATCTCAAAGTTTAAAACAAAATACCACATAAATGCCCACTCCAAAAATAAAAAGAAGCTATCGCAAAACACGCTACATTCTTTATAGAGAAACTTTAATCGATTTTAAAGAACACTTTTGGTCTTTCATCGGATCGTTTGTTGGAATTGGAATTCTGGCTTATGTGCAATCGATTCACTTTTCCGGAAACGATGCTGTTTATTTAATTGGTTCTTTTGGCGCATCAAGCGTTTTGGTTTACGGCATTATTCAAAGTCCGTTTTCGCAGCCCAGAAACTTAGTTGGCGGACATGTTATTTCAGCATTTATAGGCGTTACAGTTCATAAACTAGCACCGGATATTATCTGGATTGCTGCTCCCCTGGCCGTTTCATTGGCTATTATTTCAATGCAGATTACAAAAACACTTCATCCTCCCGGAGGTGCAACTGCGTTAATCGCTATTATTGGTACGGAGAAAGTAAAAGCTTTAGGCTATATGTATGTGTTTTCGCCGGTTTTAATTGGAACTTTGATTTTACTTTTAACAGCTTTGATATTTAATAATATGACTTCAGGCAGGAGTTATCCAAGTCATAGTACGTATCATAAACATTATCACAGGATTAGAAAGAGATTAACCCTTAAATAGTAATTCGATTACACTATTGTCATCCTGAGCGGAGTCGAAGGCTTATTAACCTTAAATGGGCTTCGACTCCGCTCAGCATGACAAATAAAAATCTTTTCAACAAATCGCAATTCGTGATTCGTATTTCATTTTTTATATTTTACCTTTGACTTTTCAAAAATACAAAGATTATGGTTTATAAATTTAGAGTAATTCTAGACGCCGAAGAAGACATTTTTAGAGACATTGCAATTCTTGAAGACGATACGCTTGAGGATTTACACAATGCAATCTTCAACGCTTTTGGTTTTGACGGAACTGAAGTTGCTTCATTTTATACTTGTGACGAAACCTGGAATCAGGAAGACGAAATTCCGCTTTTTGATACCGGCGACATTCCCGGCGAACAACGAACTATGAGTGATTATCCATTATCTAGTATTTTAGATAAAGAAAACACCAAAATTATCTACGTGTACGATTTCATCAGTATGTGGACTTTCTTAGTTGAATTGGCTGCTATTGAAGATCAAATCGCCGGAGCTCCATATCCTGAAACTTTATTCTCTCACGGAGAAATGCCGGACGAAGCCATCGAAAAAAACTTTGAAGCAGATATGCACGACGATATCTACGGAGAATTTGAAGACGATCTTGACGAAGACGACCTCGACATGTTCGAAGGAGACGACAGCTTTGAAGATTACGGATTTGAGGAGAATTGGAATTAGAGGAAAGGTTCAAAGGTTCAGAGTAGCAAAGGTTCAGAGGTTTCTTTAAAACCTGCAGTTTTAAAAAGTAATAAAATTCTTATTTTTGTATTTAATTTTTTTAATACATTAAATAATGAATACTTTTCGAGACCTTTTAATCTGGCAAAAATCAATGACCTTAGTGACTGAAATTTATCAGTTAACAAATTCATTTCCAAAAGAAGAAATTTATGGATTATCTTCACAAATCAGAAGATGTTCCATATCAATTCCAAGTAATATCGCTGAAGGTTACGGCAGAGATGGAAATAATGATTATTTAAGATTTTTAAATATTTCAATTTCATCATTGTTTGAGATGCAAACACAACTTGAAATCTCATTCAATTTAAAATATATCAACGAAAATCAATTTAACAAAATAAATGGAGAAAGTAGGGAAATAGAACGAATGTTAAGCGCTTTTATTCGAAAAATAAAAGACCGAAAATAACCTTTGCCACTTTGAACCTCTGAGCCTCTGAACCTAAAGAAATGATCAACTTATTCAACACCCACATCGAGACGCTTGCGATACACCGCGTAGGAAACAAGAGCAGAAACGAGGCAATTTTTTTATCGGAACAACCATTTAATTTGAATGATGAAATTGTGCCTTTGATAAAAGAATACTTTTTTAAGCCTTTTAGAGAGAAAGAAGAAAACTATTATCAGTTTGCGCATGAAGTCGATTTGGATTATAACGACATGTTTAAATATGCTACGGAAATTTTTGCTAATCCTGGTAATTTACAGGAGATTTCGAAAAAAATCACTACTCATTTATTCGAACAATCCAATCATCCGCACATTAAAAACGGAGAGGTTTATGTAACGTATTTAACGAATTTAAGTATCGATAACAATGTTGTTGACGCTATCGGAATTTTTAAAAGCGAAATACAAGCCGACTTTTTGCAGTTTGAAGAAAAAAACAGTAATCTTGAAATGATTCTGCAACAAGGTATCAATCTTAATAAGTTAGATAAAGGCTGTTTGATTTTTAATTATAAAAAAGAAGAAGGATATAAAATCCTGACTGTTGACAGTAACCGTTATGATGCGCGTTATTGGTTAGAGCACTTTTTATCTGTTGATGCTTTTGAAGATGAAAACTTTATTACCAAAAAATACTTGAAATTCTGTCAGAACTTCGCAAAAGATGTTGTTTTGCCGGCAGAAGACAAAAAAGAAGAAGTAATGTTTATGAACAGATCTGTGAATTATTTCGCTAAAAATGATCAGTTTGAAGAGCAAAATTTCCTGAACGAAGTATTAGACAATCCTGACTTAATTCCTGAATTCAAAAACTATAAAGTTGATAAAGGAGAAAAATACAGCATCGAAGATGTAACCTCATTCCCTATTGCAAACGCAGCAGTTTCTGACGCCAGAAAATCGATTAAAAATGTTATTAATCTGGATACTCATATTCAGATTAAAATGGATTTTATTAATCCTGAAAGCGCAGAAAAATTTGTTGAAAAAGGCTGGGATGAAGAAAAACAAATGTATTACTACTTAGTGTATTTCAACAAAGAAGAAAAAAGCTAAGAGTCATTCATTTTCTATTACTTACTTAAAACAAAAAACGGCAACTACATCAGTAATTGCCGTTTTTTTATTGATCAAATTTCCTTTCAACAAAATAAAAAAGCTTAAACCAGTTTAAAATTTGCTAGATTTGATAACCAAACTAAAATCAAAAATAATGGCAGATTTAAAAAAAACAGAATTAGAAGAACGTGCTTTTAAAACTGCAAAAACATTACTCGAAAAATATCCAAATCCAGAAAATCTTACGCTTGAAGAAAATTCAGGTTTAGACGATTCTTACACTGTCTTAATTACACTTTTATACACTGAAAAATTGGATGAAGAAGAACAACTGGCAATTCTTTCTGTCATAGACGAAATGAAATTACTGGACGGAAACAGATAATTCATTTTCTATTATTAAACAAAAAACGGCAACTACATTAGTAATTGCCGTTTTTTGTTTTCGCTGTTTTCTAAATTATAATATAGAAAACAATGCTTTGACGATATCATCATAAACTTGCTTGTCTCTTTCTCCGGTTCTGGCGAGAACTCTAATTCCCGAATAATTATTAAAGATAAATCGGGCTAAGACTTTCGCCTCAATAGCTTTGGAAATATGTCCGGCTTCTTGTCCTTTTTTGACTGCTTTTGTAAAAACTTCTTGCATAGTCTGGCTGTTGCTTTTTACGATTTTTGCAATCTCTTCGTCGTGCATGGCAAGTTCTACAGAAGAATTCACCATAAAACAGCCTTTCGTAAGTCGGTCTTGCAGGCTTTCTACAACTGCCTGTTTAAAAATCTCATGCAGCGTTTCTTTTACGTTTTCAGATTCTTCTAAAAGCTTGATAACTTGATCCTGCGATTGTTTTTGGTAACGCTGCAACGACTGACTAAACAACTTCTGTTTGTCTCCAAAAGTATCATACAAACTCGAACGACTTAAACCCAAATGCGTTACCAAATCCTGAGCCGAAGTGCCATTATAGCCTTTGTGCCAAAAAATTTCTATTGCTTTATCTAAAGCCTGATCTTCATTAAATTCTTTTGTTCTAGCCATGATTTCTAAAATTGAAATATTTTACAAAGATACAAAAATACGGAACAATCGTTCCCGAATTAGAGAAAAAAAATTATACTACTGCGTTTACTGTAAGTCCGCCATCAACAACAATTTCAGTTCCTGTTATGAATGAAGCATCATCTGAAGCTAAGAAACCAACTGTTTTTGCAATTTCAGAAGATTGTCCGAAACGTTTCAATAAAATTTTCTCTCCTAAAACTGCTCCAAAACCATCAACTTCTGCTTTTTCTAAACCTAATTTTCCATAAAGCGGAGTTTCAACAGGACCAGGAGAAACGGCATTTACTCTGATTTTTCTTGGTGCTAATTCTGTAGCAAAAACTTTATTCAAAGATAAAACCGCTGCTTTGCTTGAGGCATACACACTTGAATTTGGCATACCAACATGTGCGTTGATTGAAGTATTAAAAATTATAGATCCGCCATCATTCAAAATTGGCAATACTTTTTGAACTGTAAAATAAACTCCTTTTACATTCACATTCATAATGCTGTCATAATGTTCTTCTGAAGCAGATTCTACAGGAGCAAATGAAGCGATTCCGGCATTTAAGAATAAGATGTCTACTTTTCCAAATTGAGCTTTCACCTGTTCAACCAAACTGTCAATTGATTTTAAATCTGATTGGTCTGAAACGATGCCGGTTACATTCAATTCTGTTTCGGCTTTTGTCAAAGCTTCTTTGTTTCTTCCTGTAATAATTACTTTTGCACCTTTTGCAGTTAATTCAGCTGCTGCTGCATACCCTATTCCGCTATTTCCACCTGTTACTATAGCTACTTTGTTTTCTAAATTTTTCATTTTTATTTGTTTTAAATTATTGATTATTCAATTATTATGGTACAAAGATAGAATAACGGAACGATCGTTCCGTTATTATTAATGTTAATATTTAGTTAAAATTATTAATACCTTTGAAAACACTGATTTTCAGCAATTAAATTTTATGGAACTATAAATGAAATAGATAATAAATTGGTGTTGATTCTTAATATTTGCTTAATTTTGTAGCCTAAATAAAACCCACATGGATATTCATTTATATAAAGAAAGTCCTTTCCAAACTATAATCACATTTCATAAATTAATAGAGTCTTTCGAAGAAATAGCTCTTTCAGAAGTTGATTATCGTTCTAATTATGCCAAGGCAATTTTACAACAAATAGAACTGATTCCGGAATTAAGAACAGGAATTACAGAATATTCTATTATAAAAGATAATGAAGCTTTAATCAAAAATATACTGGCAGATTTATTTCCTACTGCGCTTACTAATAACGAAATAAAAGCAATTACCATTCCGTTTCAAAACGTCTCTTTTAATTATACAGAGCGCTTTAAAAAAATTTTACGCAACGCAGGTGATGAATTTTATATGGAAATTCGTGATTTTGATGATCATCAGTTCTATATCAATAACTGCTGTTTGATTTTAGGCATTTATTACAAGCAAAAAATTGACTTTAATAAACCGTTTTTTTACGATATTCCAGATGAAGACGGCGTTGAAAAACACTACCGAATTTTGTATAATGGTGATTTCATGGAAATTATTCCAACAGAAAATGCCATCCCTTTAACCCAGGATGATATTGATTTGTTGATGGACAATTATAGTGATATTGAGCTTTGGAAATCAAAATTCCCAAAAGGAAGCTGGATTTTAAAAGGCTTTGGAATTGTTTCCTTATTTGATGCAACGACCGAAAGTGCTATATCAAACTTAAAAAGTAATTTATTAAAACCTGATACAAAAACAGTTGCATCCAATGACATTATAGAGAATATCTTTAAATCTATATTTAAAGTTCCACATCTAAAAGTTGGTTTTATTATCTATAACGCAGAGGAAGAAAAATTCATCAGACCGGTAAAATTCGACAATCAGCTTCAGAGTTTTCTGCTTTCAAAAGAACAGGAAGTCGAGTGTAAAAATGCTTTTTTTGGATGTTCGTTTGAGAATTTATTAGATAAAAAAGAGCCTTTTGTGATTTCGAATGTGAAGAAATTTATTGAAGAATCTCCAAATAAAAGACTTGGTGAACATTTATTACGACAAGGAATTCAGAGCTGTGTTTTTGCGCCAGTTATAAAAGACGGTCATTTACTTGGAGTTGTCGAATTGGTTTCTGAAAATCCAAGAGATTTAAATAGTGTGAATGCTACAAAACTTGAATTGGTTTTACCGTATTTAACTGATACAATAGACCGCTACAATACAGATATGCAACATCAGATTGAAGCGATTATTCAACGTGAATATACTACGATTCACCCAAGTGTATATTGGAAATTTAAAAAAGAATCTCAAAATTATTTTCAGAATACGAATCATACCAAGGATTATATTTTCAAAGAAATTGTTTTTAAGAATGTATTCCCTTTATATGGACAAATTGACATTAAAGGTTCTTCTGAACATCGAAATGAAACGGTTAAAAGAGATTTAAAAAATCAGCTGAGTACACTTTTGGAAATTTTTGAAAATCAAAAGCCAAACAGCAATCTGGTACTTCTTGAACAACGAAAATTCGAGTTGGAATCAATGCGAGCTGAATTGGAAAATCCGCTTAAAGCAGATACGGAACAACATATTCAGAGATATATAGAAGATGAAATTCACCCTATTCTAAAAAACACAAAAGACACGGCAAAAAATCAAAAACTGGAAGAATTGTATTTTGAAAGTCTGGATGAAAAAACAGGAATGTTTTATCAGGAAAGAAAAAAGTTTGATAATGCTATGTCGATCATAAACAAAAGACTAGCATCTGTTCTGGATAGAAAACAAGTTGAGGCACAGCAAATTTATCCGCATTATTACGAGCGTTTTAAAACAGACGGTGTTGAACACAATTTATATATTGGAGCTTCAATTTCGCCAACGAAGCCTTTTGATATCATGTATTTGCACAATTTACGTTTGTGGCAATTACAAACTTTATGCGAAATGGAGTTAGAACATCATCAGCTTAAAGAATCTTTGCCTTATGAACTTGATGTTACTTCTTTGATTTTAGTGTTTAGTTCAGCTCTTTCGATCCGTTTTAGAATGGATGAAAAACGTTTTGACGTTGACGGAACTTATAATGCAAGATATGAAGTGGTGAAAAAACGTATCGATAAAGCAAATATAAAAGGAACAAAAGACAGAATTACAGAGAAAGAAAAAATTACGATTGTATATTCTCAAAACAACGAAGAAACAGAATATTTGAAATACATCAAATATTTACAGCATAAAAAAATACTGGAACCTTCTATTGAACAATTTGAAGTCGAAGATCTTCAGGGCGTTTCAGGTTTACGTGCCATTCGCGTAAAAGTGATTAACAATACAGAAAATTTGGTTTCGAAAAAAATAACGTACCAGGATTTATTAGATGAACTTAATTAAATAGTTGGGCTTTTAAGATATCCCATAGAAACATACCTTTTGAAACTTCTTTAAAGACGCTTCAATTATTTAAACTATGTTTCTATGGGTTATTTTTTTTTAAGTTAGGAATGTCAAATCGATTTAAAAGCAATTATAAATGCCATTACTGTAACGATAAGGCCAACCATAAAAAAGTTGTAGGCTATTCGCAGTAAATTATACTTTCGCTGTAATACCAATCCCAGATAATATAAATCCTTGATCATGTTTGAGTAAAGATAATCACGGTCTTTCATCATTTCATTCATTGCCCAGTCATATTCTTCCAAAGGCATTTTGTAGAAATTTCCAAAAAACAATAAATTGATCTTTTTGTTCTCTATATCTTCTCTGGTAAAAACTCCTGAAGTTACCTTTGGTCTTGTAGAAAGAATAGCAAAAATAATAGTAATCACACTGGACATCAACATAATAAATGTCGGGATTACTAAATGTGCATTTTTCGGACTGTCTAATTTTGGAATTATAGAAGAAAGTGCAATCGAAATAATAATCGCATTTACCGACAATAAAATATTCGCCTTACTATCTGCAATTCCGCTTAAACGGGTGTGATTTCCAAGTGTTACGCGAAATAAAGTATCAACGCCGCGATCCGGTTTTTCTACTTTTTCTTTCTTTTTTATTTCATCTTCCAGCGTTTTTGCCACTTTTAATTCTTGTTTGTCTATTTTTTTCTGCACCAGAATTAGATTTTTTTCTTTTAAAGGCTGCCATTTTTTCAAGGCATAATCTGTGTAAAATCGATGTTTATTCAATAAAAAATTCAGGTTTTCCTTTGTCCATTCGGCATTAGAAAATGCTGCAATTCCGGTATTTTTTAATTCTAAACGAAGTAATTCGCAGGTTGTAACATATTCTGTTCCCATAAGATGCGCATAATCAGCATCTTTAATGATTTTTTCTAAATGTGTTTTTGGCACATATTCTTTTACCGTTGCAAGAATGAGACGTGAAACAGTTGCTATAAACTCTTGAGATTTTCCTTTTTCTCTCAAAAAATCAGAAGCAATTTCTACACTTGACTCTTCGTGATTTTCATAACCTTCAATATATCCTGTGTCGTGAAACCAGGCGGCTATTAAAAGTGCTTCTTTATCATCACCACTTACATCTTCTTTTTTACATAGTTCTTTTACCGCAGAAACTACGGTTAAAGTATGGTTAAAATTATGATAAGAATATAGATTAGAAAGTTTATCTTTGAGTAAATTACTGACGAAATCTTCGGATTGTTCTATTAGATTCATGGCGAATATTTTTATATACCACTAAATTATGAAATTGTTTTTGGATAACCATTTTATTACTAAGATTAAAACTTATTCTTTAGTAATCTCTATATTATTTTTACTGTATTCGTGTGCTACACACAAGGCGCAATACGGAAAAAATGTCGGCGTAAACGAAACGGAAAACGCGACAGACACAATAAAAATTTCCCACACTTTATTTTTAGTGGGAGATGCAGGAAATGCCGATGAAGAGCAATCGCAGCAAACCTTGGAATTATTACATCAAAAATTAAAAAAAGCGAACAAAAAATCGACTTTGATATTTTTGGGTGATAATATTTATCCAAAAGGTTTTCCAAGCAATGATAATGCTTCAGAAAAAGCTTTGGCAGAAACAAAACTGACGAATCAATTAAAATTGACGAAAGGTTTTAAAGGAAAAACAATTTTTATTCCGGGAAATCACGATTGGTACAGCGGCATTAAAGGTCTGGAACTTCAGGCTGATTTTGTAACGAAATATTTAAACGATAAAAAAGCATTTCTTCCAAGAAAAAGCTGTCCTATCGAAGATGTGAAAATTGACAGTACTTCTACATTAATTACGGTTGACAGTGAATGGTTTCTCGAAGATTGGGATAATCATCCTACTATAAATGATAATTGCGACATTAAAACCAGAGAAGATTTCTTTGACCAACTGGAAAATATTCTGAACAAAAATCAGGAAAAAACAGTTGTTCTCGCCATTCATCATCCTTTGTTGAGCAACGGAACACACGGAGGTCAGTTTTCTTTGGAAAAACAATTATTCCCTTTAGAGAAAAAAATTCCGCTTCCGGTCATTGGTTCTTTGATCAATTTATTGAGAAAAACATCAGGTGCGAGTCCGCAGGATATTCAAAACAAACAATATACTATTTATGCGAAGAGAATTAAAACGCTTTTGCAAGGGCAGAAAAATGTAATTGTAGTTTCCGGGCATGATCATAATCTTCAATACATTAACAAAGAAAATATCAAGCAGATTATTAGCGGCGCAGGATCTAAATCTGAAGCGGCAAGGGCAATTGATGAAAATGATTTCTCTTACGGTGGAAATGGCTATGCAACCCTGACTTTATTTAAAAGCGGAGATGCAAAAGTGGCTTATTTTGGAAATGAAAATAAAAAGGAAAAATTACTTTTTGAACGTGAGATTATAAAAGCCAAAGAAATTAACTGGGCTGCAGGCGAATCGAATAAATTTCCCGCAACTATTACTACCTCAATTTATTCTCCAGAGATGACCGATAAAAGTTTATTTCATAAATTTTTATTCGGGCAGCATTACAGAAAATATTACAGTCTGCCGATCGAATCTAAAATTGCAACTCTAGATACTTTAAAAGGTGGTTTAAAACCTATTCGCGAAGGCGGTGGACATCAATCTGTATCTTTAAGAATGTCTGATCCAAAAGGCAGAGAATATGTACTTCGTGCGATGAAAAAAAGCGCGACCGTTTTTTTACAGTCGGTTGCTTTTAAAGATCAATATATTGTAAATGATTTTGAGAAAACATATACCGAGAATTTTCTGTTGGATTTTTACACCACTTCTCATCCTTATGCACCTTTTGTAATTGGCAATATGGCTGATCATTTGGGTATTTCACACACAAATCCTCTTCTATATTATATTCCAAAACAAAATGGATTAAAAGAGTTTAATTCGAATTTTGGAGATGAATTATATATGGTTGAAGAAAGACCTGCAGATAATCATCTGGACGGAAAAAATTTCGGAAACCCAAGCAATATTATCAGTACTGAAGATATGATGTCAAATCTTCATAAAGATGAAAAATATTCTGTTGATGAGAAAGAATACATGAAAGCACGTTTGTTTGATATGCTTATCGGTGACTGGGACAGACACAGCGATCAATGGCGTTGGGGTGAATATAAAAAAGGCGACAAAGTTATTTATAAGCCTATTCCGCGTGACCGTGATCAGGCTTTTGCCAAATACGACGGAACTTTACTTTCGATATTAATGAACATTCCGGCACTTCGCCATATGCGTACTTTCAAAAATAAAATTGATAACGTAAAATGGCTGAGCAGAGAACCTTATCCTATGGATTTGGCTTTCTTAAGAACTTCCGACGAAAAGGACTGGATTGAACAGGCGAAGTTTATTCAGGAAAATTTATCTGATGCTGATATAGATAACGCTTTTAAAAGCATGCCGAAAGAAGTTCAGGACGGAACAGTTGATGATATTAAACGAAAGCTAAAAAACAGAAAAAAAGACCTTCAAAAATATGCTTTGGAATATTCAGATGTACTGTCTAAAACAGTAATGATTGCCGGTACTGATAAAAAAGACAAATTCGTGATTAATCACAATGCGCGAAAAAGCATTGAAATTCAGGTATACCGAGTTAAAAAAGATGGTGATGAATTGGTTTACAGCAAAACAGTGAATGATGCAAAAACCAAGAATCTTTGGATTTATGGTTTAGATGATTCAGATGTTTTTGAAGTTGTTGGAAATCAGAAATCGAACATAAAAATTCGTTTAATTGGCGGTCAAAACAATGATACTTATAATATTGAAAACGGAAAAAAAGTAATTGTTTACGATTTTAAATCAAAAGAAAACACGTATAATCTGGATTCTAAAACTCAAACACAGCTTACAGATGATTATGATGTAAACTTATACAATTACGAAAAACCAAAATACAATGTAATTTCAGGGCTTCCAAACATTGGATTTAATCCTGATGATGGTGTAAAAGTGGGTATAAATCTGAACTATACGGTGAATAATTTCAAACAGAATCCGTACACGCAAAGACATGTTGTAAATGCTTTTTACTATTTTGCTACCGGCGGTTTAGAATTTAATTATGTGGCACATTTTCCGGGATTATTGGGTAAATGGGTTATTGATGTCGAATCGCTTTATACCACTCCAAATTTTGCCATGAACTATTTTGGATACGGAAATGAAACTACCTATGATGACGATCAGGTTGGAATGGATTATAATCGTGTACGTATTAGAAAATTTAATGCTTCGGCTGCCATCAGACATGTTGGGCGTTATGGAAGTGAGTTTAGTTTACAGCCAGTTTTTCAGAGAATGACTGTTGAAGATACTGAAGGCAGATATATTAACACGCCAAATATTGTAAATCCAAATGTTTTTGAGAGTCAGAATTATGGAGGTTTAAAAGCAAAATATCTTTTCAAAAATTCTGATTTTGCAGCAAAACCTACATTAGGAGTTGCATTTATGATTTCGGCAACATGGCTTACTAATTTAAATGAAAGCAAACAAAACTTTCCAACTCTTGAGAGTCTTTTAGGTTTTACACATAAAATTGATCACAACGGAAAATTAGTTTTAGCGACTCTTTTAAAAGGAAAAGCAGTTTTAAATAATAATTTTGATTTTTATCATGGTGCTGCTTTAGGCGGAGATACTGATTTGAGAGGATATAGAAACGAACGCTTTTTGGGTAGTTCTTATTTTTCTCAAAGTACTGATTTACGTTTTAGTATTGGTAAAATTCAAAAAACAATTGCTCCTTTAACTTACGGAATTTTAGGTGGTTTTGACTACGGAAGAGTTTGGCTTGACGGAGAAAATTCCCGAAAATGGCATCAGGATTACGGTGGAGGACTTTGGATTAATGCCATCAACCTTTTAACGGCCAGAATTTCCTATTTTAAATCTCCGGATGAGGTTGGAAGAGTTATTTTTGGAGCGGCATATAGTTTTTAGTAAGGTTCAAAGGGGCAAAGGCTCAAAGTTACAAAGGTTTTTTAGCCACGAATTCACGAATTATTGTAATAAAAAATTCGTGAATTCGTGGCTAACTTTTTTCTTAGCATCTTAGAAACTTAGTACCTCAGAAACTTAAAATTATTTCAGCTTGAATTCGTAGACGTTCCCTCCTACTTTGTTTGTTTTTTCGTCGGCGATCAGTAAAGTGTTGTTGTCTTTAAAAACGATGGCTTCTTTTTGAGAAAAATGGTTTAGTTTGATTTCGGTTTGTGCTCCTTTATGGAATAAATCACCTTTGAAATCCTGGAATAAAACTATTTTATCATGGCTTAAAACCACTACTTTTTTTCCGTCAGGACTAATTGTTGCGCTTGTCAGCACGCAATGATTGTAATTATCACAAGTTTTAAACTCTCCAATTTTTATTGCTTTTTGAGTTCCCGGTGCGTTTAAGATTTTGTAGATAAAAGCCGTTCCGTCAAAGTTTTTGCTTCTGTTTTTTGTGAAGAGATAAAAGTAATTTTCATGTTCAAAAAAACCTTCAACATCATAAAACATTTCCTTTTTCTTTGGAGGAAATTCTGTTTGTTCCGGATATGAGAATGAAACTTTATATTCGGCTACAGCCAAATCTTTATTCAGTTCCTTTTTGGCAACTTTATAAATGCATAAATCCTTGCGCTCATTGTCGTTATTTCCAAAATCGCCAATATAAATATTATCATTTTTATCTTTTGTAATATCTTCCCAATCTACATTTGTGGCGTTTGTGATTGTGATTGTTTTATTTAATTTTCCATCAGCATTTATTGCGTAGATTTTATTTGCATTTCCGCTGTCTTCCAGCGTATAAATCAAATTATTTTTAGGGAAATAAGTAATTCCTGAAACTTCTTTTAACTTTTTAGGAAGTGAATAAAGCGTCTTTAAATCATTATTTGATTGTTGCTGACAAGCCAATAAAGCAATTGAAATTCCAAGGAGAAAAAACTTTTTCATAGTATATATTTTTTAAACCATATAAGTCATATAAGTAAATTTAAGAAATTGTTTTTATATGAACTTCTATAACTTATATGGTGAAGAACTTTTAAATTAAATTTGTGTTTTTAAAATTACGCGTGATAAACTCGAACGCCGCGAACATAATATGCCCCATTGACCTGGCATTTTTAAATTTCATGTCATTAGTATAACGGTACAATTCCATTTTTAGCTGATTGAGATGTTCTTCTGTCGAAATGGTATCGTGACACATGATATTCAATAACTTTTTGATTCTGTTTTCGGCAGAATGAATACGTTTTGCCAAAATTGCTCTTTCTTCATCTTTATACTGAATAATAGAACGTTCTTCTAATTTGTCCTTAATGAGTTTTATCATCGGATAATTTTCCTTGAAAAACTGCGGACGATACACTTTAAAATTCCCCTCATAACATTGCTGGTCAAAGTCAATGGGGCGAATTTTATAAACTACCTGATCAAAATCGTGAATAGGTACAATTACATAATTATAAGCCCGCATATCGCCTAAAAGACGAATCATACAGCGTTCATTAAACTTCACAAATTCTTTTGCAATCTGCGATTTTTCCATTTCGGTACAATTATCCAATAAAGTATCCATAAAAACATCGCCGGGAATTCCGATAATATGCTCTTCGATCAAAGTATCTTTATAAACCAGAAAATTGATTTTATCCGGCGAAAGAATGTCTTCTAATTCCAATCCGTAAATTCTCGAAGCGTCTGCTTTTTTGATGTAGAAATGAACGTAATTATCATTGAGAATGTTTCGGACTTTTACCCGGAACGGTTTTGAATTTCCGAAAGTACAATAATCAATGGCATCGACATTTAGGAACTGAATAATCTCGCTATTTCCATCAGAATGCAGCAGTGAATAGATTTTCTTTAAATTGAGATCAATTTCATTTCTTTCAAATTCGCTATAGTAAACCCTAATCCATAAAGTATCGGTTTCGTTTTTATCGTATACATTTACAGAACCGGCAAATCGCAATAAATCATCATAGAACACAGATACTTTGGATATTCGCTCGTATCGTTCTAAATAATTTAAAAGTGATTGCGTTAAAGGATAAGATGGTTTTTTTAAGACCATTAAAGGTTCGCTCATTTTGAATATCTTTATTACAAATTTACATTAAATAAAATTTAGCGTAACAATATAGATGTTGAATCGTCATACTTAAAACTAAAACCGAAATAATTTGGAAACCATTCTTACTATTGAAAATCTTTACAAACGATACGGACGCATTCAGGCGTTAAAAAATGTATCTTTTGAAATACAAAAAGGCCGCGTTTATGGCATTTTGGGCCCTAACGGAAGTGGAAAATCTACCACTTTGGGAATTGTGCTAAATGTTGTCAACAGAACATCCGGCGATTATCGTTGGTTTGACGGAAAAATTCAGACACATGAGGCGCTTAAAAAAGTGGGAGCCATTATAGAAAGACCCAACTTTTACCCTTACATGACGGCTGAAGAAAACCTGAAATTAGTCTGTAAAATTAAAAGCATCAATTATTCCAAGATAAATGAAAAGCTTGATTTAGTAGGTTTATCGGAAAGAAAAAACAGCAAATTCAGTACTTTTTCTTTAGGAATGAAACAGCGTCTGGCCATTGCGTCGGCACTTTTAAATGATCCTGAAATTTTAATTCTGGATGAGCCAACAAACGGTTTGGATCCACAGGGAATTCATCAGATTCGTGATATTATCAAAAAAATTGCCTCTCAGGGAACTACGATTTTACTGGCTTCGCATTTGCTTGACGAAGTAGAAAAAGTATGTTCGCATGTGATTGTTTTACGAAAAGGCGAAATTTTATATTCAGGTTCTGTTGATGGAATGTCTGCAAACGAAGGTTTCTTTGAAGTTATGGCTGAAGATAATGCTGCTTTAAAATTAGTTCTGGCAGATCACCCGGCAATAGAAAGATTAACGGAAGAAGAGGGCAAAATCCTTGCTTATCTGAAATCAGATTTCTCAGCTTCAGAATTAAATTCATTTTTATTTTCTAAAAATATTACTTTGAGCCATTTAGTAAAACGCAAAAATAGTTTAGAAGCTCAATTTTTAGAATTAACAAAAACCGCCACTACTCAAAACAACTAAACCATGAACAGACTTATCTCTATAGAATTACAAAAAATCTGGAAGAACAAAGCGAGTCGAGTTCTTACCTTAACCTATTTTATTTTACTTTCATTTATTGCATTTATTGCGTCGATAAAATTTGATTTTGGCGTGGTTAAAATTCACGTAGCCGACATGGGAATTTTCAACTTTCCTTTTATCTGGCATTTTAATACTTATATTGCTGCCTGGCTTAAACTTTTCCTGGCGATTGTCATCGTCTCTATGATGGCAAATGAATATAGTTATGGCACTTTAAAACAAAATTTAATTGACGGTTTAAGCAAAAAAGAATTTATTTTATCCAAGTTTCTTACGGTAGTTCTTTTTGCACTCTGTTCGACAGTTTTTGTTTTTGTGATGAGTTTAATTTTAGGATTTAGCTTTTCATCTTATACAGAACTTGATGTTGTTTTTATGGATATGGATTATTTGCTCGCATTTTTTGTGAAGCTGACGGGATTCTTCTCTTTCTGTCTCTTTTTAGGGATTTTTGTAAAGAGATCTGCCTTTGCTTTAGGCTTTCTTTTAGTCTGGAGTATTTTGGAAGGTATCCTTAAAGGTCTTTTGATTTTTCAGGTTTTTCCAAATAGTAATAAAGCACATTATATCACACAATTTTTCCCATTAGAAGCCATGTCGAATTTAATCATTGAGCCATTCTCAAGATTATCTGTAATAAAAGCACTGGGGAATCAAATTGGCATTGAAAACACAAAAGATTATGATGTGCATTATCTTTCTGTCTTTATCGTTTTAGTCTGGACATTTTTATTTGTTTATTTTTCTTACAAATTATTAAAAAATAGAGATTTGTAGTATATTTGTTTTACTATGAATTATTTTAAATATCTCCTTTTCCTTTTGTTTATTTGTTGCCCATCTGCAAAGGTGAATGCGCAATTTATAAGTATTGATGATCAAAAAACACCCCAACAGCTTATTGAAGATATTTTAGTAAACAGCTCTTGTGCATCTGCATCAAATACAGCAGGAAAAGGAGATACTTATACGCCTGGAAAAAATAGTTTTGCTTATTTTAATGCCGGTACAAGTGGTTTTCCTTTTGCAGAAGGCATCGTTTTAACTACTTCAACAAGTACAGAAGGAATAGGCCCTTTTGTAAGTTCTATAGGAGGAGGAAGTGCCAACTGGCTTGGAGATGCAGATTTGAATCAGATCTTAGGAATTAATTCTATAAATGCAACGGTATTAGAATTTGACTTTGTTCCCTTAAGTGATTTAATCAGTTTCAATTATATTTTCGCTTCAAACGAATATCAATATTCTTTTCCTTGTGAATATTCAGATGGATTTGCATTTTTAATTAAAGAAGCAGGAACAAGCGATCCGTATAAAAATTTAGCGGTATTGCCCAATACAACTACACCGGTTTCTTCCTTAAATGTCCGTCCAAATATAGGTCCCGGAAAGCTTCCTAATGGAGATCCTTATACTGGCTGCTCAGCTTTAAACGAAAACTATTTCAATGGCTTAAATACAAATACAAGCCCTGTAAATTATGCCGGGCAAACTATAGTCATGAATGCTCAGACTGCAGTAACTAAAGGAAAAACATATCATATAAAACTTGTTGTGGCAGATGCTGATCAGCGCTATTACGATTCAGCGGTTTTTTTACAAGCCGGCAGTTTTGCCTCTAAAATAGATTTTGGTCCAAACAGAACTTCTTCAAGCGACAATCCATTATGTTTTGGTGATACTTTTGTGCTCGATCCAAAATTATCAACGGCTTATTCTTATAAGTGGTTCAAAGACAATGTACAGGTAGCAACTACTCCAACATATAATGTAACGGAAGCTGGAAATTACAGAGTTGAAGTTATATTGACTCCGTCAACTTGTAGTTTAAAAGGAGAAATCAAGATTGATTACGCACCTGAAATCGCTTCAACAAATACATCTTTAGTACAATGTGATGATAATACTGACGGGGTTTCTATTTTTAATTTAACTAAAGCAGATAATATTGTAAAAAATAATAATGCTGAAATTTCAAACGCTGGTTATTATGAATCATTGGCCAATGCACAAGCGAAGACAAATCCCATTTTAACTCCGGAAAAATATAATAATAAAACAGCCAATCAGATTGTTTATGCAAGATTAGAAAATAAATACGGCTGTTATAAAATAGCTGAAGTAACATTACAGATTTCAAATGCAGTTATTCCTAATCAAGATCCGGTTGCAACTTGTGACAAAGATGAAATTCAGGATGGTTTTTATCAATTTAATTTAGATGAACAAGCAACGCCTCAGATCATTTCAGGATTACCAGCGGGACTAGTGGTGCACTATTATTCAAATGCTACTGATGCAGTTACAGAAACGAATCCATTGCCAAATATCTTTAAAAACACAACAGCTTATTCTCAAACGATTTATGCAAGAGTCATAAATGGATCAGAATGTTATGATATAACGCCAATTACGCTTGTGGTTTATACCTTCGATCCTGTGAACTTTGAAGATGAGACAAAATATCTATGCGAAGGCGGTGAAATTGTTTTAACTGTTGATAGTGGTTATCCCAGTTATTTGTGGAGTACAGGAGATACCACCAATTCTATAACAACAACTTCTGCCGGTGATTATTCTGTTACAGTTAAAGATACGTATGAATGCGAAAAAACCAAACACTTTAAAGTAATTCTGTCGCAACGGGCAACGATTATCGGCGCAGTTATTAAAGATTTTTCTGCTGATGAAAACTCAGTATTACTGGAATATACCGGAAATGGAAATTATCAGTTTTCACTGGATGGAGTTGTTTTTCAGGATGATCCCTTATTTACACGTGTTACTCCCGGAATTTATCAGGCAATTGCCAAAAATGTAGACGGCTGCGGTCCATCAAATACCTACCCGGTATATGTTTTAGATTATCCAAGGTTTTTTACTCCAAATGGAGATGGATATAATGATTTATGGTTTATTCAGAATTTAGACCAGCTTCCTAATTATGCACTTTTCATTTTTGATCGTTATGGTAAATTACTCAAACAAATGAATCAAAATAGCAGCGGTTGGAACGGAATATTCAATGGGCAGCAATTACCATCTGATGATTATTGGTTTACCCTGACTTTTGTTGATGGCAAGACCGTAAAAGGTCATTTTAGCTTGAAAAGATAAAAGGATAGGAAATTCTAAATATTAAATTCCAATACTTCACTTTCTAACAAAAAAACCCCAAACTCCTGATGGAATTTGGGATTTCTATATTGAAATTTAAAACGTATTAGATTTTAAATCTTTTTCTATCAGTTTCTGTCAAATAGATTTTTCTCAAACGAATAGATTTTGGTGTAACCTCTACATATTCATCTTTTTGAATGTACTCTAAAGCTTCCTCAAGAGAGAAAATAATTGGTGGAATAATTCTCGCTTTTTCATCATTTCCAGAAGAACGAACGTTAGATTGTTTTTTCTCTTTCGTTACGTTTACACACATATCATCAGCACGAGAGTTTTCTCCAATTACCTGACCTTCGTAAATTTCAGCATTTGGTTCAACAAAAAACTTACCACGATCTTGTAATTTATCGATAGAATAAGGAATAGCTTTTCCTTTTTCCATAGAAATCAATGAACCTTTGTTACGTCCTGCGATTTCTCCTTTGTAAGGCTCATATCCAATAAAACGGTGTGCCATAATAGCCTCACCAGCTGTTGCAGTAAGCAATTGGTTACGCAATCCAATAATTCCACGTGATGGAATATTAAATTTTACAATCATACGCTCCCCTTTAGTTTCCATAGAAAGCATTTCTCCTTTACGCATTGTAACGAATTCAACTGCTCTTCCTGAAAGGTTTTCTGGTAAGTCGATTGTTAATTCTTCAATTGGCTCACATTTTTTACCATCAATTTCTTTGATGATAACTTGTGGCTGACCAATTTGTAACTCATACCCTTCTCTTCTCATTGTTTCAATAAGAACAGATAAGTGAAGTACTCCACGGCCAAAAACCATGAATTTATCAGCAGAATCAGTTTCACCTAACTTCATAGCTAAGTTTTTCTCTAATTCTTTTGTCAATCTTTCTCTAATATGACGAGAAGTTACAAATTTACCTTCTTTACCAAAGAATGGTGAGTCGTTAATTGTAAATAACATACTCATTGTAGGCTCATCAATAGCAATTGTTTGTAAAGCTTCAGGATTTTCAGCATCAGCGATAGTATCACCAATTTCAAAACCTTCAACTCCAATAATTGCACAAATATCTCCAGCAATTACTTGTTGTACTTTTTTACGGCCTAAACCTTCGAAAGTATGTAATTCTTTAATACGTGATTTTATTACTTTACCATCTCTTTTTACCAAAGAAATTGGCATACCTTCATTTAGAATTCCTCTTTCAAGACGACCAATAGCGATACGACCTGTAAAAGCAGAGAAATCTAAAGATGTAATCAACATTTGTGGAGTTCCTTCAGATACTTTAGGAGCTGGTACATTTTTGATTACCATGTCTAATAAAGGCTCAATGTTGTCAGTTTGGTTTTTCCAGTCGTCAGACATCCAGTTGTTTTTAGCAGAACCGTAAACAGTTGGGAAGTCTAATTGCTCTTCAGAAGCACCTAATTCAAACATTAAGTCAAAAACTTTCTCATGAACTTCTTCAGGAGTACAGTTTTCTTTATCAACTTTGTTGATAACAACACAAGGTTTTAAACCTAAATCAATCGCTTTTTGTAATACAAAACGCGTTTGTGGCATTGGACCTTCAAAAGCATCAACTAGCAAACATACACCATCGGCCATGTTTAATACACGTTCTACTTCACCTCCAAAATCCGCGTGGCCTGGAGTGTCAATAATATTGATTTTTGTTCCTTTATATTGAACTGATACGTTTTTTGAAGTAATAGTAATACCTCTCTCGCGCTCTAAATCGTTATTATCAAGAATTAAATCACCTGTGTTTTCGTTGTCACGAAATAATTGACAGTGATACATAATTTTATCAACCAAAGTGGTTTTACCGTGATCGACGTGGGCAATAATTGCAA